>Ga0180437_10000472_pt1 | contig 78102 bp, 132 predicted proteins | sample SS_ome_4_FD_132410 | JGI IMG/M metagenome (GOLD analysis project Ga0180437, IMG submission 132410) | Hypersaline lake sediment archaeal communities from the Salton Sea, California, USA - SS_3_D_1 metaG | ecosystem: Environmental > Aquatic > Non-marine Saline and Alkaline > Hypersaline >...
GTAGCGTACGTGCTGGGGTGGAAGGCTGGGAAGGGGGAGGGCGATGCAAAGGAAACTGGTTGAGATGTCGTTCCCCTTTCTTCAACAGTTCATGACGGAGGGGCACAAGGCGACCCTCATCGAATGCGTACACGGTCTCCCGGCCGACGCGAAGCTCGTCGGATCCATCGCGAGAGACGTCACGAGTACCCGCAACGGCGTGTGGACGTACGAGCCTTTGATCGGGCTGTTGTTCGAAAGCGAGCAATGGGTGGATGACCCGGTCGGACGACACGTCGAACTCCCTAGCGGAGAATACGTGGAAGTCTTGATGCCGGAGTTCAAGACGCTGCGGGACCGAGACGCGATCACCATTGATTTGAAAGACAGCGGCAGCATCCGAATCGTGGGCGTGCGGGAAGACGCGTCGGTCAGCAAAAGCGAGGATTGCACGGTGTGGCCGACCGTGACCAGGCACAAGTACCCACTCGACCGGCTGCCGCTGGAAGTGGAGGAGTTCACGTGAGCATCGGCGTGTTCGCACCTGGGCTCGGTTTTTACGTCGGGCGCATCGAGGCGCGGCAGCCGTTCACATTCGTCAGGATGGGGGATGGCGAATGGTCGACCATCCTCCAAGATCGGACCCGGACGTCCTCCAAGTCGCAGCACATCGACATCCCGAAGCTGAAGAGGCTGATGCGGACGATGATGGTCGAATGTCCCAAGGACCCGCGGTTCGTCATCTCGATGAGGCCGGGGAGCCAGCGGCCCGGAATCGAGACGTGGCTGGAGCGCAATGCCAGGACCAACATAAAGTGGCACGACTGCCGTGTACTGTACCAGGCCAGCAAGCACGGGAACCTATATCCGTGGGTGAAGGCGGTTCGCGAATGCGGGCTCCCGGTCGTCGTGGTCGGGCCGGAGCGGCACAAGACCTTGAACGGGAGGATGTTCGACATAGCGCAGCACGTGGTCATCCCGAACCGGGATTGCTTCGTGGAACAGGACCGCATCCTGGCTGAGGTCTGCTTACCCAACCGGCCGGCGGTCATCCTGTTCTCGGCCGGTCCGGCGGCGAAGGTGATGTGCTGGCAACTGTGGAAGCGGGGCGTGGGCGAGTCGAGCTTCGTGTTCGACGTGGGGAGCCTGCTCGACGTTTATTGCGTCCCGATGAAGAAGAGCCGGAAGTACCACAAGTACCTGGCGAACAACCCGGAACTCATCCGGCGCAACCTGACGGGGGAATGATGCTCAAGACGATGACGAGGCCGTTTCAGTGGTGGGTGGACAAGATACGCTCGGAGAGGCCGTTCACGTTCGTCCGCTACGGAGACGGGGAGCTCAACGCGATGTTTTGGTGCGGTCGTAAAAAGGGCGGGGGTCGCACGAAGAACGGCGACTTCCACACGCTGCGCAGTCCAGAACTGCGAAGGCTCCTCAAAAAGAGCATCACCCAGCCGGGCGCGGCGCAGAACTATTATCGCAGCCTCTGGCTGGACCAGAACGGAAGGCCAAGGGAGCGGTTGGCGCGTGACCACCTATCCACGGTCAGCCCGGAAGGCGTGACGTGGTGGAACGCACTGGCAATACAGGCCGCGCTCAACGCGGGTCGGGGACACGCGTTCTTCCAGGCGATGCGAGGGCAAGAGCGCCCGATAGTCCTCGTCGGCCCTGAGCACCTGAGGAAGGTCAACAAAGCGGGATGCTTCAATTATGCCAAGTTCGTCCAGGTGCCGTACCGGAGGGCGTTCTTTGCGCGAGAGCGGATAGTCGAGGACGCGCTGGAAGTCGAAGGTCCGGCGCTGTACAGCGTTCACGCAGGACCAGCCAGCCCGGTCATCGCATGGATGCTGTGGAAGGAGCGGGGCGACGTGGCGACTGTCCTCGACCTCGGCTCCATATTGGACGGGTATCCGGACAAACGGTTCGGAGGACCGGGGCAAGGAAAGATGACGCGGTCGTTCTGGAAGAAGCGCGCGACGAAGGCCATCATACAAAGGAACCTTCACGGATGAACGAGCACATCGAATTCCTGACGCAGCTTGAGCTCATGGGGGCGGAGAACCACGTCGACGAGCTGTACCTCTGGCCGCGGACGCCAATAGCCAATTTGCAGGCGGAGGCGTGGCAGCGGGTCGGCGTCTCGGACTGGCGGGCGGACGATGAGCGGTCCAGGCCGGCGCAGGTTCTGAGGGTGCTGGAGGACCTGACGTACAACAGGCTCATATCGGAACAGTTCTCCTATCTGGACATCTGCTGCGGGGATGGCGTCATCCTGTGGCACGTACGTCGCACATATCCGTTCGCGACGGTGTGCGGCGTGGACCTGGCGGACCAGGATACGCATGTGCTCGTGCAGGAGAGCGGCGTCAAGGTGTTCCGAATCGCTATCCAACGTTTGTTCAAGACCACGGGGCCGAGGTTCGACGTCGTGACGATGTTCAACACGTACCGGGGCTGGACGTCCGCGGACCTACGAGAGGACGAAAAGTGGCTCGTCGACGCCGTGGATGAATGGCTGCGCCGGAACGCACGCTTCGCTATCTTGACGGTCGGGCGGAGCGATGTCGGGCGCAGGCAAGTGGAAACGCTGAAGGGTCGGGGCTTTTGGGTGACGGAGGTGGGCACGGCTGAGGACAGGAGCACCATGATACTCGTGTTCCCGTGCGACGCGGGGGAGGGACTGTGGAGCCAACAGCGACGGTGAAGTTGTACCACGGCGATTGTCTGGAGATTCTACCGACGCTTGAGGCGGGGAGCGTGGATGCTGTGATTGCGGATCTTCCCTATGGCATAACGGCGTGTAAGTGGGACACGGTGATACCATTCGAGCCGCTGTGGACGCAGTATAAGCGGGTCATCAAGAGGCGCGGGGCAATTGTGTTGTTCGGGTCTCAGCCGTTCGTCAGCGTACTGGTGATGAGTAATCTGAAGTGGTTTAGGTATGAATGGATATGGGAGAAAGACAAAGGGCCAAACTTTGGAGCTGTGAAGTTCCGCCCTTTTACTGTAAGTGAACATATTGTCGTGTTTTCCAAGAACAGGCATACATATAATCCTCAGATGTGGAACGCTGGATTTGTGACAAATCGCTCCGCGTCCGACGGGCAATATGTAGGTGAGCAAAATGTATATGGTTCTAATGGTCTTAGAACAACGTGGCGGAATGCAACGAATAGATATCCGCGAAATGTGATTAGATTTGCTGTACCAAAGCATAATGATGGGCGGAATGATGGACATTGCCATCCAACTCAAAAACCCGTTCCTTTACTCGAATATCTTATTCGCACATATACTAATGAGGGTGAGGCAGTGCTTGACAACACCATGGGCTCCGGCACAACCGGCGTTGCCTGTGTCCAGACTGGGCGGGACTTTATTGGGATTGAAATCGACAAGGGCTATTTCGACATCGCCAAGGCGCGGATTGAGAAAGCACAAGCAGAGATATTACAACTGGAGATGCTTGTCTGATGGAGCCAATCGCGACGATCATAATGCCGACGGTCGACCTCGACCGTGCCGGGGAGACGCTGGCGATGTCCAGGGCCACGGCGGGCGTCGAGACGAGCGCCTTCCTGTACTGGGACTTCAAGCCGCGCGGAGCGGTCTGGTCGTCGAACGCACTGTTCAAGGCGGCGCTACACATGGAGACGCCGTACGTGGCCTACATGAACGACGACACGGTTCCGGAGCAACAAGACTGGCTGAAGCTGATGATAGGGGCCCTGGAGCGGGACGCGAAGTTCGGCTGGGCGTGTCCGTCCGGCGAGTGCTCCACAAACCCGCAGCGCAGCGGCAGGCCGGGCGACCCGTTCGAGGTCCACGTCGTGAAGAAGCCGATGGCATGGTTCGTGGCGGTCATCAAGCGGGAGTGCCTGGAGGACGTGGGCGGGTTCTGGGAGGAGCTCATCCACTACGGGGACGAGAGCGACTGGATTCAGCGGGCGTTCCGCAAAGGGTGGAAGCAGATTTGGACCAGGGGCGTCTACATCCGGCACAACAAGCAGGGCGGCGGGGAGATGAAAAGCCTGCGCAACGTGTGGGCCGGGCACGACAAGCGGCTGTACCGCAAGCGGTGGGTCGGTGGGAAAAAAAAGACGAAAGCGCAGGCGGGGAATGAGAGTCTAAAAGTGAAGACTTCCGGACTGCTGAAGGGGTCACAATTCTCCTGCATCGCCGGGACGGGCAGGACCGGCTCGCACTGGCTGCAGAAGTTCATCCAGGTACACGCGGTCGGCAAGGTGCAGACGTTCCACGACGGGCTTCCGAACCGGCTGAAGCACCGTCCTTCGGCCCGGTGGCAGATGGCAAACTACCTGCTCAACCTGGAGGCCAAGGCCCCCGGCGCGGAGGTGTACGTCGAGTGCAACCCGGCGCTTCTGGAGTGGGTGATGCTCGACCATCCGGGGGGCGAGGTGCTCCCGGCAGGGATGCTTGACAGGGACTCAAAGGTTTTGTTGGCTGTCCGGCACCCGTACGGCTACGTCAAGAGCATCAAGGCGAAGGCGTGGGCCTGGAATTGGCACAAGAAGCCGGGATGCACCATCAAGGGTTGGCAGACGGCGAGCTTGGCAGAGAAGGCGTCAAAAGCGTGGGCGTTCAAGAACCGGCTCATCTTGGAGTCGTTCCAACATGTACCGTACGTACGGTTCGAGGACTTGTTCAGCGACGGTGGTGCAGTGTTCGTGCGCGACGCGCTGGAAACACTCGGTATAGAGACCGACGTCCCTGACGAGCAGATAGAGCACGAGCTCGGGTACAGGGCCGCGCCGAAAGGTGGCTGGCAAACACCGTTGACCGATTCTGAGAAGGGGTGCATAGTGGACATTTGCGGGCCGATGATGGGAGAATTCGGCTATGACGCGTAGCAGATGTGCAATGGTGATCTCAATCCCCAGAGCAGGAAGCTCCTGCGTGGCTGGGGCGCTCCATCGGCTGGGCGTTGACATGGGGACTGGTCATTTTCAGGGGAAGGATAAGGCCAACCCGCGCGGATACTATGAAGACCTCCAATGGCGCTACGCCAACCAGCGCGTGACGGGTCGCGGGTATGATGCCGAGCGTGCTGTGAAGGTAAAACCGGGCAAGAAGCAGAAACAGATTTGGCGGGAGCTCGCGGCGCAGTACAAGTCGAAATCCTTGTGGGGGATGAAGGACCCGTGGCTGTGCTTCGTCGGCAGGCACGTGTGGAAGGCGTTGCGTGAAGAGGACGTGAACGTCCGCGCGGTGTTCGTCCGAAGGGATTTCGAGGCAAGCTGCGCGAGCATCTGCAAGCACATCCAGAAAAGCTACCGGGGCAAGTACAGGATGAAGCCGAGCGAGATAGCGTCTACCTGGCTGTGGGCGTTCGAGCAGCGTCGGGCGGAATGGGATGGGGAAAGCCTCGACGTCTGGTACGAGGAACTGCTCGCAGACCCGGACGCGGAAATCCGGCGCATGGCGGGGTTCTGTTATGCGGGACTGGAGATACCTATACCGGGCATCTCAGACGCGGTGAAGTGGGTGTCGCCGGCACTCCAGCATTTCAAGGGGGGACGATGATACAGGTGTTCTCGAACAGCCTCGACGTCATCGAGGCGCAAGCGATGATGAAAGTGCTGTACTCCAAATGGCTCGGCCGCGGGGAACGGTGCCGCGAGTTCGAGCAGGCTTGGGACCGGCACATCATCCAGGAAGGGTCGCTCTTGTTCAACTGCTGCACGGCGGCGAGCAAGGTTGCCCTGCAGGCGCTAGGCGTGGGACGGGGAGACGAGGTCATCTTGCCGACGTGTCATTTCGTCGGGGTGGCGAATGCCGTCATCGAAGTCGGAGCATTTCCGCGGTTCGCAGATGTGGACCCGATGACGATGCACATTCTGCCGAGTGAAATCGACAGGCTGAGGAACCAGTACACGAAGGCCGTGTTCATGCTTCACTACGGCGGGCACGCGGCTTCAATGGAAGACATCATGGCGGCGTCAGAAGGGCTCCTCGTGTTGGAGGATGCGGCGAACGGACCGTGCACGGCCGTCGACGGCAAAGCGATAGGAACGTTCGGGGACGCCGGGGTGTGGTCGTTCGACGCGATGAAGGTGTTGGTGATGGGTGACGGAGGGATGCTTTGGCTCCGGGACGAAGAGGCTCAAAAACGGGCCGAGGCGCTGCGGTACATGGGCCTCGCTCCCAAGAGTAAAAGCGGCATCGACAGTTCGGCAGAGCGAGACAGGTGGTGGGAGTTCGATTTGGTCGAGTGCAGCGGGCGGTACACGTCGAACGACGTCCTGGCGGCGGCCGCGCTGATGCAGATGACCAGGCTCCCTGCGACGGTGCAGCGGCGAAGGGACATATGGAGAGCGTACCAGACGGAGCTCAGAGACGTGCCTGAAATTACGCGCCCTCCCGAGCCCTTGCCGGGGTCGACGATGACCGGATACCTGTACTGGATCCAGTGCGACGACAGGGACTTGCTTGCGCGGTACCTACTGGACAACGGCGTGTACACGACGTTCCGGTATTGGCCGCTGCACTTGGTGCCGTACTACAGGGACATGGGACTCTGCCCCGAGGCGCTTCCAAACGCAGAACGCGCAGCGGAACGGACGTTGTGCCTGCCCATCCACCAGAACCTGACGGCGGCGGACGTCGACAAGGTCATCTCCCTGGTGAGGGAGTTTTATAGGAGGTAGGATGGCGAACAAGGCGCTTCAGCAGGGGGAGCAGCTCTTACAGACCGACAGGACGCTGTACATGGACCTGGGGAACAACAGGTATGCCAGGGTGCTCGGTTCTATCGTGGCGCTTGGAAACCAGGTGGTGTCGGATGCAAATCCGTTCCCGGTGCTTTTGAAAACCGGCGGTGGGCAGGACATCTCGACAGACGACATCACGGACGCGCTGACGACAATCGACATCTTCCACCACGAAGCGCACGAGGGGGAACTGTTCTCTGTTTCGTACAAGACGGCGGACGGGGCTCCATTGGCAGACAATGCGACCATAGTGCTTGCCATCCAATCCGCGACGAAATACCTGCACTTCCAGGCGTTCGGGGCACTGGGCGGGGACGCCGAGATGGAGTTCTACAGTGGTTCGACCATCGCGGCTGACGGGACGCTGATGACGCCAAGCAACCACAACATCTCCAAGGGACTGAGTGATGCAACAGTCAGGCGTGACCCGACCGTGACCGTTGCCGGAACCCTGCGGGACAATTTCCTCATCCCAGGCGGGACCGGAGGAAACGCGATAGGCGGGGACGGGGACCAGCGGGACGAGTGGATAATCCCGCCGCTGACATGGGCGTTCGCACGGCTGACGAACCGGGCGGGGAACGCGCAGCCTGCGTCTCTAAAGGCGGTGTGGTACGAGGAGAGTACAAACTAATGTCAAACACGATGTTCTTGACGGGTCCAGACGGGGATGCGGTTTCGGCGAGATGCGATGCCGATGGGCGGCTGATTACGGTGGCGGAAGCGAAGGCCGTCTACGGCTGGCTTGTTCCGGCGTTGCTCTGCGTGAACGTGGCCGAGCTCGGCGCAATCATCGCGCTGTTGATTTTTAGGTAAGGAGGAAACATGACAGCAGGCGGATTCTACGAGGCGGACGGTGTAACATATGATGACCTTCGGGTTTCGGACATGGGGGCTGAGAACGTCAGCTTCCCAGGCGCGGCAGACGAGCGTCGGAGAGTTGTTTACGCGGCCATTCCAAATGCGCGCCACGTCATCACGTTCGTCCACGGGTGGTATGATTCAGTTCCCACGGGCGGCAATATTCGCATCGAGTACGGAGACACGAACGTGCTCGCGTTCCGAGTGCCCGTGACCGGGGCCGGGACCGGCTTCTTGCCCGTGTTCCTACGCGCCCCGACCAACACGAGGGTGCGCATCACGCTCGCTCCGGGCGGGGGGACCGTGCGCGGATATCTGAACGTCGGGCATCGGGTAGAAAGGCCAATCCCATGAGCCCCGGACTGACGGGCGACAGTGCGTTGACGGCGGTGTTGCCGTTCGGGGGCGCGCTGCCGGAATTCAGGTTTGACCCGGCCTCAATGCTGTTCACGCCTCAGATGGCCGAGCGTACCGGCCACTTTGCCGACTATGGATGGATTGCCCAAGGTAGAAGGGATGGAACAGGAACCCCCGACGTGGTCAATCTGGACTCGGGGGATATCCTTGGCAACCTTACGGAAACCCGAACTCAGAGACTAGATCCGTGTCAAGGCACTGCCTCTTTTTGGATATGCCCTGAGTGGGATGGTGACGATGGAATCGCTCATCGCTTCGCACCGTACATCTACAAAGACACAGACGATGCCCTGTATCTGAATTTCGGTGCGGGTGTAGCAACACACTCCGTGGATATTTCTGGATGGACCGCGGGGACACGATATCATGTGGCCATCTCGTGGGACAGCAATCGGCCCATAGATGGCACAAACCACATTCGCATTACGATCAATGATACTCACAACTTTGGACAAAGCGATGATTGGGCTGCGGTTACGGTTCCTTCCACCATAGGAATCGGCCATTCTGGCTCGACCAGTGCCGATGCCATAATTGAAATGTTCCGCATCGACCGTTTTGTATGGTATGATGGTACCTATGGAACCGACATCGTAGGCGGGGACTTTGATTTGATTGCCGCAGCCTACAACGCCGGCGCAGGAGAGGACCCCGCTCAGTGGATAGGTGCTTGGGATGCTACTCTTTGCGTCCCTACCGACCAAGCAGGTGGTCAATTCACCGGCACGGGCCAAGCGTGGTCTATGCCAATGGCCGATGCACTCCTTGAAACCACTTGGATGGACGATGGGAACTACTACGGTGAACCTCACGCTTGGGGGCTTACTACAGCAGGTGCCAATGGTTATGCTGACTGTGGTTCTGCTGCTGTTCTAGACGATGTGCCAGCTGGTGGGGCTGCAATGACCATCGAAGGCTGGTACAAGTTCAATGTTTCCAGTTCTTCAGGTGGCATGTATCTGGCAGAGAAGGGCACTGGGTTCGATTCCGGGTGGAGAATGACAGATCTGGGGGCTGCAAATACGTTGCAGTTTTGGGTTGCCTGTGCCACCACGGATGCCTATGCCAGATACAGTCATGGTGGAGCCCTGTATGATGGTAGGTGGCACCATATCGCATGTACCTATGATGACACCACCAAGATAGCGGAGATGTTTGTTGATGGGGTTCTCGTGGATGCTGGTGGCACCACTACTGGCGTGGGCAATTACCAGACAGACGCGGCCCAACCTTTCCGTATTGGTTGTGACCTTGGGGCATTTGCCGTGCCTATGGATATTGGGTGGGTCCGGTATTCTAGCAATCTCCGTTACACTGCCGATTTCGTAGCTCCCCGCCTTATGCCTGGGGCTGATGGAAACACAGTCGAGCAATGGGCATCGGATGAGGGATCAGGCGCCACTATCGCAGCAACAGTTACATCCCCAGGTAACGACGGAACACTCAACGGGACATATGCTTGGATCGACACGTGGGATTGGAACAGCACCACGCCGGTCGTCCCGCAGTCATTGAATATTGGGGGAATTACAAACTGTGGATCTGCTGCGGCTCTGGACAACCTTCCTAATGCTGCCGTTACTGTGGATTATTGGGCAAGGGGAGCGGTCGATTCAGCCTATGGCGCACGTCTGTTTCAAAAGTCTACAAACTTTTATACATACGCTACTGGCACTGCATTGCGGGCTGGTATAGGTTGTGCGGTTACGTCAAGAGAGGCCATAGCGACAACTTGGAAAGACAACTGCTGGCATCATTGGATGATGACGTATGACCCTGGGGGGGATAGTAAGATTCGTCTGTTCCAAGATGGTTATTTGGTGGCTGTTTCTGCCGCTACAGCAGGGGCATATAGTGGCGATGCCGCATCGAATCTAGTCCTTGGGGCTCAATCTGGAGCTAGCAATAAGCTGGATGGAGCCATGGGTTGGTTCCGTCTGTCTAATAACATTCGTCAAACCAGTCCAGGCGATACCGTAGGGCAACGTTATTTCATACCCAATGACCGCATGAACCCTCCCGCTCCAGATGGGAACACAGTAGAGCAATGGAATCATCAGGATGGGGCGGGTACTACCTTGACAGCATCGGTGACTTCTCCGGGCAATGATGGGACGATTTATGCCAGCTCGGAGTGGCTCAACTCTGGCGATATGACACTAGACGAGCCGGGTGCGGAGGTGCTTGGCACGCAGGGGTACAATCTCATCTCTGACGGTGCCGCCGATGGAATGTCCATCCTTGCGACTGTTACGGCCTCCAAGGGGTTCGTCCTGAGGGCATCCATTTCGATTGAGGCTGACGGGCACGGTTGGCCCACGATATCAGTGTACGATGTCTCGAATGCAGCCTGGATCAAGCAAAACTACTACCTACCGCGCATCACCGATGTCCATACGGGGGCCAACAATTCGGCTACCTTGATAAACTCCAATGGTGCGTTTACTCAGCAATTGGTAGGTTGGACTGTCCACAACGTTACGGACAATAGCCAGGGCGTGATTACTGCGGTCAGTGGCGATGGAACGACCATCACGGCGGCATTGGCAGGCGGCACTGATAATGACTGGGACACGAACGATGTGCACAGCCTTGAGCCGCCAAACGGTGACCACTACTCCCGGCATCCGTTCATGATGGAAGCGATGATGGTGTTTGATTCACCTGCGGCTTGTACGCAGATCCGCATAGACATCACCAATGCGGAAGGGGCTGGTTGCCTATCGGTGCACCAGGTGGAGGTGTATCAGCATTCCATAACAAACGGTTCGATGGATGCAGGGGCAGGAGGCCCGTGGTTGCCGACTGGATGGGGATGGTGGGCCGGTGCACCGGGGGCATTGGAGTGTGTGCAGGAAAACGCAACGATTCATAGCCCTGGATCTTCTGTAGAGTGGGCTACGCCAGCAGCAGATGAGGGGTTAGTTGCTCCCTTCCCATCACCTGGCACGAGTGGCTTTATTATGATAGGCTGTTGGGGATACGAAACAGCGAACGGGCTTCAGCTACATATGGAGTCTACGTGGGCTGCTAGGGAACATCTTACTGCTGGCGGAGTGTGGCGGGGCATTGCTGGGGCGTACTGGTCACACTACTCAGAGGTTATGCGCATTATAGATACCAATAGGCGTCCCGCATTGCGAGCAGACACAGGGGCAGCGGGATTCTTTGACGACGCATATTGTATGAACCTGACTGCTGTGACCCTCACCGCCACGCCAGCATCTGAGCCCAATAGCGCGGAGGATGGGGGTACTCGTGTAGATGGAGACGACCAAGCGACCGTCCCGATTCCTGTGGGTGACCTGCCGGTCAACGGTTGCGTCATCGTGTGGAGCACAGTCCCACGGCGAGATGACACGGACCTCGTAGAACTCGGAAATGCGACGCCGCGCTGGATCGTCTTCTGGGGCGACGCGAACAACTATGTCGCCGTCTACATGAACGCGGCGGGCAGCTTACGAATGGAGGCCAACGCGAACGGGGCCGGTGCGGTGCTGGGAACGTGGGCTACCGGCGGCGGCGCGTTCGTGCCCGGTGCCAGGAACGATTGGAAACTCACCACGGACGGAGGGGACTTGACTTTGGCCGTGGACGGCACGGACAGAATCGAGATTTCGCCTGGCGAGTTCGGCGTGGAGTTCAACACTATCTATGTCGGCCAGGACAACGTGAACGAACAGCAGATTGACGCAGCCTTTTTGGCAACACCATAAGGAGGGCACGATGGCAGAAGGTGATTACAGGTTCCGGATTCCGGGCGGCGTGGGGAGCGAGCCGGAAATTTCTCTCAACGGGATGGTTCGGTTCGACGTCTTCGTGGAGCGCAGTTTCGGCGGCGACCTCGAGAATTGGAGACAAATCAACATGGGGCATTTCACGTTGCAAGTCCCCGGCTCCGTAATCGAACAAGCACAAAACGCCGGGCAGGTGCTCGCGTATATCGAAGGGCAAATCCTCAACAAGGGTCTGGCGCAAGCGGACCTGGCACGCCGGGCGCTCATTGCGCTTTTGCCGGGAGGCGAATGGCCGACAAGCGACATCACGCGGACGCTGGGTTTGTGACGTGGCTGCTGCAGAACTGGCACAGGCTCGCGCTCGACGGCGTCCTGACTTTCGCGACGTGTGGGTTGGCGGCGTCTGGGGTGTGGCACTGGACCTCGACCACATTCCGGCCTTGGTTGGATGGTACGCTCCGGCGCTCGGCTACCGGCCGCTGCATGCGCCGATTGCGGTTTTGGCTCTCTGTGTGTGCCTTGCTTGTTGTACATCTTGCCTTGGACGGATTCTTTGGGAGATGAAATGTCGGTCATAGGTTATGGGCGCTCCGTCGTTGTCCCTACGCCTGGAGTTAAGGTGGTGCAGGACAAGGATGATTTCATCGCGGAAGAGGGCATCCAGTTTTTCAACGACTGGTTCTCTACCGTCAGCGGGTACGATGTCGAGTTTCAGGACGTCGCACAGGCGCTTGACGCGATGGAAACGCTCAAGACTACGTTCGATGCCGTCCGAGCCAAGTTGCAGGTGGTGCGGTTGAGATAGGAGGCCAGCATGGCCGACCAAAGCATACCGAGAAAGAACCAGGCGTACACGCTGGCGACGACGCTCGTGTCCCAGGCTGACGCGAACCTCATGGAGAACCCGCCGACGGTCGCAGCCGGAGACGTGCGGGTGTCCGTGGACGGCGGGGCTTTTGGCGCGACGACCGCAGCACCGACCGTCACCCCCGCGGCCGACGTTCGTGCCCAGGTGGTCTTGACCGCGGACGAAATGAACGGGGACGTCATCGTGGTCGCCTGGAGTGATGCGGCGGGAGCCCAGTGGCAGGACCAGACGTGGGTGCTGTTCCCGACGGACAACACGCTCGCTGTCCTGGCTGCTTCGATAGCGGCTGTCCCGGCTGCGGTGTGGGCGGTTGGCGTGCGGACGCTGACCAGCTTTGGGACGCTGGTCGCAGACGTGGCGTCGGCGGTGTGGTCATTCGCGACGAGGACCCTGACGATGTCGGCGGCAGCAATCGTGGCGGCCGTGAGCGGGACGTCCGTCACGCAGGTGCGCGCGACGACGTGGAACTTCTCCATCACGGGGATGGGTAGCATCGCGGACCGGGCGGAGTTCTTCTTCACGCTCAAACGCAGAACCCGGGACGGCGACGCGGACGCGCTCGTGAAAATCGAGGAGACCATCGGGCTCCAGGTGATAAACGGCCAGACGGCGGGCACGCCGGCGAACGGATCCATCACGGTGACGGATGCCGCAGCCGGTGACGTGACGGTGGTGCTGGCCGACGAGGAGACCGCAAAGCTGTCTGAGGAAGCAAACTTGGTTTACGACTTCAAGAAAATCACGGCAGGAGGCGTCTCCACGCAGCTGACCACGAGCCGGTTCAACATCACGTCGACGGTCACGGAGGAAACGTGAGTCAGTCCAGAAACAATAGAGGCTAATCAAATGAGCTATACATCCTTAGGGGAGTTGAAATCCGCGGTCAAGCGCACTGATGCGACAGACGATACATGGCTCCAGATACTGATTGACTCGGCATCCATCGCCATCGACAGGTTCTGCAACCGCGACGAGGGGTTCTTTGTCGCACAATCGGAAGCGACGGACCGGTATTATCGCGGCCGGGGCGCTTCTTGGCAGGAGATTGACGAATGCATCGAGGTCGAACAGGTCGCGGTGAAGGACAGCGTGTCAGACGCGACATACACGCTGTGGTCGGCCCCGACGACCAACATGGCCGGCGACGGGGACTGGCTCGCGTTCAGCGGGGACCCGGACGACCCAGACTTCAACAGCCTTCCCTACGACGCGCTGATGGTGGACATCAACGGCGACTATTCCGTGTTCACGGGCTGGCAAGGCGTGTCGGACGTGTACTTCAGGGGCGGCGACCTGTACCCGTCTCGGAGGAGTCTCCGCTCGTCCAACCTGGCGCGCGTCCCGACGGTCCGAGTGCGGGCGAAGTGGGGATGGTCAGAGGAAGTCCCGGAGGGCATCCGCGCGGCGTGCGTGATGCAGGCATCGAGGTGGTTCAAGCGGCTCGAAGGCAACATGGCGACCGCGCTGGCGAACGCGGAGTTCGGCACTCTGGAGGTGTACCGGACCCTCGACCCTGACGTCGGGTTCATTCTGAACCAGGGGCGCTACATCCGGCCCCCGACCGGGAGGCGGTAGTGAAGCGGCTCGGCGGAACCAAGGGGCTTCACAAGGGGTTCGACTTCTCTGTGAAGCTCAAGGGAGTTAAACGGGTCACTGCGAAGGCGGACCAGATGGCCCGCGACCTCAGCGGACGCCCGGTCGAGGACGCGATGCGCAAGGCGACGATGGTCGTGACCAGGAGCGCGAGGAAGAGGGCTCCCGTAGACACGGGCGTCCTCCGGGCGTCCATCATGCCGGAGGTCGTGATGAGAGACAGGGTCATCACGGGAGTGGTGGGGAGCAACGTCAAGTATGCACCGTACCAAGAATTCGGAACGCGTCCCATCCCGAACGTGCCGCGAAGCGTCATCTGGCGATGGGCTCTGCGCAAGAGCAGCGGCAACCAGTCGCAGGCTCGGTCGCTGTTCGCCAGGGCGTACAGCAGCATCCGCCGGTTCGGCGTGAAGGCGAAGCGGTACCTGCGCGGAGCGCTCGAAGAAGAACTTCCGAAGGTGAAGGAACTCCTGTTTCACTCAGTTGAGCAGATCGTCCGGAGGAAATGATGGTCACGGTGACGTTTGTCACGTTTCAGCAGATGGCAGGCGCGGTCAAAGACGTGCTAGAAGCGGCCCTGACCCCGTACGTCGCGGGACCTCCGGTGACTACGGTCAAGCAGGTTTACGGGTACGACGAACTGTACGAGGGAATGAACGAATGGCCCGCCATCGAGGTGTATGTCGAGGACTGGGAACTGTCGTACGACAGCGACCTAGACCGGACCGTGTTCTGCCAGGATGGCGACAAACGCAGCATCACGAATTGCCACATCCACGTGGACGTGTACGCGGCGCGGCGGAACCAGTTGAACGAGAACTGGCGGGACGCGCTCGTGCTGGCGAACGCAGTCAACGCGGTCCTGGAGGACGAGTGTGCGTGCCCGCTGTTTGACCTGGCTGGGATGCACGACCTGCACTGGACGGCGTCGAGGGTCGTGTTCTCGCGTGCGCAGGCGGAATACTGCGGATACCGGTTCATCCTGACGGTCAAGGTGTACTAGGAGGGGGAAAATGCTTTACAGGATTCACCAGAACCTGCTCGTCAACAGGAGCACGGGCGAGACTATCCGGCGCGGGACGGTGAGCTGCCTGCCCGGACTGGGGAAGGACAAGGTCGCCATCCTGCTCAGGATGGGGCACATCACGCCGGTCAAGGCTCCGAAGTGGGACGCGTGGGGTGGTTGGAAGCTGCGCGGAGAAAGACTCGACGCGACCGGCATCGACCCGATTGCGTTCGTCGAGATGGACGCGGGCGACGTCGTGGAGCGCACCAAAGTGGAGGACTTCCAGGACTGGGACGAAGAAGCGGTCTTGAAATGGAAAGAGGAAATCAAGGCGCGGTTGGGCATCGGCAGCGTCGAAGAGCGTCGCCGGTGAGGCGATAAACACAGGTCCAGTTAGGACCAACAGGAGGGCGAAATGCCACAGACAACTTCAACAGTACCGATGAGCTGCGCGCTGATTGAGATGGCGACGGCGTCGGCTTGTACGCCGTGGACGGACATCAGCGGCTCGGTGAACGCCGTGACGGGTGTCACGCAGACTAAAGCGGTCGGCGACGAGTACACGTTCGACGGACCGTACGCAATCTCCGAGGTGGGCAAGTTCGAGCCGTTCGACATGACCGTGCGCATCATGTACACGAACGTGGCGGCGGAAGCCTACCGTGCAGTGCGGGAGGTGTTCCACACCGACGGCGACTGCGACGGCAAGATGTGCCTGCGCATTGTTCCAGGCGGGACGGTAGGCGACGACGGGTTCGTGACGAACTATGCGCCGGTCATCAGCTTCCAGTGGTTCGAGGTGAACGCCGGCGAGGCTGGGCCGATTGCGCTAGAGTTCGTGATCCACGTCGCGTCGATAGACCCAATCGTCTACGTGTCGTAGGCGAGCCGGAGAGGGGGAGAGGCACATGCCGAAACGACTCGGAGAACGGCAGTTTCCGACGCCGCAGGTCCAGTCCGACGGGTCCTGGATTCGCGTGCGGTCCCTGACCGTGCGCGAGGTGTTCGACGTCCAGAGGGAACGGGAGCAGGTCAGCAACCTGTGGTTCAAGATCGGCGCTCTCATCGCAAGGGTCGCGCTGTTCCTGTTCCCTAAAATCAGGCGCAAGGGGCGCTCGGAAGAGTACCTCGACTTCGCGCGTGACGTGTGTTCCAAAGTCACGGCGTGGAACTGGGTGGACGGAGAAGGGAACCCGCTGCCGCTGCCATCAGACGACACCGACGTCGTCGGGCGGTTGACGGACAAGGAACTCGCGGTGGTCGCGGCTGCCGTGTTCGGACAGATGGCTTCGGAGGAGCAAAAAAACTGACAAACGGGCTGTCCGGCGTACTGTTCGCAGGTGCCGGACAGCCCCCGCTCAGGTGGGACATCCTCCGGCTCTGCGCTCGGCTGAAAGTGCTTCCGTCCGTCATGGACGACGGGATGCGACGGCTGCTCGGAGACGGATGGGAAACGCACCGGGAACGGTGGCGCGTCCTGTCGATGTGCGCGACGTACGGTTGCGTGCCGGACGCGCTGCTCGACGAGGACTGGCACAGGCTAGTGGATGACCATGCGATGCTGCTCGCGAAGCAGCAAATCGAGGAACAGAACATGACGTGGCGACCACCGATGGGAGGTCGACGTGGGTAGACAATCGTTTTTGGTCGAGGTCGTAATCGCGCTCAAAAACAACGCGACGGCGGGGCTCAACGAGTTCAAACGTGGCTTTGCAAACGCCGCCAATATCCCGGCGAACTTCAATGATATGATGGGCCGCGCCGGGGTCGCGCTTGGAAACTTCACGGCACAGATACCGGCGATGGTTGGCGACCTGCTGCGTTTGGGCGTGGAATCTGAAACGACGACGCGGCGGTTCGAGCAATTTGCCGGAGGAAGCGAAAGAGCCACGGTGCTCTTGGAAGCGTTCAGGCGCGGAGCGGATGGTACGATAGACAAGCTGTCCGGGATGGAAGCCGCCGCACGCCTGCTGCAGATGGGTCTTGTGGGCAACGCAGATGAGATGGAGAACGTGACGGCGATGGCTGTCAAGCTGGGCAACCAGACGATGTCTGCCGGCGACCGCATCGGAGACTTTGCCGCGCTCCTGGCGAACCAGTCCATCCCCAGGCTGGACAACTTCGGCATATCGTCTGGAAAGGTCCGGAAGCGTATAAATGAGCTGCTTGAAAGTGGACAGGCACTCAGCCGCGAAGACGCCTTCAAGATGGCAGTAATGGAGGAGGGGGCGAAGGCCCTGGACACGCTTGGAGACACAGCGGACCTCACGAGCGCCAAGCTGGACAAGTTGTCCGCAGGATTTCAGGACGCCAAGGTCGGCGCTGGGGAGTTCCTCCTCGAGGTGGGCGAGAACTTGCTTAACGCCCTGTTCGACACGGACAAGGGGATAGATGAACTGGCCAGCCGCCTTCGCAATTTCGGGAGCACGTTGAAGGAAACAGCGTTTCTTGGAGAGCTTTGGTGGAAGACCGCCGTCGAGATTGACCAACACGGCGGCAAGTGGGCGGAAACCCAAGAGAAGGTTGCCAGGCAAATGCTCGCTACCAGGGGAGAACTGGAAACCCAGACCGACGCGATGAAGGAGGCATTCGCGCAGTATGAGGACCTGGACGGGATTGGCGAACAGTATCGTCGGACTATGGAAGGCGAAACTGACACGACGGCTCTGTTCACGGACGAGACGCAAACCCTCGGCCAGGAGCTCAAACGCCTTCGCATGGCGGAGCTGGGAGCAGCATCTGCGGCCACAAAGCTCGCCGAGAAGCAGGCGGAAGCCGTCAAGCAGCTCGTGGAAACGAAGCGGTTCGCCCTCGAATCGTCGATGGCGTTCACCGACTTCTTCCGCAGCTCCAAAGAGGCAGCGGAGCGACATGCGACGAGCGTCGAGGAGCTCGAACAGCAGCACCAGGCCAAAGTCGCCGAGATAATGGAGCGGGGCAAGACCCGGTACGTGAAAATCGACGTTGAGTCTGCCCGGTTGGAAATGCGCATCCTGAAGGCGCGACTTGAGCAAGCGCGGACGGCGCGCCAGAAGTTCGATGGGGAAACGACCGAACTTGAGCGGTTGCGCAACCGTCAGTCAATCAAAGACCTGCAGGAGAGCATCGCGGAAAAAACGGCTGTTCTGGGACGGGCAAACAAAGGGTGGATAGCCATCGCCGGGGAGTCAACAGGCGCGATGTTGGCCCAGGAAGAGCTTGCCTACCAGGAAGAAAAAACGGCACTGGAAGAAGCGCGCGCCGAGCAGGAGCGCATCCAGCGCGAGTCATTCGGCAGGATGATATTACAGCAGTTCACTGCGTGGGCGACGATGAAGGGTATTGCTGCGGATAGGTCCATCGAGATGCAGATATCCCTGGCGGAACGGTTCGGCCTCATCGACGAAGAGGCAGCGACGTTCGCGCGCAACATGATAACAGAGTTCGAGACGTGGGCTACCGGGACGGGGAAGAGCGCGGACGCGGTGGCCCAGAAGCTGTACGACCTGAAGTTTGGATTTGCCGAGTTCAAGAACGCGTTGGAGAACATCCCGACCGACATCGACGTCAACGTGCGACTGAACACGATAGGGGAGATTCACCAAGCCGCATCGTATGGCGGAGCGCCGGTCCCTGAACTCATGCAGCAGCACGGTGGCCAGACGATGGTCGGACCGGGGTTCGGAGGCCCGATGAGGTTCATGGCCGGCGAGGGCGCGAGCCCGGAGGTCGTCACCGTCCAGCCGATGAGCCAGGACAACCGCAGCGTGCGGTTCGGGGATGTCAACATAAACAACGGAATGGACGAGGCAATGTTAGCGGCTCTCGTTTCCCGAGCAATGGAGGATTTCTAGTGGCGGAGGTACTCGAAATCAGCGACGGCACCACGACGATCAGCCTCATCACTGCGACGGGGACCGTGGGCTGGCACTTGCGCGGGTTCCGCGCCGGGTGGCTCCCTCAGGTCCCGCGATACAAGGGCGGCGGGACGTGGCAAGACAGCTCGCTTGCGACTGGGAGATACCTGGCGGACAAGAAGTTCGCGAACGTCATCGACACGTTGTTCCTGCATCTGGAAGCGTCGGACCAGGACAACGCGATCTCGACGATACGCGCCCTGCAGCAACTGCTCGAAAAGGCCGCAGAATACTGGGTGACGGATTGGCAAGAAGAACCAGTGTGGATTCGGGCGCAGGCAGAAGACGAGACGAACTCCCGCTACGCCATCATCTACACGGGCCTCATCCCGGAGTTCAACGACCCGTACGGGTGCAGGTTCGAAGGCGGGGTCTCCACGGCGAACGACACGTGGATGTGGAACCTCTCGCTCATCCTGGAGCACGGCCTATGGATGGCGAATGCTCCCGGTACGGGCACAGTTACAGAACTGAGTGCACTGGAAGCGTATGATGGACGGAACCTTGGAAACGTCGATAGTGGAGGCATTCGCGACCCTACGTCTGACAATGAAGTCTACATTGCAAATAAGTTCAATGAGGCGAACGTGACAGATATCTATACCTGGAGCGCTGCGAATGGATTCTCGGCAAATCTGATGGCGGCAGTCCTACCATACGACCTCGTCGACATCGTAGGCGCAGCACCGGCTGTGAACGACTATGTCGCGTTTGGCATCGACACGGGCTTGGCGGATAGCGGGCCTTTCTGCTCTTTGGTGTTCGACATCGGAACAGCTATCAGCGGTATCACGCTCACCTGGGAATATTGGAACGGCGCGTGGGTGGCCCTTACAACACAGGATAATACTAAAAATGCAGGAGCGGGCGGTGGAGTTCCCTTCGATACGACCGGCGTCCATTCTGTGCACTGGGAGCACGAAGCGGATTGGACCACGACCGCAGTAAACGGAGTCACTGGATATTGGGTGCGTGCAAGGGTGACTGCCGCTCCGGGTCCACATACTGCCCCGACCCAACAGAACCGTGATGTATATAGCATAACGTGGGGCTATACTGAAATCCAAGCAAACGTCATTGGCGGAGATATCTCGGCGTTAGTGAGAATATATTTGCAGAATTGGTCGTACGGGTCAGGTGGTCCAACAGGAAATATGCGGTGCAGTCACTATGTGGTCGGAGGGCGTTCTGTCTCGCGGGGAAGCAATTTTCGCGCATATCTGAATTTCGCAGACGAGCAAAATCCTACCGGCGTTGCTGTGACAGCAGGAGTGAACTCGGCATTCCAGAATCGCATTCAGTCTCAGACCGGGCGTGTAATACGATGGACGCGCCAGGCAGGGAGCGAAAGAATCGCAGACATCGACCTTACAAGTTCCATGGCAGCAGAATATACTGGCCGATATCGCGTGTTCCTTCGGCTATATCAGAGCGCAGGTGCTGACTATGACCTGCCAATTGAATTGCGAGTGCGAGAATATGGGACGCTAACTCCGGCCACAACGTTGGCATCGGCGACCTTTCGGGCACAACAGGATTTCGCAATCGCGGACTTTGGAACTCACGACTTTGGCTTTTCTGGATACGCTCCAACGTCGGTGCTCACACCATTTACGCTTGACTTTGAAATCTGGAGCCAGGCAAATACGTCGGGCACGACGTATCTCATCCTATACGATCTCATCTTTATTCCAGTAGATGAATGGGCCGGAGAATTCCAGGTTGTCGTGGACACAACGGACAGCTCACAGCATGTGTCTTATGACTCTCGGCTCGTCGTGGATAGCGTCGAATATCCAAAGCGCAGTATCCGTTCGTACGTCGAGAATATATCAGGCAGCTATATTCAATCCACGTATCTGGCGACATCGCCAGATAGTGCGCAGGTACAATCAGACGAACAGCAACGCATATGGGCCTTTGCGGGATTCAACGACAACACCGTCCTGGACGTGTATGCCTACATGCCGTATTCATGCCATTCGATTCAGGTGGCTAGGATGGAACGGTTCCTTGTGATGAGGGGGGCGACGTGAGCTTTGCGCAACAGACGGGCATCTCAATTGCACTGTTTCGACCAAGCATAGACGCAGGAACCAGTTATGATCCGCGAGGCACCCTTGTCAGAGAGGACCTCGGAACACGCGTAGAAATGTATGAGCATACTCTGTCGGTCAATAATGGATACTTTCGAGCGCGATTTGTCATCAAGGACGATGTTCTTGAACTTGAACGCTGGATGGACCGAATTGGATACCATGTTGAAGTCAGCGGCTCCGGACTCGACCTCATATGGGAAGGCTTCGTCAACCGCATCGCTCTGAACATTGGGCCAGTATCGTTCACTCGAGGGCCTTTGACAGACGTTGGCAACAAGGTGGCCGTCGTGTATTCCGAGCTTGACACGACGGCAGACGAGCCGGTCTTCGGAATGCGCCAGAAATCACCATATGTTGAGGATTCGACGAGCCAAGATACCTATGGGGTCATTGAAAAAATCATCTCTGTCGGAGGTGCTCGCCCAGTAAACGCGCGGCAGGTCCGCGACACTTGGCTGACGGAGAATGCGGAGCCGATGACGACCCAGGAGTTCAATAACCAAGCGCACGCAGAGCCTTCCGTGACGGTCGAATGCGTCGGGTATTGGTGGTTTTTGAAAGCGTTTACATGGAACCAGATAGCCAATAGTGGAACACGCGGCATCAGTGACCAAGTCCAAGATGTTTTGGCAGGCGACCCGAATGGTCTATTTTCCACCGATTACTCGCAGATAGAATCGAACACGTTGGCAATCAAGCGATATACAGACGAGGATAACACAGCCTGGGATTGGCTCATTGGCCTAGTGGCTCACGGAGACGTGAACGATAACAGATACATATTTGGGATCTATGCCAATAGAAGGGCTGTCTACGCACAACAAGAGAGCAGCATCGAATACGTGCAACGCCTCTCCGAAGCACGATATCAAGTGGACACGCTTCGCGGGATAGAAGTCAAGCCTTGGAACGTCGTGCCGGCGAAGTGGTTGTTCTATCCAGATTTTCTTAGGGGAGAAGTCATCCATACTACGATGAGACTCGATCCTCGATATGAATTCATCGAACAGGTGATATATACTGCTCCAGAAGGACTTAGGCATTACGGCGGTCGCTCTGACACTTTGCCTCAAAAGCTCGCAAAATTGGGACTAGGAGGAAGTGCTGTATGACCATGCAACGACGAAACGACGAATTGATGAACAACCTGCGAGCCGACTTCCAAGGACGCTATGAACCCAATTTCGCCTGGAAATCTGCGACTTCTTCTATGCTGGTCATCCCTGGATTACGCGGTTGCTGGCCCATGAATGCCTTTGACCCGACAACGGCATTGGACCCAAGCGGAAATGCTAGACACCTGACCTTGGCCGGGAATTGTGTATATGACTATGAAAATCTGTATCCATTCATCACCATGCAAGGAACAAATGACTGGTTGACCCGAACGGATGAAGCAGCCCTCGATATTCTTGGCACGGAAGTTTATGTCGCTACTTCCGTACGCGGACTTTCGATGGGAGGATGGTTCAGGCCGGGAAGGGCAGCAACGCAAGAGGACCTGATGACAAAGTGGGCGGCTGCGCCGCAACAGTCATGGTATCTGCGCAAGTTGGCAGCAAATACGATACAGTTCCAGGTCCAGGACGGGGCGGCTGCTAATTTCTCCGTCACATCCACGGAAACGGTCTCCGCAGATACCTGGTACCATATTGCCGGAACCTTCTTCGCAAATGCTTCCATTGAAGTTTACGTGAACTCCATCCAGGCACAGAACGTTGCTGCGCCAGTCGCGTCAGTAAGAAATAGCACCGCAGATTTTCGCATCGGGGCGAACGGAGCTGGTGCAAATGATTATCAGGGAGACGTGTCCATGTGTTGGCTCAGTGCGATGGCACTAAGTGAAAGTATAGTAACCGCTCACTATCAGCAGACGCGCGCGATGTACGGAGTGTGACATGGCACAGTTCACGGTGGACATAACGGCAGTGGTGCGGAACGGACAATTGGCGATTCGGGTGCAGCGCGGCGACCAGTTCGTTGAGAGCGTGCTGCCACTGGGCGAGGTGGTAGACCCGCTCTCCGCGGTTGAGTGGGCGGTGAACCGCACGATGGACGACGAAGCCGTGGCGACGGCGGTGCAGAAACGGGTGACGTTCTCCGCGACGCAGCAGCCGGACGGGACGTGGGCGGTCGACTCGGTCGACTCCGTGGAGACGCTGCCGGCCGACGTCGGAAGGAACGGACTTGCGACGCTTCCGGGTTGGGCGTCGTGGTCCGCGCAGGAGGCTGCGAACTGGATTGACGGGAGCGTGACGGACCTGACCAGCGCGAAGGCTGCGCTGCAGGCAATGGCGAAGGCGATAGTGTATCTCAGGAAGGCAGTCGTGGGGAGGTAGGATGGGATTCGAGAACGGTGGGTTCGAGGGCGAGTATTACATGGACGGAGCGCCAGAGGTTTTTGTCGCGCCGTTCTGGAAGGCATTCTATTCCGAGAACGGAACGACTCCGGAGGGGCACGGGCCGACGGTCCGGCCGGAGTTCAAGAAATTGCCAGCCAGCGTCGACCCCAGGCGCGTACGGGAGGGCGAGGCAGCGCAGTGCTGGTTCACGGTGTGGAACAACCACGACGCCGGGGTGATGCAGGCGTTCACGGTCCCGGAGGGCAACAAGGTCACGTTCCGCGCGTGGCTGCACTGCTGGTGCTCCGACAGCAACGACCCGACCGCGGACGACGGGGAGATGTACGGTTCGGTTGGTCTTGACCCGCAGGGCGGCTGGAATCCGTGGGACGTGCGCGTGAAGTGGAAGCCGTGGACCAGGTTGACTGCGGAGTGGCAGAAGTTGGCGGTGACCACCGTCCCGACCGGGCCTGTGACGACTGCGTTCGTGCGCACATGGAACAAGTACAAATTGGCCCATAACGACGCGTACCTCGACGAGGCATCCATCGTTCTGACTCCCATCGAGCCTCCTCCGACCGGGGACTGCCGCTACGACCCCAAGGACATCGCCAACGCCGTCGGCCTCATCGAGTCCAGGCTGGACATGCTCCAGACGGCCGTGATGGCGCACGTAGACCAGAAGCTGGCAGCCCATCTAGCAGCAGTTCGGCAGCTCATCGACAAGCGGAACCCTGTCATCTGGCCGAAGGAATGACGTGGAGGCCATAAGAGAATTCGTCTCGAATCCGGGCTTCTGGTCGCTTGTCGGGGTCGTGGTGTTCATCGTCTGGCAGAAGTGGGACAGCATCATCGCGTTCCTGAAGGGCAAGCAGGCACACGCGCAGGAGCTCGAACGGGAGGAGCACGAGTCGGACATCGCGTTCGAGCGCGAGCTCAAGGCGAAGACGCTCCGCAACGGGGAGTGGAGCAAGGAGCTCGTCGACCAGTTCTTGACGCTGCTGCGCCAGTCGGAGCAAGAGCGACAATCGGCGACGAAGCAGTTGGTCGAACAGTCGGCGGCGTCCGCCAGGCAGGTAGAGAACATCACGCAGCAGGCCCTGGACCGGATGAAGGAGATGGTCGAGGTCGTCCGGCTGCAGGGCGACAGGAACGACGCGCGCGACCGCCAGGTGATACGGGCCATCGAGGCGTCGACGGCGCAGGGCGGGAAAATCGAGGGGCTCCTGTCGGCTCTGTGGTACGTGCTGGTCCAGGGTTACAAAGCGAAGTCGCCGGAGGGGGCCAGGGCGCTGGTAGAACACGCGGAGAAGGCGGATGCTGGAGAAGAAGGAGACGGCTGAGGTCGTCAAGGATTTTCTGTTCGAGATACTGGAGAACTTGCCGGAGGAACTCGCGCTGCGTCTCCGCGCCCTCGAACGAAGCTGGCACACGCTGTCGGAAGAGCTGGAAGGCATCCGGCAGCGAGCCTCCCCTCTCGGCGACAGGGCGGACACCGACGAAGAGCGGCAGCGGTGCAGGCGAATGTCTCGCTCCCTGCTGAGGCTCCGGCAGGAGCTCAACTACCAGAAGACGGCCATCGTCAACCTGTTGGATTGCTTGACGAAGCTGACGGTCGTCGCTCCGCTCATTGAGGAGTTGAAGGGTCTATTGGCGGACCCTGACGTTTGTGATGGGGAGGAAACATGAGCGTGCTTGGAGTCGGGCTGTGCGGTTCCGACGGTCAGGTGCTCGTGGCGGACGAGCGGATGGAGGCCGCTTTTGACGGCGCGAAGGGACGCTCGCTGCTGGAGTTCTACGAGGCAGCGAACAGGGAGACCGTGTGCACCCTGCTGGAGGTCGCGAAGTCGATGGGCACCGTCCGGTGCAACACCATGCGTCTGGCGGGCATCGGACCGGCGTGGACCACGTTGGTCCACAAAGTGAGCCGGGGATTCGAGGGATTCCTGGTCGTACTCGAAAAGGGAGGTTAGATGTTCAACACGAAAGAGTTCTGGATCGCGGTGGTCGACCTGGTGGTGAGCGTGGCGCTGTATTTCGGGGCGAAATACCTGGCTCCGGAGGCGTTCGAGGACGTCAAATTCCTCATCGGCGTCTTGCAGCCGTTCGTCATCATGATCATCGGCGTCCTGGTGACTGCCAAGGTCATCGCGGGAGTGGCGGCGCTTACGGCGGCCATTCGAAAGTAGGGACGTGGGGGAGGGCAACGAGGCCCTCCCCCTGCTTCCCCCCTGGAGCCTAGATTTCTCCGCGGACGAACCCGGAGATGGTGTTCGGCGTAGCCGTACTGTACCCTACCACATCGAGCATCCCTGGGTCGGTTGGGTCGCTGATGGAGAATCCGTTGCTCGTCATCCCCACGACAACGAGCTTGGCGTCGATTCCGGTTTTTTCCCGATACAGTTGCACGGCTTGACATGGGTGCATCTCGGGATTCGCCCACGTCTCGGAATCAGTGTAAATCAAAAACGCGTCGACGTCCCAGCCCTTCTCCAGGGCGTAGAGCATCGGCAGCGCGCAGTCTGTCCCCCCGAAAGGCATCCCGTCGGTCAGCGCGACCACGTCGTCGAGGCGCTGCCTCTTGGACAGCGGAAGAACAGAGATGCCGTCCTTCCCGCCATATCCCCAGCGGCTCCTGCCCTTCTTCGCCATCGCGCCCTCCCCTGCGCACGAGAACGCGGTCGTGAACACCTTGTCCTCCGTCCGAAGCGCGACCATCGCCATCGCGGCCGAGCCGGCCCGCGGCGTGACGCCGGTCATCCCGGCGACCTCTCCATTGGACATCGACCCAGACACGTCGAGCGCGAGCATCATCCGTTTCCCCGCAGGTTCCACGTTCTGGAACGACAAGTAGAACGCCTCGTCCAGCGCGTCGACAATACCTGTGATGGGGTCCCAGGAAAGCGAACCGCGAAACCCGTGTCCCTGCTCGTAAGTCTTCATCGCGACCAGGACGGACAGGGGATGGACGCGGGCCTTGGCAAGGCGCTCTGGATCGAGCAGCCGCATGCACACAACGTCCGTGTCGGCGCTCAGCGGTTTCAAGAGACCGATCTGGGTCATCTTCCCCAAGTTGCGAAGCATCGCCGTCATCGGCATCTTGTCCAACAGCGCGGACCACACGACCTCGCTTTTCAGATGCTCGGTCGGTACCATCTCCCTGGTCAACCTGTATAGGCTGATGGCTTCAGCGACGTCAACCGACGTGGCCTCCCGCTTCAGAGATTCGAACGCGTTGATTTGGGCAAGGTGCGCAGGCGGGTCGGTCAAGATGGTGCCTTCCCATCCGTTCACGGCCCAGTTGTACAGATCGTTGTGCGGACCGTCAACCGGGTTCACGTGTGCCTTGCGCAAGACGTCTCTGTGGGACCAGCCGTCCCGGCTCTGGTACTTTAGCAACTGGTAGGCGAGTCGGTCGGCCGGCTTATCGTTGTACCAATGCGCAAACGCCTCCCGCAACCCGCGTCCCCAGCCACGGAATCCCTGCACGAACTCCGCGAAGTGGAACAAGTGCGTGCCGATTCGCGCGACTTTCGGGAGAGCCGCGTATGCCAGATTGCGTGTCTCGTTGTCATCTGCCGCGGCGGCCATCGCCAGCGCGAACAGCGCGGGGTCGTTCTTCGGCGCGCGGCCGGCTAGGGATATTTCAACGATACGCTCAACTGTCCTAGCTCCGTCTTCCTTTAGGCATTCCGCCACGGCCTCGGCGTTCTCCCTGGTCAATTCCCGCGCGGTGGCGTAGTACGTGTTCGCGGACGAACCCAGGACGAGGAATCGGTCAAGGCGCTTCCAGCAGTCAAGCCCGAATACGAACCCGCCGGCGCGGCCTTTCACCATCGCCTTGCCAGGGATGGGCTCCGACTGGGGAGTCTTACGGGTCTGATAGAGGTTCTTGTAGTTCCAGGACATTTCGATTCTCCTTTCCGAACAAAAAGGCGCGGCCCACACGGACCGCGCCACGGCTCACAAATGCGGGCAAAAGGTTGTGCACGGGGATAACCATTCTGTAGGTAACCGTGCACGAGCGGCCCTGCAACGAACTCATTCAAGATGCGGGCGAAACGTGTGGTCGGGGACCGGAATTCTCCGGCTGGCGGATATCTAGTCCGCTCTATGGCATGAAGCCATCGGCAGATAACCGAGCCACGGTCGGCCCTGCATCGTCTTTCAGTTGTTAAGCGGACGAACGATTGCGCAGCGGCTTTATCTCCACAGGATAACGCTGCACGAGCGGCCCTGCTAGTAGGAAAGGCCGGATTCGAACCGGATTGACATTTGCCAGGTAACCTTCGTACGGCGGCCCTCAGGGCGAAAGTGTCCGAAGGGTTCCCTCCCAACGAGGGTCCTTTCCTATTGGTGTAGGGATGTGGGGCTGGACTTGAACCAGCGGCCTCTCCATTACAAGTGGTAACCTTCTCGACGTCGGCCCTCTTGGGGCTAAAGTGCCGGAAGGGATTTAGCGCTCTTCCTCTGAGCTACCCACATCCAAGCACATTATACCATGAACTGACGGTCTTGTCAATACGCGATTTCAAGTCGTGCTTTCACGTCGTCGAGCCATTCCGCCGTGGGCTGGCCCTCTTGGTCTATGCCGATGCAAAGCGTCCGTTCCTCATACCGGATATGGTCAGAATGACCTCCGGCTTCGCACCATGTGAGAATAGTCGCCTGGTTTCGGATGTACGCGCCAACAAAGACTAATACTACCACAAGAAAGACACAACAGACTATACCTATCCATGCATCCATATCACGTTTCCTCCTTCGCAACCTTCACCCAGTACCGCGCGGTCGACTCCGCTTTCGGCACGAACCCATGAGAAGCCAGCAATTCGTTCACACCGGTGACCGTCAGCGTCGCGCGCTCCCCGTCCAAACCCGCGGCGATGTCCCGCCAATCTCCGATGGATGCCTCCTTTGGTGGCCGCGGCTTCACGCTTCCTTCACGTTGCCTCTGCTCCCACCCGTGCCGGCTTTCGTTCCACTTGCGCCAGCGTTCGCCGAACGACGCCTGTCTGAGGCCAAGTTCCATCGCGTTCGCGTAAAAGTCCAAGGACGAACACAGCAGCAGCGCAAGCGGACCGTAACTTCGCGCCCACGTCACCCAAGCCAGCGCGAGCTCCGTCTGCCTGGAGAATACGACGAACATGTTTCCCAGTGTTGCCAACAGAGACACGGCGATGCCGAGCCAGTCCCAAAGGTGTGCCTCGCCGATTTTCCATTTGCGCCAGACTTCCATTACGGTGGCGATGGTGCCCATTTCTCCGCCGACGACCATGAGCGCCGACCCGACGAGTTGTGTTCCTAGTGACGGTGCCTGGGCGCTGATGGCCTCCAGCCCATACAGGGACACGCCCACGACCCACAAGAGGGCTGGCGCGAGGAGCGCGGCGAACATCCCGTCGAGCAGCTTGGGTTCAGGTTTCCAGTATGTTGACTTCGACACGGGCCGACGCCTCCTTCAAGAATGCCTGGAACTTGCGCTTCCATCGCCGGAAGCACCTGCCCTGATGAAAGTGCAGGTGGGTGGTTATGTCGTCGCAGAGCGGGCCGAGCACGTCCACCTTTGCGCGGTACTCCCCGCGTTTTATCTCCCGGGCGCACTCGTCACACGTCATGGTATACATGAACCGTCCTTTCCCGTCGTTTTTCCCGAAAAATCCCGTGTTTTTTGGCACTGTTTTTTGGGCGGTGTATACATATGATATATCATATTTGCTGTCAATACCAGATAATACACAGTAATCACTGCCAATCATTTTTACGATGACCTACTACCTGTAGTATGCCAAACCCCTGTTTTGGGCATTTTTCGCGCTTTCGTATACTACCTGTAGTATGTCGGTAAACAGGCGTTTTAGAAGCCCGCTGGGCTTTTTAGTTCTGTTTTGGTTGGCAGTTCTACGGCATAGCTCCGCACGGGTCAGCTGACTTGCACGCTCGTCCCGATTCATTCGTTCGCCAGGCCCCTGTTTTCAAGCTCTCGAATGAAAGACTCCCGCGGCGGGGGAGGGGGGAGCTCTTGCGTGTACTGCAACCAAAAGTCCCCGTCGTCGAAATTGAGCTCGGCCCCGAGGTTGTGGTTCTGCTCGTCGCGCCAGCGCAGCAGTCCGGCGTCCAGCAACGCGTCCCTCGTCTGCGTGAACTCCCCCGGTGAGATGTCGAACTTGACGGCCCACGGCTCAGACATCCTGACGCCGTTTTTCCGGTCCAGGTCGTGCAGCGCCGCCCGGACGAGGTTCCACCACTCACGGGTGAGCAGGTTGGGGATTTCCCCAAGTTCCACCCGTCCGCCCGGCAGTTGCCTTGAGAACGACAGCGCGCGCGACGGAATCTCGACCACCCGAACCGCCGGCTCTTTTCCCTGGACGCCGTGTGACCACGGCCATATCGGCTCCAGTCGGTTCGCCATCTGCGGCGACGTGTGTCGCATCGAGTGCTCCGGGTCCGTAAGCTCCACATAAACCTCCCGGCCGACCGCGACGAAGACGACCATGAAGATGACGGCCGCGACCTGGAACGGCAGCTTGGCGGACAAGTCCCACCTGAGCCGCCACGGCGGCAGCGTGGCCTCTCCGACGTCGAGGCCGACAATGGCCCAGGTGACCAGGACGCAGACGGACGCGCAGATGGTGAAGGGCTTGACGCTTCCGGTGCTTCGCTTGTCAGACCTGGCCCGCATCCGGGTCAGAAGCAGCAGGCTCGCGAACCCGATGATGTAGACGCTCCAGGGTCCCCACAGTATCAGATTCCCCCATAGGACGCCGAAGAACAGCAGTCCCAACGCGATGAGGAACAGGCCGCCGAACAACAGGCGGTTGTACTCCTGCGTCTCTTTTCTGGTGGTCCTCGGTCCCCTGCCGATGCCTCCGATCATCCCCGTCGCCCCGTCTCCCAACTGACGAACCACACGGCTCCGATGAACACTGCCAACGCTATCACGAATGCCATCGCCATATCATGCCTTTCCGAGTTTGTTAAGGCGGGCGCGGGGACCGACTGCGGACGTAAGCGTCCTCGCCCTGTTCCACCAGGGCTACGTGCGTGGCTAGACACACGGGACAAGTCCTCCGCGCCCTATGATTCTCCGCTCGTCACAAGTCATCTACAACGGGTGGTCAGCCCCGGACGGAGAAATGTGCTGCGGTTGCTCACCGACGCCTCCCTCTATTCATCCCACACGACATTGAGAAAACAACCATGCTTTAGTCAACGACACGTGCGTGTCCGCGGCCTTCCTGCGGACCTCCGCACGCATCGCGCTTGCCTCGTAGACCGGCAGCGTGCGCTTGAGCTCTTCGAGCCCTTCGTCTCCAAGCAGCACCGCCAGTTCCTGCCGCTTTCGCGCGTCCGCGTTCTTGCCGTCGATGCGTCCCGACTTGTAGGCCAAGCCGAGGATGCAGCCCTCAGTCTCAAGAATTCGTGCGCGGAAGTCATCCAAGAGCCATTTTGCCTGGAGCTCGTCGGCCAGGGCTTCCTCGTATTCGTCTGCCAGCATCATCACTTGGTCGTAGTCCATCACCCCTCCCCTACAAAGATGCAACTACAAGATATCAGTTGTCCTCCGCATAAAGGACAGATTTCCATGTCACATCCGGGATGGTGATAGCCTCCAGTTGTCACACCGCAGTCCGGGCACCGCTCGCCAGTATACGGGATGGGGTCCATCTTGCTCCCAGTCGCAAAAACTATCGGTACTTTATCACACGACTTTGTGACCAGCATGTCTCGCCCGCAATATTCGCAAACAGCCATCACTTCTCCTTGGCCAACTGGTGCCGGACGAGGGTTTCAAAGGCTTTGTCCTCATCGACGCCGGCAATGGCTTTGGATGCGTGGTTCTGCGCGTTGTAGCCCAAGATTTTCCACCAACGGACGTCCTTGTCGCCGCCGATGGAGCTCCACAGCCCTTCCCAAGTCACGGGTCCGAGTTTCAGCAGCGCGGCAAGCGCGGTCTCATGCCCCTGCTCGACGAGCCCCCATAGGGTCGCTGGGTCCTCTTCAAACACCTGCTTGAGCGTCTTCCCGTCAACGACCGTGAGCTCCGGTTTGTCGATGGGTAGCTTTTGCGTCTGGCGTTTCGGTTTTTCTGACTGCTCCAAGGTGCCGGTCGGCGCTTCCGGTTTCGGTTCCGGCCTCTCTGGCACGTCCTCGTACTCGGCGTCCACGCCCTCGTCATAGCTGGGGTCGTACGGCTCGTCGACCGAAGCGGGAAGCAACGCCTCCCGCGCGCGGACCTGCGCGGCCTCGAACTCACCGCGCAGAAACTCGTCGGTCAACTGGATGTGCACAAGCGACTTCGTGACCTTCATCCGTTTGCCGGTTTTGAGGTTCGGCGCTCCGATGCGCTCGTCCTCTCTCCACAGCGTGAACGGTTTGCCGTCCAGCGGTTCCGCAGCGACAAGCTTTGACGCTATCTCCGAGATGTCGTGCCAGCCGTGCGTGATGAGCGTGACCGTGCCGATATGCCCGGCCTTCCAGAGTTCAGGAAGGATGAGCTCCAGCCGGCCGACCGGCTTGACCTCGCACTCCGGACACTTGTTCTCGACGTCCTTGCAGTCGAATTCGCATGGACGACTCCCGTGCCGCGTGCGCGGACCCTCTATCCAATCGACCCAGTTCTCCCCGTCGCACCGCAGCTTCAGGATGTTGCTCTGCGTGTACGTCTCCCGCCAGGACGAGAACGCCTCTTCCAGGTTGCGCCCCTGAACGTACACGGGCTGGATGATGCGCGGCTCCTCGCCGTAGGCGTCATGGAACGCCTTGATGACCAGTGGATCTGGTGAGTCGAAGCGGAAGTGGTCGAGGTCCTGGGGCATCCGGCCCCGCGCCGCGTCTTTGCTCTCACCCTTCTTCAGCTTTCCAAGCGACTTGAACCTCGGTGTGATGCTGTCTCTGTCCGTTGCTCCCTTGATGGGCATTTCAGCCTCCCTTTTTGAATAGCTTGCTCCGTCCTCGTGTGTGGTCTACAGGTACAGATTGGTCACGCGGCGTGCCAAAGAGTTCTTCGATGGCCTGCTCGTACGTGACTGGGTCCACTTGCTGAACGAGCGATTGGAGTTCCTCCGGAAGGGCTCGCAACCGATAGGGGAACTCGCGCTCCTGTCGCTCGTAGAGTCTGCGACTGACGAAATCCCGTGCCCCGCAGGCCCCGCACTCCGCGAAATCAGTCGACGTTTCGGAGCCTGTGTCCCATCGGGACTTGTGGACGATGGCTCCGCCGCACTGGTTGCAGCAGTACCACCGCTCCAATTGCTCGTACGTCACGAGCCGCGCGTTGACCGTGCAGCCGGTCTGGGTGAAGTCACGCGTGGGGGGCAACACGGGTCTGCCTCCATACGTTCGCGAGGGCCTTGCGGAGAGCGACGCCTTTCCCTTCGTCTGCGTCCCACCTGTCTGGAAAGCTGACCTTAGAAAAACCTCGTCCGACAACCCAGTTCTTGTCTCCCCATTCGACGGCAACCTTGACGAACGTCCACGGGCGCAGTTGCTCGACCCCCATCGTGTACGCCTCATGCGGTATGCTGTCATCTTTGATGACCAGCCCGACATCGGCTTTGCCCAAAACTTTGGCGTACGTGTCGATGAACACGTCTCTTTTCCTGCACATTTCAGTCTCCTTTCAGTTCATTTCTATCTGTTTCTGGTGCGAACCCGTCAGGCCACACCGTGTACTCATTCCAATGCGCCCATCTCAGGTTGGACCATCTCAGGTTGGCCCCGCGCAGGTTGGCCCATCTCAGGTCGGCCCCGCGCAGGTTGGCCCCGCGCAGGTTGGCCTCGTACAGGGTGGCCCCGCTCAGGTTGGCCCCGCGCAGGTCGGCCCCGCGCAGGTCGGCCAGGCGCAGCTCGGCCCCGCGCAGGTTGGCCCCGCGCAGGTTGGCCCCGCTCAGGGTGGCCTCGTACAGGTTGGCCTCGTACAGGTTGGCCCCGCTCAGGGTGGCCTCGTACAGGTTGGCCCCGCGCAGGTCGGCCCCGCGCAGGTCGGCCAGGCGCAGGTACCGCCACAACGCACGCGGCGACACGCGGCGCAACTCGACGGCCTGGTAACTGCCCTTGTCTTCGTCTTCACCCACCAGCACAACACCCCGCGCCCACCATGCCCGCCAGTCGCGTGGTGCCCAACGAGCATCAAGTGATTTCATCAGGTGCAGTCGCCCCGGCCCGCAGGCCCTGCCGTCTGGCTCTGCTGGCTCCGGGTGTTCTGTGCGTGCCCATTTCTGACCGCGTTGGGGCAGGTTGTAGACGAATGGCTCGCCTTTGTAGTAAGTGCATCCTGTCGGGTCAAGGAATTTCCACATTACAGTCTCCCTTCTTGTGTCTGGACACAATTATTCCGGTGCGGCGACTTCCTCCTCGATGTCATAGGTGTGCACCGCCCAGCGGGCGGCCTTCGACATGTCGAGCCCGTATGTCACCGCGATTTCCACGAGCTGTGATTTTAGGTCCGCATGCATTCGCAGTTTCAGCAACCGGGTGAGCCTCATCGTGGCGCTGCGGACCATCCCGCTCCTGGACGAACCAGGGTGCCGACGGACCAGGGCGTCCAACGCTCGCACGAAGGCGTCGTCAACGTAACTGATGTTCAGCTGTCTGCGTTGTCCCCCCTTCGGGTCTGGGTAAGACACCTGCAGCAGCCGTCTTGTCTTGCCGGTCCCGTACGGCGTGCGCACGGGCTCCGGTCTCAGTTCCAGCAATCGTTCTATCGTCATTCATTCCTCCTGACTCCATTATACCATGAAGCAGGACTGTTGTCAATACTGTTCTAGGATTCCTTTCAGCGGGTGCGCCTTGAACGGTAGGCTTTTCAACCACTGGACCACGGCCTCTTCCCCGTACAGCTTGCATTGCCGCTTGAACGCGACCAGACGGCCAGGCGGATTTTTTCCGCCGAGAGAGAGGTTACAGTCCCGACAGAGCAATAGGCAATTATAGGCCGTGAATATCAAAACGCGCCGGCCCTTCGGTTGCCAGCCCTGGACGTTCCCGCGAGATATCATGCACTCGTGCATGTGGACCCCGGCGGTCGACGCGCCCAGCGGTTGCCAGCACCCGGCGCACATGAACTGCCGCTGCAAGAGCCACCGCTTGAGCTTGAACCGGTGCTCGCGCACGGAGTCCCCTGCCTGCGGGAACAGGTAGTCGGGGACCAGTATCATGGCAGTCCGTCTCGAACCGCGATGTCCTCGCGCAAGGCGTCAACTGCGTTGCGCAAATCGAACACCATCTGTTTCAGCGTATCGCGCTCTTTTACCAAGCTGCGTACCTCCGCAGCGTCCCTCACGGTTGTCATCCCCGTCTCAATTCTCTTGATTATGCTTTTCCAAAGTTCGCTCATCTCCAGTCCTCCAGTCTGTAGTCGTCCAAGTCCTCGTCCGGCTCTGGCGTCCCGTCCGGCATGATTTGTCTCTTTCCGCTGCATTCGGGCCATTGTGAGCACGACCAAAACGGCGGCCAATCTTGTCCCGCCTTGGGCTTTCTGAGTTTCATCTTCGCCCCACATTCTGGACAGTATGGCTCCGGTTTCGTGCGAATACCTATCATACCGTCACCTCCAGTGCCTCAAGCGCGGCGTGGCAGATTGCGATGAGTAGCGTGTCCGCCTGCGTCCAATTATCCGGCGTCCCATTCCAACCAGACATGCCATGTGGCGTGAACCCAGCCCAGTATTTGTCATACCATTTCCCGCCCGGCACATCAAATGGCGTCCGCATTTGACACCAGAAGCCGTGCTGTTGCATCTTCTCCACCACCTGCCAGGCGGCGGCGATGTCGGTGGATGGCCGCCAGGGATGAGACTCCCCTTCCTCTGTAGGTTCTGGACGCTCCGTCCATACAAGCCACTTCCCATCGTAGAATCCAGTCCATCCCTCAGCTATAGGACGGCCATTGATCACCTTGATCGGCGCCCATCCCATCACATGTTCAGCAACTAGCGCATCCAACTCTCTACCAGCATCCGGGTATTCCATTCTATTCTCCTATCGACCCGGCCAACACGTCCGCAGCCCGTCTTGCGTCCCGATTCTTCACGGTGACCATGATAGTATCTTCGACAATCATGTGTCCCCACGATTTTATGCCGGCGCTGTTCAACGCTCGCTCAATCTCCCGTCCTGTCCACTCTAGGCCGTGAGGGATGAGAAACGTATGAGACCCGCCGGACAAGAGGTCCCTTATCCCGGCACACACCGGCGTTATCCAATCGAAGGAGCTCCCGAATTCCAGCAGCTCGTCCACTTTGTCAGTCGGCATCCGTACACTCCTTGAGCAGCCCGAAGTTGAGCGCCAGCGTCTTGAGGGTCGCCCGGCATCCGGCTTCGTATCCGAGGACGTACGTGCGGTCCTTTTCGCCGGTTTCCGCAAGCGTCTGCAGGACCGCGTACTCCGCCGCCCGCAGCGCGTTTCGGACTTCGCTTTTCAGGACCACGTCAAGGCCCACGGTGAGCCTCCCTGGTCGCCCTGTCGCTCGGCCACTCTGTCTCCAGCGGTGCAGGCGTCCACTCTGCTCCTGTTCGGTCCATCCCGTCCCAGCCGTTGCAGGCCAGGAGCGTCGAGGCGAGCAACACGACGCAAGCCAAGACAATCCACTTTTTACTCATCGTCTCCCTCATCCAGCGCGGCCAACGCGGCCCGCGCGTTCATCGCGTCGCACATCGGCTCTTCGATGGAGCAACCTTCCGTCTCGCAGCAAGGACCGCCGGCGACGTCTTCCAGGGTGGCAATCATCCTCTGCACCTGCGGGACTTCCCGCCACTTGCCCGTTGCGATCGTGAACGCTAGGGCCTCGGGGTCGGACAGGTCGATAGTAGAGGGCGGAACGTTCTTGATGCGAATCCAGTGTGGATAATCGTTACCTTCACGGTGGAAGTACTCAGTGTCTATGTATCCAGGTACGGACGTCTGCGTCAACTTTTGCCACTCGTTCATGCCACCTCCTCGTAGTCCAGCACCATCGCCTTCCGGCCGCTCTCCAGCTTGACCGGATATGCGCTCTTCCAATGCGCTTTTGCCTTGAGCCAGTCGACGTCTAACACGTCCCACGGTATCCAACCCCCGTGCATCGGGCACTGGAACTCAAACACACGCGTGGTCGCTTCAGTGCTCCAACCGAGCTTGTCTGCTTCCCCGACGGCGACGAACGCGGCTCCCGCGCAATCATCACACAAAGGGATATACCCTTCCCTGTGCGTCGCCTGCTCCCCGCAGCAATAGCAGGTCATAGCGTCACCCACGACTCGGCCGGAACGTTCGTCAGGACCATGGCCAGCGCGAACAAGAGCAGCCCCAGTCCGACGATGCAAAACAGCGCGAGCTTCACGAACGCTTTTCCGCCCATCATATTCCTTCCAATCCTTCAGACAACCATGTCAAGGTGTCTTCCGCCGACGGTGGATCACAGCAACACCACGAACGATAATACCGCAGCCACTCTTCTTCTGTACGGTGCAAGTCACAGTGTTCAATATGTCCGCCGTCCTTTAGCGGAAGCGACTTCTTGCGACACCCATCCGTGACGCACTGTGGCAACTTGCGTCTATCAATCTTTCGCGGGCCGTTTTCAATCCGGTTGGCTGCCCCGGTCAATCTCGACAAGTTTTTCATATCAGTCTCCTTCCTCGCTCCCGTCGGCCGCCCATTTGGACGTTGCCCGGCCCGGACCACTTGGAGGTGGGAGCGTACGGGCCAGCCCCCGGAGGGGCTAGTTGCAGGCGAACGTCAGAATCGCCACGGCTATCTGGTGGTCGCTCATGTCGATGTCGTCATCCTCCTGCCTCAGTTCGTACACGTGCTGATACACGGTTTCGAGACGCATCTCGGCGACTTCCGCCTTGCTCACCTGTCCCCCGCAAAAGATGTCGAACAGCTCCTCACCCGTCATTTCCAGTCTCCTCTCTGACCAGGTCCCAGGCCTCGATGAAGCAGACCTCGGCCCCGTCGACTTCGTATACCTCTGACTCCCTACCGGGCAGCAAGGCCACCTTGTGCCCGTTCATCTCTGCGATCTCGCCCTCGCGCATCGTGGCGAGGAGGTCTGCCAATTCCATGTCTTTGTATGTCATCGCTCGTCCCTCAAGTGGCTATCCACCTTGTGCGCCATCCATGAGTCTACTGGGCGGCCGTTGCTGGTGATTCGGTATCCGAACCCGCTGACAAAGTGTGCCCGGAGCGGCTTTGCGCTCCTGACCAGGCTGTCGAACTCGGCGCGCAGGACGTCGTAGTGGTGGGGGCGGTTCGATGCCTCGGTGCCCTCGACCTGTTGCCAGCCCTCGTCCGTGTGGACTTCCAACCTGTACGTCGGGTACATCTCGTTTCTCCTCTGCCGGGATAGGCTCCCGGCGGGCCATTTTCGGTTAGCTCTCGACTTCGGCCATCGCGGCGAGGTACTCTGCACGATGCTTGCTCTTCAATATCGCGGCGTTGATTGCGTTGGCCAGAAAAGCGTGGACGCTCTCTTCGTAGATGTCACCGCCGCCCTTGGCGATTTTGTCAGCGGCATTCGCGTGCTCGGCCCAAGTCTCGGCGATTTTCCTGATGTACCCTTTCCGGTCCATTTGAGTCCCCTTTCGGCTAGCGTTCCGTTTACCTTATATCCATTGTACCATGAATCTGCCCATTTGTCAATACCCAATATACACGAGTTTCAAGACTCGTTCAGAGCAACTTGTCCTGCGCCGGCTTCACCAAGCGGTCGAACGCCTCGATGACCTCCTTCGCTTCCTTGTACGCGTCGCCCAGCCCGCCGTATCGGTGGCTCAGGGCGAGACTGCGCAAGCGCCGTAGGGCGTTGCGGACGGTTTCTTCATCTTCTTTCTTCGTCACATCGGCTCTCCGAAGTCCTGCACGAACGTCGCGTCGACCTCCGCCAGGGCCAATTCCCGGTCACGCTGAGATGCCCGTGGTGACACGCGCTCCAGGTAGACCCAGTACCGCGCGGTTTCATACAGCCGCTCCAGCTTTTCCAGCCGCGCGCGCAGCTTGGCCAACTCGGCCTCCCTTTCTATCACGGCCCAGCCCACCAGGCGCAGGCCGTCGTCGATTTCCGGCAGCACGTCGAACTGGTTCTCTTGCGGTCCTCTTTCGTTGTACCGTCCGGTGTCTAGCATCTTGGTCTCCTCACCCGTATGCGACGGGGCGCGGCGCTCCGCATCCATCGCACCTTCGCTCCTCTCTTGGGTTGGGCGTTTTGCAGAAGACGCACAGCCACTCCGCCGCGGCCCTGGTCTCCCTGATGAACTCCTCGTGTGCGAGGAATTCCCCAAAGCCAGAGAGCGTCATCTCCCAGTGCGAGCGCTCGTGGACTTGGACAAAACTCCCGCCAAAGTCGTACTCGTCATGCATGTTGTTGAACAACGTCGCCGACATCACGGCGGCCTCGCCGGACAGCACCATCCCGTCCGCCATCTCGACGGTGACCCGGACCGGCTTTCCTGCACATATGCTCACATCACCCTCCTGCTCTGCGACAACACCTGCCCGAACAACGAGTCGTCCGCCCGGATGAGCAGGTCGTCCGGTTTCATCGGAAAGGCGCACACGCGGACCTCCCGAATCGCCTTCGCCAATTCTTTCCCCAAGTCCCAGGCCGCCTTATCCGCGTCAGGGTCGAACCCGATGAGTAGCCGGCGGACGTTCTTGAAATGTGGAACCCATCGCATGTCGAACCCCTTGCACCCGTACACGGCGATGGTCGGGAACCCGTGCTGGTTCGCCACGATAGCCTTCTTGCATCCTTCCACAAGTAAGAGGTCCTTCTCCGTCGAAACAAGGTCGCTGCGGTACAGTTGCCGGCCCAGCCCCGCCCGATGAGGACGATATTTATTTCCGTTCGGGGCCCCGACTAGGCGGTGACGGATGTTGAGCAGACGCTCTCCGGTGTGGTCGAACACGGGGATGGTGTGACTAGGTCGGTGCTCCTGGTCGGTCGGACACGTGTAGCAAAAGCCGAGAGCCAGGGTGTCCTGCGTCTCTTCGCTGATACCCTGGCTCTCCCACCATTTCCTCTCGTCTTCGTCCAGATAGTTGTGATACATCAGGTGGTCAGTGCACCGCGCCATCTCCTCCAACCTGAGGACGCGCGCCGCCGTCTTCATCTGCTCGACGCGCATCCGGTTCTGCTCGCCCTCGATGCGGCGGAGGCGTATCTCGTCCGGGGTCAGAACCTGTCGCTCATCGTCGTCGAGCCAGCCTCGACATCCCCCTTTCCTGCAGAAAAATCCACCATTGAGGAATAAAATGAAGCCGTCCTCTTTGGCTTGCCCGCAGATGGGACACGGCCCGTGGGCTTCGTCTCCCTGGACCTTGAACTCGAATCCTGGCCAGCGCTTCTCGGCAAGGGTAACCGCCTCAAAAATGCTCGTGAGGTTCATCCGTGTCTCCCTTCTGTCAACAACTCCCAAACCGTCGCAACCACAAGCGGAACTTGTCCGTTGCCAATGGCGCTTCCGCGCTCCAGGTAATGGGCCACCCCATTATCGCTTCCAGCGTTTCTATTGATGACTTGTAACCACACGTCTCGAGAGTTCTGTTTTCCAACTCTGCGTTGTACCGGTGCCTGCCCGTTTTGGAGATTCCCCAACCACGCCTTCCCATCGCTTTTGTTGGAGAAGGCCACAACGAAAAGCCTATCTCGCACAAACGGCGCTCCCACCTCGGCAGCCGATAACACACGCCATCGCGCATCATACCCGCTTTGGGCCAACTCGCTGAGTACCTGTCCATAGTACCCGTGAGACCCGGCAAGCAAGCCTGGTACGTTTTCCAATAGAACCCATGCGGGTTGGACCTCTCTAATGATACGAATGGTGTCAGGCCACATGTTGCGCTCGTCTGCGTCGGCCTGCTGTCTGCCGGCGACTGAGAAGGGTTGGCACGGGAATCCCGCTGTGACGATATCCACGCATCCAGCCCAGGGACGCCCGTCGAATGTTCGGGCATCGTCCCAGATCGGGGCGTCGTCGAGCAGTCCGTCTGCGATTCTGGCTTGGAGCACGTCGATGCAATACTGTTCCCATTCGACGTAGCAGACGGTGCACCAGCCGAGCAACCATTTTGTGGCAAGTAGTCCTCCACCCACGCCGGCAAATAGCGCCAACTCATTCATGTATCTCCTTTCAGAAATCGTACGTAGGCTCCTTGGCGTCCGACTCCAACTCCCCGAGCCGCAGGTATCGCGGGTCGAAGTGCATCGACCACGTGCGCCGGGACGTGTTGAACCGCTCCTTCAGCTTGGAGATGACCAGCAGGTTCTCGTGCATCTGCACGGGCTTCCCGCCGATGGATATGGTCTCCTGGTCTTGGTGCGTGTTCCAGGGACGCCAGAGCGAGAACCACTTGTCACAAGTCTGGTATATACGGCTCGACCACTGACCATCGCGTGTGCCGGGGATGGGCAGCTTGTAGTCGTCCACTTCCTGCCGCGCCTGGACGGCCAAGACGACCGGGCACCCGCAGCGCATCCCCAGTTCCTTCATCAGGTCGGCCGCGTGCGTGACCTCGGACACGAGGTCTCTAGCCCTGGCGACGGGCACGAGCTGGAGATAGTCGCCGCAGAGCAGGGTCACCTTCTTCTTGAACTCGTGCTTGATGTGCTCGACGATGCGCCACACGGCTTCCATCGTCAGGCGGCTGGTGCTGGTCCGCGTCCCTTTTGTGATGCTCTGGCCGACGAGCCAGACGGGGAGCCCGATGCGCTTGGCCGCGGAGGTTTCTACTTCGTCGATGGGCACGCGGCCGCGCACGATGTCGGTCACGGTGTACGTCTTGGTCACGTGGAACATCGAATCTATCTCCTCCATCACCTGCTCCCAGGAGACGTGGACGACGCACTCGGTGTCCATCGCGCCTCGCGCTTTGATGCGTTCGGCCTCGGTCGCGGACAGGTAGGCGAGGATGCTCGACTTGCAGTGAGTGGGCCTTCCCACGACCACGGTCATGTCGCCCGGATGCATGGGGATGAGCTCGTCGTCCATCGCGGGGATGCCCCAGGTGACTCCGGGAGCGTCCTTCATCTGCTTGGCCCACTCTACGTGAGCCCTTGACGCCTCTGTCGGCGTGTGGAGCAGCGGTGCCAGTTCGTCCGGGAGTGTTGCATCTTTTTCCTCAGCCATTGTCCGCCACCCATCTACCTTTCAAAGTCGTACGCATCCGACGCAGGCTTTCGAAGATGATACCGAGGTCGTGATCGAACATCGCGCTGTACGCCCGCGCGGATTCTCTTTCCACGGTGGCTAGTTTCCGACGCATATTCTCCAGTTCGCGCTCCTGCTCCTGCAGCTGGGTGAGCATCGCCTCCAGTCGGGCCGCGTCTATGACCGCGCCCGCGTCCTCCGCGATGAGGTCCCACAGGTCTTCATACATCGGCGACCTCCTCGGCTCGGATCCGTTTTAGGGCTTCTCTGACGTAGCTCATATGGACGGACGTGCACGGCACCAGGCAGTCGACCGGCGTTCCTTCGCTGTTCGCCGTCGTCCGCAAAACGCCGGGTTGGCCTTTGCGCCAGTACCGGCAAAACACGGTGTCCCCTCTCCAGCTCGTCACGAACCCGTACTCAACGTCTGGGTGCGTGGAGTCCCACTGGAAGCAACCGTCGTTGCCTTTCACCTGCGCGTGCCTTGGGACGTACGCTATCTGCATTCCTTCGTACAGGTGCATTTCAGTCTCCTTTGTCTGTTGATACCTCTAGCCGCTGAGCGCGATGAGATAGGCTTCAATCTCGGCTTCTGCCATTTCCGTCGTGAACGGTTCCCACTCGTCGCAATAGCGCAACCCGTCAGGCGTCACGTGCTGCGCGATGGTGCTGTCGTGTTCCGTCTTGCAAGCGTCGCAATACCACCGTTTAGCCTTTTTCATCATAGCCTCCTTCTCTAAAACAGTTCCGGGCAATTGCGCTTGGTTTCCTCGATGACGCGGCCGTAGAGGCGCTTGAAGTCGACGGTCGGGAACTTGTGCTTCTTCACGATGTCCCACATCTCGTCGGCCACGATGTCGTGCCAGACCCGCCCCAACAGTTCGGGTATCCTCTTGCGGGTGAGCGGGCCGGCGTCACGCATCTTGGCGAGGGCTTTCTCCACGCGCCCCCTGGTAACGTACTCGGTCGCGATTGCGAGCTCGACCTGCTGTTTCATCGCCACTGTTGGGGCTCCGAACGTCTCCAGGTTACGCTCCTTGAACTCGTTCTTGACCAGCTTCCCCCATACGGTCTCGCCCCACTCGTTCTCCCAACCGTATCGCTTGATGACGATACCTTCGCCGGGACCGTTGCCGTCCTCGATGAGATAGGTGTTACGGTCGAGCAGCCCGACCAGGTGCTCTTCGGTGGGACTGAGGACGACTTCGAGCGGCGCGATGACCGGAAAGGGCAGGGGCGAAACCAGGGGTTCGTACTCGTCGTATGCCAAGTATCGCTCCTCTGCGTCATGGTAGACGTCGAAGATGTAGAACTGTCGCCAGGCTTCCTTCCTGTAGGTGCGCAGGGTGTGGGGTACAAGCCACTCGCCGTACAGGCGCAGGTCGGGATAGTCCGTAAAGAACGGCAGGAAGTCGTCGGTGTGTTCGGCTACGAACGCCAGGAACCCGGCGTTGTCTTCCCCTTCCGACAGGTGGCGTCTCCGGCTGCCGGCACACAGTTGCCCGGTGTCCATCCACACGCTGGCGTTCGTGCCGTCAATCTTCGGGAACACGTAGCAGGTGCCGTCCAGCAGCCCGGCGACCTCGTCGCTCCCCAATCTCTCGATGTGCCTGTACTTCTTGAACATGTCCGTCTCCTTTCGCGTCTGTGATCATTATACCCTGGGTCGCTCAGCATGTCAATACCCAAGCCCTCAATGCCCAGGCACGTACGTCGCGACGTCGATGCCCGATATGTCCCTATTCTTGCCGTCCTCGCCGGGACGGTACGTCGCAAGGTCGATGCCGGAGATGTCGCGTGCGCTTTCTCGCGCCGTGCGTTCCTCCAGCAAATCTTGTTTCTTCTTGTGGAAGACTGACAGCCCCGCCTTTACTGCGTAGCGCATGTCCATCTCCCCTTTGACAATCTTGTTCCGCGACCAGTTCAGAGCGTCCCACAAAAGCCCGGCGTTGAACTGATACGCATCCATGACAGTCCTGCGCAGACCGCCGGCCACTCGCCAGTTGCGGAACGGGTCGGGGCAGTCCGAGAACAGTTTGCCGAGCGTCTGCTGTTGTTTGCGCCCGGATATCCTGACTCCCCCAGTGGACCATCTGACACGCAGGCCTCCTTCGCACGTTTGGCAATACGCTCTGTGCTTCGGCAACGACGCAATCACTACCGTCTCGCCGCACGGGCAAACGAACCGCTCGTCCGAGTCATCCACCATGGTGTAGGTGAATATACCGTCGTCGTCAAAAGGCTCATTGTCGTTTCCGTCAGGGGAAGAGGAGAGGGGCGCGGATGCGCCTTCTTTAGTACCTTTATTTTCAGTAGAATTAATATTAGTACAGGGCTGGTTTTCCATAGATGGGTTAACCATCGATGGGTTTTCTGTAGATGGTCGAGGAATCTCGTGGACTTCATACACCCACGTGAAGTGGCCCTTATCTCCGTGTTCCCTGGTCCGAACGATGTATCCGGTCGTTATCAGTTCGTTGACGGCGGTTCGTGTGGCTGTAAGGCCGTCCTGACTGCGTTTGACTAGGTCCCCCATGCGTACTACCCAGTCATCGGGGCGGGAGAGGAGGTAGCCCATCAGCCCCTTCGCTTTCCAAGACAAGTCGGTGGCTTCGAATACGTCTTTGTCAATCATGACATAGGGATTGTCTCGGTCTTTTGCTCTCCTGAAGATAGTACGGTCGTTCATCGTGACTCCTTTGGGGCGAACAGGTTTTCTACACAGCGGTCAAACTGCCATTGGGTCTCTTCCTTGACCTCTGTTAGCAATAGGTCAGCGATTTGATATGCCCAGTTGGGTCGGTGCAAGGAGTAGTGGGAACTCGTTTCGTGGTTATACGCGGATTCAAAAGCAATCCCACCTGCCTCTTCTGTATACGTTTGGATACGCACACGGCCTCCGGAGGCAGCCGCGATCACTGTTTCGTCCACCGATGGTCCGACCAGCATTGGTTGCATCAGCGGTTTGTCGTTTGATGCGTCAATCAGTTTCCCAAGCTTGTCAAACCAGATTTTATCCATCAAAGATGGACAGGTGATGGTTTTTGTCATCTTGCCTATCAAAGAGTATACGACGGTCCCGACCGCCTTTTCTACGTCGGCGGTATAGCGCAAAACTTGGCCCACATCCTTCTCTTTCAACGGTTTGACCTTGAGCTCGATGACGTAAACAGAGGAACCGTCGCACGCCAAGATGTCCAGTCTACCGTGAACGAGTGGAACCTGCCGAGCGATGAACACAGCGTATTCATCAAGTACGTCTGTGATGTGGGCACAGACATAGTCTTCCAATTCCTTTTCTACCACGTCCCCTCCAATCCTATGTCCGATTAAGTATGCGTCTAAACCATAGACATAACGAAAAAACCTCCTGAACTTCCAGCCAGGCAGTATGCGGGCAGCAAAGGGATTTGATACCATGCTAGCGCAACATGGCTCCCGATACTGCCGGGCTGGAAACCCAAGAGGTCTCAATTCCCTTTGCTTGATTATTAAGACGGGGCGCTACTCCCATCCACTTACGCTTCCATTATACCATACCTTCCCGAAAAAGTCAAACCTGGCGGGGCGGTCGAACGTGCCCCGCCTTTGCTGCGCGTTTCGATTCCATGCCATGCCTTTGCAGTGCCGCGCTTGGCTTTGCCTTTGCTGTGCCTCGCGGGGCTCCGATGGGCCCAGCCCTGCCCTTGCTTCGCTCGTCCTTGCGGTGCGACTCTTCGCTCTGCCTTTGCAGAGACATGCCCTGCTTCGCCTTTGCCAAGCCGAACTGAGCTATGCCTTTGCCCCGCTTGGCCCAACAGTGTACTGCCTCGCATTGCCGGTGCGACGCCTCGCTTTGCCGTTGCGGTGCGGGTCTTTTCAGTGCATAGCCTTCGCGACCTTCTCCATCGTGTACACGAAGCGGCCCTTGCCGGAGTTCCTCCAACATGCGAGCCCGCGGAACTCCCCGTAGTCCAGCCACTCCCGCAGGAGCTCCTCGTCCACCTGGCCCATCACGGCCAAGTCGAACTCCAGCGTCGTCCCCGGAGGGCACGTGTCGGACCGGGCCAGGGCGATGCGCTCTCCCTGCGCCGTCTGCGCGCGGAGCGGCCTCTCGCACACTCCCATCTCCCCGTCCGGGGGGAGCCTCAGCCGCAGGCGGTCCGGGCTGACGAACACGAGCCCGTCGATGATTTTTTTGTACGCCCTCATCCCCGCGGACCGCGTGCCCTTCACCCGGCGGAGCATCCCGCATGCATCCTTGAAGAAGCCCTTGACCATGTACTGAAGGAGGAACGGCCCTCCAGAGTCGGTGTGGAATCCGGTCCAGCCCTTCTCCTCGACGTGCTCTACGGTGGCGAGCTCGTCGGCGACCTCCTCGTCCGTGAGGGCGGCCTTCGTCGCGATGTGCGCGGCGTAGACCTCCTTGTTCTTGGGGACGGTCCCCAAGACCTCGTGCGTGAACGTCAGCTTCACTTCGTACCTGTCCATCCCAGTCTCCTTTCGTGTCTAGAAGCGCCGCGTCGGCGCTATCTCGTGATTCGCGGCCCGTCGTTCATGAGCCGCATCTTTATGCCTTTCTCGACGGTGTCCAGCCTGACGGCGGACTCGTGGTCGAGCTCCACCTGGATGTTGTTCCGGGTCATCCACTCCCAGGCCCCGTCCGTCCTCTTTGGCATCGCGCAGTCTACCACGAGGAACGACTCCCACTCCCCGCCGACCGGGGCCATCCACAACACCTTCCCGATGTGCTCGCAATCGCGAACGGCGACGTACCCGTCGACGCGCGGGAGCGGCTCGGTCAGGTGCCCCATCTCGACGCGGTTGCCTACGACCTCCTGCATCACGCCGGGGCTGTACTGGCTGGCGACGAAGAAGAGCGTCCAGAGCAGGCGGCGTTTCACTTGAACCTCCCCGCTATGTACTCCAATGCGACCGGCTTGTAGTCCGTGACCTCGCACGAGACGTTGACGTGCCGGCCGTCGTCGATTCCCCTCCGGTGGACCCCGGCGTGGATGTGGCCGTGGATGTTGACGTCGATCCAATGCGGGAGCTCTGACGGCATGTGCGACAGTAAGAATGTCTTGCCGAACCTGGTCAGAATGGCTCCATCCATCACCGCCGTCCAGCCCTTCTCGTAGAACCAGGGAAGCCCGCGCTGGTCGTGGTTGCCTCGCACGAGGATGCGTCTCTTGGCCGCGCAGAGCTCGTTGAGCATCCTGTGGACATTGGCATCGTCTCCGATAGAAACGTCGCCCAGGTGGTACAGCGTGTCCGCCTCCCGCAGTTGTGCCAGCGACCGCCAGAGCTTCCGGTCGCACTCCGCGACGCGCAGGCCCACGTCGACCATGAAGGTGTGGTTGAAGTGCGTGTCGGCGATGAGGTATATCATCGGGCCGTCTCCGTCAGTGTACAAGACCACCGCTTCCCGTCGTGCTTCTGGAACGGGAGTTTCCTGCCCAACACCCGGACCAGGACCTCGTGCGCCTGCTTCCGAAGCACGGTTCCGCGGCCGTTTGCGCCGGCAATGCTCACCCAGACCTTGTCGCCTTCCGAGAACCATTTGTCTACGATGTAGAGTTCCATTAGAATTCTATCTCCTCGACCGTCTCCAAGTCGATGTCGAAGCCGCGCAAGTCGTACAGGTTCTCGTCCTGAATCTCTAGCAAGTCGCGGCACTTGGTTGGTCCCAAGTCGTGTCCAAGAGCGCAGTACCACTGCCCTTGAACCGGGTCCCATCGAATGCATTGGCAAAAGTCACAGATGAACACGGTCCCTCCTCCTGGCCGCGGCGACGACGCGCCGCTTGAACGCCTCTATCTTCATCGCGCACGCCCGGCAGTACGTGGCCTCGTTCGACACGGTCTTCCCGCAGACCTGGCAGATGCGCTGCTTGGTGTAGTATTGAGAGACGTCAGGTTCGCCCAGATAGAAATCCCTGGTCGTGCCCCCGGTCGACCCCTCGTCCCATCCGGGTCCGATGATGTCGTCAGGCGCGTCGAGCACCTTGTCGGCCAGCGGAAACATGTACAAAGGCATCGCCGTCTCCTTTCAGGCGGGCGGCATCTCGTCGTCGTTACTCGATGGTCGCTTCGCTGTCGTCCTGTCGTTTGAAAAGCGCAGACAACAGCTTGCCGACCTCGCCGGTCTGCCTCATGCCAAGGACCTCACCCATGAAGTCGTTGGCCCACCAAGCGAGCCCGACAAAGTTGAGCCCGCATTGCGTGCACCTGTTCGCCCGGAGTTTCCCCCCGCAGGCAGGACACGGCGGGAGCTCGTCGACGGCGTCCGGCTGGCGAATCTCGCGGACCGCCTCGCGGACCTCCTCCGTGTTCTCCAAGTCTCCCTCGATGTATCCCTGGACGATCTCCTCGCGCTGCGGCGGCTCCAGGCTCGCCGTGCGGCGGTACACTTCCCAGGGCACGTCCTCTTTGCGCTCTGCGTACGGGACGCGGTGCGCGACGCTCTTGTACTGGGCCAACCTCTCGTAACTCAGGCCGGTCAATTCTATCGCTTGTGCGTACATCTCACCCCATTTCTGTTCTCCGAAGTTGAGCAGGTCCCCGATGACCCAGGGGAGCGCTTTGGAGAACCGCAAGATAGCTTGCAGGTTCGCGGTCCACTCGTCTTGCCCGATGTTCGGGTCTATGATGGCACCCGTGCTCGTGAGCGTGATGCCTCGGTCTGTCGGAACGATTACGGTCATGTCTCCCCCCATGCGATCCGCATCTGCGTTGGCTTCGCTCCATTTGGCCGTTTTATCTCTACCTGCGGCTGGCCGTTCGGCGGCTCGACCATCACGGACGCCCAACCTCCTCCGGGAATGTCCGCCCATGCCGATCCTCCGAACCACTTGTCGTCAGTCCAGTCGAGCGAACCGGTCTCGTTTTCGACTCGCTCCTTGAGCTCTCTCAACGTCGTCACTCAGTCTCCTTCCGTGATTATGATTCCGGTTCGTTTGAACTTCCACCACGCCTTCATGACGCCCAGGGCGTCAGCCTCGTCTTCCTGCAGCCGGTCCCCGAGCGGGCTTCCCTTGTAGGCCGCAGCAGCGTCAAGGGCTTTCTTGTGGACGCCGCTGGCCCTGACCTGCGACGCGGTAATGCCATCGCAGGGAATGTTGGCCTCTTGGCACGCTTTCAGTATCACGTACTCGACGGCCCCCAACTTCCGGTTCGTGGCCATGTTCATCCGGTTGCCGGTGGGGATTTCATACACAACCTGGTTGACTGGGCGCTTGGTGAAGAAGGCCATGGACAACCAAAGCTCCAGATTACGTACACGCCAGACCCAGCCGCTCCCCTCCGTGTTGAAACCGGACAACTTGATGGCTCCGCTTGCGATGACGGTCTCTTCAACGTCATCTCCAAGCACCCACCCGACCGTCGTTGTGCTCGCGTCCAGAAACAGAATCATCGAAGTCTCTCCATGAGGTCGTCGGCCGTCACGCCGAGCAGTTGACCGAGCCAGTGCTCGGCGATTTCGGACGGGGCGAGGAAGTCGTGCATCGTCCCGGCCAGGATGATACCCAGTGCCACGCAGCCCCCTCGGTCTGAACCGATGGCGTACAGCCCGTCCCACTTGTGGAAGTTCGGGCACCCGTAGGCGTCCGACGGGGAGAGCGCGCACTCTGACACGACCCGGTTCCGGGGACTGCATTCGACCATGCAAATCCAACGACCGGGGTGCGTCTCGTTGTCCTCATCGGACACGTACGGCTCCGGAACGTGGTAGCAATGGCGGCAGTTCTCAGGCATCGGCTTTCCGCTGTCTATGGTTCTCCAGAAAAGCGCATGCCGCGGCGACCAGTCGCAAGTTGTACTCGTCCGTCGCGGTTCCGTCCCAGGCGACCTGCAGGGGGTTCAAGTCTCTGCCGAGCCCCTGAAGGTACTCGCTCCAGGTCATCACGGCGTGCGTTCCGTCCGTGAGCAGGAGCACGAGCCGGTAATCGTCATGCTCCTGCTGCTGGCGCTCGGCTTCCGCGATGGCGAGCTCAATGGTCGGGTAGGTCATTCGCTTTTCTCCGGGGACAGCTGGGTCAGGTCGATCATCCGAGCCGCCTCCAACGCTTGCTCGACGTCCCGCTCGATTTCCATCAACACGTCCATGATGGTCTCAGCGTCCAGGTGCTTGCCCGAGTACAGGACGTTCACGCGCATGCAGTTGTCCGTCCCGGTGATGACGACGTTCTTCGACTCGCGCCTGCGGTCGAGCCTGCGATAGACCTCTGCGTGCAGCTTGGCAGGGTCCATGGCGAACGGCAGCATCACGTTGAATGTTTTCGCGTCCATCGCGCAAAGCCCGTTGATATAGATTCCCACGTTTTTCATCGTCCCTCCCTCAATCTCTGGTTGTGCGCGACCAGGCGGTCGTAGGTGCTCTGGTCGGCGAAGCGGGTCCCGCACCTTGGGCATTCGTCGACGGGGCGTCCATCGACCTCGAACGTCGTGATGAGCAGGTAGCCGGTGAAGCGCTCCCCGACCGTGACCTCCAGCCCGCAGAAGCACTTCATCGGCGTCGCACCTGGGCGAACGTGGCACTCTCGGCGGCGTACCGCTCTCCGTCAGGGGCGTCCACGACGTCGTAGTTCGTTCCGTCTTCTTTGAATGACTCGACGTAGGTGACGACCTCCCCGGTCATCGTGTCCAGGAGGCGCGGGAGCGTCTTCTTGAACTCGTGGAACAAGCGAGCCCACTCGGCCTCGTCGAACGTCTGGCCAGCCTTGCCGTGCGCGGTGAGCCAGCGCCCGAAGCCGTGTCTGAGTTGGTAGACGGTTCCTTTGGTGTAGGCATTGAAGTCCATCGCGCGTCTCCTTTCTATGACCAGTATACCATGTTTTGTGTCCGATGTCAATACCTAACTTCTCTCATCGTGAATCCCCAGCCACCCCATGGCGACGTCCTTGAAATCGTGGGCGTGAACGTCGATGTCGTGCCCTGCGTAGTGCTCGTCGTAGTACGCCTGCATCTCCCGCAGGACCCGCTCGCGGCTCACGAACTCGATGCGGTGGGCGTCCAAGCTCCGGGCACCTTCCCGCATTTTCTCGGCGTCCGGCGCGTCGGGATGGATGATCCCGTAGAACACACCGTGCAAAAAGTCCCCGCGATAGTGCTCGTGCGCTGGGAACGGCCGCGCAGTGTTCCATAGCTCGACCTTTCCGTCCTTGGCGTCAGCGAGCACGCCCGGCGGAAGTCCCAGGTCGCGGCCGTAGCCTTCAATCAGCTTGATGGTGTAGTCTCTCATCGTTTCCTCCCTCAACTGGAGCACCAAGCCCCGACGAACCACTTGCCGTCCCCGATGTCATAGGCCCAGGCTGCTTCCCACTTGGGATGATTGTCCTCGCAGTGCTCGAGGGCCTTCTCAAGGGTCCACGTTCCCGTCTGGAACGTCAGACCGAACCCGGCTTCCGCGAACGTGCCGGTGTACCCGCCGTGCCCGTACTCCCAGGCGCGTGCCGCCTTGACCTCGCTGTAGGCGTCGTATGCTTCGCTCTTGTCCTTTGCCTCGATGACCGTGCTGTCGAATTGTGCTCCCATCGTCAGTCTCCCTTCGTCTTGATTTCCTTTATCCGATAGTGGTAACCGGGGTTCCGGCCCCACAGCTTCCCGTGGTACTCTGCCGCTGCCCTGGTCTGGTGCTTCTCGACGCGGGCGAGGATGCCCATCCGGAATATCTCCAAGTAGTAGGTCATCTAGGCCTCCAACATGTGCGGCCCGACGTGGTGGACCTTGATGAACGGGCGGCCGCAGAAAAGCTCGAACTCCACGACCCAAGCCCCCTGAGGAACCGGGAGCCGCTGGCCGACCTGGTGGCTCTGCCATCCCCCGCCGGCGTGCAGGCTGTCCGAGTGCTGCATCCTGACCGTGGACATCTTCTTGCCGTCGGAGTCAAACGCGGTGTACTTGACCCCTTCGGCCAGGTACATCTGCCAGCCCGGTGACTCCTGCTCGTAGTCGCAGGAGCGGGTGCGGTACCGCTGCTGGAGGGCCAGGACCTCGGCCCCGACCTCTCCTGGCAGTGCGCGGATTTGGGCTTTCTTGAGCTTGGTTGTCATCGTACCTCCTCACTTGATCCAGAGAACGAGCTGACCCATGCGTGGCTTGTCCAGCCTTTCCAGATTGAACTCGGCCTTGTGGCCACAAGTTGAACTGTCGTATTTCCAAATCCTTGGGTCCCGGTCTTCGCTGTAGCCAGAAAATTCGAAGGCTTCATCATGCTTGTAATCGAAGTAGACCGCCTCTCCATCGTCGTTCAGTGCCTGAACAGTCCCGAGCATCATCTCCCAAACGGCTGGGCGGTGGCTCCTGGTTGGCTTCATCTTGCGGGCTTTGCGGTTGAGGTAGTGGGTTGTCTCTGCCATCGTGTTCTCCTCTCTGTAGTCTCGTTCCCCCCTGGCTGCGCCGGAGGGAGTCGAACCCTCTGCCGCCCCAGACCTAGTCTACTAGGATATGAGCGGCGCAGCCAGGGGAGCCCGAGGGCTCCGGTTGAGCTAGTTCTCATCCATCCAAGTCTCGACGGCGTCCGCCAGTTCCATCGCCTCGTCGAGGGAGAGGTACGGGAACTTGTGTTCTTTGAGTCCGGCCCCGTCATAGTCGAGCTCCCAGATTTCCCCGCTCTCGATGGCGTCTTCCATAATCGCGGCCACCGCTGGAGATAGTCCGGCTCCGGCTCCCTCGGCCTTGACCTTGTTGATGAGGTCGTCGACGTTCCTGCCTCGGCTCACGTACCCGTGGTCGGCGCTGGCCAGGATTTTCAGGTGGGCCACGATGTAGGCGTCGGCGTTCTGGTCGTCACTCTCGCGGACGTAGGTGTCGAGTAGGGCGATGGCTTCGAGCATGTGTTCTTTGGCTTCTTCCAGTGTGGTGAGCAGTTCGTCGCGGTCCATTTCAGTCTCCCTTCGGTGGTGGGCGTTTTGTTTATCTTGTAACCATTATACCATGTTTCCCCTCATTTGTCAATACCCAATTTAGGCAGTTTTGAAAACTCGTTCAGCGGAGGAGACCGAGCAGGCGCAAAGTCTCGTCTTCACTCACGGCCAGGAACGTCTCGATCTCCTCGCTGTACACTTTCGCTTCTGCGACGGGGTAGCCGCGAACGTCGGGGAAAACCGCGCGGTATCTCCAGCCGCCCCCGCACACCTTGGACGAATCAACCAGGTACGCGGTGTTGAGTTCGTGGCGGTCTCCGGTCCTGACAATGACGTGCGAACCGAACGGATATGGCTCTTTCACTTTCCCTCCTCCAGTCGAAGCACCAACTTGCAGTGCTCCAGGAACTTGCTCGCGTCGAACTTGCTGCCCATGTCTCTGAATGCTCCGCCCGTCGCGGAGGCTATGCGCATCAACGTCAGCTTTCCGGGACCGTCCTTCGGCCCGACGAACACCGTGTCCACCGGGCACCTGAGCAACTGCGCCGAGGGGACTGGGTCCCCGTCAGTGCTCTCGCCGTCTGAGATGAGCAGCGCGCGCATGCGCGGGTGCCTCAATTGCAGCGCGGCCCCGAACGCCTTGCACATCGCCGTGCCGCCGTTCAGGTGGGGGAGGGCTCCGGGGTTCCCGCTGGCCGACCCCTTGACCGGCTGCGTGTTGTCCGAGAACACGAACGCGGCTAGCCTGCCCTTCGCCATCGGGGCCAGCCTCATCCACGCCTGCCGCAGCGCGTCGAACCTGGAGCAGGGGATGCCGTTCATCCCGGTCGCGTCCATCGCGCCCATCGAGCCGGACGAGTCGAGCAGGACGACGCGGTCTATCTTGGCCGCTTGTGCCAATGTCTTGTTGCGGTTCTTGAGGAGCTTGGAAGCCGTGGCCTTCGCCAGGGCTCCCCCTACGACAGTCAATTGCTTGCCCATGGTTGACCTCCCAGCCTATGAATGGGCTTCCCTTGTCTCTTTGTACAGAGCCTCCAGCGTGACCCCGTCCTTCAGGTATGGGGCCAAGAACGCTTCGACCGATTCCATGTCTGGGACCAGCTTGACCCAGAAGAACGAGTCTTTGGGCCAAGCCCGGTACTTGTTGCCCACCTGGACCGTCGAGAACTTGACCGACTTGCGCAGGTGCGTCTCGAACTTGGCCGCGGTGTTCCCGTGGGTGTAGAAATAACCGAGTCGGGCGGTGAAGGTTCCATCCTTGCTAGCGGTGACCTTGTCGGCCCCCGCGAGCAGTAGTGCGGTTTTGACTTGCTTCGTAGCCTTTGCCATTTCCGTCTCCTCTCGTGTTTGTTTATCTTATAACCATTATACCATGTTTCGAGTCATTTGTCAATACCCAATTTATATGACTTTTCACCTCTTCTGCTGCTTGACGAACTCCCAAGCCGCGTACACCTGGGTGAACGCCTCGGCGCTGCCGCCGCGGTCCGGGTGGGTCTCCATCGCGCGCTTGCGGAACGCGGACCTGATGACGTCCATCCCGGCGTCTGGGTCGCATCCGAGCACCGCTGCCCACCAATCCGGGTCGGCCGTGCCAGCGGGAGCCTCGTGCGCCTCTTCGTAGTCGATGCGGGGTGGCTCGCCCTCTTCGACCAGAACGTACCCGGCGCACCACTCAGCGACGGTCTCGCGCAGCCCCCGGAGCGCTTCCTTGAACGACGGGAACGATCCGGCGGTACGGATGCGCCATAGACTGCCGGCGATGCCCTTGGACCAGGACTCGACGCGCCAGCCCGCTGCCGTGAAGAACGCGTGAACCTGGCGCAGCTTGACGTGTCCCTCCCCGGTGACGAGGCATCCGAACCAGTAAAAGGCGTTCACGACTTATTCTCCCACTCGACCTCGACCGCTGCATCCCACACCCAGTGCAGGTCGTCGTCGAGCCACTCCCAGTGCTCTTCTGCGTCGGCGGCGACCTCGGCCAGCCGGGTGCTGTTGACCTCGCCGGTGCGGGCGTCGACGATGTAATTGATTCCTTTGTCCTCAACGAGTAACTCGCGCATGGTAGCCTTCACGCTCTCTTTGGTGTGTGCCATTTTAGTCTCCTCTGCCGGGATTTCGGCTCCCGGCGGGCCGGTGGGGGTTAGGCGAACTCTGCTACCATTCGGCATATCTCGTGGTGCGCGGTTTCCTGCTGGGTTACGTGGCGGTAATCCCTAGTCTTTGCTATGACCGTGCGGTCGCGGTCCCAAGCCTCGGCCCAAGACCATCCCCGGTATGTGTATACCATCGAAAAAAACTTGCCGTCTTGGTGTTCGGTCCTGTAGGTGTACTGCTCTGGCTGTACCATTTCCTATCTCCTCTGCCGGGATTTCGGCTCCCGGCGGGCCGGTGTGGGCTAGTAGGTGGCTTTTTCTGCGACTCGCTCAATTGTTTCCTGCGAGATTGTCAGGGTGTCCCGTCCTTCGGTCATCAGGTAGAAACTTTCGCGAGAGAGGGCGTCAAAGTGCTCATCGTGGAAGGTCCAGTCTTTCGATTGCTCCTCTGTCCAGGTCGCCCGGATTTCCTCTTGCGTCTCGTGGATCTCTGCGAATCTTTCGGCGGCTTTGCCCATCCTGTGGTAGACTCTGGAGATTGCTTGGTAGTACTCTTTGCCCTCGTCTGCCAATCGGGCCGCTCTCCGCATTTCGTCCAGGTAGCAATCGGTCAGCTTGTACATTCCTTCGTCTATCGCCTCTGTTGCTAGTTGCTGCATCCTCTGCGCGTCCATTTCCTATCTCCTTTGTCTGTGTCTGTGTTCCTCTTATCTAACTACATTATACCATGAATCCTTTCATTTGTCAATACCCAATTTATATGAAAAGGGAAACTGGTCAGGCCCTCCGCACCGTATACACGATTTGGTAACAGCCGGGGGCGACCTGCTCCGCCCCCGTGATGGTGACCCTGAGTCCCTGAGTCTGCGCCCAGGCTACGAAGAACAATCCGACTAGGATGACGTTCATGCTGCCTCCAGTAATAGCGCCAGGTCCGGCACCGCCGCGTCGGACACGGGCTCCCGCTCTACCGCCAGCTTGAGCTCGTCCGCCCACCGCTCGATGCCGCCCTCGCTGTCTTTCCTGTGGATGACGAACCGTGGTCCTTCCGAAGTGCCCGTGAGGGTCTGTCCGACCTCCCCGTATCGAACGTCCATGAGGTTGGCCTCGGGGAGGACCCTGCCGAGCACTGAAATCCATTCCTCCTCTTCCAAGTCGCGCTGGGGTGCCGACGGGAGGACGTACGTCGCCGTTCCTTGCCCGCAGCGCTCCCACACGACCCAATCGCCGCACTCCACGAGGAAGCCGTCGGCTGTCAGCCACGTGGATCCTGTGGCAAGTTCCTTGACGACCTCCAGGTACCGCTGGTCGTATCCACTCTCCAGAATCTCGCGGGCCTTGCCGTTCTCCACCTGGACGCCCTGCTTGAGGAAAAGCTCCACGACGGCGGTCACGTCCAGGACCACGCCCCGGCTCGTCAGGTCGGCAATCTCGTCGCGGACCTCTTTCGTCGCCTTCTTGACCCGCTCCGTCCAGAGCAGCCGGCGGAACGTCTCCGCGTCCCCGTCGGCCATCGTGACCTCGTAATCCAGCCATTCCCACTCGACCGAGTTCGGGCCTTGGGAGACTGCTACCCTATGGCCCTCTACCTTGACGCGCTGCTTGGACCGCTTGTACTGCGGGAGCATCGCGGGGTCGTACTCGAACGGGAGCTGGTCGACGGGAATCCACAGCATGTCGCCGGGCAGCGGGAACCGCACCCGCTTGGGCCACCAGTCAAGCTCGCAGAGGTTGGAGACCGCCTTGACCTCCATTGTCGTCGGCTCCCAGCGGAGGATTTCCGTCACCACGACGTCGCCGTTCCGCTTGACCATCGCCTCCATCGTGCCGCGCCCCATGCGTGGGAACTCGACTGGGAGGTCGGTGGACGATTCTGCAAAGTGCTTCCCGATGGCCGCGCATGTGATGGTGAACCACTCGTCGCCGACCTTGGTGGAGCAGGCCCAGCCGTGGTGGGTCTGGCGGGGATGGCCAACGTGGTCGACCCGAAAGGTGAGCCGCTCCGCTTCGATGGTGGGGACGTTGACGACCTCGACGTCTTTGGGGTTGAGCCAGCCGCTCTTGCTGACGGTCCCGGTGACGCGGACCTCCGCGCCTTTGATGATGGTGCCGAGGAAGCGCGATGGGGCCATCCCTTTGAGCTCCTGGCCTGCGACGTTGAGCATGAAAAAAAACCGAGTCTTGCCGCGTTTTGGGCTGTACGCTTTGGTGACTGTTCCGTAAAACGTGTCCATCTGAGTCTCCTTGCCCGGATACAAGGCCTCCGGGCCAGGGCTCTATCGTCTACTCTTCCGCGAACAGCGACTTGAGCTCCACGGGGTCCAGGTGCTGGTCCTTGAGCAATGCGTCCCCGGCCAGCCGGCCGATGTGGTTGAGTTTCCTCTCTGCGGTGATGAGCTGCTGCCGCGTTTCCCCAAGCTCTTCGAGCAGGTTCGCAATCTGCTCGGACATCTCGATGGTCGAACGCTTGGCGATTTCGTACGCCTGGAGGGCCTCGGTCAGGCGTTCCTCCGTCCGCACGCTGTCTCGACACACGGCCTCGTACTCTTCCCGCAAGCGGTCATAGTCGGAAGCCTTGGTGGTCTGGGCGTGAACCATCGTGCCCCAGATGTCGGTGCTGACGTCGAGCTCTATCTGCTTGCAGACCCAGGTGCACATCTCGGAATGGAACAGGCTGTGAAGGTAGGTGTTGTGGTTGTGCTCGAACGCGGACCTGAGCGCGTGCAGGAGGTCCATCTCCTCCTGCTTGGTGGGGCTTTGGTTTTCCCTGATGCATTTGAGGAAGCTGTTGACGTTCATCTGGTCTCCTTTTCTAGTGCGCCAGCAGGTGCTCGATGATGAAGATCGCGATTTCGATTATCTCGTCGGGGCTGAAGTGCTCCAGGGCTATCGTCGCTTTGGTGAAGATTTCGAGTGCCATTTGAGTCTCATTTTTTGTGTCTGTCAATACCATTATACCATGAATCGGCCTATTTGTCAATACCCAATTTGGCCGATTTGGGAAACTCGTTTTGTCAAGAGGGTCCTTGACAGCGGCCGTCTTTGATGGTATACTGGTAGTGACGAGAGCCATCTCGTCGTCTCCTTTCTCGGGGGTCGGGGCAGGGCACCCCGGCCCCCGTCGTCATGCGAGGTGATTTTATGTCTGAAACGAGCGACGCACTGCGCCTGGAGTACGTTCCGCTCGACACGTGCGTCCTTTGGGAACGCAACCCCAAGCTGCACGACATCGGCGGCATCGTCCAGAGCATCCAGCGGTACGGCTTCAAGGACCCGCTGAAGTACGAGCCGACCCTGAACGCAGGAAACGGAGGCTTGGTGGAGGGGAACGGCCGCGCGGCCGCCCTCGCGATGATGCGCGACCAGGGGGACGAACCCCCGCGCGGGGTCACCATCGCGAAGGAGGGAGGGTGGGCGGTCCCCGTGCTGTTCGGCGTGGACGCAGAGAGCGAGGCGGCCGCAGAGGCGTACGCCGTCGACCACAATAACCTCACGCTGCTCGGCGGAGACTTAACGGGCTTCGACGCGGTTAGGATGTGGGACGCGGGCTATCCGCAGCTCCTCGAAAGTCTGGCGCTGCAGGACGTCTTGCCGGTGTCCGTAGACGGCGACGTCCTCGACGCGCTGCTCGTGGAGAAGGAAAAGCCAGTGTCAGTCAAAGAGGAGCACGGCGACGAGTCTTCCGCCGTGGTGTGTCCGAACTGCGGTTACTCTTGGGGGGAATCTGCTTGACGACTCAAGCGGAACAGCGACTCGGCGAATCGAGCTGCGCGGGTTTTGTGTTTTTTGTCGTTTCACCATCTGCTCATTCCGGACGGGCCGGGAGCCTGCCCGACGAAGAGCATCCTCACTGGCGGCAGGTGATGGAGATGAGCCGCAGGGCGGACGGAATGAACAGCTTTTTCCCGCTCACCTCGCGGTACCGGATCAAGGCCAGCCGGTACTCGTCCGCGGCCTTCTTCAGGACGGCGAAGCTGATGACGCCCTGCTGGTGCAGGAGCTTCGCCTCAAGCAGTTTGTTCCGTTCGAATTTGCACTTCATCGATGCCTCCTCTCGTAGTCAAGACCATTGTACCACATTTCTACCACTTTGTCAATACCTAAAAGGAGGATGAATGAGCGAAGCACAATTTGACGTCGAGGTCGTCTCGGTCGATTCGCTGAAAGAGCATCCGCGGAACTACCGGACGCATCCAGACGACCAGGTCGAGCACCTGGTGCAGAGCATCCGAGACAACGGCCTGTACAGGAACATCGTCGTCGCCAAGGAGGGGACGGTCCTCGCGGGGCACGGGGTGTTGCGGGCTGTCCGCAAGCTGGGGATGGAGGAGATTCCCGTCGTCCGCCTGGACCTGGAGCCGGACGACCCGCGCGCCTTGAAGGTACTGACCGGCGACAACGAGATCGAGCACTTGTCAGAGCAGGACGACCGCCTGCTGTCTCAACTGCTGAAGGAGGTGCGCGACGATGATACGACGAATTTGCTTGGGACTGGGTATGACGATAAGATGTTGTCGATGTTGGTGATGGTCACTCGACCGATGAAAGAGATCGCAGATTTTGATGCGGCAGCGCATTGGGTTGGAATGCCTGAATTCGAACCAGAGTTGTCTGCTCATCCGAAATTCACTGTGAACTTCCGCACGGAAGAAGACAAGCAGTCGTTCTTGAAAAAGACAGGCTTGAAGCAAAGTGGGCAGAATTCTGCCTGGTGGCCGCCGAAGGAGAAAGATGACAGAAAAGCCTTCTTGTTTGAGTCAGAATGATGAGAACGCAACTCGGTATCCGATATATATTCCGTCAAAGGGCAGGGCGACCACGGGCAAGACTGCGCATATTCTCGCAGAAGAAAGACTTCTCTTTTACCTAGTGGTCGAGCCACAAGAACATGATGCCTATGCCAAGGTATTCGGAGAAGAGAGATTGCTCGTGCTGCCCTTCCGCGATGCGGGCACGTCCGTGCCTGCCAGGAATTGGATAAAGAAACACGCGCATGCTGCAGGTCATGAGCGACATTGGCAGTTGGATGACAACATAAACGGGTTCTTGCGCGTCTGGAAGGGAAAGCGATGGATCACACGGGCTGGCATCTCGCTCCGCGCGATGGAAGACTTCACAGATCGCTACGAGAACATCGCAATAAGTGGACCCAACTATTCTTTCTTCGTCATCGGACACAAGACTCCATTCAATATCAACGTGCATGTGTATTCATGCATGCTCATCTTGAACGAAACGCCGTTCTCTTTTCGGGGCAAGCGGAATGAAGACACAGATTATTGCCTCCAGGCATTGTCGCAAGGATGGTGTACCGTCTTGTTCAACGCATTCGTCATCAAAAAAATGCAGACGATGACGATGCGAGGAGGAAACACTGATGCGCTTTATCGCGAGGATGGTCGCTTAGAAATGGCGCGCGAATTGGAGCGCAGATGGCCTGGTGTTGTGCGGACGACCAGGAAGTTTCAACGGCCGCAGCACCATGTATATCATGGGTGGCAACGCTTTGACACGCCGTTGAAGCTCAAAGAAGAAGTCAATCTGGACGAATTGTCTGCGATAGACGAATATGGAATGAGGTTGAAAATGCTTCGCCCATCTAAGACATCGAACATCGAACGGATTCGATTGTACAAGGAAAGAACCGATGGCGAGGCGTGAGAAGCCCATGGGCAAGCGCACCCCTTGGGTGTGGTCAGTGGAATTCACGCGCGGATGCAATCTGTCGTGCTGGCACTGCACGGCTCGCATCTTCCCGGAGGATGGCGAGCCCCGCTTCATGTCGATGGAGACGTGGGTGGAAATGTGCCGCGTCATGAATGCGATTACGCCGAATACCCGTCTGGAACTCGCGCAGGGTGGCGAACCGACCCTCAATCCGAACCTGTACGACTGCCTGAGCGTCGCCCGCAAGCTGACCCCGACGACGCAGATCCAGGTCACGACGAACGGCTTGACGCTGCTGGCCGGCGATGTCACGTATAAAGAACTGTTCGCGGCTGGGGCTCACTCAGTCTACGTGGACATGTACGGGCAGAAGGAAAAGCACGTCGAGATGGCGCGCGCCTCTGGAGCTGAATGGTATAAATATGACGAGCCGAGCAAGCAGGGCACCGTGGGGCACAAGATGGCGAATACGTACTACGGCGACCCAGACATGCGGCTCATCATCCTCCAGGATACTCCAGAGTATCGCATCCGATGGCGGAACCTGGGACGGCTGTCCACGTTCTTGAACCACATAGACTGGGACGTCGCGATCCCCTACGGCCTGGTTCCGGTGCGAGAGTCTTACGTCCGCAAGTGCACGATGCCCATGCGCTACGTGAGTACCAGTTGGGAGGGCGATTACCTGTTCTGTTGCATCGACTTTTGGTGCGAGACGGCGGGTCAAATGGGGAACGTGCGCGACGGACCCAAGGGGTTCAACGATTATTGGTTCGGTCTATTGATGCAGAGCATCCGTCGCCGCATTACGAAGGCCGACCGCGCCGGCGTCCCATACTGCACTCGTTGCAACTGCGCTTTCTCCAAGTGCGACTGGGTGCGCATGTGGCCGGAAGGCTCCTTCGATTGGTGGTGGAACGGCGAGGAGTGGAAGGAGATGCCTCCGCTCGGCGGAGAAGAAGAAGCCGCCGTGTTTCGCGACGGCTGGAGGCTCGCGGCCGAAGTGGCCGAGACGTTGCCTTCAGTGGAGAGGGAGCGCGAGATCCTCCTCGCGTCGAAAAAGCGCATAATCAAGAGCACGGACGCGGTCTTGAACACGGAGGTGAACGATGGCTAGGCCGACGTTCAAGCGCGGGCAAATGACGGAGCGGCGGCGCAAGCTGGTCGCCGATCTGCTCGTGCGTGGCGTCGTCGACCAGAGGGAGATCCAGCGGATGCTCTCGTTGCCTGCCGGACAGGGGGGCATCGCGAACCCTGACACGGGCAAGCCGTATTCGTTGGGCACCATCAATGGCGACGTCCAATGGGTCAAGGCGCAGTGGCTGGAAGAGGCGCAGCACAGCTCAGTCGAATACCTGGCGAGAGAGCTCGCGGAGGTGGACGCCGTCGCGGAGCAGGCCTGGCGTCAGTGGCAGGCATCCATGCAGCGCGAGCGCATCATCGTAAAAACCACGCAAGAGGAGGGTTCCACGGAGACGGTCGTGACGACGCGGGAGCGGCTCCTGCCGGATCGCGGATACCTGGAGACCGTCCTCGAATGCGTGAGCAAGAGATCGCGGATGCTCGGACTGGACAAGGGCGACGGCGTGACGGTCGGCGTCGGGGTCAACGTGTCGCAGCAGGTCGGGAAGGGCGTGGACGTCATCGAGGTCCGGGAGTACCTGGGTGAGTGAGCGAGAAACTGTGGCGCTACGAGCTCCCGCTGGAGACGGAAGACGAGCTCCGGCACTTCGTCGAGAAGGCTTGGGGCGTCGAGATACCGGACGTCCAGGTGTGCGACAACCACTCGACGCCGTGGCGCGCGTTCGCAGACGCTTACTTCTGCCGCGGCCGCCTGCAGGTGTGGAAGGCGAGCCGGGGCTTTGGCGGAAAGTCGTTCCTCCTCGCGCTGCTGGGGCTGACGGAGGCGGCGACGCTCAAATGCGACGTGAACATCCTCGGCGGCTCCGGCGAGCAAAGCCAGAACGTCCACGCGTACATGCAGGAGTTCTGGGACACGCCGCACTCTCCCCGGCAACTGCTGGCGTCGGACCCGTCGAAGACGCTGACGCGCCTGTCCTGGGGAAACAAGATCAAGGCTTTGACGGCGAGCCAGCGGTCGGTCAGGGGTCCGCACATCCCCAGGCTCCGTCTCGACGAGATCGACGAGATGGACCTCGCCATCATGGACGCGGCGCTCGGCCAACCGATGAGCCGCAACGGCGTCAAGGCCCAGACAGTCCAGTCGTCGACGCACCAGCACCCGGACGGGACGATGACGGAGGCTTTGGCGCGGGCGCAGGTGCACGGGTTTCCGGTCCACGAGTGGTGTTGGCGGGAGTCGGTCGCGGAGGGCCTGGGCTGGCTGTCCCCGGACGAGGTCGAGGAGAAGAAGCTCGTCATCCCGGCCGTGATGTGGGACACGGAGTACGAGCTCCAGGAGCCCAACCCGGAGTCGCGGGCCATCGACACTGCGAAGGTCAAGGCGATGTTCTCCAAAGCGCTGGGAGAGGCGCTGGGCCAGAACGGCGAGTACCTGGAGTTCGAGGCCCCCGTGATGGCGTGCGACTCGTGCCGGGTCGAGTTCGAGGCCAAGTCGCGCGAAGAGGGCTCTCGCTGCCCCAAGTGCAGGACCGGGGAGGTCTGGACCGCCGACTACTCGACCGGTGCGGACTGGGCCAGGAAGCGGGACAGGACGGCGATCGTCACCTGCCGGTACGACGTGGAGCCGGCCCGCATCGTGGCGTTCGAGCAGTGCAACCGCCTGCCCTGGCCGACGATGGTGGACAAGCTGAACGCGCGGCTGACCCGGTTCCCCGGCAGGGCGGCGCACGACGCGACCGGGGTCGGGGACGTGGTGGCCGGGTTCCTGACCGTCGGGGCGACGCCGGTCGTGATGTCCGGCAGACCGCGCACGGAGCTCCTGACGACGTACATCGGGGCAATCGAGAAGGGGGAGTACGTGTCCCCGTGGGTGGCGTACATGGAGGCGGAGCACAGGCTCTGCTCGGTGGATGACCTGTTCGGCAGCGGGCACGCCCCGGACACCATCGTCGCCGGCGCGATGATGCACAGGGCGAGGACGACCGGGTGGGTGCTGAGGTGAGGAGGGGGAATGTCAATCTACGCCGAAGTCGATGGGGTGATGCTTCAAAAGTTCAAGTTCGTGGCATCGCAGTACATCAGCACGGAGCTTGCGCAACACTTTGGAGAAGCGCCGGAGGTAGAGGTCATCCTTTCGGAGCGGTTCATGTTCGACGAGCTTTGTCTTCGGATAGTGCAGGAAATATGGGGACGCGAAGTAGATGCGTCGCAAGAAATCTCCTATCCTGCCGACTGGTGGCAGGCATTCAAGGAGCGATGGTTTCCGAAGTGGGCGCTGGTCAAGTGGCCAGTGCGCTATGAGACGAAGAAAATGACTGTCATGGAATTCTACCCGAAGCTATCGCTTCCTGGACAAGAGGCAGTCGTGCATATTTGGAAACGCGACCTATCTGAGGAGCCATGAGGGGGAGGACGAAACAATTTGCTGCGCCGACTTTAGCCTTAGCTTTGCTCATGCTTGGATTCGTGGCGTTCGTTCTAGTGCTTCTTTTCGTGGCGCACGTGTATGCGGAGCGACGGTATCACATGGTCTACCTTCCCTTATTCGCCGTCCACAGGGAAGGTCCGACGTACGGCGCGGCCGTGGAAGGCGACGTGGATTGCAGGGCGCTGCGGGCGGTCGGGGCGGAGCGGTACCACGCGCGAACGATGCAGCCACGAGAGTGCGGAGAGCTGACCGCGCTGCCGGAGCTCGTGACTTGGACAGACATGCATGAGCCCAGCGGGGGCGTGTCTGGCTCCTGGCTGCTCCACGTGCGCGCGCAGGAGCACGAACCGCTCTCGGCCGCGCAGGCGTCCAGGCGGCTGGAGAACCTGTACGGCGGGGAGCATCTGTTGACGACGCCGTGTTCGGACGACATCGGATGGCTGACGGCTTGGTGGAGCTTCCACGTCAAGATGGGCGAGCCATTCCTGAGGGTCGACGCGGTGTGCCTGCGATTCGCCGGGACGGTGGAGGAGTTCGACGCGTTCGCGGCCGATGCGAAAGCGTGGGGGCGTGAGCGGGGAATCGAGGCGCTGTTCTTCTCGGAAGTGTCCGGGGGCGTGGAGCTGGCCCGGCACCTGCGGACGGACCCGGTGCGGGGCGTCGTGGAGTACGACTGGGTGCTTGGTGAGTTGTGGGACGGCGGAGTGACTGAAGTGGGGGAGGTATGGCAATGAGGAACAAGGAACTGCTGGACCGCATCGCGCGTCTGGAGAAGTTCGTGGACACCGAGCGCGAGAAAGAGGAATGGAGCTGGCGGCAGGGCAGCCTGGACGAACTATGCGCGACGTTCGCCGATGAGTGGTGGTGGAAAGGGTTGACGCCAGAGCAAGAGAGGCAGGCGCTCGACGCGTTGAAGGAGGCGAACAAGATAGTCTTCGCCAGGTTGGGGCTGACCCTGGAGCTCGTGTCGTACCACAGGGAGGGATGAAATGAAGGACATTGTGTTGGGGGCGATAGTGACGGTGCTTGTGCTAGCCTTCGTCTTGGCAATCGTGATGATGGTTCGAGAAGAGGTGGACGCGAAGGCGTGCCGTGATGCCGGATATCCGGACACGGCCGGGGCGTTCAGGCAGGGCAGATATTGCGTCCGCGTCGAGGACGGCGACACGGTGATGGTCCCGGTGGAGGAGGTTCGAGATGTGGGTCCTGCACGATGACACGCTGTTCAACACGGAAGTGTTCGCCGCGATAGTCGACCGCGGGGGCTTGGTCGAGGGTGTGACGTCAGAAGGTGAGACGATCATCCTCGCGGCGTTCGACACGGACGAGGAATCAAGGGAGTTCCTGCAGATGCTGGCATCCAACCTGGACGCGGTGGTGAGTCGCCTGTGATAGACCAGAAAACGCGCAGGCGCATCGAGCGCATCGAAGCCATAATTGACCCGTCATCCGGCGCTACAGCGGGCGAGCGGGACGCTGCCAAGGCGGCACTGGAGCGCATCCTCGCAAAGAGGCCGACGAACAAGTATAACATCGGGTATAGTCCGTCGACGGGCTTTTCTTGGCAGACCATGACGATCCGCGACCTCTATGACCTGAAGATGAGCGGCGGAAGCCTCGCGGGGCAATGGACCGGGGGCACGATGCAAGACGCCATAGGTCAGATGCTGAAAGCCTATGGTCACCGAATGGGATGGGGGACAAGGTCTCATCGACCGCCTGTCTCCAAAGCTGACTACTCGGTGTTCTTCGACGAGGAGCCTCTACGCGAAGAAGCCGCACGCAAGTGGTGGAAGGGAGGGAAGAACCCGAATGGCAAATGAGCCGAAAGACCTCTCGCCGGCCGCGATAAAGGTGGCGCGGCGGCTGCAAGGGCTCCCGAAGGGGAGGCAGCACCTGTTCACGCTTTTCAAGGACCGGGACCGGTGGACGCTCTGTCTCCTGTCGGGGACGAGCGTCGTGGAAGAGGTGCGGGTCGAAGACGCCAAAGATTCTTCTTGACAGGGCTTCCGCGTTGTGATATAATGGATTGAATCGAATCGCTCGCCGCATACCAGCGGCACGGGCTTCAGGACCACCTTCGGGTGAAACCACGGGGCCGTCCCATCACGGGGCGGCCCCTTTTGTGTCTGGACACAACATATGCCAAACATCTTCCAACGGATAGGCAGTGCGTTCCGCCCGACCTCAGGCAAGGCCGCGTCCATCTTCATGTGGCCGCAGTGGCGACAGAACGTCCCGATGTGGCAGATAGTGGACTATTCCTCCTACGTGAGCGAGGGGTTCAATCTCAACAGCCTCGTGTACTCCAGCATCATGTACAAGGTCCGCGCGCAGACCGCCGCGCCGATGCGTGGTTGGGAGGGCGACGCGGACGTACCCGAGAGGCTTCCGGCAGGGAATCCGCTCCAACAGCTCCTGGCGCGACCGAACCCGCAGCAGTCGTTCAGTGAGTTCCACGGCCTGAACGTCGTGTACCTGAACATCTCCGGCAACTCGTTCATCTGGTTGGACCGCGGCACGGACGAGGAGCGCGAAGAGGCAGGCATCACGGACTACGAGAACATCCCGCTGGCGATGTATCCGTTGCGGCCGGACCGCATGTTCATCGTGCCGGGTAAGACAGCTTCGGGCACCCACACGCTGACCGGTTTTCTGTACGTTCCCGAGGGTGCGAACGCGTTCAGACAGCTCGACGCGGGCGAGCGGCGGCAGACTTTGCGTGAAGGCGCGGCAGTGCCAATTCTGCCGGAGGACATCATGCACGTCAAGCTGCCCAACCCGGCGGACCCGCTTGAGGGGATGGGCTACGGCCTGTCCCCTCTGTCCGCCTGCGCGCGGAATGTGGACGTCGACAACAGCGTGACGCATTTCCTTCAGTTGTTCTTCCGCCAGGGCGTGATGCTGCCGGGTGTGTTCAAGACGACGCAGACCAATCTTGACGACAAGACAATGGCCCGAATCAAGAGGGCGTTCAAGGAGATGTACGGCGGCTACGACCGTTGGGCAGAAGAAGTCGCGGTCCTGGAGGCGGGCTCCGAGTATCAGCGGGTGGGCCTGACGTTTGAGGAGATGGGCTTCGAGACGCTGGACGACAGGAACGAGTCGCGCATCGGCGGGCCTTTCGGCGTGCCGCTCATCCTCATCAACTCCAGGCTGGGGCTCAACCGCAGTACGTACGCGAACTACAAGGAGGCGCGACAAGCGTTCTGGGACGACACCATGGTTCCAGAGAACCGCCTGTTCGAAGTAGACGCGCGATACTACGTCAACGAGCCGGAGGAAGGGTGGTTCCCCGCGTTCGACTACTCCCGCGTCCCGGCGTTCCGGGAAGTGCGAACCCAGGAGCAGGCGCAATACTCTGAAGCGTTCAAGGCCGGCGCGGTAACCCGCAACGAGTACCGCCGCAAGCTTGGGCTGGACCCGGTAGTCGACGGCGACGTGTACGTGATGTCCCCGATGATGATGGAGATGCCGGTATCGCTCACGCCACGCGAGGCGGGGACAGAGACCACCGAAGAGGAAGCCCCTGCTGCCACGGACGAGGAACGCAAGGCGGCGACCTGGCGCGGGATGCTGGAGGCGATGCGGGGCAAAAAAAAAAGCCCCGCGCCTACCTATGAGAGCAAACAGCACCTTTACAAAGCCATAGAAGAAATCTCCCAGGCGTGGGAGCCGGAGTTCGGAGAAGCGGGAGAACGCGCGCTGGAGGCAGACCGTCGGGCGCTGCTCGCGATTCTCTCAGAGACGAAGCGCAGGTCGCTGCGGCTGAAGCGGACGCCAAACTGGAAAACGGTCGAGACGAACTGGGACGAGTATTTCTCGCAGTTCTCCGGGGAGCAGTGGCGCACCGAGTTCATGCCGGTCGTGCGCGGGCTCATCGAGGACCAGACCGAGACGCTGAACGCAGAGTTTGGGATGCAGTTCGACGTCCGTAACTTGTGGGGCGAGCAGTGGTTCGACGAGTACAAGCTCAAGTTCGCGCAGGACATCGTGGACACTACCAAGACGGACGTGTCCAAGTTGCTGCAGCAGGCGATGGAGAACGGATGGACCGTCGACCAGATGACGAAGCAGCTCGATGCGACCTGGCAACGGTACCTGACGACGGGCTACGACGGGCACGACCTGACCGAGGAGGAGCGCAAGTGGTTCATGGACCGCTCCCCCAGGTACAGGCGCGACAACATCGCCCGGACCGAAACCATCCGGGCCAGCAACGCGGGGTCGTGGGGATTGTTCAAAGGCTGGGGCGCGGAGTTCAAGGAGTGGCTGGCGACTCCGGACCGGCGCACGCGGCCGACGCACCTGAGGGCCTGGGCGGATTATTCGGAAGGCGGAACGCCAGGTCCCATCCCGATAGACCAGCCGTTCATCGTCGGCGGCGAGCAGCTCATGTTCCCAGGCGACCCGTCCGGCTCGTGCGAGAACGTGTGCCAGTGCCGATGCACGATGCTCCCTTTCTTCCCGGAGATGCCGATGGAAGAAGAGGAAGTCAGGCGTTCGCAAGAGGTCATCGCTACGACGGTCCAAGAGGCTCAGATGGGGCAGACCTATGGGCCGCGCGTGTTCGAGGTCATAGACCGGACGCGGGAAATCGCGGAGGCGGCGGGCATCGAGGACCTGACGCTCGGCGACATTTCGGGGATGATCAGGACGCTAGGGTTGGATAGGGAAGGGTTCATCGAGATGGCGAACTCATTGCGGTTCCCGGACCCCGAGGGATTGGCGGACCTGTTCGCCGACCTGTTGGGGTGACCGACGGAAAATCTGCTGAACAAAAAAGAAACTGAAAAGCCCAGCAGGCTTCTAAGACGGCTTTTTTCGCATATACTACAGGTAGTATGTGGGACGGTGAAAAACGCGTGAAAATGGATGTTTGCCTACTACAGGTAGTATATGGCTCTAAAAGTGATTGGGCATGAACGCAATATTACCCGACGTAATGTCAATACCGGAAACATATCATAAAGTATCAAACGGGCAAAACGCGGGACGAAAACGGAGGCGAAATGGTTCAAACTGACGTGAAAACGAGGTGCTCGCGCTGCCAGCGGGACATCGAGGGACTGCCTTGTCGCAGGCCCGCGACGGTTTGGGGATGGGAGCCTTTGTGCCCTGAGTGCGCGGAAGAGGTTGGTCCGGAGCAGACAGTCCTGGTCGTCGACCCGACGATATTAAGGGGAGGAAGCCAAGTCGGACCGAGCGAGGCCAAGGCTCTCTGAGTGGACACTCTGCCAAAGTACATCCAACGCCGGGGCAAACGGTTCCGGGTGGTGTTTCCGAAGCACATTCACAAACAGCGGTTCTACGGCTCATACGACACGGTGCAGCAGGCAGTCGCGGCCAGGGACGAGAAGCTGGAGGAGCTCAACATCCCTCCCCCTGAGGACGAGGGCGACAGACAGGAAGTCGGCCGGGACGAGTGGGCGAACTCCTGCGTGGTCTACGCCAAGGGCGGCGACATCAAGACGGTCGAGGGGCTGCTCGAAGCAGCGGAAATCGACCTGGACGAGTGGGTCGTCCAGAGGTCGCAGATAAACAAGTGGGCGGTCGGGGCCAAGGCGAAGAAGGCAGACCTGAAGTGGACCGACGGGCGCATCGATGGAAGCCTGGAAGAACGCGGACTCGTCATCGCCCCGCTCTGGCAGGTGAAGGTCTGGCTCATCCGGCGGGAGCCCGTGGCGGTTCGACCGGTCATCCAGCCGGTTGAGTGCGGATACACGGCGAGGGAGGCTTTGCTCCCGGAGAAGGGCCTCACGAGGGCGATGTTCGTCGGGGACGCGCAGATGGGCTACAAGCGCGACGCGGCCGACGGGAGGCTGGTCGAGTTTCACGACCGCAGGGTGCTGGACCTGGCCCTACAAGTCGCGTTCGCGGCTGGGGTGGACCTGGTCTACTTCGGCGGGGACTTGCTCGACATGACGGATTGGACGGACCGGTTCGTCAGGGAACCGGCATTCTACCAGACGACGCAGCCGGCGATATGCGAGGCGCATTGGTGGCTGCGGCAGTTCAGGGAAGCGGGGATGGGCGTGCAGGTGATGGAGGGTAACCATGAGAAGCGGATGCGCACGGCGATGATGGCGCACCTCCCTGCGGCATACGACCTGAAGCCGGCCGACATGGACGTGCCGCCGTCGATGTCTGTTAGGAGCCTGCTCCAGTTGGACGAGCTCGGCGTCGGGTGGGTCGGAGGATACCCGGACGAGCTCCAGTGGCTGAACGACGAGTTCGCGGTCTGCCACGGGGACGTCGCGCAGAAGGCTCCGGGCTCGACGGCGCGGGCGACACTGGACGACAAGCGCGCGAAGGTCGTGTTCTTCCACGCGCACCGCATCGAGATGGCGAGCATGGTCTGGCGGACGAGCAGCGGGCCGATGGCCGCGTTCGCGTTTTGTCCCGGATGCGCCTGTCACGTGGACGGCCGGGTGCCTGGGAGCAAGAAGGGCTGCAACTGGACGCAGGGGTTCGCCATCGTGGACTACGACGACCGGATGGCCAGCGTCCAGGCGATTCCGGTGGAGGACGGCAGGGCGGTGTGGGACCGGATGGTCTTCGAGGGGCGCGACCGAATCGAGGACCTGCAGAGGGACTTGCCGAGGTGGAAATGGGCGACCGATTCTTGATGGACCGGCTCCCCTGGTGGGTACGATTCACGCGGACCTGGGGAAACGTAGCGGGCAAGGGACGGTGGTGCAAGCGACGGTTGGCAAAGGCAAGACGGAGAGCGATCAAGGAGCAGTTGATGGGGAGGCATCCCCGTAAGTCGCTGTCTAGCTGGGAGAGCACATGCAACTGGAAGGGATGGTGAAGAACCAATTGCTCGGCATCCCGGTCATCGAGATAGACGATTTGGGACCCGACGAGCTCATCGTTCTTGGCGACCTGGAGCACTATGCCGGGGTCAAGGACAGATGCGTATTTGTGCGGGACGGAGACGAGATAAAGCTGTTCAAGGTAGAGGATGGACAAAGCGATGCCTACGCCTGAGCGTGGAGAGACGAGAGCAGATTTCGTCGAAAGGTGTGTCCCGGTCGTCCTGGATGACGGGACGGCGGAGACAGGCGCTCAGGCCGTGGCCGTGTGCCATTCCCTGTACGACCAACATCAGGAGGATTCAATGAACAAGCGAACACAGGAGCCGAAGGAGCGCAAGGTGCTCCCCTTCATCGTCACCAAAATCGACGAGCCGCAGGGCATCGTCGATCACACGGTCGCGGTATTCGGTAACGTGGATTTGGGCGGCGACCGCATCTGGTCAGGCGCTTTCACAAAGACCATCAACGAGCGGATGGGCAAGATTCGCGTTCTCGACAGCCACAACACGGACAGCATCATGCGCGTCATCGGAAAGCCGCTGGCTATGGCGGAAGTCGGACGCGGTGCGTTGGATCACAAGGTGCTCGAGGCCTACCCGGACGCGACGGGCGCGCTGATGGCCACGACGCAGTTCTTGATGGACACGCCTGAGGGCTCCGGGGCTTTCAAGCGCATCGTGTCGGGAGCCGTGAACGAGTATAGCATCGGGTACGACCCCATCGACGTCGACTACACCGAGGAAGAAGTGGACGGGCACAAGGCCGTGGTGCGGGAGCTCCGCACGATCAAGCTGTGGGAGTACAGCCCGGTCATCTTCGCGATGAACGATGCCACGTCAACCGTGTCGGCCAAGGCGAACGGGGAGCCTGACGCAGAAGACGACAAGCAGGACGGCCCATATCTGTGCGAATGTCTTGAGTGCGGTCACGAGATGGAGAGCGCGGAACATTGCCAAGACGTTCAATGTCCAGAATGCGGTGGCGAAATGCGGCGCGCGGGGAGACCTGGACCTGGGAAAGCTGATGAAGACAAAGGCGCAAACGGCGCGGCGAACCTCCCCATCGCCGACAGGGACAGGGCGTGGGATGCTGGCGCGGCAATCGCCGGCATGCGACGCTTGACCGGGTCGGAGGAAGAGCCGAGCGCTGGGTACAAGCGCGGCTTCTTCTGGCACGACGGCGAGGAAACGGACAATTTCGGAGCGTACAAGCTACCGTTCGCAGACGCGGAAGGCGACGCATTGACGGCCGTCCCGAAGGGCATCTTTTCCGCCGCCGCCGCGATTCAGGGCGCGCGCGGAGGGGTCGACATCCCGTCCGAGGACATGGCGCAGGTGCGCAACCGAATCAGCAACTATTACAGGCGCATGCGTTCAGAATTTGATGATGACGGCATCGTGCCGCCGTGGGAGAAGGCCGTGCCGGTCGCGTTCGTGACGAAGCAGAACTTGATGGAGCACGTCAACAACATCGTCATGGCGTTCTACTCGGCATACCCGGACGACATGGACCAGGCGTGGTGGGTCGAGGAAGTCCACGACACGCACTGCATCGTGCAGCGCGTGTCGGTGGTAGGCAACGCGTATTACCGGGTTGGCTATAGCGTGGCCGACGGTGCCGTGGCCTTCCAGCCGCAGGACGAATGGATGGAGGTCGAGTACGTGTGGGTGCCGAAAGAGGCCGAGGACGTCGAGGAAACACAAGAAGCACTGGACATTTTGGAGGAGAAAGTCGGCCGGGTCCTCGCGCAGCGCAACGCCAACCGCATCGCCGCCGCCCTCACGTCCCTCGTCGAGGTGCTGGAAGACGCAGGCATCGACTTGGGCGGAGACGACGAGGAGCCAGAAGAAGAAGACGAAAAGCAAGCGGGCGCACTTCCTGCAGAGGAAGCCGCGCTAGACCGCGAAGCGAACGACGAACCTGAGGACGCCGGGCCGGCCGATCAGCCACCCACCTCCGAGGTCGACAAGGGCGCTTTGCTGGAACAGATACAGGCATCGCTTTTAGACATCGACAGACAGATGGAGGAGTGACATGAACAAGAAAGACTACCTGGCGAAAGCCAAGGAGTACGCGCTCAAGGCGAAGGAGCTCCTGGAGTTGGAGGAACCGACCGCCGAGGACGCGGAACAGAGAGACCGCTTGATCGTTGCTTGGAAAGAGAACGAGCAAAAGGCGGTCGAACTCGGGCGCATCGCCGACTTTGCGACTCGGATGGACAAGCCGGAAGCCAACGCGGCCGACGGCGCTTTTGAGAACATTGGGCAGTGGATGACCGAGGTCAGGATGGCAGGCAAGGCGCGGTACTCGGAGGATATCCATCCGCTCGTCAAGGCAAGCTACTTCTCGGACCCGGAAGAGGACGCTCAGGCGTCTACCGCCTGGAACGTGAACAAATCCCAGCTTTCTCGGAAAGACCTGGTCGAGTCGACCGGGGCGACTGGCGGGTTCCTGGTGCCGGTCGAGTTCCGAGAGGACCTGTTGGGAATGGCCTACGAGGAAAACCCGATTCGCCAGCGCGCGACCATCATCCCGATGCGTCGCAGGCAGGTGACCATCCCCACCCTGGACCAGACGGGCGGGGCTGCGGGCACGTCGGCACAGCACGGCGGCATCGTAGCGACCTGGACCGAGGAAGCTGCCACCAAGCCGGAGACCGAGCCAGAATTTCGGCAGGTGAACCTCGTGGCGCACAAACTGACCTGCTACACCGAGGTCAGCGACGAGCTCTTGGCGGACGAGGCCGTGGGGTTGGTCGCGTTCTTGAACGGCCCGATGGGCTTCAGCGGCGCAATCCGATGGGAGGAAGAGTACACGTTCCTCCAGGGTACCGGCGCGGGCCAACCACTGGGCATCATCAACGCCGGGGCGACCATCACGGTCAACCGGCAGACGACCGGCACGGTCACTATCCAGGACCTATTCAACATGCTGGAGAACCACCACAACCAGAACGGCTGCTGGCACATCAACCGCTCGTTCATGAGCGAAATCTTGGGGCTCAACGGTCCCGCGGGCAACCCGTCCTACGTCTTCATCAACAATGCCGTGGAAGGGGTGCCGATGAACCTGTTCGGTATGCCCATCTTCTGGACGGAGAAGCTCCCGGCCATCGACGAGCCCGGTTCCATCGCGCTCTGCTCGTGGCCGTACTATCTCATCGGGGACCGACAGACTATCACGTTGGCGTCCAGCACGGAGTTCCGATTCCGCGCTGACCTGACGGCGTGGCGGGCGGTTCATCGCGTGGACGGGCAGCCGTGGTTGTCCGAACCTATCAGCCTGGCTGACGGCGAGGACCAGCTTTCCCCGTTCGTCATCTTGGGCGGCGGCGGCAGCTAGAAGGAGGAGTTGAAATGAGTTTCACTGAAAGATTTTCCGAAGGTGCCGCGGTCCTGGCCGGACTGCACAGCGCAAACCGGGCAGCGGGCAACCACAACACGGCGTGGGTCGACATGGAGAACTATCATCGCGCGGTCGTCCTCATCGACGTAGGCGCGATGACGCAGGGTGCGACGTTCGACCTGATTCTCCAGGAGGCCACCGACGCGACAGGGGCCGGCGCGCAGGCCATCGCGGGCAAGGCCGTCACCCAGCTCACCCAGGCGGGTGGGGACGGGAATGACTGGCTCATGGTCGAGCTACGGTCTGAGGAGATGGACGAGAACAACGCGTACAAGTTCATTCGTGCGCAACTGACCATCGCGAACGCGAACGTTCAGTGCAGCGTCTGGGTCCTCGGCATCGTGGGCAGGTATCCGCCAGTGCCTCTGACGAACGTGACCGAGGTGATCGACTAGCGGGCCAGGGGGGCAAGCGTAATCACACGGGGAGTGTCGCCGCCGGTCATCCCCCCGCCGGGGCGGCCTCCCCGCTTTCCAAGGGGGAGCGTTGGGCGAAGTGACTCTGAGGGCGAACGTAATCATCCGGGACCGGAACGAGCATGGGCAAATCGTGACGTACCATCCGGGCGATTGGTTCTCCATCAAAAACCGAAACCGTGCGAGGGAGCTCGTAGAGACGAATCAAGCCGCCCTGCCCGGGGCCGCTGAGGCGAGGAAGGCCGTCATCGGGGATCTGGACGGGTGCGGGGTTGTGGTGCGCGAAGGCGATGTAAAGATGGCATCGCACATAAGGCAGGCGCATCCAGAACTTGGGGCGCTGGTCGGAGGCCTGGAGATTCCGTTCGAGCGCACGCTCCTGTGGAAGCCGTCGATGCCGATGACGGTCACGCGCGCGGTGCTGGGTTTCTGCCGCGTGGAGGAGGGCTCGTCGTACGCGAACTGGGAGACGGCGGCGATGATGCGCGGGCACAAGCTGCTCGCCAACTCGTTCGGGTCGTCCCAGGACCAGGCGGGAACGAAGGCGCTGTTCGGCGACCTGCGGCTCCCGGTCTACGAGACGCAGGCGGTGTGGGTCAGGAAGACCCGCGCGACGGAAGCTTTCGTGGCGTGGTGGAAGGCGGAAATGGAAGGGGGGTGCGGGGAAGAGCACGCTTTCCTGCGTGCGCTGTACACGAACAGGGTCATCCTGTGCACCTTGCCGGTCGGTTGGCTGGCAAGGTGGGTGACGTGACGAAGGGCGTCCTGTACGTCGCATTCGGGCGCAACGCGGAGAAGGAAGCTCGGCTCTCGTGTCGTTCGTTAACAAACTACCATGCATGGCCCATCTCCTGCATCTCGGACAGGCGACAGGACTGGGCAAGAACGCAGACCGTGACCGCTGGCGGGAAGCCGGGGAGGTGGGCGAAGGTCCATCTTGACACGCTCTCGCCGTACTATGACACGCTTTTCTTGGACGCCGATACGCGCGTCCGCAGTGACCTGGGCATCGGGTTCCGGCTCCTGCAGAACGGCTGGGACTTCGTGATGGTGCCGAGCGGGGAGCGGTGGCAGGACTTCGACAACGCGACCCAAGAAGAGCGAGCAGAAACGCTGATGGAACTGCCGCTGGACACGCTGACGCTCAACACGGGCGTGATGTGGTTTCGCAAGACCACGCGCGTGCGTAAGTTCTTTGCAGAATGGCGGAGGCAGTGGGAACGCTGGAAGGATGTAGACCAGGCGGCGTTCGCACGGGCGCTGGAAGCGAGACCGATGGCGCTGTTCGTCTTGGGATGGCCGTACAACGACGTGCAAGGAACCGTGGTGATGCACCGGTTCGGGATGGCGGCATGATTTCGATAGTCATCCCGACGCTGACCAAAACGAGGGCGGAAAAGACTGGGGCGCTGGCAAAGCTGACCGCTGGGTGTGACACGAATCTCATCGTGAGTTACGGACCGAGGGACGGGTTCAGTAAGGCAGTCAACCGGGGGCTGGCGCAGACCAACAGGGAGGACGTGTGCATTCTCAACGACGACATCTTGTGGTTCTCCCCGATGTGGTTGGAGGTCCTGAGGCGCGGGCTGCACGTCGCGGACAGGTGCGGAGTGGTCGGTCCGACGGGGCGCTCGTCGACGGCCCCGATGAAGCACGGTTGGTTCGGCCAGACGGGGATAATGGAAGTCGACCACCTGCCGTTCTGGTGCGTGCTGGTGAAGCGCAAGGCGTTTGACGCGGCGGGGTATCTCGACGAGGCGTTCATCCACTACGGGTCAGACAATTGGTTCTGCTGGACCATTGCTCAGCACGGAATGACGTGCGCGTGGGTCAAGGACGTCTTCTTGGAACACGAACATCACGGGAGCGGGATGATACAGGAGTGGAAGGACCACGACGACCTCGTGATGAAGAGGAAGGCGCGGAGGCTGCGATGACGCTCGTTTTTCTGCATGTCCCCAAGACAGGTGGGACCTCGTTCAACCAAGCCCTGCGGGACCAATACGGGGCGGCGTTCCACAGGGTGAAGCCTGGGGGAGGTTGGCGCAAAGAGTCTGTGCTCCCTCCAAAGATAGTGGCGGTTTCGGGGCACATGCCGTGGGGCGTTCACAAGAAGTGGGGCGTCGAGGCAACGTATGTCACCATCCTGCGTGAGCCGGTGTATCGTGTCATCTCTCTATGGTGGTTCTGCCGCAAGTGGCAAAAGCACAAGTGGCATTCTGCGGCGCGGAGGCTCGGGGTCGTAGAGTTCTGCGAAAGTAGGCGGTTTGCTTACCTCGACAACGGGATGACGCGGTGGCTCGCTGGGCGGGGAGACGTGGGCAGGTTCCCTCCCAACAGGGCCGCGGACGAAGTGGATCTGAAGAGGGCGAAGGCTCACTTACAACAGATGTACGCGGTGATGTTCACGGAGACGCTCCAGGCGGACGTCAGAAGACTCGGCACAAGGTTGGGCTGGGCGCAGGTTCCGGAGCTGCCCAGGAAGATGGTCGGCAAGGACCGGCCGCTCGTTTCAGAGGAGGACCGGCTGGAGCTGCTGGTGCTGAACGACCTTGACGCGGAGTTGTACGCGTGGGCGACGGAGGAACTATGAACATAGTCGTCTACACCGCCATCTTCGGCGGGCACGACGTTTTGTGGTCGGTGCCGCCGACCGAGACAGACGCGCGACACGTCTGCTTCACGGACGCCAAGCTCGTCGAGCACGGGTGCTGGGGATGGAAGGACAACAAGGCCGCGGTCGTCGACGAGGGACCGACAGGGCTGCGGGCCTGGGAAGTTGTCAAGGTAGACGGGGCGCTCGGGCCGCGCAAGATGGCCAGGATGTTCAAGGCGGTCCCTCACAGGCACGTGAGCGCGGACGTGTGGATTTGGGTAGACGGAAACGTCCGGCTGCTCGTCAGCCCGGAAGAGGTCGTCAGGCGATGGCTGAAGCGGGACGTGGCGACGTTCAAGCACCCGGACCGCGGGTGTCTGTACGACGAGGCCGCGTTCTGCGCGAAGGTCGGAAAGGACAGCAAGAAGACGCTCGACCGGCAGACGGAACGATACAGGGCAGACGGGATGCCGGCCCGGTGGGGTTTGCCGGAGACGAGGGTCGTGGTCAGGCGCGACACAGAGGCGGTGCGACGGATGGGCGAGGCTTGGTGGAAGGAGATGCGCGAAGGAGGTTCTATCAGAGACCAAGTAAGTCTTCCATACGTCTGCTGGAAGCAGGGCATCACGTGGGATCACCTGCCGGGGCGGTGTTGGCCGAGGAATGACAGCGAGTATTTCTGGTACAGGAAGCACGCGAAGGGGGGAAAACGGTGACGGAACGAAGGACGGGATTGGAGTGGCTGGAGCACGTGGGCGAGATAGGCGACGTGTCGAAGGCGCTGAGGGACGAGCTCGGAGACGACCTGGAGCGAGTCTGCTCCGGGAAGACGTACGGCCAGGCGAAGGCGGCAATGGCCGTGGCACTGGACAAAGGGCTTTCCGAAACGGGATTGTCCACGCGCAAGCTGCGGCGGTTCTCGCCGAAGGTGCTGGACTGGGTGTTCAACGGGCTGGCCGTAGCGTACGTGCTGGGGTGGAAGGCTGGGAAGGGGGAGGGCGATGCAAAGGAAACTGGTTGAGATGTCGTTCCCCTTTCTTCAACAGTTCATGACGGAGGGGCACAAGGCGACCCTCATCGA
>Ga0180437_10000474_pt1 | contig 77981 bp, 93 predicted proteins | sample SS_ome_4_FD_132410 | JGI IMG/M metagenome (GOLD analysis project Ga0180437, IMG submission 132410) | Hypersaline lake sediment archaeal communities from the Salton Sea, California, USA - SS_3_D_1 metaG | ecosystem: Environmental > Aquatic > Non-marine Saline and Alkaline > Hypersaline >...
CCAGACACTACGCTTTGTGCTGAGACTGTGCCTGAAATAGGTACTTCAGCTTCGACCGCACCTGATACCGAACTCTGTGCTGAGACTGTACCAGAAATTGCAATTGCAGACGTCACCTCTGCCGCACCGGATACCGCGCTCTGTGCTGAGACTGTGCCGGAAATAGGTACTTCGGCTTCGACATTGCCCGATACCGCACTTTGCGCTGAGACAGTCCCAGAAATAGGTACTTCGGAATCGATGCTTCCAGATACACCGCTTTGTGCTGAGACGGTGCCCGACAAAGCTCCTTCAACTTCGACAGCACCCGATACCGAGCTTTGTGCTGAGACGGTGCCAGACAAAGCCCCTTCGACTTCGACAGCACCGGATACCGCACTTTGTGCTGAGACTGTGCCAGAGATCGGAAGTGTGGCTTCGACATTTCCAGACACTACGCTCTGTGCTGAGACTGTGCCTGAAATAGGGACCGTTGCATCGAGACTTCCCGATACACCGCTTTGAGCTGCAACAGTCCCGGAAATAGGAACCGTTGCGTCAATTGCTCCTGATACTGAACTCTGTGCTGCTACCGTGCCTGACAAAGCTCCTTCAACTTCGGCAGCACCTGATACTGCGCTTTGCGCTGAGACAGTACCGGAAATAGGTACTTCTGCATCGAGAGCGCCAGACACATCGCTTTGAACTGCGACTGTACCTGATAAGGCCCCTTCGACTTGAACAGCACCGGATACCGTGCTTTGCGCTGAGACACTACCCGAGAGCGCCGCGTCGACACCAACCGCACCTGTGACAGCGCTTTGTGCTGAAACGGTGCCTGAAACCATTTTGTAAATTTCGGCTGCGCCCGACACCGCGCTTTGAGCTGATACCGTGCCGGAGATCGGAACCGTGGCGTCAATTGCACCCGATACCGAACTCTGTGCTGCAACAGTACCCGAGATCGGAACCGTGGCGTCAATTGCACCCGATACCGAACTCTGTGCTGCAACAGTACCCGAGATCGGTATCTCGGCAGCGGCGGGCTCTGCAAATGACATATAGGCAAATCTTCGTGCAGTCGAATCAGCCGTGGTCCAGTCAAGTGTAAACCCGTTTGCGTCAAGTGAGCTGAGTTCCGCTTCGGTATCGAGCGACGGTGATCCCGTGCCTTCGATCCATTCGGTCAAACATTTTGTGTTTCGATATGCTTGCCCGGCTTTGCGAAACCCGCCGCCGTTCTGGCGTGCGGCCCACCTTGCAAACTCGTTAGCAGTCTCACAACCGCCCACGCCCATCGAGGCGTCGTCGTCTACCGAGTTGAAGGTATCGGTATCGCCTTGAACAAAAAAGACCTGCTCGCTTTCGTGTCCAACTGTCGTCGCCTTGGTGCCGGTCGAAGTCTTCTGCGTATCATCACCGGTCTTGATCCCGTCGAACTTAAGACAGATCGCTTCGTAATATCTCGCCGTACTATCGACCGTGAGCCAGTCAAGAGTAAACCCGTCCGAATCGAACGAATCTATCACCGCTTTTTGTGCGACCGATCCCGCGTTCGTTATCAAAAAAATACAGGCGTCGTTACGAAGCGAACGGTACGCATCGTTACCCTCGTCTTTTGACACGATGCTCGAACAATAGTCAGATACACCGTCAGAAAACCCTACTTGCAACCGCCCGTCCGCATCGGTCGCCGGTGGCGCGTCGCTTTGTCCAATGCCTACCAAGATAATAGCGTCGGGTTGAAACCCTACGCCGGTAATCGCCTGCGTGCCTGTCGAAGTCTTCGAAGTGAACTGCTTGATCGCGACGTTATCAACTCCACCTAAAGCAAAATAATCGACATCGTATGAGTTAAACGCCGTAACGGTAGTCCAATCGACAGTAAATCCATTTGATAACCAGCTGTCGAAATCCGCTTCGTATGGCGTGCTCGGGAAAAAGTCCGTTTTGAGAAGGCCCAGGCAGTGCGTGTCGTCGTGCCTCGAATCGGCATAGGCCGAAGAACCTCCCGCCGCCGAAGCGGAACAAAAGAATCGAGACGACGCAGAAACAGCGCCGCCCATTGAAAGATCGCAGATCGCGGAGCTGCCGCTACCAGGTGCCGTAAGATAATTGGAAAAGAACAGAACAAGATCGGCTTGAAAACCGACGTCCGTAATGTCCGCCGTGCCTGTAGAGTCCGGCGATTCGAAAGACCCTATTTTTGTCGATAGGGCCATAGCGATTACTCGCTATCGATCTGATTCTTCAGTGCCGTCTTAAACTGTTGTGCAGTATACGTCGGTAAGCTGTGGATAGATCGCAGCGTGTTGATCTCTTGCAGCATCAAAGACGCCAGGGCCTGGATAACACGCGGCAAGGCTTGTCGATAATTCGCAAGCGCGTCGGCAATGTCTTTTGCTACCAATCGATCTATTGTGATCTGGTCTTCAAGAGCTTTGTCGTCGAACGCAGCGATCTCTTCTGCTGTCGCCTCACGTATCTGCGAGCCATTGCACCAATACGCCGTGGACAGATCGAGATTTTGCGCATCCTCGAAAACCGCTAGATAGTCGTCCTCGGTCCACGCCTCTTGAACCGATGCAGCTAAGACCTGCCCGCCGTTTTTGCGATACAAATAAAACGGCATTAGTCGAGCGTTATATCCAGCTCGCCCACGGCAAAACTAAGCGTATCGCCGGAGTCGACGGTCTTCGATGCGTCGAGCGCAGCGTGCGCGAGCATGTTACCGCCGCTTGTCGCGTCCATGATGATGAAGTGCGTCACCGTACCCCAGGACGCCGACGCTTGCGGAAAAGTAATTGCCGTACCGTTCGCCTTGGCTCCTCCCGACGCTGCGGGCCAGTTAGTCGCGTTGTTTGTTACGGCTACACGCGCATAACTCCCGCCGCCCGGCTCGGCAATTCCACTGCCGTCGTCCGTCGGATCGGCCGTGCTCAGACCGACATACAGCGTAGCGGGAGCGCTATAAGAGGCGTCTCCAAACACATGATCGAGCAGTTCGTCTTCCAAGAAATCTCCAAAAGTTCCCATTACACTACCTCCGTTTGCGTTACAGCCTTAAATTCTTTTAAGGCTTGAATTATTTTGTCCGTCTTTGTTTCTTCCGATTCGATTCGGTCGGCAAAAAAATCTCGTTGCTCACACAGGATGTCGCGAAAATCCTGCCGCTGCTGCGCCAAAGTTTCACGATATTCAAGCCGGGCCTTTTCGAGTCCATCTTCAAACGATTTCTCCAACCTCGGTATTGCGTGGTTTCTCGTGCGCCACACGAGCCAGAGAATAAAAGTAAGTGCCCCCAGATTAGAAAACAAATTGATATACATTCCAGTTTCAGGGGTCGGACCCATCGTTACTCCTCCTTTTGCTCCTCGATCTTTGTCTCGATTTGCGCCACAACCCCCATGATATAGAAACATTCCACCATGCCATTGTCCAATACTAGGAGACGTCACTACCGCATCACAAGCTCCTCTGAAGCGCCTCGGCAAGCTTCTCCCGCCTCTTCTTGCCATCCGGCTCGTTTCGTATCTCTTCCATTTCTTTTCGCTTCATCGCCGTCTCAGCGCCTATCACAGCCTTCTCTATCTTGACGTCCACTATTGCCTCTCTAACTTGCCCATGCACCCTCTCTATTAACGATTCTGCCTCATTCCCTGCCATCTCTTCAACTTTTCGCTTATTTTTCCGATTTACCAGATAGATCCAACCTACCAAAACCACAACCACCACCAAGGCGATGACCCACCAAAACGTCTTTAAAAACCCCCAAATCATTCTTATCTGAGGAGGCATACCTATTCCTTTATGGGAGGTTGAGACGACCTCTTACGAGCCTGTGGACTCCCCATAATGGCCCTAATCTTCTGACCCATTATCTCCCTCACAATCTCATACGTGCTCATGGCGAGAGAACCAGATACAGCACCGATCACTACACACTGTGCCGTATTTTCCATCGGTCTCAATCCGGGAATCAACGATACCGCTCCACCGAAAAAAATGGGAAAGAGGCGAAGTGCTATCCTCCATATCTTTGTATTCTCAACCGGATCAGGCACGATCTGGCGAACTATCCAGGTCATGAGCCCTGCTGCCAATAGAATCAGCACCGTATTGATATTCACAATCGCATCATAGACGTCCATCTTTTTCCTCTCTTTCAACGGCTCCTCTAGCCAATGTTTCAATTTTTTCTTTTATCGCTTCGTTTATCAAGACTCCAATGGTTTTTCCAGAAGATATCGAGGCTTCATTCAATAACTTAAATGCCTCTACTGGCACGGCAAGGGGGAGAATAAATACTCTCGTTCCATCATCTAGTTGCGCCATATTCATGAGCTTTTTCTCCTCGTATATTTATCTGCCATCGATTTGAAATCTGACCTCCCATAGGGATAAATAGCTCCCCCTATCTGCATCACCTCGGCAAAATTTAACGAAACAGAAGCGAGCCTTACCGTTCCTCCCTGAAACCAATTGCTACGCTCCTCCCCCACCTCAAGCAGGATACAGTAGATACCATCACCCTCATGCCTCAAACTGCTGATCGCTTGCCTATTGTATCCAAGCTTCGTACCAGTAAAATACAGCCACAAAACGGGAGGGGCCACTGCTATTTTGCCCGCATCCCCCAAATCTTTATAATCATTCCAAGATAAAAGATTCAACCATGCAATGGCAGCGTCGACGTCCACATTGTATTTATCCTCTGCCACATCCGTACCAATCTCTCCATCCATATCTCTCGAAAACATCGCGGTAAAATTGAACGTGCGATCACTTCCGCTCACCCATTGATAAAGAGGTAGGGGCGCACCCGGAATCTGCCTACTCTGCCAATTCGCAGACCTAGCAGTTGTCAAACTCGATGGCCAATACTGGAGAATTTTCTTGCCACCCAAATCGTTGTCCTCTTTTCCATTGTCATCTAGGGGCATTATGACGACTTCAGCCGTCTTGGGATGAATCTCAAAATTGCCGCTAAATGCTGAGAGAAGACCAGCCATTTCAACTCCTAGAACGGGGATGTCCCAAAAAAGCCCATTACAATATCCAGGGTCTCCCCATAATTGTTTTGCAGCCTATAACCAGTAGACTCATAAATATTTATCCTACCGGGAGTACCCGATACAGCAGTAAAAACTGCACTATCACCACTAATCAAGGCTACGTTATTTTCTTCCAGCCTGTAAATACCCGTTTTCTGGCCACCCGCAGTGTCGGCATTTACAATAAGCATACCACTAGAAGGATGATCTATTGGAATCAAACCAGAACCGCCATCGACTAAACCTTCAATCAAGAAGGAGTAATCCATAGTCCCCGCCTCAGCCTTCTTCAGCGTAGAATATTTCCAACTAAAGGGAGATGTACCAGCCTTAACAGAATATAATTGCACACCACTGTTAGTCAATACTAAGGCATATGCATCATCATTATCGTCAACAAATGACCATGCTTCAGTAGTATTATTATACTTAGCATTGATTGCAAAAGTCCAACCATTCCCATTATAAAAAGCAGTCGGCCTCAAACCATGAGGTAAAGTAAATAATTCATACCACTTGCCCGTAGGAGGATCTGTCTGTGGCTCAATGATCGTTTCTTTATTTGTTAATAGATCAACCTGAGACGACCAGTCTGCATTGACCCATGGCGTAGTCGCATCATCTTTGCAACATAGCCTTATTCCATATTCACCTACAAATAGCGCCCAAGCATCTCCTGTTAAGGTATTACCTGTCCACTTATTAGCAGATGCATCCCATGCCGAGTTAAAAGTAATCGCAAACCCTTTGCCCCAGGGCTTGCCAGCATAAAAATTTAGGGGAAAATCAAGAGAGGCAGCTCCAGACTTAAATATGCTTATCAGCGGTACAATCTCATCGTCAAGACCAGACATAATGGTTGGCTCTTGAAACCAATGATCCCAATTATTCCTGTCTCCATAGGCAAAGACGTCCGATGCACCCGATCTCCTCACGGCCCTAATCAATCCTCCAGTATTGTCTGTCTTTGTAGAGAGCAACCATAGTCTAGTATCGGTAGCCGTCGTGCCCCCACTAGTGATCTCGGTATCGCTAGAGAAAGTTCCATTGATCAATATGGCAAATTCCTGATCTCTCCAATATATCCGCGTCGTCTCATAGTCTGATCCATTATTGTTAGATGCCCATAGTAAGATCCAACTCGAAGACGATGCAGTGGGATGTACCGTTTTGATCCTGCCGTTGATCAAACCGAGAAGAGCCAATAGTTGAGCATCTAATGTACCCGCCGCCATATTATCGGGAGTACCTGACTCGGCCCTTCCCGGAATCCTATTCGTCGCAAGCTGCTGTGTAAGAGCTGCGAATGGAAATGGGGTAGCAGGCTCTTGTTCCAACGTAGAAAGCTGCGCCTTCCGTAAGCATCGAATCGACAAATCGCCACTGTAGGAATAGGGAGATCCCCCGTAGAAAAAATACACATAAGGATTCTGATAGAATCCATTATCATCCACGCCAGAATCAGACGACGGATTAAGCTCTGCACTGTCATCGTTTTTATAGATCGCACCCACATAAGGAGCCTTGCTATCGTCTCCCGTCACAACAAGCGGATAGCCTCGATTGTCTTCTCCATGTGTCTCCAAGGTAAAGAACCTTTGCGCTGTCCCCGCCGCACCATCCCCCACATAGAACCAACCCGACAACTGCACCTTCGTGACCGCAGAGAGCCCAGTCACATCTTCATATGCTGGTTGCGCCATATCTATGTCCATCGTATCCGCCTTGGTTACGAATGGATTTGTCGCATCAGGGGTTGTCGGCGCATTATTCATCGCCTTCTTCTGGTCCAGAGAAGGAACTCTCCACGCCTCTACACTGGAGAGCAGACCGAGAATTCTATCGTTCGCAGTTAGGCCACTCTCGTCTTCTCTCTCCGGCGATGGAACAGGCATAGCCGTGGTAGATTGAGAAATATTAGAGGCTTCCACTTCCGTATCACCAATACCAAGAGTAATCGTTGCAAGTGTCAACCCGCCAATGCCAACGGCATAACCATCTGGCTGTGCCACATCGGTCACAAAATATCGCCCAGTCGTCTCATTGCTCGTGGCATAGTCAAGCTCGACACAAACATACAACGTGGTAGGAACTGCTACGACTCCACCGGGAAACCAACTGCTTAAATCGACCACTACCTCGTCCGGGTCCAGAACTGTTACACCAAATCCGTTCGTTTTATCGAACACTACTATGAATGTATCAGAATATATTCCACTCCCATCATCGGGTACAATCTTGATCGATTGAGAATCGGGCGATGTTGGTACAACATAACCACCACGATAAAGCCCTGGAGGAATCGCTGTGAATTGCCTATTCGATGCCTCGCTGACATAGGGCTCTTCCCACCGAACCTTGATTTTACTAGCAGCAATTGCTTGTTCGACCTCAGACATATCTGATCTCCTTACACCACGAAGTCTACCGTATGCTCTATCTCAACAGAACCTGTCTTTCTCTGTTTGTCAAAAGTAAAATATGCCAACAAGACGTCATTATCATCAAAAATACCCCCCTCAAAATAATAGGGGATACCTCCATAGGTTGAGCCCCGGCCATCATCGATCCCCTCCCACAGTTGCAACTTTATATTACAACGAATCGTGCCCCACCCTACGCCTCTAAAAGTGATAACCGTATCCACATCGGCCCCGAACTGTTTCGTAAAGGTAGCCAACTCAGGCTCTCCATCCAACGAGACCGGCCCAAGCAAACCATCCGCTGTAGTACCAGGAATTGCCTCGCTCACCTGTACATAGGTATCTCCTGTCGCCTCAGTTATCGAGACTGGCGTATAGAGGCCATCAATATTCGTTGACCCCTCTACCTTTACCTTTGGAGTATTGACCATCAGACCGGCGTGTAGGCCGTCCAGACGGAATGTCTTCGTGCCCTGATTGACACCAATAATACTATAGCGCTGAGACGACTCTATATCCTCATAACCCTGACCAACAGTGGGATCTTTTCGAGTATCATGATATTTAAATACTGCGCGAATAATATTGCCAGGCGTTATGTTGAGATTGAAATCAACATGAAGCACCCCGGTCTTGTAGTTGATCGTTCCCGTACCATTTCCAGTTAAACTGCCAGTTCCAGTTGTATCAGATACACTCTGTACCAATGCGAGCCCCGGAGTTCTCTCTTCAACTACTAATGGCCAATGCTTGGCATCTTGTGTCGGCCCCTTCGCTATGGGCAAATGATCTACAAGGAGGTTTCCGTCTACAGTAGCGCTTGGAATTGACTCGTCAACTGTTATGTCCGTTTCGCCCCCTCCCTCTGATGCTCCCCCGGCAGCGACAGTGTATAAACCGTTGTTTGCAGTAGATTCAACTATTCTTAGTCGTGTCCCCTCAGGAAAATAAGAGGCATATTCACCACTGATAGTAAAAGTTTTCGTCCCCTGATTTACTCCGGTTAGTGGAAAATCACCCCCCGAGATCGTATAGTCAACGTCACTGTTACCACCTACCGCACCTGGATCGATCACTTCAATAGTTTCACCCGAGAGATAAAAACCACCCTCTCCTACCTTGAGGTAAGAAATTCTCTCCTTTAGGATTGTAACTATCTCGTCTCGACCCACTGTTGTTAAAGCTACACCACCACTCATGACGTCTCCATATTACCACGAAGTATCATCCCACATGAGATGAAGACCACTCGTGTCCAAAATTTCTGTATCGCCAGGCACGATGTCGAAACGATACCCAATTGGCAAAACATAGCTTTCCGATAAGATGTCGTTAATAATCTCTACATGAATGGGCAAAATATCTCGTTCAATCTTCTCAAAAAGCCTTCTCCAGGCATCGGCAATTGTAAACGCATCTGACCCAGATATTGTTCCAGCCGTAATATCTAATCGTACCAAATGTGTCGCACATTTGCCACAATCCTCTGAACATCCACCCTCTACGGGATCGTAACTTACCTGTATTTCCGTCCCTGCATCTGGCAAAGGAACAGAAAAATCCATCGCAATAAATCCATAGTCATAATCGATCTCGCCCAGGCCATCTCCACTCAGTTTGCCATCTCCATCATCTACTAATACCTTCCTATGCAATGGATCTCCATCGTCAACCTCGACCCTTACGCTACTAGGCTCAATTGGCCAACAATTTAGTCGGCCCAATATAGAGGCACCGCCAGTTGAAAAGCTCCAAATAAACGGCATATCAATCCCACACTATAGGCGTCGTCTTTGTCGCCCCTTGTCCGTATTCATCAAAAGCGGTCACTTCAAACATTACTGTCTGATTATCAGTCCATGGCGCTGTTTTTTCAACCGCCACTAGCAGCCTCTGGCTGTCAATCCACATAAGCTTACTATTAGAACCATTATATGGAGCCACAAAGGCACCACTAGCATAGGCATCGTTGTACAACGACCCACCATCTTCACTCACTCTCACCTTGAGAGTATTATCTTCCTGGATACGACTTGAAAAATTATAAAGAACTGTCCTGGTAAAAACCTGATAAATAGACACCCCACTCCCCCCATCCGTGGGAAGGGAAGATTCGAATCTGGGCTCGACATCACTCTTTGCTTGCCCAAATTCGCATCTTCCAAAACCTACCTGGCCATAACCACTAGACACACCGATCTCCTATCTGCGCCGTCTCTTCTTAGGCTTGGGATCTTCCTCTTCCTCTTCCTCTTCCTGCTTAAAAGCGGCAAATTCGTTTGCAAGATTCGTTACAATTTGTTCAAGAGCATTCACCTGCTCTTTGAGATCATCATCTTCCCCCTCTTCACCTTCTGATAAGTCGTCTTCCAAGAAATCAACCATGAATCTCGTGACAATTCCAGCAAGAGATCTAGGGACCATCGAGAGCTTGATCGGTCGAAGCCTGTAGGGATGCTCCTCATTCATATATTCTTCGTGCTTATCCAAGACTTCTCGATATTCTCGACGCAGCTCCATCTGTTCCCTACTATGCGCTGTAGTCTTCCTCAAGACATCGTTGCCGTTACTATCTTCCTCGGTATACTTATCTGTTATTTCAAGACGCTTCGCCTCATATTCCTGATAATCCTCGTCTTTTTGGATAGCCAGTGAAACGCTCTTTACGTGTCTTTCTAACTTCCCCATGTTGAATGAGACATTGAAAGTAAACTTTCGCTGCATCTTCACTGAACTCTTCAGAATGTCGTCGCTGACTCTCCATAGCGCGTTTGCTTCTGTATTTGTCAACAAGACCGGATCAATCTCTTTTCGTGCCTCATTGTTTTGCACTGCATCTCCCATGATAAAATCCTTTCATCTACATCTCGGAAACGTTGTTCCTACTCCTTGGGTTGCGGTATTGCGTCAAGATCCGCCTTGACTTGATCCCGAACGGCATCAAAGCGTGTCTTCATTGCCTGAATCTTCTCCGCTGGAATATCTATGTCAGTCCCATCCACCAGTGCTACCTTACCCTTTTGGTACTGATGATAAATCTTCAGCAGTTCAGATACACCAGCCGAGGCACGGTGCAACAATTGTTCGTCAGTTCGAGTCGTCATCTTTCTTCTCCTTTCCTTAGCTAACTATCGTGTTTGAAAACTCCGACCACTTTATTTGCCATAGCCTAGATTCTCCTACTTTTTACGCAGCGTCGAATAATCCGAGATCAACAAGAGCATCAACCACGTCCGTGAATGCTGCCCAGTTATTGTAGTTCGCTTTTGCCCGCTGAGTCACTGGAGTAACGCCATAAAACCCGATCTTTTGCGCCGCAGCAGTAGCGATATTCATCCCTGTAGAAGTGTCGGTGATTATGCTGTGGGCTTCTAATTTGATGTTGTCGACGAATTTGATCGCACCTGTGCCTACATTGATGACACCGTCTGTCTGGTTGTGCGATATCGAGATCCACTCATCTGTTGCCGTGTTTGCGCTATGAATAAAAATGGTTGGATTTGTCTGTTGTGTATGTCCAAAATTCGTCGCTCTATCGAGATATTCGGCAATAATAAGATATCGACTGTCGTCACTGACTCCCAGATACAAGGTGTCAACTTCTTGTGCAGTGGAGTAGTACAAGGCCGCATCTTGTCCGTCGCCAAATCTCAAAAATTTATCGTCAGATAAATTGATATGCCCGTAACAAACGATTGCATCATCAAAATAAACCAACCCATCCACTTCCAACTTACCCGAAAACAGCACATCACCGCTCGCGCCCAAACCGTGTGTCGTCGTGCCCGATCCAAACTGAGTATATGGCGTTATCCTGAGATTTGTTCCTGCATTAATCACACCGTCTGTCTGGTTGTGCGCGATTGAGATCCACTCATCTGTTGCCGTATTTGCGCTATGAATAAAAAGGGTTGGATTTGTCTGTTGTGTATGTCCAAAATTCGTACCCATGTCCGCTTTTTCGCAGATCACCAAATTACGACTGTCCGCAGACAATCCCAGCAAAACGGCGTGGGCGGTCTGTCCTGTGCTGTATTGCAATGCTACATCGCTACTTGAACCAAGCATCAAGTTGACATTGTCTATTAATCGCGCATTTGCTCGGAAAAACGAATAGCTTTGCACCTCAAATTCGTCCGACACAAGGACAGAACCACTTCCACTCAGACCATGCGAAGTCGTACCGGCTCCAAACTGAGTATACGGTGTGATCCTGAGATTTGTGCCCGCGTTGATTACGCCGTCGGTCTGGTTATGAGAGATCGAGATCCATTGCGAAGTTGATTGATTTGCGCTATGCACAAAAATGGTCGGGTCGCTTTGATTGTCGTGAGCGAAGTTGTAGGAGATATCCGCCACATCACCAACCACCAAAGTTCTCGACGTCGCGTCGAGGCCAAGATAAAGCGAATCGTTTGTCGGGTAGGTATTAAACAATAACGACGCGTCTGCACTCGTGCCAAAGTTGAGTTTGCTGCCCGTGCCTGGTGAGGCCCAATCCTGAACTACAATCGATGAGGCCGCAATTAACGTGGCATAAAATGTCGTATTTGCATCAAAACGTGAGGTGTCATCGACGTGAATGCCGGTTGGAAAGTTGATTGCCGCTCCCGTGCCCGCATTTATCGTGCCGACGGTGTTGACACATGCGATTGAAATCCACTGGTCATTTGACGATCCACTTGAATGCACAAACATTGTTGGATGCGCAGTTTGTGCATGAGCAAAATTGTGAGCAATTGATGCAGACTCAGCGATCACCACATGATTTGACGTCGAACCCAAGCCAAGAAAAAGCGTATCTGGCACCTGAGTAGTAGACCACCGTAGCAACGGATTTGTCGTGCCGCCAGCATCACCAAAAACAATCGACTGCTGATCTGCGAGTAGGATGCCTCCATCGGCATACAGCGAGCTATTGACCTCCAGTTTATCAACGACAACATCGCCATTAGCACTTAGGTCGTGTGACGTGGCACCTGCACCAAATACGGTATAACCCTGGATAGTATTCTTGGTGCTGGAGTTAAGGCTAAACTGATCCGCAGCAATATCTATATCAATGAGATCTGCCTCAAGATCTGCGCCGCTGGAAAGGTCAGCAGTGTGCGGCACCACCCTCCAGTAGTTAGAATCTCTCCCAACAATAAAACCATCGTTTACGTTAGTCACCCCGTCCAAATTGGCAATCATCGAGTAAGCGCCATCAAGATCAAATGTTAAATCCCCCTGTCCCTCGGCACCGTCCACATTTACTGTAGCGGGAGATGAACCGAAATGATTATAAGCTGAATCTAAATCCGTAAAGGCACCAGGCGTCATAACTAGATCGCCAGCTCCATTCGATGCCGGAACAAGTCCTGCTCCCGCCTCTGTATGAAGATTCTCTACCAGCGTATTATGATCCACCTTTCTCAGAAAGGTATTCACCTTATCTTCATATCCCCTAGCTCCATCGTAGGGTGACAATGAGTTGTCCTGATTAGTCTCATTCATTGCGGGGAGACAATAACCCGTAACCTCCTCTGCTACTCCAATATAGAGAATCGTTATGGACTCATCGGGATCTCCCGCGTTTACAATGAGACGAATCAGGTAGCCACCCCTATCGGTTATCTGAAAATCACACGTATGCGTAGTATCATTATTTATAGTAACCGAAACTCCATGAGGAGCACTGATCATTTCCCACAGATATGACGACTCAGCCTGATTCTGGGCCTCACATTCAACCTTCTCGCTTGCTACCGAATATAACTCAATGTCTCGTCGAGAACGATCCCAGGCTGGACCTGGAGTTCCTGGGGGCTGATTGATTCTAAAGGTTGATAGACTCATCTTTTTCTCCTATGGAATGACCCCGATTACTTCATTTTCTACATGCGCTCCGGTCGAGGAGTATGTGGTCCCATCTGTCCATATTTCCTCTACATCAACATTGAACCCATGTATAGCACACAGCACCTTATAGGCATCTTCAGTGCCCTTGATAAGTCTCCACCGGCCCGCAATCTCAATTTTAGTCCTCTGATATGCCTCGGGCTCATCCAGATCGGGAATAATCCCAAAATTGCCCGCAATGTATCGTAACAAATCCTTTCTCGCAGTACGGGGATCTAGAACATAATCGTGCGACTTATAGATGAGGAACTTGAGTTCGTTGAGACTAGGTATCATGCATCGCACAAACTTTTCATACCAACCACCCGCGTCTAAATCCTCCTGCTTCTTCCTCTCTGGCAACTCTTCCCACAAGACGACATAGGCCCAGTTGGTATAACCAAACGTCTCCTCCCCAAAGGGGCCGTGCCCAAAACCTCTCATTATCCTGCCATTTCTCCCATGCCTGCCAACTCAATATCATATGTAGACGAATTGGCCCCATCATTTGTTATCTCATAATAAAGCAACCCATCTGTAAGAGTTCCAAACCAGGGAGGATTTCGATCCTCATAGGGAGAAGTATAACAATCCTGGTTTGCCGCCTCATATATTTGATCTGTCATCCCCTGATCCGAAAAGAACTTGACCGTTGAATCCACCGTATTCCCGTTGGCCACAACCTTGACTCTCCACATTCCGGCCTGTGCAACTCCCACAGCAATTGATCCAGTGACTGTTCCTCCTCCACTCGCAGCCGAAGACGTCACAGTTTTGAGCGCTCCAAACGTGTCCACCAACGCAACCGAGGCTCGATTAACCTGGTTGCGCATATATACGGTGTCCCCCCGCCTCACCGCTATGAAGAGGTTGTTGCGGTTATCGCCAATAGTATCTGCGACCTGGAGGGTCAATTCTCTGCTGCCAACCACGGGACGTGCCACCTCCACATACGCGATCTTGCCATCTTCAAAACCAGTCAACGTATCGGCTGTAATAGTAATTATGCCACCCGTAAGCATCGCCAATATTTCCATGTCCTCTGTCCAAGTCAACTCGTCAGCTCCAGCATCTAGCGAAATAATCCCGCCCCCCCTCAGCCAAAGATTAGGATCTTCCAGGGCAGAATAAACATCAGCATCTTGTTGACCAATAAGGGTCTGAAAGATTTGATACCATGTCTCTTGTCCCTCCGAGGGGTAGATCCATCCTAGTTTAGCAGTTATTCCCTTTGCCATCGTCTACTCCTCGATCTGCGTAATAGTGACGTCCCACTTGGTAATCACTTCGTAGTCTCCAACAAACAGATTTCCATCGCTATCAGCAACCGGGGCTGTTCCCGTATTGTCTGTGTCGACATAATCCGTATCCGAAATAGTGGTATTGTGATAATCCACTCCATCAATAGCATCTATCACACTATAATATTCACTTCTAAGTAGCGGCTGCTTATAGTCTCGTCCCTTAAACATCTCATCAATAGCCGCCTCTATTAGAGCACTCACTGTTTGAAAAACAAAAAGAGGTAAGATCTTAACCTCAATATTAAGCTTCGCCTTTACCAGGTAAAATTCGCCACCCACAACACTATTCTGAACCGTTACGATTTTGCGTTCATCCAGATATGTCTTCAAATCTTGCTTCAGAGCCTCTGTAGGAGCCGTATAAAATCCTTCAGAATCCAAGACTAGACATGAGACACGAACGATATTGGCCTTGCAAACATCCGAAAGCATCTCATCTAAGTATTCACTCAGATCATCGATATCATTCTGAATCTGGTCAGGAACGTTCCTGGCACTAGCTATGATTGTCTGAGAATTATTCGCCTCTGCATCTATGTCGTCACTGATTTCGTCAATTTTATCAAGACTATCATCGGAGTCATCTGCGTACCCATCTATCGCATTGCCCTGGGTAGAAAAAGTGTCCGTGCCCGTATCCGCTTCTCCCGCATCTGTATCGGCATCTTCCAAAATCTCCCGTATCGCTTCCCCCTTATATTGAAAAGTACACATAATTGGCACACCGTACTTACCAGAAATTCCAGCCGGAACTACCGTGAGCGCAATTGATAAAAAACCCGAGCTATATGAAACGGTCCCCATGCTAATTCCGTTTCCTGAAATATTACCCGCCCCATCATCATATCCAACCACGGCAGGTTCATAAACATCCACCAATAGGTCCGTTCCATAGATCCTGGGGCCACTATATTCGATCTCAGAAGTTCCCACATACTTCTGAATCTGCCTATATTCTCCACCGATTCTAATTAGCTTTCCCACGTCGTCAGAAGAAAATACCGGAACTACCGTTGCCCGCAACCTCCCCGGAGTTGTATCGCAATCCCCATCTGTGCCTGACTTCTCCTCATCTTGGCTCCCCACTAGAACAGTTACAGAACCCTCCCTAATTGGCACCATGGGAAGAAAAGAAGAAAAAACAGTAGCCAACCCGTCCCCTTGGCCGATCATGTGCTGATAGGGCAAAAAAGCAAGCCGCGTCCTAGCCAAATCGATATTGTCTCGACAATCCGAAATATGCCCCTTAACCACCCCTACCTGAGTATCAATCTGATCTGTTTTTGAGCGAATATCTGTATTTTTACCCTTTGCCGCCTCTACTTCATATCGAATAGTGTCCGCAGTGCCAGTATCCCCCGTCTTAGCCTTTATGTCGTCTTGGTTCGTCTCAATAGTGTCCAGATAGCTATCCAAAGCTACCCTATTGGCTACGACTGCATCCATTAAGGCTTGCAGCTCCAAATCATCCTCTACTCCCCTCACAATAATCGCATTCGCCTTTGCCACCGCTCCCGAGATAGAGCTAAACTGCCCCGCAAGCGCTTCATAATCCCCCTTCGTAACAAGTCTTTCAGCCGCCAAGAAATAGCGAGGTGCTTCTGCCTTGATACTCTCTAACGATTCCGAATCCGCACCTCCACTTGCCGTGATAGGATTCGTAACCTCAATTGGTATTTCTTGGAAATTGACCACAACTGTTGTGAGGCTCGTAGTAATCGTTCCCGACGTGGCCAGAGTAGCACTTTTCCCCTTAGTAGCTACATAGCTAACCCTAATCTCGGCACCGTCAGGTGGAATTTTCCCAATAACTCCATCGCCAAATTTCAACTTAGGCGGGGACGTCAAATAAGATATCTCGTAAACATCTAACTGGCCATAGGGCAAATAATCTTCCTCTGTCCACTCATCCAAATCTACCGTCAGATACGTCTTCTGCTGCGCGAGATATTCATCCCCCGGAACGAGAGATAAATCAAAGGTTTGGTTGGGCGTACCATCTGAAGTAAAGACTTCAACATAGGTCTGTCCCTGATAAACCCCAAGATCCTCCTTCTCAGTCTCACTTGCCGAAATTACTTGATCCGTCCCCAACTCAAAAATCAATCCGTTCGGACCCTCAAATTGATGCCCCGCCCTAAGTGGGACGTCAAACGAGTAAGGACCATCAGGCAGAGTCACCGTCAAATCTGCCGAGGCAGCAACAGAAGCAGTAGGCTTATATCCCAAATACCTCGCGAGCCGGGCCACATTGCTTGCGACTCGTGCCAACTCCATATAATGATCATCGATCTCTCGATCTAAGTACCAACTCATCTGGTCAAACGCAGCTGCTACATATTCAGCAATCATCATAGCCGCATCGCTCGACATGAAATCATTAAAACTATCGCCCCATCTCTCCGCAATATAAGCAATCGTAGCATCCAGAAATGTTTGATAATCCTTTGCCGAATACTTCGACCTGGTTAGCGTAATCTCACGCCGCATGCTCTCTCGAACCGCAGCACCCTCTTCTATCTCTACCCAGGCCGGATATGTGGGGCTACCAACTGCCACGGTCTGAATATATAACTTGTCGTCAGAAGTATTGTAGTACCGATCCCACTGAGCCGGAGCAGCTGGTGCCGAACTATATTCTGGTACTGCAAGTATCATCGACTCACCTCTGAGGCAGAAATGTCAGTAATTGCTCTCCCTCTCACACCTAGATATTCATAATCGACCACTATTCTATCTGGATCAGTATCCGTCGCAGCCTCGATAACGTCAATGTTTAGCACACTAACACTGGGCAAATGTTGCCGTATCGCTAGGGAAAGTTCCCTGCGAGCAAGGGCTTCAAGCAGTTCTCCCCTGTTTTCAAAGACTAGACGCATCGCCTCGCTGCCAAAATTAGAGTTCATCTTCCTCTCACCCAAAGCAGTAAAAACGATATCGTTAATGGCCAAACCGATGACGTCATCATTCTCTACCCAGACAGGAAACGTGTTCCAGGGCCATGAAATTCCTATTACTCCCGATATTGTCATCCCACCCTCCTATATTACAGTTGCCGGTGGTGGTGGTCCCGATGTTGGTGTTGCAAATATGACCAAAACAGTCCTGGTAGCTGCATCGAGTTGAGACGCGATCTGCTGACCAATAGCTTCCTCACTATTGGCCAGATTTGACAACGCTCCCGTGAGAGGTCCGATAATAGCCGCAGCTCCTGGCATGGCCGAACTTACCCCACTTGCCGCCCCTCCCACAAAAGGAACCGGGGGTGACAACCAATATGCCTGTATGCCCGACGAGAAAGCCGCCGCTGCCGCCGCAGCTGATCCCCCTGGCGCACCTATGGCTCCAGCTAAAACAGAAGCTAAGGCAGGCTTCTCGGCCCCTGTGAAGACGGGTGATCCCGGTGGAGCCTTTCCTTTCCTGCAATATTTATCATATTCCTCCGCGATCTTAGACGCTGCCTCTGTCCCATTTGAGGGCCAGCTCTTAAAAATAGCAGCTAATCCCCTCGCCAATGACGACATATCAAGTGGCATCATATCCCCCTAATCGATGGGACAACCCGGCAGAGATGGCATGGTGGGGACACTTGGTATCCCCGGAAGGCTTGGTGCCGCAGGAATTCCCGGCAAACCTATCGAGGGAGGAAATGGGGGGACAGAAACATCTACCGCAAATGTAGGCCGAGATGGCATGGTGGGAACACTTGGTATCCCCGGAGGGCTTGGTGCCGCAGGAATTCCCGGCAAACCTATCGAGGGAGGAAATGGGGGAACAGAAACGTCTACCGCAAATGTAGGTCGAGATGGCATGGTGGGAACACTTGGTATCCCCGGAGGGCTTGGTGCCGCAGGAATTCCCGGCAAACCTATCGAGGGAGGAAATGGGGGAAATGTACATCTGCTCATCTCTTATTCTCATTGCATCTTCAATTTGTCCGTCAACAATGTTGGAGATGGAGGTTGCAACACAGGAGGAGCTGGTGGCCCACTCGGCCCTACCCCTGTTGGATGAGTATGCGCCAAGAGCCAGGTGAGAACCGTGCCGGTCCACCACGCGAGCCACGACGTCCCCTTGACCGCACTATCCGTTGCCACATCCCCCACTGTCACACCTCCCGTCTTCAGATTGACGCTTTGCGAATTTACCACAACATCCTTTGTTCCAATGATCTGAACCATACCCTCCCTTAACTCAAACACATTCCCACTCGCATCTACCACTTTGATTCCATCCTGATCCTGAATAATGGAATTTCCATTCTTATCCACCAACATATTCAACTCACCATCTTCTTTGGCTCGCATCTCCAAGAACGATCCAACATGTGTAGCCATCTGGATACTGCCATCTTCGGTAAAGGCGATAAAACTGTACCTATCACTAACTGGATCGTGCCAAATAAATTTGCATCCAGGCTTCCCCTCCTCATCGCTAAATGTCAGTTCATGTCCAGCCTTGGTACGAAAACCTCGAACAACCGGCTTTCCATCAACATATCCACCAATGGGATAAAAATTATCGCTCCCCCCCACATTGGGCCATGATCCACCAGAATATCGAGGATAGGACGGATTCCCACCCCTAAACGTAACTCCCACGGGATCACCGACGTCTGGGGGGAAAAAAGACCCCTTATTTCTGCCACCCCACAGGGGTCTCGGCCACGCCCACGCTCCCAACGGCTTATTCCCTCCCACCTGTGGCACCTTTACTTTTATGCGCCCCTGCTCCTCGGGATCTTCGTTGTTGACACATACCCCGTCATACTCCGAATAGTAGAGCTGAAAATACTCCAAGCCATGCTGGAGAAGGTTATCTAAAAAATTCCGAAACAAGACTCCCATTATCCCATTTCCCCCTCAGTGGCCGTTATCGACTGATCTAAAAAGTCCAGCAAAGTCCCCTCAGAGACCTCTTCGTAACTATAGAAATTCCCACTAAACACATCCAATGATTCGTCGACACCTGGAAATCCCCTGGCAAAAGCTTCACAATCCATATCGGCCCCTCCAGCTTCCACTTTTAGATCCACCTTATTCAACATATAATTCCCGGTAAAATAGTCGCCCACCCCTGCTATTCCCACAAACATTCCAGGCAAAAGGTGAGGTAGTGCAAAAGCAGAGAAATCGACCAAAATGCCATGCCCCGCCTCCTGAGCCTCCCTATACGCAGACACTTGGGCTTCTATGATGTCACTCGGCTCTTTCCCATCACGCGGAAAATAAAAGTGCCGACCTGCTTCATCTTCATTTTCCCGCTTAGCAATTATTGACTTAACCTTGACGTCGCCCATATCCCGTGGGGGTTGACCATCCTCTGAGGGAGGCGCAGCCTGTGTCTTCTTCGCAGAAAAAGAGGGAGAAACATTTTTTGTATCGGTATCGGCAGAAACAACTATACCTGAATCTGCCTCGGGATCATCATTGGGACCATTGGGCACAGTGCCTACCCCTTGAAAATCCTGAAGAAACAAAGTTCCCAAACTGGTAGGAGTAAAAGACATAAGCGGAAACTCGTTTTTCGCAATATCAATTTTGCCATACATGCGAAAATTCGCACTGGTCTTAATATCGTCATGATATGTTGCCGCTGGATCTGCAAAAATAAATTTTTGATTCTGAATCACTAATCGCAACCCTACCTTCTCTGCCTCCAATGTTAGGAATTGCAAATCAGTCCGTCCTCCCTGAACAAATGAGTCCCGATAATACTCGGCAAGTGTTTCAACTGCCGAATTCCTTATTTTAAACTCCACCTCCATCCCGTATCGCTTAGCAATTGTTTCTGCAATTGTTTTAAAATTCGTCGGACCATCAGCTGCCCAGTCCCGAAGACGTCCCAAACGATCAGCTTGAAACGCCAATGTGGTGGCTGGAATTGTTACAGTGATCTCCTCGCCAAAAGAAACCTCTGGTCGCAACATAAATCCATAGTGCCAATCAGACATTGCCCCACTAATATCCGAATACCCCCACCGTATTCCTAATGTATTGCCGACATGAAACCATTCATTGTCTACAGAAATCAATTCAAGGGCCTTCTCATAAGGTGGAGCAAAAACAACAGACATTTCCGAGGCAATTCCACGTACCAATGATATCTGTACACTCTGAAGATAAGGAATTGTATCTATCCCATTGATAACGTTAAGCGAAATGGCCCTTCCAGTCTTTGGATTAGCAATTTTCGCATCGACAAAAACACTACGAAAGGCCACTAGAATAACTCCCTGCGAACCTGCGTCACATCGGTAACGATAATTGATTGTCCCGGAATGAGCGCACTGGGCAACAATCTGAGATCATTGCGGTGAGCCAAGACCCACCACCAATCATCCCTTTTGTAACGAGCATTAGCGATAGAATCGATTCGCTCAGGATCTGCAACAAGATGCTGTTTATCCATACTGGAAGGAGTCAACTCTGGCAGATTCGGCCTGGTCCAAAACTCTACGCCATCAATGACGACTAATGTGGAATGTACCAACCTCGAACTCCCCCTTCTAATTCTAACCGTCATTTCACCCCTCCTACCGCTCTGCCACTTCTAGCAGCCCCTGACAATGAAACCTGATCAACACTTTTGGCCAAGACTTTTTTATCCACTTTTAGATAATTCTCTATCACAATTGGAGTCTTAATAAACCTTCCCAAATCTTCGGCTATACCTTCTTGTTTACGAATCACTTCCTCCAATGCTACCGCATCCTTCTTCTCCTGCTTCCTCTTTGCTCTTTCCTCAGCACTAGGTATATTTCTCCCCCCCCCCTTCGGTTTCGCCGCTGTTTCTTCCACCTCCTCAGTCGCAGTCATCCTAGTTTGCCCCCTCGCATGTTTAGCCCTAGCTCTTATCGCCTTATCAGCCTCGGCATAGGAAGCCGAACTATACTCGACGACATCTCCTGTAAACTTGCTCCATGCCCCCCCTAAATTAGCTGCCGATTTATCAGCAATATCTTCAGCTGCTTTTCCAGCCTTACCAAGCCCACCCTCGACAGTATCAGAAATAAACGTTGCCGTTTCTCTCATACCTTCCCAAAGATCATGTGTCTCTTCATCGGACGCCTTCATTTTTTTTACATAGGCATCCGTAAAAGTTTTTTCTCCTCCCAAGAATTGACGCTGTTCTTTGCGTAGTTGTTTAACCGTATCAGAAATTTTGGCAAAAGTTTCCTCATCACCAAACTTTTTAACAATATCACCAAGCCATGTAGGAGCTTGCTCTGTTCCAAACATGCCCTCAATAACTTCCGCAATCCAGCCTTTCAGTTTGAATCCGAGCCATTCAAATGGATACATTATCCAGCTCGCTAATTTGCTCATCCCCTTATGAACCATCTCACCAAAATCATAGATCTTACCTACAACATACCCAAGACCGCTATTGACCTTTTCACCAATCCACACCCAAAGCTGCGTCAATTTTGATCCTACCCATTTGAAAGAATCCCAAGCAGCATCTTTCAAGAACCCAAAAAACCCAACAATCGTACTAATTTGCGCCTCAACAGTAGCAACAGTGTGTTGATAAAAATCACTCAGATCGTCGCTTGAAATACCCAACATCCTCCCTATTAAAGAGGGGAGGCCCATAAACATAGAATCAATAGTAGACGTCACCCCCTTAAATGCTTCCTCGCTCTTAAGCGCCATCTTTTCTTGATCAGAAAGTATTTTTGAAGTGGATATTTCAGAAATAGTCTGCGCCCTAATAGAGACTTGATTAGCAGCTTCCATAGCTCCCATCAAAGCACCGATAGGAGCCATCATTTTACCAACCGCCTTCGCCCCTCCCAATGCTTTACCAAGCCCTGCCTTTCCCGCACCCAACATACCCTTTCCCGCTGCTCCTACGCCTAGACCAGACAGGGGGACACCCCCAAAAAAGGCTCCGGCCCCTCCCATCGGTGGCGTCATTACTCTACTAATACCGCTCCCAGCAATACCCATCATTTTGGCACGAAAAGATTTGGACAAAACAAGAAGCGTAGCAAACGTCCCCGTTACTAATTTAACAACATTCTTCAGCGTTCCACTGATAGATTCGGGATCAAAAACAGATTCCCACAGACCAGTTATGGCTCCCTTCACTGTCTTTTTAACAATATCTATTGCTCCCCTAAAGGCATCTTCTAACAAACGCTGTATTGATCCGACCGCACCTTGTTCTGCTTCCTCGCCAAATATCGATCCCCAGATCGCACCCCCAAGTGCAGATATACCTCTACCAATATATGTAAAAGCAGTTTTGACAATACCGGCCCAATCGACGTCTGCCAAAAACTTTCCTATACTACGAAGGACTTGTTCGCTCGTTCCCCACACGGTCCCCCATAATTCGCCCCATTTTATCTCTTTGAACTTATCCTTAATTACCTGTATCAACCCTTTGGTCTGAATATCTTCATAGGTACTTTTTAACCATGCATGCGTATCGGGAAAATTCTTTTTGAATTTTTTATTGTCGATAAATCGCTTCTCAAAAACTTCCTTAATTTTTTCTTTCATATTCGAGAACTGTTCAATAACTTTGTCTGGACCATCAGTCAGCAACTTGAAAACTAACCATAATCCACCACCGGCAATTGCAAACTTACCCAGATCACTAAACCTCATTCCCATCGCCCCCAAAGCTGTCAGAACGGGCAATGCACTCGTTGCGATACCTCCTAATAGTGGAGCCAAAGAACTGAGGCCCGGAATAAGTGCAGAAAGACCTACGCGCTGCACAGCAAGCAGTCTTCTCGTTAATTCGCCAAGCGGACCTTTGTCTTTGGCAAAATCACTAATTACTCCAAACGTAGTCTTAAAACCCCGCTTCATGTTCTTTTGCCAAGCCCGAATTTCTTTATTACTCAACCTAAAAAGCTGAGCCTTCATAGTCTGCATCATCCGATCCCAAGCTTCCCCCGCCGTAATAGTCGATTTCCAGTGAGCATCAGCCACTTCCTTTAGGGTGCCCTTAGCTCCAGCAATTACACCGGGCATATTGGCCATCGTCTCACTCACCTTGTCCCAATTCCCCTTCACGGCCCAGGCTACATCAGCACCTAATGCACTATCCATCACATGAGCCATGCGCTCAAATGCAATTCCCGTCTCTCCCCCCCTTGCCTTAGCCTCTCTTCCCATCTCCCTCAACATATCCATAAACTTAAGAGGATCGCCCTTGGTTATCATTTCAAAAACCTTATTGACGTCTCCTCCCGTCTCCATCAGATTTTTGGCCACTTCTCCAAATTCTCCACCCATCCCAACGAACATCTGATGAATATTTTTTCGCTCTCCAATCAAGGTAGTAAACAGTGTACGCGCAATCTCTAAGCTCTGTTGCGCTCCTACACCAAGAGACTCCTGTAACCCACCACCTAGTTGAACAATAGACAGGGTTAGATTCTCTACCTCTTCTGGACTAAGCTGCTTTCCAAACGCAGCCATCTCATTGTTTATGGATTCAAAGATGGCGGGCCATGCCTGAAGGGCCTCTCGTCCAATATTGAATTCACGACCTACCGCAACTATCTTATCGGCCAGACTACCCACTGCCTCCTCGGTAAAACCAAACCCCTTTGTTAACCCGCCAGCTATGATAGCAAGCTGCTCCCCCTCCATATCAAATACAGACGTCACCTTGATTAGATCCTTAACTGCCCCACTTAATCCATCTGCTCCCAACACCTTGATAAGATCGACATTTTGTTGCCGAAAGGCTGCCCAACTCTTTGCAGTCCCCTCCATATCTTCGGCCATACCAAATGCTGCACCCCCAATGATCTTGCGTGCCTCCTTCATCTCTTTCTCAGAAATCTTCATCCCCGCAACCATCGCTGAAAACGACTTGTTGAAACCAGTAAACATCGATGAATATGCGGTGTCCAACTCGGGACTCATCGCCTTATCGATCATCCCCCCAATCGCCGTAGTGACGAGCCCAACCGTCTTCGCTCCCTGCTGCCCCATCCGTCCCAATCCCCGTCCAAGCTTACGTCCCAGAGTAGGAGCTAACCCACTAGCTTTCTTCAAACCACCCCACAGGTTATTAACCGTATCAGATAGGCCCTGTAATTTCTTTTCCGACCCGTCGTCTTCGGCCTCAATACCAATTCCGAGCCCTTCAAAATTACGTGCCATCTATAACTCCGTTGCTCCGTGCCTTTTCAATATTACCCAAACAACGAAATTGAATCCAGACATTAAGAGCCCATCTGCAACGACGTCTATCGGAAATGACAAAGACATATATTCATTTATAAAACTACCAGAGATAAGTGACAAGAAAACACCGATCCAAAACCCTACACAGGCATGGCATCTCACTAGGCGACCCAGATATGAGGTACGAAACCCAACACTACGCCCTCTCTTCTTCTGTACCATCTCGTAAAAATCATGATCGGATAGGCCCGAAACGGCCCTCCTCAACCAATGAAAAACGTGGAGAAAAACCACCGCATTGGTAATCGAAAAACCTATAGACAAGAAGAGAAAAAGCTTCATCTGAAACAGCTACCGGCACAACAATTCCTAACCACTGGCAACATCCACTTTTTTCTCAACATGGCCTTCTCCTTACTATGATTTATTCAATCTCGCTATGTATTCGAGATGTTCCTGGATCGCTCTGTGTCTACGCGAAGACGGCATTGACATCGCACTTTCATAAGGAAGATGTAATTCGCTCATCATATAAAACACTTCCTTCTCTAGTCTTCTGACGTCTCCGAAGGGGCGAAAAAATTGACACCTCCAATTGCGAGAAGCACCCTAAATTCATGTTCACATTCTCTACATATAACATCAAACTCTGTCTCTATCCCGCCCTCCTGGTCAAATAGCTTCCTGATCTCGACACGTTCCTTATATGAAAGTGCTTGCAAATTCTCTATCGTAGCGGGCTCATCGTTTACCGTCTGGACACGAATCAGAAGCGCAGCCGTCGCTTTATTTTTCGACGTTTTCTTCTTCTCATGCGTCAACTCCATATCGCCAGTCATCATGGCCCACGTGATACGTGTCCCCCTGCTTGTCGTATACTCCCTCACCGCCTTAGTCAGATCACCCTCGGCTGGAAGAGCTTTAAAATCAGACAGGCTTAGCCGTACCGTCCATGAGAAAGGCTGTCCATCATCGGTTGTACAATTTGGACATTTCACTATTTGTCTCAACTCGTCACCAACAGTTACCTCTCTGATACGAAGAGCACAAACCAACAGATCCGACATGAGCATCTGAGGAGCAGCTTTGATTAATGCTGATCGATCAACAATCGAATGCCCCTCATCATCGGAAAGAGACGTCAAACAACTCCCCACGAGCCGATGCATTCGCTTAGTAAAAGATACCTTGTCATCGGCTATAATGTCCTCTTCCAAACCGCTCATCTCTCGCAAAATAGCAGTACCTAGTACATGCACCCCATCGCTATCCTGTAACAGATAGCCACGAGGCAGTTTTGCCTCAATACTGGGAACCTTCGCATCATCAATTGTCTTAGTATCCAGAACCGACATCATCGCCCTCCTTTTTCAACAGAACTACTATCCCTGAGATAGGACGCTATGAGCTGTCGAATAATATCGCTCACACTCCTGCCCTCATACTCAGCTAACTGTTTGAGTTCATCATGTTGGTGCCGGGGCAACCACATATTCACTCTCACCTTGCTATTCCTATTAGATTTTACCTCTTGATCCTGCCCCATCTTGTATCCTCCTTTGTCTGTATCCTTGGGTGATGACAGAAGTATACTAGACGTCAACAAGGTGGATCAAGGAATTGTTTTAAAAAAAATCAATCAAACCTTGGGAGGAAGAGGAGGCCCCATTTTGGAGAATTTCTTGGCCAACCGTTTCTTAGATCGCGTCAGCTTGTCCACAATGCCGCTCAGCGTCGTTGGAAAAGCTCTTCGGTAGACGGCAAAGGGCTTAACAAGAGGGGGCACAGCGCCCGATGTGGTGATTTCTGCGAGATATGCTCTTTTCCGTAGTCCCATCTATGCCCCCACTCCAAATTGCTCAAAATGAGAATATGCCAAATCTAACTCCTCAATACTTACGGCTGTTGTATCTGCATCAAAATCACTACCTGGTTTATACCGGGTCGGCAAGCATCCAAACAGCATATAGGCTTTACCTGGTATAGAAGTAATCCCCAGATCTAAAAGCCCCTGTGTCAGTGACGACTGCAACCCTGAAGCTTCGGACAAGCCAGCATAGGGGAGGAGCGCTAATCCCCTCGCCATATCCAGCCCCCTCGCTGAATCCATAGCCTCTAAAAGACCCTCTGCAGAAAGCCCAGTCAGATGTAACAAGATCATATTCCTGCGCTTGCCAGGAATTTTGATATCGCCAAACAAACCAAGCGTTGACGCCTGAGTTAAAAATCCGGCCACGCTTTCTTTGCCTGAAGCGCTAGTCCCCTTGACACACGCCATGGTCCATCGCCAAAAATCACTATTAAAAGGAGTCGATCCTCTCGAAAGAGTAATAGTATTGGTAGAAGCTTTTTTTAACACGTGATGAACAAAATCACTAGTTCCCTCCTGGATCTCCTCTGTCTCGATAGAAATCTCAGGTATGGTGATTGAAGAAAAACCTACATTGGGAACTAATACAAAGGGAGGGAAAGAAAAAGATGGATCTACATCTATAAGATGGAATTGGTGAACTCGAAGTTCATCGCTAAAAATACTGCGAGACATTTAGGCAGAAGGCTTGGTTGTCAACTCTACTTCTTCAACCTCAACCGTAATTTCCTGCATGTTGACGTCTGTAGCCGACGCATCGAGGTCTCCCATCGGCTTGACACTCGATGGAATACACTGTCTCCAAATCTCAGATCGAACAGCCTCGTCGTTCGCCACATCTGATCCGTCCTCCTCCTGATCATAGACTCGAATCTCCAGATCGGTACGAAACGGCTTGCGACCCAAATATTTGTCAATCGCCCAGTCGTAAAACGTCGTATCACCTCTCAAGATGCCTCGCGTCATCGTTCCAGCTTCCCACGTGGGGGGTCCAAGAAACTTCCGCGCATATTTGCGAGATCCCGTTCGATGCTCCGCTGTTTCAAAGGTGAGGTTTGGAGTAGTGACCGTATTAAATCCAGCAACTGGATTTTCATTGTCAAACACCCCTGCTCCACCGTCTATCTCAAAGACTCGAAAGCGAAAACTCTGAATCTCGTCTTGTGCTACTGACCTTACCGTCATAACCTATCCTCCTTACGTTCTCGACAAACTATGAAGCAACCTTTTGCTGAAATCTCAACCGGATAAATTCCGCTGGTTTATTCCCAGCAATGTAGTAGTCCACCGTAAGCAACCCAGCATCAATACTGGCCTGCGGGTTGTTCTCCTCATCCACCTTGATAAACCAAGCCTCGGCCTGCGTAGCTCCCTTCAGATACCCATCCCTGAGCAATCCTTGGAAAAAGCCATCTCCCTGCGCCTTGATTCGAGCCCAAAGGCCCGGCCCATTGTTCTCAAAGACGGCCCAGAACGAATTGTTATACACGCTCTGCTCACAGAACATGAAGAGACGTCGAATGTTAACATTGATCCATTCCGCATCCTTACTAAGAGTTTTCGCTCCCCACACGGCTCGACCAGTCTGAACGGTAGACACTAACGGATTGATACGTGCCGGATACAAAATATCCCGCTCGCCCTTGGATAGAATACGCTCTAGCCCAGTCGCTCCATTGAGTCTACCATCGGTAATGCCCGCAGGAGCCTTGCCAACATTCCTGTTGGTATCTGTCCGTGCAAACACTCCCGCGATAAATCCATCGGGAGGTACATCGAGGTTGCGACCATCGTCAGCTATCGGATCGTAAATCTTAACCCAGGGATAGTAGAGAGCGCCATAACTCGTGTTGTAAGCAGCCGTATTCCTCACAAACTTGACCGCATCGGTCGGCTCCAGTCCCGCCTCGGTGGTCAAAATGGCGAAACGGTTCTTGTTCGTCTCAGCATACGCAATGAGATCATTGCTTACTGTCACATTCCCTGCAAAATCTGGCATTGAAATGTTCAAGATCTCATCGAGATCATCAAAGGAGTAAAGACCAGTCTTGCTCGCTTGCAAAGTGGGATCTGTGACGTCCCCACGTGTCAACGGCCCAGTTCCGTCTGTTCCTCCCGAGAGTTGACCACAGACTTCGGTCTCATCGGGCTCGGACCAATATGTCATCATGATCGGAGTCCCATCGGCTGGCGCAGCCGAAAATTCAAGCGTCCAAGCTCCTGTCGTATAGTTGATGGTGCCGCTGACAATCCCTGTGCCCGTGATAGCTCCGTCGCTATCGTCCGTACCTGTCACAGTACCAGCCTGAACCGAAACCGTTCCAAACCTCACCTCTGGATTGCGAATAGTGCCGGAAAAGGAAGTCTCCGCCGCATCACCTTCACCCAAGAACTCAGCTAATCGCTTCGTAGCTCTCAACGATCTTGGAATGTTGTAATCAGATCCCTTCGTGATTTGAGAGAAGTTGGTCTCACCATTGACGACATCTTCAATGAAATGCTCATCCGTATCGTCATCAAGAACCACCTCGTCATATGTCTCCTCTACCTGCCAATCGGCCTCGCCAACTGCCGATTCGCTCTGAATCGAAACATCAAACCTGGTCCAACCTCCATTGTCCCCCTCATAATCATTGTTGCCCGAGAGACACATGCGAACCTGATTGTAAAAAGTGCCTTTCCAAGGCGAGGTAAGCGTCCAGTCCGATGCATCCTCACCTTCGTACAGGTAAGTCTGATCGTTTGAGACGTCCAAGCCGAGAATCACAGCCGTTGCATCATTGGCTGTTGCATCTTCGAACTCAAGACTCGCGGTAGCACCAGTATCATCTGTGACAATTTCAATTCGATTGCCAGTGCCTACTGAACAACTAATGCCCGCTATCGCGTCAATAGCCGATGCAATTTCTGTGGGGGTAGTGCTCGCTGGAACCGCACCTGCACAATCGATTTCTGTAGCCGCAGCACCGCTGATCTTTACAGCGATATAACTATCGGTACTCAGATCAACAGTGGAAGCTAGGGGACGACCAAAAAAAGATGCCGGAGTAGCAGCATCATCCAGATCTGATGCATTCGTCGCCGCTATTGCATCACTCGGAACTACACGTGTCACATATGCTCGCGTTCCCTCATTTTGAAAAAACGCAGCCATCATGAACGGAATATTACTATTCCTCCAATACGTTCCGAATATCTCTACGAACCTATCAAAAGTGGTCACGAGCTGCGGTTCATTCTCCGGCCCCTTCCTAAGCCACCCTGCCGTAGCATAGGTAGACGTAGAAACACCAGCGATTGCCCCTGCGCTCGCAGACCTCTCTATCAGAAACAGTCCAGGACTCAGGTATTCACCCATTTTACTGTCCTCCTCTTCTCAAGCTCCGGGCCATATTATTCAGATCCCGAGATGCCTTTGGTCTTCTTTCTGGCTCGCCTACTCTTTTTTGCAGGCTTGGCAGATTTGTTCCGTTCGTTTTTCGCTTCCTCTTTGTCGTCAGAAACGGCACCATCGTCTTTTGATTCCACCATTTTAGACGTACTTGTCAATGTATCGCCATCTTTTTCATCATCAGATTTTTCATCTATTGACGTCATAAATGGCTTAATATCCGTTTTTTCAAGAGATTTTGGTTTTTCACTCGGCTTCGTCACAATCTCATCTTTGGGCACAGTTGGAACTTGCAGAGCCTCAACCCGTACCCCGACATCTTCGATGAAAGTTACCTGCTTCCGTCTCAGTCTTCGCAACAGACCAGGCGAATTAGCATCACTCTCATCAACAGTAAAAAAACCCTTGCCAGGAACTGAGATAACTTTCGATCCCAAATCTATCGGCAATGGTCCTTTTGACACATTTCGATACTTTTTCATGTCTCACCTCTCTAGCCCAAGTCTTCCATGTCATGCATATTTATTGTGGGCTCTGACGTCATGGCACGGTTCGTAACGGGCAAGCGCAAGTCCAGTTCGGCCTGAACACGCAGAGAAAGAGCATAAATAATCGTGCGATCCCTAATATCTGTGGCAACCGAAAGATCACTCGGCCCTTCTCCAAATACCCAATATTTACGTTCGTTCCCCAACGAGTCGACAACTCGAACTGTTCCATGCGGTCCAAAAATACGCATACAGTGAAGCAGCATGACATGCGCTTTTGTACGCGCACCCTTGCCCGCTGCCTCTACCGTAATAGTATAGGGAATATCATAGGTATAGCCGCCCTCTTGCTGTTCATATTTTTTATATCCAGTCAATGTCCTCTTACGATACTGAACATCAATTTCCGGCTCCCCCGGAGCAGGTCTACGATATTTATAGTGGATACTCAACCAGCGCTCTAAGGCAGGACTGGGATCTTCCCGCCGAATTCTGATGCACGGCAAGAGATATCTCTGAACAGCAGTAGAAGGATTCGCATAAATAATGGGAATACCAGGCATCGTTTGCCCAACCTCACTGGTATTACCATAGAACTCAGAAAACTTCGGAGGCTTTACTCCCGGAACCTTCTCTGTAGGCAAATAATACCGCTGACCAATTTCTACAGCACCAAGAGTCAGGACCATGCCGAGATCAAACTCTCGTAAAAAGACGTCTCCTACCTGCTCGTTCCTGATCATCGACATTACATACTCAACACTTTTTTCTGAAAAGCACCCGCCTCTTTCAAGAAGTCCTTGGCTGATACAGAAGGCAAGCCACTCTTTTTTACCAAGGTATGCTCTTTGAACAACCAATCATGAAGAGCCCCCTTGATCAGCTTATCTTTTTCTAAAATCTTCACCGCATTGGCAATGACCCATTTCATTGCTGGTCGCCAATGAGGCTGGTGATCCGCGTTGATTCCAAACTCAGCTCTTATCGCTAGAGACATAAAATCCGGTAAGGACTCTAACTCATCGGAATGCCTATCTTGCTCTACAGCCTTGCCCCAATGAATGCCGTACCTGCGAAATTCTCCACGATTCTCTGAGATAAGTTCCAAGACTTGTTGACGAGCCCATTTCATCTCCCCCTCTGTAACAATCCTATGCACCAACATAAAATCATCTCCAGAAAGACCATGCGGAACCAAATCGAGGGGCCACGGATTTACCGAGGAGATCAATTCGGTAACGGGAGACGTCACTTCCCCCTGACTCGGATAAATATATGCCACCGTTTTTGCAGTTGCTTCGTTCCCCATAAGCGTTCCCAGCTTAACCTTGCTACGCCTAGAAATAATCGCAAACGCCGGAATTCCTCTCGTATGGGTCAACTCGACCACTTCTAATGATTTGATATAGGCATTAAACTCTTCCCCCTCTGGAGCATTCTCTTTCAGCCGCTCCAGAAACGCCTCTGCAAGGTCTTTGCAAGCCCGCCTGCGCACATATATCAATCGCTTATCATAGCTATTGAGAATCGACACAAGCTCTTTCCACGGGCCTTTGAGTTTTATATTAAACATTTGTTTAATCCCAATATGTCTTATCCCTACGCTCCCACTACACCGAAAATTACAGTGGCATCTCCCGTTGTCCCAGTTGGAGTAACATACACATGAGAAAATTCCCCTTCCAAATACAACATGCCCGGTTTCTCTGATGCGCTCTCGTCAATCATGGGCTTGACTACAAAACCAGTATCCGCCACATTTGCCAACTTGATCAAAAGCTCGGTATCGGTCTCGATATAGAGAAGACGTCCCGTGGTGATCTCTAGCCCCGCCATGAGATCCTTATCCGAAGCTGGAAGCGGTATTACGAATCGCTGTAATCCTGCCTCGTCAAGAGCAGCTACGGCTTCAAACTTAGTCTCGCGATCTCCGCGCTGAAAGATAAGATTCTCGCCATTCTGCTGTTCCGCAACCTTGATACGAAGCTGTTTCGTAACATAAGTGGTCATTGCAATACCTCAAACTGATCAGGCCCTGCCCTTTTTGCCGTTGTAAACACAACTCTGCGACCCTCGGGACGGGGCGTGACCTTCTTTACCACATTGTTCAAGCAGTCGGTACAGCAACCAATCCGTTTGGCCCCTGAAACTTTGGGTTCTAAGGCATGTTCCGGCCTATATTTGCCACAAATATAGCAATAATTTACCAGGTAATTTTTTAACGGACCCTCATATTCCTGAAAGCTCTTACCAGACAGGGGACTTCCACATGTCTTATGGGCAGTACAGATCACGTCCCCCTCCTCATCTTTTAGTCCAAGATCTGCCCCCTCATGAAACCTGGTACACATCCGGCAAACAAAGACGACTCCCTTTGTCTGCGCCTCTACTATTCTTGCTGGATCTAACATCTCCCTCCTCTTAGACAAATCCCAACGCCATGAGCCAACTAGGAGATCCATCTGGTCCATATCCATCAGGCTCCACGCGCTTTCCTGTCGGAGTCGTTGCTACTCCATCCGAGGCCATGCGTTCCAGCTTGGCCATTCCTGGTGGCTTACCAAAACCACTCACATATTTGTGTAGCTTGGCAATCGATATTCGAACAGGCTCCCTCTGATAATCTCGCCCATTTGACCCTCTCCAATTCGCCTTCAAAAGCGCGACACTATATCCCCTGGGATCTCTTTCTCCCAAAAACTCCACCTCAACCGGGGTGCCTCTAGGAATAATATCGCCACTCTTGAATTTCAAATCCTTCTTAAGAGTCCTGTTTCTCGCCTCAGCCAGTTCTGCAATCGCCTCATTCAGCATTCCATTGACCCACTCAACACTCATGACGACAACTCCTATACTCCTGGATGCGCCTCTAACGCCTTAGCAAGCACTTTCACCGCAGCTTCTTTCGACAATTCCTTGTAGGTTTTTTTGCCTCTAGGCTTGTATCCATATCGATAATTTGTATCGTACTCGATAACCTCTATATTGAATCTTCCGTCCTCTGTTGCAGCAAGTGTTGCCACAACTGCACCGCTCAGCGTAACAATCTTACCAGATCGATACATAAATCGGAGACGAGTCTTTGTCTGAACAGCCCTTATGAGTTTGCGAATTGCTACCTCACCAGGAGATGAAGCAGGAAACGATTCGGTCAAGCTCTCAACCGTATCACCCAATAACTCATTTATTTTCCGAAGCTTCACGACGTCACCTCCCTACATTTCTTTTATGCTCAGAATTTTGAAACGCTTATCTTTCTTTAGACCCGGCAAACTCTTCTTATCCATCTCAATCTCGTACACACTAGAATTATCATTTTTCATCCACGGAAATCCATCCGTCATTCCCTCGACTCGCCTACCCCCAACACCATAGCCATGCGACTCAGCCTCACGCCACAAATCTTTGCCCTCATACCCCTTGCCCGGCCCCACCGTGACTTTTATTCTCTGGTAATCCTTGAGATCTTCAGGCTTAACCTTTTTGCCAGCAAGTAACGATTTGTATTTTCTGATCGTCGCTTTTCCCCAAGGGTACTTACCATACCCACTTTTCATGAAGGTATTGACGCCTTGAAGAATCAGATCCGTTCCTATCCCTCGATCAATTCGGGCCTCTCGTCCTCGATAAAACGGATAAGATCGATAATAAATCATCCTATCATCAACCTTGGTCACAAAGATTTTATGGGGAGAACTAGATGCACCCATGTGGTAAGTCACATTTGGTTGAATCAAAATACCACTCGTTTTGATCGGCCTCAAACCACCAGCCCCGATCTCATAAATCGTCTCAGCCAACAATTCGTTTACTTTGTGTAGATTCATGACTCCTCCTATACATAAGCCTTTTGGAGTTTTTTCTTGGCCATCTCCAGACGTCTAACATCTGCATCTGAGAGATTTTCCCCAGCTCTGTTTATATAGAAATTCAACCGGGCCATGGCTTGCTTCAGATCTTTCGAGGCTGATTTTAGACCACTAGCAATCTTGCTCGCACTCTGCTCGAAAAAACCCTCGGGAGGATGCCACTTGGTCTTAACCTCTCCTGACCAAATCTTCTCTGCGAGCCTTTCCACTGCTTTATCTAGCAAAGCATTTGCTTCTATTATGTCCATCTCAACCTCCTAGATCACCTTGAACAATTCACGCCGAATCTTTGATGCCTCAGCTCTGATACCTGTTCTGTTCAGTCTGACCATTTGCATTCTCCAAAGATAGTCAGTCCTTGGCAGATATAATTTTTTTACCCATTCTTTCCCTATTTTAATCGCATCTTCCGGTTTAATGCCAGGATTCGCATGCATTATTGCAACCAAAATCATCGACAACATCCAGTCGTCAGGACTCTCAAACTCAGTAATTCTCTCTTTCTTCCACGGCTCTTCCTTAGCTCCAGGCACTTTCGGAGCCTCGGGCTCTCCGCTTAGATCACGCCCTCTCATTCCTGTGGCACGCCCCAAATAATGCTGTTTCTCAGCTCTCTTCGGCCTTCTCAATCCTTTGGCACGTCCACGGATAGTAGCCTTCTTCCTCTCCGTAAACACATCCTCTAAGATTTGCCTTACCTCACTCATTCGCCAGGCTCCCACAAACTCTCAGGTGGCCCCTTTGTTCGTCTCGTCACATCAAAAACAATGGTCGATTTTGTCGGAGTATCGTTAATGTACCCCTCGGTAGCGTGTGACTCTATAACATCAAAATACATATCCCAAACTTTCACAATATCACCAGGACGCAAACGTCTCAGCCCTCTGCTTTCTAAGTCTCGCCATGCCACATGAAGCTCTGACGTCCTATCAAGCCTATACCCCTCTTCTCCGGTAAGACCAGACTTGTCTGGAGCCTTAAAAAAGACGGGACATTCAATTCCTGGATTCCCCTCACTATTCTTTTTGTAAACAGTCTCAATCTCCTCATCCCAAAGCGCATCTCGTGAACTCTCGACTTCTTCAAACTGATAGATGATCGCAGTAGTTCCTGCCAGCTTGATCACCTCTTGTGCCACGCTGTCGAAAAAACATTGGTCGCAATCATTTATTAGTGTGCCCACGTTGCTTTCCTAGTGATATTGCGTCAACGGTTTGAGATCCAGCTTGTCAATCAATGAAACAAGCTCGGCAATAGATATGCCCTCAACCTCTACTCTCCATACGTCACCAGACTTCCTATAAGATGCATCATAACTCCTTTTGAAACGATTGATTTTAGCTGCAGCATCCTTGGCATCGTTTGCAGTAGAAAAAAGCAGAGATGCAACACCCTTGGCCCTAACACCAACATACTTCCGCATCTTGGCTTCATCGATATATCTATAAGACCTATTTCTTAGCGACATTTGACGTCTCCTATTTGGTTGCAATCAGTTATCAGTGTACCCATTATTTACCCAAGCCTATGTGGAACTCGCATTTTCAACATAATATCAGTCAAATCATCCATGAATTTACCTTCTTTGGCATCAAGGTATCTATCCACCTTCCCGATCACAGAAGGAGACATACCATTCTGAGCCAATACCCTCCTGATACCACCGTGAATAGCTGCTCTGATCATTTTCATCAGCTCACCAGTCTTATCTTCCAGGTCATCGTCAGGACCAATAGACACTTGATACTGCCCCTCTTCCAAATACCCGCGATTTCTCAAACTATTCATGACGTCTCCTATCCAGCTCCAGCCGCCTTGGCCTTCACCTGCTGCTGCCTCTGAGCGGCACGTTTCTGAATACCCATAATGTAGTTGTAGGCACGCTCTTTTCTCGCCCGTACCCCAGCAGGCTCACGTACATGTTTCAAATTCCTCTTCCTACCCTTGCTGGTTAGACTGAAGTTGCCAGAAGGACTCCCCGCTGCATATCCATGCTTTTTCAACATATGTTGAGCAATAAGCTGCCCTCCCCTAGCTGACCCCTTGAAACCATCCCCGCCTTTTCTAAGCTTCTGAAATATTGCCCGCACAGCATGTTTGTAAAACACACTCTGTTTCGCCGGACGAGGAGTATGTGCCGCCACTGTTTGACGTCTTGCCCTTTGCGCCTTCTGGTAAGGAGTCAGTTTAGAGATCTTTTTCTCAACCAGATACTCCGATCCTGAGAGTTCCCCCAGGAGGAATTCAAGCAAGATCAGATTCTCTGTAAGAGTAAACTTCATTTTGTCCTTAGATATTTTGCCAAATACCTATGAGACGCAAGCGCATCTCCAATAATTGTCATCTTACGACACAACACTCGGAGTTTTTTCTTGATCGACTCGGAAAATTCATCCGAACCAACGCAAGAGATCTTGTAATCAGTCGGCTTCCATTTTCGCCCCCACGTTTCCTGCGCCGCCCTATCGAGCGCACGCGCATAGTCAGCCTTGGCCCTCTTTGCCATTTTTTCCAACTTAACCACAGCCTTTTTATGATCAGCCTTTGTCCAACCTGTCAGTCTCTGTTTCAACAACTTCGCCCCTGTCTGTCCAGCAGCAATACTAGTTGTTGGTGAGACCGGGACACTGATCTTAGCCACCTTCTGACGTATATGATAGACCGGATTCTCCAAGTCTACCACACCGGGCGCTGGCGCTGCCTCTTCTATGTCCCTGATCTGCGCAACACTGCCACGAAGCAATTCATTTACATCTCGAAGACTCATATCACTTGTCCTCCCTATTTGGGTCCACTCCCCTGGGAACCACAATATGTTTCTTTGATTTCAAATAAGCCTCGCCTTCTCCATAGAAATAAATCCCATAGTAAGATCTATCGATCATCCACGTATCCATATAGGGATGCTTCTCCCAAACAGTATAAGATTTGTTCCTATCAATCTGAGATTTTTTCACAATCCCAACCGACTCCTGTAAATATCCACGACGTCTAAGATTCATATTGCTCTCCATTGCCGATCAAACTCACGTACAGGCGTGCCACCAGTTCCACCATAGCTCATTATATGACGTACCAAATGCGGCGTTCTTGAGGTAACCATTATGGATAATCCTGGAGTATCTTTCGATATATGTGTCGGCTCAAACTTAACCGAAACTATCGTGTGATGAGGATCAGGATTTACAGAATCAAAAATCTTATAAAATTCTTTCGCATCTATTCCCGGTCGAAGATTTCTTGCCTTGACAAACAAACCCCACCCCCGAGTCTTATCGACCCTATAGCTTTTTATCCTTTGTACCAATTCCCTATCGCTTAAATCTTGATCGGGAATTGCCTGCTTAACATTTAGCGTCTTTTCCACTAAATATCCGCGACATCTAAGATTCATGCCGCTCTCTCCTTTGCCATAGCCTTCATGGGATAGAAGTATTTTCTCAAAAACTTAGGAATAAGCCTATCCACAGTCCCTACGTTGGTTCTAAAACTCAGACCATCAATCAATCCTTCATTACTCCACATCGCAAATTTCACAACTACTTCACCCCCGCGCTCGCCCCAAACATCAAATTCCCAATCGAATATTTTCCGACCAGTACTTGGCCATGCTCCTCGCAGCGTCCAACCATTCTTCCGTCGCTGTCTCTCAACTAACGACTTATCGAACTCTGGCGTAGAGTTAAAAAATTTACCAAGTACATATCCAACCGGATCATGCTTGCCACGCCCCTCGCGTCCAGGCGTCATGAACTTGCGTGCATCTTGGAGAAGATCAACAGTACTGGTAAGAGAAGAAACCATCACGTATTCGCAACTAGCCTCATCGTAAACTTCGCAGTCTGATCCCCATAGAAGCCACCGGAAATTGAGAAATATATACCGTCTTTCCTATGACTTACCTCTGCTGTTACGGGTCGGTAGGCAGGATCAACTTTCCCCTTGCGATGATAGAGAATGTTCCGTCCAAGCCTTAGACGTCCGTTCCACCACTCACCCCCCATACCTATTTGCACCTGAAATGAATCAGCCGAAACTATCTGTATTGCAAACTCAACATCTGGACGTTTTGAAAAAGCCCATATCCACGGTGTCGTGCCCTCTCCCAGATATTGCCTATGTCTCAGCTTTTTGTGCGCCATCTTTTGATTCACCTTTCTACAGCGAATTTTATCTTACCCTGCCGTGTCAAGGCGTATACGCCCTTGATGCCCTTCCAAACTCTGTTCATCAAACTATCATCGATAGTAGAATGTCCGAGTATCCTCGTAACCAAATAATCAGCCTCCTTCGCCTTCTCGTAATGCAGTTTCTCCTGAATCTCGTCAAAACCCATGCCAAGCATAATGCGCCAATCCCGCACCGTGAGTTTGAAATCAGAGACGTCAATAAAACCGCGCTTGCGGAAATAGTGTTCCACTACGTTGGTCTGTGCACCATCCAGATTCTTGAACGATTTCTTTACCCAAAACTCTTGAGGTTTTGAAAAAGATCCTTCAACTTCGGCCCTCATGCCATATCCACGGCTACCAAGCTTAAATGTGTTCTTCTCGTAAGGAAGATGCGCATCAGCAAGGTAAGGCTGCGCCCCAATCCAACTACTATTCGTCACCGGTATAGGTTTCCCTCGGCTGTCTACAGCAAACCGTACAACATATCGCTGCGCTAATGTCTCTGGATTAAACCATTGACTGATATGCTCGCCTGAGCTGAAAGCACTTAATGCAGATGTCGTCACCAATGCCAGCTTCCCGTCCCACGACGAGAATCTTAACCCGTACACATCTGCCACAGCGGTCTTGGGAGGAGCTTTCTTAAGAACCCGGACGCTCTCTGCTAGATAACCTCGTCTCCTCAGTGATGAATTCACAATCTCCTCATTCCCCAGCCGGGGAATTCTGGCCAACGAATGCGGCATTTTGGTACGCATCGGCTTACGCGGCTTTTTCTTCCCTCTAGGTTGCAATAAACGATCAACCCGTAACCTTCTCCTAGTATGTGCATCCATGCCAAATGCATCCACATCGTTTTCATCTCCCACGGGTTGTTCCCCCAATATCGAGATGATATCTTCCAAAAATTCTATGGATTTTCCAAGCATTTTTCCCTCAGTCTACCGCGCAATAGTAGTGATAATCGATTCCGGCACGTTTCATCTCCTTCATGACGTCTCTAAAAGTCATGCGGTTCAACTTTCCCATGTTGTTGCGAGCCCACTCATAGAATTTTTTAACCGATGCAACCTTGCCACGAAGCGGAGCTATTAGGGTAGGTTCATTGTACTTATCCCTCATATCTGTGATTCGGAACCTCTCATTGTCCGCATACAGCGCAATATTCGGATTTTTAAAATCAATAGGTTTAAAACCGGCCGGTGCTACTCGAACGCCCTTGTATTGACCCGTCTCTATCTTGGGCACGGAAAGAAACTGATCAGAAGCTTTCGCAATTCGTTCCGACTCATCAACTAATCCCCTAGCCGCCGTCAAAGCTTGTTTATAAGTTTTGATCCGCCCACGGCTAAGCATGGCAGCAAACATCTCTACCAAATCTTTCATCCTGGGATCTCGCAAAGAGTCAATATCGTAAAGAGCGAATTCATCCACCTTTTTTCCTCGTTTTCCCGCATTTGTGAGATCGGTAACACGGATCGCACTAGAGTAACGGTGGATTCGTAGATTTGCCGTTTCCGTTGTCTGGCCAATAGCCACCTCTGTTAAGACGTCCCTAGAAACCGTATCAACTGCCTCAGAAAGTAATTGGTTCATATAGAAAAGAGACATTTCCTTACCCCTTCTGAACATTACCAATGGCGTTGCCATAGGTGCGTCCAATCTTGAGTAACAATTCAATGGGCAATGGAATATAGAGCGCTTTCAATTTCAAGTCTGGATTCGCCAACATCACCTGCCCATATCGGTGATGGCCATCCAAGATATAACCCTCCCTAGAAACGATAATTGTCGTATTGAGAACTGGAGAACCCGCCCTCGGCCTGCCAAACTTTGCGATGTTTCTCACCAGTTTCTCTAGCCAGATCTGCGATTGAGTCGGAATCAGCTTTTTAGCGGGGACCGAGGTCCAGCGACCAACCACTACATCGTCCTTTTTCTTGCCATCCCTCACACCTAGCTTGATCCATTCTGAGCCTGTCTGTTTGGTCAAATGCTTCGGAGCTTCTAAATGACCCTCCGCATAGGGAGCAAAAATATCGAGGTGGCCCTTTTTGAGCTTTTTATCAAATCGCTTCATGTCCTTGGGCTCAATAACGGGCATCTCGATCCTTGGGACGTCTAATGCCTGTCTGGTCATCTTCTGCAAACGAACATAATTCTTATCAAAATCAGGCAATTCTCTCTCAATATCTTCGCCTGCCTGCCGCAACACTCCTTCTGCATAAGATCTGGCCTTGCCGAGCGGGACACGGGCCACATTCAACCTAAACCCCCCCTCAGCCTCGCTCAGAGAGCCCCCAGTATCCTCTGAGCCTTCTCCACGAGCCACACCAAGCATCCGCTCATAATCGGCCACCTTGTCCATGTGAGCCTTCTGAGCAGCCTTGGAGCGCCCCGCCTGTTTCCCGGCCTTGGTGGGCTTCTGACTACCTACCTTCAAATAGCCACTCTTCTGGAGCTGTGAGGTACAAATAGCAAAACCCTTCGAAATGGCCGCACGCATCGCCTCTGGGGTCCGATCCTCGCCCTCCATCTCTTTGTCTACAATGGCCCGAACACATCGTTTCAACTGGGGAGGAGTCTGCTTCCGAGCCTCAAACAAGTCAGATAGCCTCACCAGCTCCTTCCCATCCCGAAAAATCCTCCCAAAGGGGAATTTTGATGGGTCCAGACGTCTACTCTTGTTTTTAATCAGAGTAGGATATGGGTGCATCCAAAGTTGCCATTCCTGTATCGCTCTCATCGCTTCCTCACCAGTGTGATTCGACTCTCCTAATAAATCATAGGCATAACTGGACCTTGCATATCCAGGATTTTTTCCTCTATTCGTTCCTTATCTTCTCTCGACTCAGTGATTAGCGCCTCGCCGTCAAGACTACGATCTCCACCTGCCGCTGGCAAACCGCCTGAATATTTCCCTCGGATTCGCCCCAACGTATACTTCGCCTCAGCTAAGGCCCACTCCCTAATAAACCAGAGATGTTTCGGATCGTAATTCTCCAACTTAATAGCCGATGGATCGACTCGATAGAAATAATACACAACACCTCCCTGTTTTGGAGATGGCATTATTCGCAACGTCTTTGTCGCGGGATCGACCATGGTATCCTTGTAGAACTCCCAATCTAGATCCGAACTCAAAAGCTTAGACATGGATTCGAGAGTTTGAAGAGTCTGCGTAATCGATGTTTGGGGATATCCCTCGCCCCACAGTGTCCCTACTCCGTAAGGAATTCCTTCGACGTCTAAAAAACCGGGATAGAGAACACTAAAATCGATCTCAGTGCCACGACGAGGAAACCACACCTTGGACACTGTATCGATAGCAGGGATAACAGCAGACAGATCATACTCCACCGTTCCTTCGGCAATATTAAGAGATGATTCTCTATAGATCCCCACAAAGACATTGAACCAATCCTTAGCATCCTCTAAGGCTTGTTCAATCTGTTGCTCCGTCAATTCAACCTTGACGGTACATTGCCCATCATCGCCTAGTTTGCGGCGAATCCATCGCTTGAACTCTTGCAGCCTCATCTGCTTGCCGCAACTGTCTCGGTTGAGACTTCATTTGCCTGGGCCAGACTCATAATGAATAGCTTCTTCTCCTCAGAGACTCTTTCTTTTCTTTTTCCTCATCGTCGTCTCTCTCTCCCTCATCCTCGCCCCCTGACGCTCCTCCTCCTTCAGATCCCATGCCTGGAGTAGGTGGCACGCCCTTTTTCTTCTTCTTTTTGTCCTGTTCCTTCTTAGAAACAACTCTGTTTTTCAAGGCACAATCAGTACATAAGGCATCTTCAACACAGGGCTCTTTTGACCCATCAATAACCTTGCCGCATTCCGCGCATTTGCACTGCCCAGTAATTGGCTTATCTTTCTTGGCAGGAATCTTATCGTTTCCTCCATCGGCTTCCAGCTTTGCCAATTCTTTCCTAACCGCTGGTCGGCGCAACCGATTCTTGAGCTTACGAACCGCCGTAACAAGCTCTTCCAGACGTCTATTGTCACACGCCTCAATAATCTCGGACGCTACCTCGGAAAAACTATCCCATCGATCCTGTTCAACCTCCTGCTCCTTAGCTCTCCCCTCCTCAGCAACTAGCCGATCACGCATCTGCCTCAGTATGTCAACGTTCCGTCCGAGATCTCCTAGTTTGGGCATATTATCCTCCTACTCGTCTCCTTGCTCCATCTCCAAATTGGCCCGATCTCGCAGGCGCTTAAAAAAATTTGACCTAACCCCTACCGCTCTCAAATCAGCATTGCTGGCCTCTGCCAAACTCTTCACTGTCAGAAATTTGCGTCTCACTTGCCTCGCATTCCGATCTGTAATACCTGGAAAAATATCAATAAACTCATCCAGGTTATAAAGCTGGGTAAGTTTTGGTTCAGCCTTCTTGGGGGGAAGAACAGGTGCCGGTGCTTGCTTGGAAGGCTTTTTCGGTTGACTATGAATTTTGAAAGCACCATCTCTTGTCAGCTCAAAATTCTCCGACTTGATCACACCGAGATGTCTGGGCGCGGGTTGCCCTCGCTCCTTAGCAAACTGAATAGCCCTCTCTTTCTGTGTCTCAGTCAGCGAGTCAAAATCGACAGCAACCAACCTAACAGGAATAGAGGGAAAGGTTTTTGGATTAGCAAAGATCCTAAACTCTTCTCCCGTCACAACCATGTCGTCATCCAGCAATACCTTCTGGACAGTAATGGTCCCCTCAATCTTTGGATTCTTCTTATAAAACTCCATCTAACCCTCCTCGCATGTGGGAAAGACCCTTGGGAATTCCCATCTCTCACCAAACCTTTTCTCGACGCGGGACTTTTGGACTCGATGTTCTCAGGCAACATCGATGTCTCCCGCTAGTCTCGGCTAAGACTAGCTTCATTCCTCTGCATCGACTCGTTCAAAGTATCATCTGTCCCCTCTGTTCCCTCAACCTTGCCCTTATATTTCTTGAAATATGCAGAGATTTCACTCTGCTCATCAGGGTTGAGTTTACTATAAATAACCTTCGCCCTCCCCTTGCTCAACCCAAGAATCGCCACAACTTTGAGACGTCTTTTACCCGGTAAACGATCCCACCACTCCTCAACACTCTTGGACTCAGCAAGAACTTTTTCTCTCAATGACTCCCTAATATATGCACCTAGACTCATCTTAGACTCTCCTCGTGGGAAGGAAGGTTCAAAAGATGGTGCCGAGCACCCCGTAGAATGTCCGGGGTAGGAATCCTAACGTGGGTGCTCTTCACCATACCGAACAGCTCACCGACTATGAAGCGGTGAATGTCGTTTTGTGCGAATCGCTGGCATCGACAATGTAGTCGGTTTCGACCGGCCACGCTTTGAGCCAGAATTCTCCAGCTCCCGTTGCCGTCAGAGTTACCGATACAACACCCGCATCTGGGGTAACCTTGAGCAGATTTGTACCTGCACCTGCATCAATCGTCCCAGTTGCCGCCGTGTCCAACGTGCCATCCTCCGAAGGAGTTTGACAATCAGCGTCGTCAAACACACCCAGATACATCTGGAGGTCTGTGTCGAATGCCGCTCCAACCTCGTCCAGAATATCGAATCCCTCACCGGCCAGTGTAAACGTGTCGGCAGCTGGATCTGCCGGAGTCTTCATCTGGTTAATGAGAGGAGAACGATCATCGCCCTCCAGTTCGCCCAACACCGATACGTCGTCGTCTTGGACATTCATCTGGAAAATGAGTTCTGTCCTGGAACGACCCAGCATCTCATGCTGCTCACCGGGGTTGACAGTGGTGCCATCGACACACATTACGTGGTCCGCACCAAACTCCGATGCTACTCTCTTATTGATGACTGTGATTTTCATACCTATTTCTCCTCAATTCCTGCTTGGGAAGCAAAAGGGGCAGGAGGCGTCGTCGCGCATCCTCTCAGAAGTTGCTAAACATCTCCCTGCCCCTTCACTTCACAGCCCTTTAGGGAAGGTTGGTTACCGTGATAATGCCGTAGAAATTGGAATTAACCAGCTTCTTGGCATACCTGGTTCTCATACCCTTCCGCAGCGAAAAGTCTGCCGGATCGAGGAACGCAGCCGTCATTTCCAGTGGCACGTAGGGGGCATACACCAAACCGGAGTCGGTGAACATCGTCCCCTTCAGACCGACCAGAATCTTCCCACTCGGGAAATACGGGTCCACAATGACCGTCCACTTGTTCTGGAGGAAGCCCATCGGATAAACACCGTATCCACTCGGAGCCTGCGGCAATGGGAATGCGGGACGTCCCGTCACACCCTGGCCTACCGGTCCTGTCGGCACGTCCGTATAGACACGTACCAGGTCACCGTGCGTGGCCAGCGCACCAAAAATCGGCTGTACGCTCGGCCCTATAACCAGGAAGTTGCCAGGGCCTCTGTGCGTAGCCGTGTTGATCCCACCCGACACCTTCTCGATGGTCGTCATGATGTTGCGGAAGTGATCCACCTGGTTTCGTCCCGGTGGCACCGCTGCATCGAACGTGTCTGTGTTGGTTGTTCCCGAACCGTAAGCCGCCATGATCAGCTCGCGGTCGATACCCAGCGCGATCTCACTTGCCACACCGGATGTCAACTCGGGCTCAATATCCATATTGAGCACGGCCCTCATGTCGTCTGCAGCCTCGCTGGACCACAATATCTTCAGCTTCCGACTCCAAGCCTTGATAGCTTCGAGGGTGATGTCCACGTTGACCTGCGGTACGTTGTCCGCCTCAGCCTCCATGTTGTAGAAGTAGTTGGCAACCACATTATTTACAGATGCGGTGAATTTGATGCTGTAAGCACCCGTGGCAAACGTAATAGTGTTTGCACCACTGACATCTCCTGACAAATCACCACTTCCGTCAGCATCATAGATGCGCAGAGTAGCCCCGACATCGGTAGTACCAACGAACTCGATTCCCACCTGGCCCATGCCATAAGGCTTCACAGGCTTCCAAGCCAGCGTACCAGAATAGGTATCGGTGCCAGTTCCAATCGATTCGCCATCGACATATTCCGAGGAGTAGTAACGATCAAAGTTCTCTATCATGTTGTCGCCAGCAGTGATAGTTCCCTTTGACGTCCCGTACTTGTACTCCCAATAGAAGATGCCTCCAATTGGCGAGTTCATCGGCTGAATCGAAAACAGCCCGTTAGCGATCAGGTTGGCCCATACTCTCCGCACGATGGGAAAGATGAATTTGACCAGATCCGGGATGTTTTGCGCCAGCGTGGCCTCTGTGAGAAACCTTCGTTTGAGCTGATTGAGGTGGACCATCTCGTTCTCGAACATCCGCGCCATGCAGCGCTTCGTCCACGAGTCCCAGCCCTGTTCCATCAATCCGCCCCACTTTGCCTGAAGCGCCACATTCAGATCCTCGTCCAGAACGGTTCCGGCCGATTGTGCAAGCGCCTCATCGTTGAGATAATCTCTCGCTTCCATGTCTATCCTCCAATCCGAAAATTAGTTACTACTGTTGCGCCACAGAAGCGCGGGGAGGATTCATTCTCTCCGCACGCTCCCTTAGCTCGTTTATGGGTACGCCCGCGACGTCTCCCATTCCTTCCGTCAACGACTTGGGACTACGTGAGCCAATGTCCTCCGGCAACGTTTGCCCTCTCTTCTCGATCCCATTACGGATCTTTTCGTATTCCTCTGAGGGAGGGTTAGCAGCCGTAAATGACTCGACCAGCTTGTCCACATCTTCTCTGCTTTCGAATGCCTGATTCCCAATAAACTCCCTCAGCTGCGAAGCCCTTGGGTTATCTGCAATCTTCCGCTCGACATAGGCACGCAGGCCAAACTGCTTTCCGATACTAAGAGCCTTATCACGCTCTTCCGTGATTTTATTCAGCTCCTTCTCCATCTGAGAAATTCGAACCTCGTAATCCTCTGTCACCTTGTCCTGCTCGGAAAGCGCCTCGGAAATCTCCTCAACACGATCCTTGAGTTGGTCCAGAGTATCGTACTCACTGACGTCACCAAGCATTTCCATGACTTGCTCAAAATGCGCATTGTCACTTAGTTCGCGTTCCAAATAGAGATGATACCCAAGCTCCTTAGCGATACCGGAAAGCTCATCACTCTCCTCTCTCGCAACAGTCAAGGCTTCATCTTGGTCAGCGATCTTTTGCTCCAACGCGACAATTTTCTTCTTGAGCCTCGCCACCTCGTTGCTCTCATCCTCCGAAAGGATAAATGGAGCAACGATCTCTTTGACCCTTTCAATGGCGGTTGCAGAACCAGCCACCTCGGGATCTTCGAGTAATTTGCCACGAGCTTCTTCAACAGCTTCCTCTCGGATAGAATCTGCTTCTTCCTGAAGCCGTCCTTCGAATTCTTCGCGCAATGCTTCCCTGGCATGGGTCCGCGCCTCAGACTCAACCGCTTCCGTGGTCTCCTTCTGAATCGCCTCTACCAATTCGGGATGTTCTTTTTTGAGTCTATCCAGATCCATCTTCTGTGCCTCCTTATGCTCCACCACAAAATCAGGGTGTGCTCCTGCGTTAGCTGGATCGGCAACAATATCCCAAGTTACCAATTTGTAGTCTTCCTGTACGACGTCATTGCCTTTTGAATCGGGAGCGGTAGAACCGAATCCACGGCTACTCACCCCCAACCTGCCACCTGCACGCGCAATAGCAAGAGCCTGATCCCCGTTGATTGTACCGGGAATAAATTCAATCTTACCTCGAATTTCTCCATCTTCTGTGATCTCGCCATCGGTAACAAAATGGCTAACTCGGGAAAACTTCGTTTTTCCATCGCTATTTCCAGTCCAGAACGAATAGCCATTTTTTTCCATATAGAAATTACCATTATCGACAGTTAGACAATAAATGTTACCGGCATGCTTTATCTTCTCAATAGAGATAAAGCGAGGGTCCATCCATGTGTGACAACTATGTTCAATGTGTAACTGATATAATGGAACTTTATTAGCCGCCAGAATTGTTCTTCCAGCAAACTGATAGTCATTATCTGGATAGATGCAAGAAATACTTCCAGACCGACCAGAACGAACCAAACATTCATGCAAGTCGTCTATCAATCGTTTCGATACTGAAAAAACATCCTGTCTAGTCAAAGGTTTGGTAAAATCTTCCCTGATCTCTTCAGCTAAAACTTGCTTCCCAGTTTGCCCATTGGTTACATTGCAATTCTCATCTTTCGAATTGCTAAAAACAAGTCTTCCATTAGCAAACCAAAAAATAAGCTCGTTGAGACAATCGATTCCAAGATTTTTTGCTTCCTCTGGCACATGTCTTGAGTATACGTCACCGAGTTTTTTGAGATAAAAATACAAACGAGCATCTGAAAGAGCATACCCTTTATCAGTCTCATGCCACTCCAGCTCTTTTGGAAACTTGCTCAGAACCTCGTCGTAAATATACCTCTTGGACCACTCATTCTTCTGATAGATATTGACAATGTAGTTATCTGTGTCTTCAGGACTACAAAATCCTTCAGACAGGTATATTCCCAAAAAGGCAGCATATACCTTCGCATCTAGTTTCAAATCAACAGAAACATCGTTTCTGGCCGATTTTACTCTAGGAATAGATACGCCGGGAATAACAACAGTATCAATCTTTTCCTCAAACCATTGTGCTCTATTCGGAATAGCATAATGACTATATTTCCCAGGATTCTCTGCAATATCGGAAATTGTCACATACTCATCTTGTACATCGTTGCCACATCGATCAGGTCTCTTGTTCAACACCATCTTGTGCGCTGGTGTAAAGATAGCATCAATGCTCCTACCCTTGACCTTGTATGCATCTCCATCATAGGGCTCATCCACAATCCCACGAACAGTAGACAAAACAGCATGGCCATCCTTGCGGGACCATATTTTGTCACCAACCCTAATGTCCCTAAACTCCTTCCAACCATCTGAGGTAAGAACTCGGAAATCACTATCCGTAAGACATGGATGATCCAACTCACCATAGACACCCTTAGCATGCATATCTTCGAGAATACGATTCACCTCACGCAACATGATGTTGCGAGGATAGACCCTCTTGTTCGCGGTTGCCTTATCTACGAACCCGAATCTACCCTTCAGATATGGGCGCTTACCATCTTCGCTCTCACACAAATCTTCCGGCTTGAATTCCAAGACACAGACGTCTTCAAGAAGATCGTCCAATGTCTTTCCTTCAGGAATACCTATCTCCTGAATTTCTTCACCTTCCCGAAGAATCTGGAGCATCTTACCTTTCATCAGCCAGCTTTCCTTCGGGCCGCAGCCAATTTCTTGGCAGCTCTCGCACCCTTGCTGAGGGGCTTCCCGGTTTTACTCATCATAATGGGTTGGCCAGGAGCAACCTTGCCCGCCTTCACCATCTTGAGATAGCCAAGCAAAGCCTGCTTATTCCTCACATCTTTGCGTCCAGCCAACTGCCTCTTAGCATTGCCACCGGCCTTGCTCCACTTCGACCGACCCTTTACGGCCTTTCTGGACTTAGGATTGAGAAGAAAGCGCTTCTTGCCCTTGGGGGGACGTCTAGCTTCACGAAGCGAAGCAGCAGCCTCTAGGAAGGGATTGATCTCTTCCTCATCTTCTTCCAGCTCCTCGTCCTCATACTCTTCCTCGTCTTCATCTTCGAGAAGCAAGCCATACTCCTCGACGAGTTCTCCGGCAAGCTCCATCAGCTGGGCCAGAGCCTCTTCCAGCACCTCGTCTTCGTCTTCGTCGAGCGCTCCACCCATGTCCTCCATGAGCTTCAACACTTCTTCTGCCTGGAGCGACAGATTCAAGACGTCCATTGCCGCATCTTCGTCTTCGTCCATGATCTTTGCAGCACCCAGCTCTCCCAGATCAGCAAGGGCATTAAATGCTGTGACATATTCGTCGAAACGAGAAACAGGTTCACGCTCAATCGACTCAGCGAGATCGGTCAAGCTTTCCATGAGATCTTCATGTATAGCTTCTTTCCCTTCTGAAGGATTTTCGACTCCGGCACGCATCATATAGCCCTTACGTGCTCCACCCGCTCTTTTGCGCCTAATACGCTGCTTCTTGGCTTGCTTTTTAAAAGCGGGACGCTTTCGCTTCTGCATCTGCTTTCTTGCATAGGCTTGACCCGCAGCCGTTTTGAGCCATTTCTTCCTCTTCCTGCGAGCCGTCTTGCGCGTACCCAAAGGAGTAAGCTTGATAAACTTCGCCTCGAACATCTCCGAGTTTTCAAGCAACCTATCCAACTCTTCATCGGAAAGATTGTCAACAAACTCAAAATAATCTTCCTCTGACATCTCGTCAAAGTCCTCTGCCTCATCGTCGTCATGACCTATCAGATCACTCAGATAGGATTCCTCGAAGTCCTCATCTTCCTCTTCTTCAGAACCATCGCTGAGATCCGCCTCTGCCATTTCACCCAAGGGTCGCCCCATATTGTGAAGTGACGCACGGATTTCATCTTGTGATAATCCTAAACGTTGGAAATCTTCTTCGAGAGGTCGAACTGCCATTTTCTTTACCTCCTACGCAGATTGTTGCTGCAAAAATTGAGATGAAACTTTCCTGACAAATCTGCCACCCAATTCCAACTCTTTAAACCTAGCCGCTATCTCATCATGAGTAATGGCGGCACAAGATACATTACCATCTCTCCCACGTCGCACCGCATTCGATGCAAAGTTAGAAACTTCAGTCAAATGATCGATGTAATCAGAAGCGAAAGATTCGAAACGACTCAGAACCTGATCAGCCTCGTCACTTCGCAAATCTTTCGTCTCTTCCTGGTAAGCCTTGTAAATCTCAGTTGTTTTATTCAGACTCTCAACAAGACGTCGCTCCAAATTGATCAGTGCCGACATTACCTCTTGTTCATCTTCGATAACATCACTACCCCTGTCACTAAAAATTGGCCGCACATCAATCTTTAAAGAACCATAATCTGCATCCCAAGCAAAATTGCTGACTCGTTCGCTGTGCTCATCAACATATCTGCGCCACAATCGACCCCCACCAAATAGGCGAGACAAAGACTCCCTTGTCTTAGCTATGGGCGACTCATCAATGCCTTGACGCAAATCCATAAGCCCCTTCAAACCTTCAGCCAACGATTCCCCCTCGAAAAAATTATCTACAGCACTGGCAACGATTGATTCTTCCGTCACCGCATTTACGTCCAACTCATCGACCTTTCCAAACCTAATCACCCCGTCTCGGTTGGTATAATTCGCAGAAAAAAACTGCCCCCCCTCATTGATTACAATGACCCTATCTAGGTGAGAAGCAAACAAAACAGCGTCGTCCCCAAACAGATCTTGATTTTCGATAACGGCCCGATCCAACGATTGCAAAAGTTCCTCATAGGAACCTTTCTGCAAATCATGAAGAACCTTTGCCTCTACAATCATATCATTTTTCCCGTGGCTCATTACTCCTCCTAACGAAAGATGAAACCACACATTCCATTACTTAATGAAATCGCGTGCATGTCAATAAACCACAACGTTATAAAACGTTTTTTTAAAGATATATGTTCAGAATACTTCTGGCGTATGTACGATGAATGCACAAGATTATGCAGAACTATGAAGAGAATGGACAATTTCACGAACGAGATGTCCCGTTTCTCGCAGTTGCCTACCCAACGGACTCGATGGATCATTTACCACCTTGTGAACAATCTCTTCGACACGTTTCTCGTCTTCTTTTTTTCCATCCATCAATTCACGCTCACTAATTACCCTGCCCTGCCTGGGATCAACCGACTCAAAACCTCCCCCACCCATACCGCCTCCAGCACCGCCCATCATCTTTTGTTCAGTTTTTTTCTGCTTGGTTATTTCGGCTATTTCATCCTCTGCCAAACCATAGATGTTGCTCAAGATCCAGTAGAGAGATACGTGCCGTTCCATCATAGAGGCGAGATCGGCCCGTGCTCGCCTAATCTCCATCTGGCCAAGCTCGAATATGGCACTCGGTACAGCCATCATTATATCAAACTTAGTCGCAGCAGGATCTATTCGCCTCGCCGCTAAATCAACATTAGCAATCTTTCTCAACCCGTTGCGCACCTCTCGCTGAATGCGCAAAATAGTCCGCCCGAAACGGACGTCTTCCATACTTAGGGTTGCCTTGCTTGGGAGATTTTGATCATATCCCAGATACGCCTTGGGGATTCTTATCGCAGCATAGAGTTTGTTTAAAAAATATTCCACATCGTCAACTTGCTGATACGACGGCCCCATTAATGACTCTACCCTGGTCTGCTCCCTACCCTCACGCATTGCCAAAAAGAAGTCTTCATCCATCCCCATGGGGTTATTTTTAAGATCCAATTTTCCCGTCTTGGGATTCACAAACTTCTTCTTCTTCAATCGCTGCATCACCTCTTGCACATACCGCTCTGCCTCTTGTCGATTCGATTTTCCCACATCAATATAAAAAGCATACCTAGATGGACTCCTAGTGTTATGAACAACTATTCCATTCGCTACGAAATTATGCTCATCAGCCTCAACACCAATGTCCCAAATATCATCAACCTCGACCTCTTCAACACTTTCCAGCTCCTCAGTCATAGGTTGCCTATCATAACTCCAACTCACACAATAAATAGTCGTCTCGGGAAGATAACTATCCGGTCTTTCCCTAGACGTAATCTTGCCAACCCTAAAACCAAGCTGCATCACTAGTTCACGTACATCTCTGACCAATTCAAAATTACACGACTCAAGAGATATGCTTACACGACCGCGTTCAACACTGACCCCACCCCCTTCGCAATAGCCATCAGCTAATCCCTCAAGGAACGCTTCCCGTACAACCGTTGAAGACCTAAAGACCCATTCTGGAATCCGTCTGTTATGCGCCATAAATCCATTCAATATCATAAACTCATAAAGAGCCCTCGAAGATATTAAAAACTTACCGACACAATCATGCCTGGACCTCTCAGCTTTCACAAATTTGGGCTCACCAAAGAAGGAAGCAAATAGTTCTCGATACTTCTCATTAATGTCCCTCTTGTCCCCGGATACAAAACCTACCTCGTAGACCAGACATGCTCTATCTCCCTCGATAAAAGATCGCGCCGAAGCAAAACCAACACCGATCATAAAGCCAAACCATTTTGCAAAATCAGCATTTACTACTTTGGGTAGATTTAACTTCTTATTGTCGTCAAGCGCCTCCGGCACGACCAATGGTATATCTTCACAAAGACTATCATCCCTAAAAGGAGTCACAAGACGATGCTCACCCGGCCTAAGATCCTTTACCTCGACATAATCCATCCTGCGCCCACACGATTTGCCACTTCCCTTGCCAATGATTGTCTCAACCAATACGGGGTGTGTCGCATTAGCAAACAGCTCACGATGGGCGCTTTTAATCCTAAAAAGTCGATCTTTCCCATTATGTTTTTTATAAACAACCCTAGTCTTTTTCAGGACATCATCCCTTGTGTAGGAAAAAACCTCTTCCCCCTCCTCAAGATCCCTAATGGCCTTCTTACCATTTGTTGTCCATACCTGAGAGTCACCACGCAAACATAACTTGTAAACCATCACGGCATCTTCGAGCAGCATCAATCTTTTCCAGATCCATCTCGCCGCATCTACCACACTCCATCCATACTTTGATTCACGATGCTTCGAGAGCAATCTCATATGCACAACACGCCAATCTTCAAATGCAGCGACGTCCTTTTGAGGCCCTACAGCGCCCCCTCCGGGAATTCGTAATTTCTCAAACTGTTCCGGCGATATATCCACGTTGCCAGAAAAGGTCTGTGCAAATCCTAAGAGGTTTCCCCGCTTATCCTCTACGCGCCTCACACTGGCGATAGGTAAATAGTTAAGATCAACAACCCCGCCATCCCCCACTACAATTTCTTCGAAATCATTCCCGTACTTTGAGAGAGTTCTCGCAATAGACCAGATATTTTCCTCAATCTTTAAACGTTCATGAAAAAGATCATTTAGTTCATCCTTGATTTTGCCATCATCACTTTCGACCCACACGCTTTGTCTCTTAGCCCCATCAACCTGTGTAGTATCGTCAGCATAAATATCCAGGGCCGCATTAATATCGGGGTATTCATCCATCTCCTCATAGTCACCGTAACGATAGAGGAGACGTCTATCGAGAGCTAGGGCTTCTCCAATACCTCCGATACCTCCCACATCTATTCCAGATCCATACATCCCACCCTGGGCCGTTCTAATCAACTCCCTAGACGAAATTGCCAGATCGCTCTTTGCTCTCTCTCGCCCAAAAATATTCCGAATAAATTGGGCCGATGCCTGCGAGATCTTAGACATTCGCTACTGCCCCATCTGCGGAATAATTTCTGGAGGTGTCGAATCCATCATTGTCCCACTGGCTAAGACGCGATTGAGACCAACCTTTTGCATCTCATAGATGCCGTTGCCCCTGACTCTGAATACACAATCCTCATCCTTGGTGTTTTTCAAATAGAACAGCCGTGCCGTATGGAATCGCTGCCGTTCTCCCTCCGTGACTTGTGCCTCATAGCCCCGATAGGTCGCATAGGTGCTTTTTATTTGACCCGTCTCAGGATCTTTGTGATGCATCGGAAGTCTCACTTTAACTGGCCGCATCTTTATCACCATCCTTCTTTTTCGTTTTTTGTTTCAACCCAGCCTTGAGTTCGTTAATCGCCCCCTTTAACTTAGACGTCTCTATGCCGCGTTTCGACCCAACCGAAGTAGCTGATCCCAGCCCAGCACCCTTCTTAAGCATAACATCCCATCGCGGATCTTCCTTGTCCCCTTTTATCTTGATACCCAAATAGTAAATAGGGCTCTTAGGATTTTTTGGCTCGATCTCAAACCAAAGATCCGATCCCACATCCGCACTTTGAGCCATCCCTTCCTGATGAAAATGATAGCTCTCACCACTCGCCTTAGCAATGGCCGACGCTAAGGATCTGCCAGCCGATCCAGCCGCTGTCGTAGCTGGCCCCCACCTTCCATAGTCTCCACCTTGAACAGAAGCCTCTTCTATCTCACTCTGAGCATCCTTGTGTGCCCGCTCCTTCTCCTCCACAGCCCTTACGGCAGCAATGGCACTTGATACGTCTTGGGACAACTGAGAAGGACTCTGGGCCTTCTGAGGAAGCTCATGGGTTTCCTGAGAAGAAGATGTATTTTCCTCATCGAGCCCTTCCTCTGGTTCGCCAATATCCCGTGTCGTCACAGGGGGACGGCTAGTACCAATCCCAAACTCATCCATTAGGTCACGCAATTGATCAAAAGAATCCTCCATCTGGTTCTCCGATACAAAATTGCGCCTCCGAAGAGACACTGCTTCATCTTCCATCGGAGTTCCTACGGCCTGAAGCAGCATCCGAGCAGCCATTTCTGCCGTGGCCTGGCTCATAAATATAGAATGGAGAGTTGAATTAGAGACTCGACCCGCCCTTTTGAGAGCTGAAAGAGTAGCCCCTCCCTTTTTTCTTAATCGCTTATCGAGCTTGCTGATCCATTTTTGATACGACGGCCTAAAAAAGCCACGCTCATTCAACTCCTCCTCCTCTTCAGAGATATCATCCCCTAACTCTGCAGCTTCCAGCGCAAGCCTTGCCGCATCCTCTGGCTCCATCCCTTCTTTGAACCAGCTCTGCCAAGGCATCTCTGGCAAAATATCCATGTCCATCCCAGTAATAGAATCTACCGCTTCGTTGACGTCAGTAAGCCATTGACGGAAATCAATGCCACTCCACTCAATTTTTTTCTGCCTCAATTCTTTCTTCTTAGTTGGCAAAATTGGCAACCTGATCCTAGACCGAGGCTTCTCTCCCGATTCAAGACGAGACTGATTTCCAACCCTTTTGTTTTCTACAACAGCATCCCGTAAGGCCCGAATCGACTCTAGTCGCGACATCTATCCTCCTCTAGCTGCCCAGCAGCTCATTTCTCATCTCGCTCAAAGATGCTATTTTTTTGACACGACCAGGAAGCTTTCCTCCCGATCTGATAATTAGGTCAACCAGGTGCATATCAGCCCCCTTGGCCTTTAACTCGTTATGAATCATCTCGATCTCTTTTACAGTTCCCTTCTTAACCGTCCGGGCCAAAATATTATAAAGCTGCATAATTGAATAACCAGTTACACCAGCCTCATCCAGTTCGACGTCTTCTGTCCTTAGTCCTGGTAGATATATATTGACCCAGACCTTGCCCCTCCTCGTCTCGGCCATAAGCCCAGCCCCCGACGTGCCAAAAGACGCTTCGTCAAAACCAGCATCAGCCAAGGCACTCTCAGCTTTCGCGAGTATCCTAGATTGATTACCCCCTCGTCCCCGATATACAAACGCCGCATAATACTTGTTCGATTCCTTGGGAGCGTATTGGAAATCCTTCATTAGTGCCGCTATTGCTTTCAGTGCTACCGCACCACCAGCTGGCGTAGCCTCATCCAACTCGACATCTTCGGCAAGAATAAGAGACTCGGGATGCACATGCCAATTCGCTCCACTACTATCCTTCACCACAGCATGCCCGTGAGGCTTCGCCCACCGAACGAAAGTGAAATGCACATTTTTCTTACGCAAAAGATCTTTCTCCATATCAAACAGGCCACGAACCAACTTGACCTTTGTCCCCACCTTCACTGGATCAAACTGAGCAATGGTCTTAGCCTCATCCAACTCGACGTCTTCGATACGCCTCCTGTGCCTCGGATGTATTTCGATATTTTCCGGCTGAATGGGAGCCTCATTACCATCATCCCATTTCACCCTTGGTAGTTTCTTTCCAGCAAGATCAATAAAACCAACAACCTTTCCACTCCTGGGTACTCCAGTGTATTGACCCGTGTTTCGCAAGAACTTCTTGGTATGACGTACAATGTCACCCAACTCAAACTGCTTGACCTTGCGGCCCTCATCCAGCTCGATGTCTTCCAACTCATCAACAGGAATACCCAACGGACCCCTGCCCTTGCCCTTGGCCAAGCCACGACCCTTCCCCTTAGAACGCTTCTTCATACCCGGTGTCTTGCACGCCTCATCTACGCCCCCAAGCAGCTCGTCCCTGAGAGCGTGAATTTCGTCCCCAGCCTCCATCTCGATGTCTTCGCCAGCCAGTTCCTTGACTTCGGCCTTCCATTTCTTCGCGAGCTTGGCCGCCAGCGCCTTGATTTCCTTCTTGCCCCCTATCTTGATGATCTGGCCACCTGTCCCGACCATCCCGCTAGTGCTGTGAAGGATCTGCCACTTTTTGTTCCCCTCCTTAGTCGGAGAAATAAAAAGAGTTTCGCCCTCATTCATCTCGACATCTTCGTACACATTCTCAATCTCCAGATAACTCGGTTTCTTACCAAGCTGCTTCGCAGCCTTGGCAATAGCCTCCTTCTCACTCCTAGCCTTGACCACCGCGCCACGATCCGTGATGCCCCGGAAATACTTCTTAACGTTCACCACGTAGGTCTTCTTGGCCTCATCTAATATGCCTTCCGCCACCGACTTGCTTCTCAGCGCAGAGAGTATCCCCTTGGCCTGCGCTTTTAATTTTATAAAAAACTCCGAAAACCTTTCGGCAGGAATGCGCCCCCCACTATACCTAGCCATCTTTTCCATTTTCTGTCGAATCTGGCTAATTGAATTGGCAATATCTTCTACCAATGGATCTCTGCTTCGAGCCAACAACTCCTTGACATGCCCCCTCATGTTCTCCGCATAAGGCTTCACCAACACAGGCTTTCTGCTCAAATAATCTGGATCTGTCTCCATCTCCTGAGCCGTCACTAGAATAGAATTTGCCTGTGACTTCAAACCTCTATTGGCCTCGTCCAACTCGACGTCTTCTCGTTGACCCTGCTTGCTCCATATCGAAATAAGCGCCTTGATTCTCCCAGGACTAACGTTCATCCATTTCGTTGCACCACCACTGTCATCCCTGATCTGCATGCTCCATATCTCACCTTTTTTCAAACGGCCCATCTCCTTCGCAGCGTAAGTCCCCCGACCCTTCCCTTTCAACGCAGAAATTACCTCTTTGTTTATATCCATCCATTTTGTTGCACCACCACTGTCATCCCTGATCTGTATGCTCCATATCTCACCTTTTTTCAAATAGCCAAGTTCAGAACGCGCATAATTGGAATCGCCCTCATCCAACTCGACGTCTTCCTTGAACTCCTTGGCGATCTTGATCTTCTTCGCGGACAGGATCTTCTTGGCCTCGCTCGCTACGGACGGAGAACCGAATGCCAGAGTCTTCGACTTCTGGTGAACCCACGCGGCGATTGGACCACGCATCCCGGTGTTCCAGCCACCAGTCCACCGGCTGACATTCATGCCAGCCTCTCGCAGAGCATCGTGAGCATCCCACAAATCATCCAGCGATCCGAACTTGAAAACGGTGTGCTTGGTCATGCCCTCGTCCAGCTCGACATCCTCCTTGAGCGGCTTCACGTCCTTCGCCTTGAACATCGTCCCGGTATAGCCCGGCTTGTTGCGCTTCTTGTCGATCACCACCGACACGGACACGGGCTCACTGTAGTTCGGAGGACCCATTCGCTGATACGCCACGTCACCCGGTCCCAGCGGGGTCGATACGCGCTGCCCCTTGGTAAAGCCCTTGGCCTCGTCCAGTTCGTCCTCGCACCCGCACTCCAGAAGGTCATCGCGCAACCCAGAGACGTCTACACCCTCGTTCCTGCGCTTCTTCCGTAGCGCGTCCAGCACCTTCTTCTCAGCCGGGTCCATCGGGATCTCGATCTTCTTGCCTGTGATCTTCTCCCAATTCCTCTTGGCGGCAGGATCGAGAGCCATATTCGAGCCCCACGCCTTGGCCACGCCGTGCGACCGCATATAGGCATACCGATACGAATCGAGGGCCAGTTGCTCGACCGATTTTCTGAGCCGTTCCTTGAGCATGTCCTTGCTTATGCCGCTGGCAGGCCACTCGTCCGGGTTCTTCGCGTACTCGTGATCTTCGGCCCACTTCTTGTTCTTCTTGGCCTCCTTCACGAAGTGCTTCCACGCCTTGGGGTCCACCGCGTGCTTCTTGCCACCAAACAGCGTGATCTCCTTGGGCACCGTGCCTGGCCGAATCTTCTTGATGTCGGGATCGACTCGCGGGGTCATCTTCTTCCTACGCCGGGCCTCGTCCAACCCGACGTCTTCCTTGATACCACCCCGCTTCAAAATTGTCCTAGCAACATTCTTTATATCACCAGCTTCCTTACTCATCTTTGAGCTAGAATAAAATTTATGTTTTTTCATCAAAACGTTGTAAATCTCCCTGGCCGCTTGGCCCTGTGGCCACCTACTCCATTTGTCTGCAAAAAGAGGTAACAACTCCGAAGCATAGGATGTAATTATTTTTTCCACCTCTCTATGCGACAACTCTTTTGCCTCATTCATCTCGACGTCTTCCAACTCAACCTTGTCTCCTATGGGAATACCCAACGGCCCCCTGCCCTTGCCCTTGGCCAAGCCACGACCCTTCCCCTTAGAACGCTTCTTCATGCCCGGTGTCTTACACGCCTCATCGATATCTCCCAGAAGCTCGTCTCGCATCAACTGAATATCCCCCACTGATCCAGTATCACCCAACTCGACGTCTTCTCTGCGTGTAGCAATTATTTTCTCCGCCCACCGCTTCGCCCCATGAGAATCGGAAACATCAATATGATGATTTATAACGACACCACTAGGAAACTGGAGCCTCCACCCCTTCATCCGGCCATCCCCAGCAAGTGCTGGAGAAAGTACCATCTTGTTACGCACATCGCCCGCAACAAACTTATCGAGTCCTGTCACTGGTTGCTTCTTCTTTTTCCACTGAATAGCCTCATCTAGATCTATCCCTTCCCCAACAAATAAAGACACGCCGTCTCTTTTCCTTAGAGATGAAACGTCTTCTCTTATCTGCCATCTAGGCACACCAAGCTTTTTTAGCTGATACGGCCTGCCTATATACCACGAACCATAGATTGATAATCCATAGGAGAGTTCTTTCTCACGAGCCACCCGTTTTGCCGCCTGCTCATTGTCTGTCTTAAAAACCCCCTTTACCTTTGCCAATACTGTATATCCAAGCTTCTCATATGAAGGACCACCCTTCTCCCAAGGTGCCTTGGCCAAACCTTCATCCAACTCGACGTCATCATGTTCTACATCCACTTCTTCCCACGGAGGTTTCGTTCCCCGCTTGCCTGAGATCTTCGGAAGCGCACCTGTCTCCAGGTATTTATCGATTGCTTTTTGTACAAACTTGGAAGGAGAAAACTGCGGAGTAAAAGCTCGGCTGATTCGCTGTTTCAAAACCAATAAGTCTTTCTTTTCAGTGCTACCCATCACCCGAGAAACACCCTTTTGAACATCCTTTATAGCTTTTAAAAAATGTCCAAGGCGATAAATATTCACCGATATTCCACGCTTAATGTCCGCCTTCTCTTGACGCTGATCCGCCTGGATTACCTTGCTCGTCAGCACCATAAGAAAGTGAGCCACGCTGCCTGGTTTATAAGTGGCTTCATCCAGCTCGACGTCTTCCCCTATGATGCTGCCCATCACACATTGCGAAACATAATCCTTGATCGCATTGAGATGATCCAAATAAAACTTCTCGGTAATACGCGCCGGGGGAAGTGCCCATCGCTCCTCTTTCCTATTGTCGCCCGCCACAATTACTACCCTATTGATGATATCTTGTCCGGTAGCCTCGTGAAATACTCTGAATACCTCTACGGTAATCGGAGTCTCACCCTCTACCTGCCACACATTCTCTCCAACCGACACAAAATCCTGATCTCCCAACATCAGATTCATCGCCTCAAGAAAATAGTCCTCTATAGTATCGAGGCTATACTTCCCCTCGCCCCTTCCAAGCAGTTGATCCCTGATATTTTGTGCTACAACTAGAGTCATGACTTTCTCCTTTACCCGGTAAATATTATGGGCTTGCCGTCTTCTGGGACGTCACCAACTTTTTGAGGCGCTTCTTCCCCTGTGCGATGCATCGTCTTGCGTATCCACTCCGAACTCTTATCATGATCCTCGTACTCACTAATGCCTCTCATAATCGGAGCACGATATGCCTGCTTGGTGGAAAGACTAAAAACCACGCCTGCCAGGCTATCAGATACATCTTTACTTCCACCCGGCACGTGGTCAACTTTCTGTTTTATTTCATCTCTCTGTAACTGCTCCAGTTCCTGTAAAACAATGGGGTATTCATAGAGACTCAACCGGCCCTCATATAGGGCAGTTTTGCAATAAGTATAGGGCTGAATAGTCTTGTCCACACTGATAACCTCAGTATCAATTCCCTGATGCTCAAATTGTTGTAGGGTATCAGCACTCAAAAACTTAAGATCCATCGAGACAAAAGTTAAATTATAACCATGCTTTACAAAATCATAGACCAGGGCACGAATAGATCCCAGATCGATCTCCCCGTTAAGGGGAGGAAGTATTCGCAACATCAGATCCACCTCAATCAAAGGAGCCTGCTCTACAACTTCCCTCCCCCCCTCTGTCCTCCTCTCGACGTCTATCGTATCAACCACGTGAGCAATACATATTCCTGCCGGATCGCTTGCTCCCAAACTGATATCAATATGCGCGTGCCGCGTAGCATCAGGGTGCCGAATGGGCCTCAATTCTTCTACTAACCGACCCGGCCCAACACGCCGCTCATACAGTTTTACCAATCGTCGCCAATCTATTTGAGTCGCCTCATCGGTACGCCACACCTCAGACCCCATGGGATGAAATAGTGTCGGATCAATGGCATCATAGATGCGATCTCTCATCTGGATGAACGGAGATAATACAACCGTCACTACTCCGGCAATTTCCCGAATAGCATCCTCAATATTTCTCTCAAAATCAGGCCGAAAATTATCCGGCACCTTGATAAATCGACAACCCTTTTCCTCCAGTTGTTTCCTACCCTCACCCCCTAGCGCTCTAAATTCCCGCCTATGAAATATTTTATGCTTGATACGCTCGGTCCCAACCATGACCCAGAAATGCTTCTTTGAAAATCGCTCAGCAGGAGCGACGTCATAGATGGCATAGTCTCGACAAAAAATTCCCGGATCATTCGCAGCACTCGCGATGCGGCGATTCGTAAACGATTGTTTATGTCGCGCCGACGATGAAAGAAAGAGCTTTCCAGGCAAAGCACCTGCACGTTCATAACGAGACTTCATACGTCGCGTAATCGACTCATGCAAAAGTTCAGCAAATGGTTTTTCCCCAGGCGCTGCTACTCCACCTCCCCCTTTCAAAATGCTCCCCTCCATAAACTCTGTCTCATCAATAACTCCACCAAACACATCCCTGCCCAAAGCGTCGGCAGAACGAACCGAAACAGCAATGATCCGTATATTCTTATCTGGATAAACCAACTCAGAACCACCAAACTTGCATCCTAACTCTTTAAAAAAAGGACTAACCTCTAATTTGCGCTTCAACCCCCCAAACGTAACATCTCTAGCTAGTTTTTTATCACGGTTGAAACAGACCAAAACAATTTCCGACCCTGGCATCAGTCCAAACGTCGCCTGTGGATCTCTCAACATGCACAATTCATAGAACATGTACGCAATACCAATATCAGAGAAAGTAGTATTGTGAACAATAACACTATGCGGCGCAAAATTTTTAAGCCCAGGAACTTCTACGTCATAGACAGGGCTCATCTCATTATCTATATCAAACGAAACTACCCGATCCCAAAACACGCCAGTCCACCAAGAACATCGCTCTGGCGACTCAAAATCCATCCCGATTCTAGTGAGTTCAATATTGGAATTGTCTTGATTAACCCTTGCCCACTCAGCGGCCTCTTTCCATGCACTTTCCTTTCCCAAGACAGGCCCCAATGCAGCACACAATGGGCCGATGTTTTCGGCCCCAGAAATAGTTAACTGCCAATCTTCACTTCCCTCTCCTTTTTGAAGTTGAGAATGAATACCAAATCTCAATAGTAGTTGCTGAATATCACGAATAAACAACTCACTCGCCAAACAAATCTCAAACGTAGCTATAGCTGCAATATTAATACTTCCATCGCAAGCCCATATTCTATTAAGGAAAAGTCCCAGTTGCTCATCTGATAAACCATAAAATTCAGGAGGTATACGCTTTCTATGAGACGTCTCATGCAAACCATACTTATGCTGAACCCATCTCGTCCCCCGTGGATGAAAAATCGTTTTGCCAATGTTTTCAGTTGCACCTACTTCTCTTTTTTCTGCAAGTACTCCTCTTTTTTCTGCAAGTACTCCTCTTTTTTCTGCAAGAAGAAAAGCAACAAACTCTACCTCTTCATCTGAAACATCATAACAAAAATCCGGCGCTGGAACTGAACGCGCCGTTGCTATTAGCTCCCCCATAGTTATATCACCAATAGGGCTCCATCCATTCTCAGTAAGAACTGGATGATCTGGACTTAATCTGATCACTTTCCCACTAGCAAGAGTAAGTGTGCCCAGATATTTTTCTCCAGATAATCTCACCTTAGCCTTTTTGGTCACAGTCGTGTTCGTTTCTTGATCAAAAGCTACAACATGGACGTCATCACGCGCACAAACCTCTTTTAAAACTAACCTACATCCCCTCACCGGATCATAGAATTCAGTCTTGCCATCTAGGCATTTCCCTGAGCCAATTGCCCCCGTAACAATCACCTCGGTATATCGACCAGCAAATACTTCCTGCAAATCTGCCAACCACTTGGGCCATAGATACTTCCCCACATGGCCCAAATAGTAATTATCCAACACAAATTCCTCTACCGATGCGATACGGTCCACATAATGTGCCCCCGCTATACCGTGATAAACCTCTGAGCAGCTAAACATTTCAGCAAGCGTCTCAAACCCCACATCATTCTCTGTGCCGAGAAAATCAACCTCATCTATAATGTGCCGAACACCAGCCTTCTCTATCTCCGACATACTTTCCCACTGACGAGCCAGATCTTGACGCTTCTCCATAAGAGTAAGCTTGGACCGGTGACGACCCCCCCGTGTAGAAGTAATCATCTCTTACGCTTGCCAAATGTTCCGCTCGAAGGACGCGGTGAAATTCTTCGTTTCCGTTTCTCTCTCTTCGACCTAACTTTTTTCGGCTTCTCTTCTGCCTCTTTCTTCTTCCCCCCTATTTCCTCCAAAAGCTCGGGATCACCAAAAAGGGCCTCTACAAAACCCAACACCCTCTGTCTCGATTCTGGATTTGAAACTATCTCGGACAAATCTAATCGGCCAGGAGCGCCACTGCCAACACGCTGACGTACACCACCTCTCTCCTTCCGTAAGAGCCCCAATTTTTCTTTCTTCATCATAATGAGATCCCCCAGGCGTGCCGCTGTCAAAAACTCCTTATGTGTCGTACTAAATAATTTAGTAAGATTCTTCTCCGTAGCTGTCTCCATCGCGATCCGCTGATCCATCAGCTTAAAATGCTCCTGCATCTTGTAAAGCTCAAAAAATGGATCTTCTTCTTCGGGCCGATCCTGGGGGGTTGCTTTGTCTACTACAGCATCATCTGACATTAGGTATTTTCGATAATTGTTGACAAGATGCCACACAGCACTAGACGACATATCTTTTAGCTCACCCTCTATAAGATTCCCCTCACTATCCGTCTTGTCCTGTTGTATAAAACTGACAATGCTACGAATCAGTTCCCCCTTCTTGACCATCAAATCTACATCTTCGAAACACTTCAGGCTTCGCAATTGAAAACTGGGATTGCGACCAACAAGCCTTTTACGAGGCGGACGCTGAGGAACTACCCCATCTCCTGGCACACCGGATCGCTGTCGCAAATCCTCGATTTTTGTAACGCCTTCATCCATATCAGAATCATCCATCTCTCTATACATTATCCGATCTTAGGCACTTTTGACAAAAATCCACCACTGAGACGAGACTGGAAGGGTCCAACCATCCATTTACAACAGCATCCCTAATCCTTCCCACGGGACGCTTAACAACGTCAGCAATCGTCTGATACGTGTAGACCCATTGATGTGGAGGTCTACGAAGTTTGAATTTTTCTCCAATAAACCCCGACAAGGCGTCGTCCATCTCAATAGCACCCGGCACTGTCAAAATACCCTCTTCGATGGCAACAACACCAATTCGAGATAGAACAATCAAATTGTCTTCTCGTAGATTAAATGGATTCCTATCTGCCCAATAAATACGATATCCATTACTGATTTTTCCAAAAAGCTTCCTCCCCATCCACTTATAATAGGCACGATATTGAGGAACGCCACCGGCCCGCTTCTCGTGGTTGGAGTTCAGAACTAGATAGTGATATAACGTCCCCTCTCCCCACTTCCAACTAGGTAAACGCCCACAAACGTATGCGTGATCGGGACAGCACTCACCCTCTGGTACAAGCTTTTTACAACCCTCATGGCCACAAAAATCCCACTCTATCTGGGGATATCTCTGCCACCACAATAGCTCGGCCAACCCTACATCTACCTTGCCAGCAGAAGGGAAGATTCCGTTATACAAAAACAAAGATCGAAATCTTTTAGATTGCCCCCAAAGGTCTATAAAAGACGTCATCTCTTGCCCCTATCCATAAATCCCTACTCCTAATTGGCCGAATCCGTCTATTGCTCCATATCCATACCCATGACATAAAGATTAAACCCAAAATGCCTAAAATATCAACCATGGGAACAAACAACACACTATGCCTCGAAGATCATACAGAGAAAGTCTCTTGTCTCTTGTATCTTTCTGGAACCGCCAACTGGCTTAGCCTCTGTCCTCTCGGGATTACCAAGCTCAAAAGATCCCTCTCCGGTAAATTGCCCCAACCAAGGGAATGCCTCCCTAAATGAATCGACCCTTCCTATCTCAGGGGCCAACTCGATAAAATTCCTCGGTCCATCATAATCCCTAAAGTCATGGATCGAATATTCACTCTTAACCTTCCACTTCTCCCCCACACCTAAGGGATCAATTGGAACGCGCCTTCTCAATATCGCAAAACGACCATCTGACGTCTGCCAGCGTCCAGAGCCGATATTTTCCAATTCTAATTTTCGATTACGAGCCATCATCTAACCTGAGAAAACTCTCGTATCTTAGCATTAAACATTTTCTCTGCCCGTGCCTTCGGCTTAGTTTTGTTCACAATATTTCTCAATTCCTGAACCTGTCTGTCCGACAACTTTAGCCGTGCCCTCCACATTCCGATCTCCGCTATTAGATCAGTTTGCCATTTCGTAAGCCCCATCAACGCGGTCTCAACCACATATCTGCGACGTCTCAGAGTCATAGCAACCCCTTCTTCTTCAGGTTCAGCCAGAGTTGAGCCAACCTTTTATCAAATTTGCGCCTCGTCTTCTTGTTCATACTTTGGAGAAACATAACGTCCCAGAATCGATTGACCCTATCCTGTAGGGCTCGAAGAGAACCATCACCAAAAAAGTGAGTCACTGCTTTAGGATTTTTGACCAAATCAGTCTTTATTAGGCGCTCCAACTTCGCCGCACCCTCTTGCCAAAAGGCATTCCACTCCCCAGCATCATTAAAGTAAGCCTTGGCATCGAGTTGTCCCGCATCATACTTCTTTGCCGTCCCCTCCTTATACTTAGAGCCAGGATCTAGGAAGTGAACCATTTCATGAATGACAACATCGTGGAGACTTGTGGTTCGAGTATAGAGATGTTTTCGATTTCCCGGTGCGATAAGATTATAAAGCACCAAGACGTCTGTATTACCAGCTCTACCCATCCCCCCCTGCACCGATCCCCGCTTAGGCATAAAAACCACACCAAAATGCTTCCTCAAGGGATGGTCCCAAAACTCAGCGGCATGAACAGAAAAGCCACCATCTCGCCTCGGCACTAACTCATCGGGGTATTTCTTTAGATATGACAGCAATTGCCGATAGAATTTTTCAGCAACATCACGAATTCTCTTATCACGCTCATAAGTGGCCTCGGCCAGGTATGTACGACGTCTCAGGCGCATCTAGATCTCCACGCATACGAGAAAGACCCTTGGGAATTCCCATCTCTCACCAAACCTTTTCTCCCCAGTCTCGACTAAGACTAGTCTCATTCCTCGCCCTTTCTTGCCGTTTCTTTCTCAACTGCGCCTTCCATACAGGATCGAGATAGCCAGAAAGGGCATGAAACAAACAAAACCAAGATCCAAAAAAGAATATGCATCAGTATTTTTTCCAAAATACGAAAAATGCGTTCATTGTTTTTATATATCAAGGTAACGATACTCCACGCTTACCCCCCTTGGCCTTGCGAGCAGCAAATGCCTGAGCCTTAGCTAGAGCTTTTTTATCAACCCTACCCCGAGAGATATCAGCCAAGGTTTCTTTGATCCCCCCCTCAATAGCTGTCGCGAGCCGTTTTCGTCTCGACGTCTTAGACTCAAAAATTTCCCCCAGTTTTTTCGCCACTTTGTCAACTGCATATGTAGCAACCAGGTACATCGTAGCAAACGCTAAGAGGGTAGGAAGTGCTCCCATGATCGCCGCGCCTAAACCAAGCCCTAGCGCAGCCTGTACCCCTCCCCTCGCCAGCGTCTTCCTATCTTTCCCGCCCAAACTGCCACCCCTATCAAATTTATCCAGAGCCTCCTGCTCTTCCTCTGAGCCATTCTCTAGCTCTTCTATGGCCGATTCTCCAGACCCACCTACTGCATCATCCAGTTCTTCCCTAGCCCCTGACACGGCCTTCTGGGCAGTCTCAGTACCAAGATCACCCCCGGCACCTTCTCCTCCCCCCTTGGCCGTTTTCATGAGCTTCTTGGCTGGGGCAAGTTTCATAGCGCTGGGCATTCCAACGGGATCGCTCCCATCGTCGGGAAAGAACATGCGACGTCCCCTCACAGTACGCCATATGCCCTGTTTGCCATCCAACTCCCACTTGTCGCCCTCCACATGCTTCGTAGCCTCGGATAGGCGGAACAGAGCCGTCTCCAAAATACTATTGACTTCAGATAGTGTCATAACTCTCCTCTATTACTGAACGTATAGAGGAACTAGAAGATAATCAAGGTTTCACACCTAAAAGTCGAGATCCAACTGCCCCCTCGGGATCTTGATTTTCTGCGGCTTTTTAGAATGAGCTGGCCTCCCATCCCGGTCCCGCACATATAACATCACTGCCTCGATACGCTTCTCAGCAACCTCGGCTGACTCATCCTCTCTCTCGATCCCGACAAAATCAAAACCTTCCAATCTCGCCGCAACTCCCGTTGAACCAGAACCACAAAACGGATCAAGAACAGTGCCGCCCATAGGAGTAATGAGACGACACAAATAACGCATCAACTCAATTGGCTTCACGGTAGGGTGCCGATTCGCTTCACACAACCCTGCATTACGCTCCGACTTTGAAGCCTTGCCACAATAATAGAAACAATTCTCACCGAAAGTTTTGAAAAAACGAGACGCATCGTTTGTCTGATCCCTATGGCATATCATAACAGCACCCGATGCACGACTCTCCGCACCATAAGCAGCCCCCTGATTTCCCCTTCTATCGCTGCCGCTTGTTTTTTTTATGCAAAAATCACCCGTCTTCCTGGGACCGGCCTGTTCATTTAGCAACCGAATGGGGCACTCAGGATGACAATCCCAATCTTCTACTTCTTCTAAACCGTTCTCATCGGCATGTTGGTTTCCTGGGCATGAATACCCTCTAAGAAATTTTGTAGCCGATTCCCCCTCATACGAATCATGGAAAGTTTTTGATGTTCCACTCCCCTTCACTTTTTTCGTTCCTGCCCGCTCACACATAGGATGATGACTCAAGACGACATTTGCTGGCCAGCGACCAGGTGGTTGTGTGTACTCACCAGCATTACCCTTCTCACCACGTTTGAACCTCCAATCTTTATAATCACTTCGATCCGTAGCATCTTTCGCATAAGCCCCGCCGTTCAAATTATCCCTTGTCGCAATCCTGCACCCGTCAATATTGATCGCCCCACATCCATGCTCCAAAACATTCCTGACCACTGTACCAACCAGCGGCTTTCGCGCCAGAATAATCGGCTCATAACTCGGCTTCAAACCTGTGCCCCATCCATCCCACTTTTTGGCTTCCTTGGTTGATGGGGCAGTAACATCAAATTCTCCGGGCCATTGGTAATTATCGTCAGAAAACGATGAACCATTGGGTTGTGCTGCCTGTTCCGTTCGCCCCTTACCTTGACCAACCCTTACTCTCTCCGCCCCCGCCGCCTTGTCTATCGCCTTACTCACATCTAAGCTTTTTGGAAATCCTGCAGCATAAAGCCACATAACCGTATCCCTCAGCTCAAATCCTGCATCTTCTAGGGCACATGCTAATCTATGGCTCGTTCTCGTCCCTCCAAACGCAAGCAGATGTCCCCCTGGCCTAAGTACCCTAAACGCCTCCTTGGCCCATCGCAAATGCCACCTCTCCTGCTCCTTACCCTTTCCCAACTGATCAAATTCCTTATTCATAAAACCGAGACCATAGGGGGGATCTGTCACTATCGCGTCAACACTATGATCCATCTCGGCCATGACGTCGACACAATCCCCCCTAATCACTCTCCACTCAGTCTCGTGGGGAAATCTGGGCAAGAACCTCCTCCTCTATATCCGGCGCAATCTCCCAAAACCTTTGATGGCCCCGACAAGGAATAGGCACGAGGGGACGCACCTCACCTAATACCCACTGATATTGACCATTGACCCCCCACGATGATCCCTGTACCCGTGGAAAAGATGACGATCCCTTTGCCCGTCTGTATTCATGAACCTCAACACTTCCACCAGGATCGAATACTGCCACGATCTTGGCAACTGCAACGACGCAACTCTTCACAATATTCCGTCCGCTCCATCTACGTTCCTCCCCGCCCTTCTGAAACCTCATCACCCCCCAGGGCTTTCCGCTCACTTGCCATCTCGCCGCCCGTGCCATGTGCATAACATCGTAGAGAGCATCTACTATGTTTGAAGCAGAGGTAGTTCCCCCTATGTTTGCCCCAGCATGGATCGCAAAATCCTGATTCACCATAGCTCTTGGAGGAGCCCAGGACCGATTCTCGACGTCTTTGTCCAATTCTAAGATAGGAAAGATCCACTCAGGATGAAGGGTAAGTGCTTTCATTCGTCTTTCTCTTCCTGCCACAACTCACCGTTTTGTAGTATGGCGTCATTGATCTCTACCTGCAAACCGTCTCACGGCTGTCAAACGGTTCCCGGCGGGTTAACAGGGCAGAGACCTCCTTCCTGGCCCGTCGCCTTGCGTTTCTTGCCTTCTTCATTGCCTCGTGTTTGCTCATCCCTGTTGCGCTGGCAGTCCATCGTCCAAGCCTGTCGAAGTAGTGGACGCTCCAGTTATTAGAACCATCTTCCCGCAGCTTCCAGGGGTCCACTGCCGCCAGTGCCATCTCATACTCGAACAGGGCTGGCATTACTCATGCCCCAAAGCACAGGGGTCTTCGTACTTTGTGTTGAAAATGCTCTTATCCTTGGCCATCACGCAGAGGCACGCCGCACACGTAACCTTATCGGGATCTGCGGTGTTATTCCCATCGGCACGTATCTTGTCGGCCTTCGGGCCAGAACAGCACGCGGCCCAACCTGGTAGGATTTTCGTCCTCGGCGTTCTAACCGCCCCGGAATAGTGGATTTTAGCCATGGTTCATATCCTTACTTGCTAGATGCAATCTGCCCGTGCCGCCACACATTCGACACGGCACGTATGTTTCTTTGCCGAAAAGCCCGCTTTTTGCCCAAGCTTGGGAAGACGGTGAGAAGCTAATCCTTAGTATATCAACATCCCTCTCTCGGCACTCCATAACGCTTCCATTTTATCTAGGATAGAATTGAAAACAAAATACCATCGCCCCGGAACTGGAGACGCTTTAATTCCCGAGATGAACTCATGTTCATACGGCTCAAACTCGCCAGGATATTTTTCCATAAATTGATCACATAAATCTAGCGTTTGAGACTCTACACTGATTCTTACCGCAACCATCTTATCCTCCTAACATAACCCTCCACGCACCCGTGGAGAAGACGTAGGTAAGCATTTCACTCAACAACCCTCCACGCATATAGAGAAGACCCCTGGAAATTTCCATCTCGCCAAGTCTTTCCTCGATGCGGGACTTCCGGGCTCGACGTCCCCAAGCAACGCCGATGTCTCCCGCTAGTCTCGGCTAAGACTAGTCTCATTCCTTACCTCTTCTTACCGTGTTTTTCTCCAACCACTCCCCAAAGCTTTTAATCGGAACTAACCGACGCTTACCCACCCTGATCGTCGGCAACCCCTCCTTGATGAGTTTGAATATGGTGGTACGACTCGTATGGAGCTGTTTAGCCACTTCCTCAATTGTCAAAACTACCTTCTCAGACGTCATGCCCAACCCTCCACGCACCCGTAGAGAAGACTTTGTGTGCACCATCCACGCCAACGTGCCCTTCCAACCCTCCACGCACCCGTAGAAAAGACGACCCTGAGAAATGGCCGATACCCGATCCCCTACCAACCCTCCACGCATATGTGGAGAAGACACTTGGAAATCTCCATCTCTGCCAAGTCTTTTCCCAATGCGGGACTTCCGGGCTCGACGTCCCCAAGCAACGCCGATGTCTCCCGCTAGTCTCGGCTAAGACTAGTCTCATTCCTTTTTTAAAATGGGATATCATCGCCCCGATCCAGATCGGCAATTCCATCCTCTACCCTTCTTTGGTCTAAAACTTCACCCTGCTCCCCTGGCGCTTCTGCCCTATCATATGGTAAGAGGTTTCGACACGCAGGATACTGTGAGCAGCCCCAGAATGGCTCTCCATCCGAATGTCGATGTCTCTTAATCATTGGGGCACCGCAGGTGCATCTCGGCGCTCCCAGGCCAGCCTTGCCCTTCTCCGTGCGATCCCCCGAACTCGCCTCTCGATACAAAGCAAGTGCCACCATAGACATACCCCCACTCGCAGCAATTGACAGACTTATCTCTGTCAAATTATTCTCGCCCAACCACTTATTAATCTGATCTTCGACCCTTGTATGCGTCCCCTCAAAAATCTTGGCCTTCATCTGTTTTGTCTCCGTCCTGTTGTGTCGTCATCACGGCCTATCATATGCTATAGCGTAATGTCAAGATAAAAAGTATAACACCTATCCACTAAAAAAAACGCCTCATCGTATACCAGGTAAACAGACCCTCCACGCATATGTGGAGAAGACTCCTGGAAAAGTTCCTAGCGCGTTAGCAGAACCCAACCCTCCACGCATATGGAGAAAACACTTGGAAATCTCCATCTCACCAAGCACTTCTCCAATGCGGGACTTCCGGGCTCGACGTCCCCAAGCAACATCGATGTCTCCCGCTAGTCTCGGCTAAGACTAGTCTCATTCCTTACCTCTTCTTACCGTAGCCTCTCCAGAAACTTCAGTTTCTTCAAGTTCTAAAATAGGTTCCAGGGCCTTTTCAATATGAAGGGAGATAAATTTCTTACAATTCCCTACCAGAACCTCATCGAGAGCTTCATGAAGATGTTTTAGCAAATCAGTTACACCCATTCCACGCGCAGCCCTTGCACATGCTCCATACAATTTAGAGCATCCATTCGGCACGTGCTCTTGCACCGCAACCCTTACCACTTCCAGCCGGTTGTAGGGCCGTGGCCACTGCTCACCCTCTCCAGTGGTTGCCGCTAGCTCACGAGCCTTGGGTGCGCCAACTAGCGCCACCCCGGAAAGTTGATCTGACACCCACAACCCAATCGCCCACATGCGGTGATGGGCATGCGGCAATCGGCGGTGAGTTTTGGTAACAAATCTTACCGCGTGTTTGACTGGTATGGGCGCAATTTCTAGTCTCGTGTTAACCATGGCTAGACCTTTTCAAGTTCGCACCGCCTTGGCAATGACTGGAATCCATTTTTCGTCAATCTCCATCGCCACACTTCTTCGACCGAGTGCCGTGGCTGCGACAGAAGTACTGCCGGAGCCTGCAAAGCAATCCAACACAATATCGTCTTCGTACGTGGTTGCTTCAATGGCGTGCGTGAGAAGATCGAGCGGTTTCTCTGCGGGATGCTTGCCTTTGTAAGGGCGCACGGAAGGAAACGTCCAGATATCCGTGAACTCCCGGTTCTTGTCTACCCGAAACTTTCGGATAATATCTTCGTAGGGAATCATTCTCGATACTCTTCTTGTCGACAGAATTGCCTGGCATATTCGTGCGTACTGTTCCTCGCTGGGAGTGTTTCGGCCAGCCTCCCAGTTCGAAACAGCACCGCCATGATTGACCTTGCCGTACGCTCCGATTTGTTCAGTGAGATCGTAAGTAGACATACCCGCTTTCGTTCTCATCTCTTTGAGATAGTGACCAAATGGTGAACGATGAAGGTTTCCTTCCTCTGCGGGTTCGGCGAAGATCATTCGCTCGCTGTGAGGATACCACTGGCGAAGGGCCTCTTTCTTCATCTTCCCCTTCCAGCCGTCGTAACCTGGTTCATTCGGCTTTGTCCAGACCACCCGAGACAAGATATTGAACCATTCGGACAAAAGCACCTCCAGCCGGGCGGCCAGAGAAGAATCGCAGAAACAGAAGAGCGATCCATTTGTTTTCAGAATACGCCGCCATTCGACCCCGAATTCCCCCATCCATTCGAGATAGTCCAAATCCTTCTTGAACTGGGTATCACCATAAATGTTTTTCTTCTGAGTTGCGTGATATGGGGGGTCCGTCAGGATCAACGATACTGTATGATCAGGAATAAGCTTGATCATCTCTATCGAGTCCCCGGCGATGAGAATGGCTCTTTCCGTCCTGGTGTGGATAACCTGCTCGGCTGATTGACAGATCCGACTGAATTCTGATTTTCGCGACTTCATAAAGTCTTTTCCCAATGCGGGACTTCCGGGCTCGATGTTCTCAGGCAACATCGATATCTCCCGCTAGTCTCGGCTAAGACTAGTTTCATTCTCAACCTTATCGTATAGTCTCCATTGTGCTGATAATTTTTTCAATATGCTCTTTCAATGAAAAATGCGGAACAATTATCCAGGGGCCATTTAGAGAACGCGCATGCGCCTGGATCTGCAAGATCACATCCTGCTTCCTCGCATACTCAGGGTCTATCCCGACAAGAATTCTTTTCGGTCCTCCCCCAATACAATAACGCCCCAAGTGACAACCAAGCTCAAACATCACAATAGGTTGCACCGATGTACCCTTAGCAAACCAGAACGAAACGACGTCTGATGCCCATAGAGCCTGTTGTTCCCAGTTGATCTGTCCCTCCGCCGCACCAGGATCATCTATGGGAAAATCTGCCCGCCTCGGATTGAGCAATGTCCCCCTGGTCACCTCTGCACAGACTCTACTCGAAACTTCCCTCTGCCAATCCTCGCAATTAGAAATTCCACCGGCCAAAAAAATAGCGGGCCTTGCCATGCCCTCTATCGAATTCGGCGCTTCCACGTATTTCATCTCTTCCTCCAGTCTCAATTAGTCATAGCTAGATCCATCCACACGACCGTGAATAAAACGTACCAACCGATAACCAAACAACCCTCCACACTAAAAAAAAGAGAACCGCTCGACCGGCCCCAAGGAGCGATAGTGCCTTCAAATGTGGGGGGGCATTCTTAGGCAGTGGTCTACCGCTCACATGAGACCGGGAGCAGTTCTCTAAATTCATCTAAAACAATCCCAGGCCATCTGTCAACCCTTGGCCGGAGCCAGAATTCGAGAGAAGACACGTTCCAAACACTCCCGTCTCCGGCAATAAATCGCTGATCCCGATACCTTCCCATTATCGTCTATATTGCCTCCAACAACCTCACGCACCTCTAGGCCCACACTAATGTTTCCATATATGACGACAAAATCCTCACTATCAACTGGGTGCATCCGCTTACATGACTGGCACTCCACCACATTTACTGTCCTCGTTGCCGCAGCCATAACCCTATCCTTGCTCTTACCCTTCGGCATTTTTAACCTCCAACCCTCCACGCATGTGTGGAGAAGACGTTCCAGGGTGCACCCACCCGCCGGATGATCGCAACCTTCCACGCATGTGGAAAAGACCCTTGGAAATCTCCATCTCGCCAAGTCTTTTCCCAATGCGGGACTTCCGGGCTCGACGTCCCCAAGCAACATCGATGTCTCCCGCTAGTCTCGGCTAAGACTAGTCTCATTCCTTACCTCTTCTTACCGTGTTGAAAGCTTTCCTATATACCTCGCAAACATTCCTCACACTATCCTTGCTATGCCCACAAAACGAACACCCCCCCATACGAGATCTCCCAATGCACTTCTCACACTGACCACCATAAAAAATACACAACCCCCCATCGAAGAAGACGTCTAAAGAACCAGCCGCTTCCTCTATTACGGTAACAAGAGAAATGGCTGCTGCATATGCGATCCGTCTCTTCCTTGGAACCTTCATCTCCTGCAAGCGATCAAAAAAAGCCAACTGCTGCTCTCTGCTATATGCCAGTTTTTTAAAAAAGGCCCACTCTCCCTTAAGTCGCATCCCTTGCTCTCTTTCGACCCCTCTCATCAAAGGTCTGCATCGGAATCAACCTGCCTCCGCTATTCCCTTCCTCTCCCGGCTTACGAGTCCCAATGTCCCGTTCCTCCCATGTGCCACTACTGATCCTTTCATCCCACAACTTGACCCTTTCCGATGCCCACTCAAAGGGGGGAGCCTCAGACGAATACTCCTCTACTCGTCGCATCGACGCAGCACTTAGAATCAGATACAACTCCCATGATTTGCCGTGCCTACGCACCAGCCCCCATCTGTTCCCCTTCCGCATCCTATATGCCTCGGGATCGTCGCTGGTCCGAGTCCACAATCGCTTCACCTCTGCCATATCTCTCACCAAACCTTTCCTCAATGCGGGACTTCCAGGCTCGACGTCCCCAAGCAACATCGATGTCCCCTAGTCTCGGCTAAATTCAAAGAGCACAACCTACTGCTTCATTTTTTTCCGCCGTGTCCGGGCTCTCTTTTTTTTCCTTCGCCAACTCCTTCAGCCTTTCAGTAAGTCCGGCGAGTCGCGCCTGTTTCGCCCTGTCCTCTTGCTTCAATTGAGCATTCTCGATTTTCAACTGCTTCAGTTCAGTCTCGACTTCTTGCAGTCGTATCTCTTTCTTTTCCAGCCTTGCCACCTTCTTCTCAACCCTCCCCCATTGCTTACGAAAATCCTGCAACTCTTTCAGATCCGCCCAGGCATGTTGGATATTCAGCGAACTCGTCATGACTTCGTTGGTGAGAATGTCAATTTCATCCTTCTGTTTCTGAGTCGTGCCACGAAGCCTCATCATTTCGGCACGCACCTTCAACCCTTCCTTTTCGTGCCGCTTTATCACCGCACGCTTCTTCTGCAACTGATCCTCGTAAGCCGTCTCCATCTCTTTCGTTTTCGTAACGGCCCGTTGCAACGATGCAGAGCAAGTCTTGTTTGCCTCTTGCAACGACCTGATCCATGGCAAACAAACCGGACGGGGCACAACCTCTCTGTACTGATCCTCCTTGCACCGTATAACAATCTCCGGCTTCCCATCTACAATCGGACTATCCTTCTGCCAAGCCTCGCATTTTTTGGTACACAAAAAGATCCCCGCATCTACGAACTCTGGATTTATCTTCACCGCATTCTCCTCCCTCTGCCTCTTGGCAGGAACTTATTAATACACCATCGAGACGTCAGACGCAAATATAAAACCCCATTTTTTACCACCGCTCCCTTTCTCGAAAAACTACCCCACCATATACCTTTTTCGGGATGAACGCAAGTTCTTTTTTTTCTTGACAATCACTTATTGTTTATCTACTATATTCATAAGGCCCAGCGAGATGCTGGAGGAAGGAAAAGCAAATGAAAAAAGAAAAACAGGCCCACTTTCATGTCAGAGCGGGCAATCTCCCTCTCTGTATAGTAGGAACAGGAAACAGCGCTCTTCTCGGATGGCCCCTGTGCGGTGCCAGATCTAAAGATGAAGCTGAAGCCACGATCAGAAAGTGCAAAACCTCTTTGCTCAAACATGGCCGTGACCCCTCGAACTGGAACCTTCACGTAGTTGAAGGATCATGCCCTGAATCCAAATAACCCACAGAAGGAGAAACCAATGAAAAAAGAAGACAAGAAACAAAAACAAAAAGAGATATTTATCACAGAAATTCCTCTTTTGGTAGCTAAACACCTCTTTCCATTCATGGCCCTTTACGGTCATGTGATCCGGGAAAAACAAGCCGAACCTTATGGCTTCGGATCGCTCCCACTCTCGACACAATTCGAGCTGGCCGCACACAAATTAATCCAGGAAAAGGTAATTCATAACGAATTCGGAGGAGAAGATTATCTACTCTTTGAGCGCTCCGACCTATTGCTCGCCCATTACCGAGATGGCCAACCCGACAACCCCGATCTACTCAATGCTCTTAGGCGACTACAAAAAATCATAGAAAGCATCGGTTTCGAATTCTACTATAAGGACTCACAATGTTTCTGCGCAAAGATGAAAGAACCCCGGAACGATATATGAGAAAGCATCTCCCCCTCACCTACCTCCTCGCCAAGATATGAATCAGTATCAGCTTCAGTCCCTGTATCCGTCTCTGTCTCCGTATCTGTCTCGCCATCGGTTCTGGTATCGGCATCCCCATCCGAGTCGCCATCCGAGTCAGTATCTGTATCCGTGTCTGCGTCCGTGACGGTATCTGTATCGGCGTCAGTGTCAGTGTCGGTGTCGACATCGTTGCCTCATTTGTGCGACGGGGCAATAAATAGTTTTCTTCTTACGGGCTGACAAACATATTCCTGAAGGTGGTCTTCGGCATCCCCCATATGGATTCTTTTCTTCCTTAACTCTATATCTTCTTCATAGGTTCTGACAGGAGCCCACTCTCTTTTCTCTAAGCATAATGGGCAAATATATTGGCCTTGTCTGACCCCGAAGCAGTTATCGAATTCGCCACAGTGACTGCACCTGGTCAAAGTTCTATCCCAATACCGCTTGTCCCTGCTCCATACTGTTTCTGGCATTACGAACCTCTTCCTTTTTATTACATCCTACCAGCCGCTTCGCCCTAAGAGAAGATGCAGGATTCGAACCTGCATGCGAAGAAGTATTGAGCCTTTCGGCTACGCCCGTGGCCGGTACGCCCGCGACCGGCAACACTATCTCTCGCATTTCCGAGTCGTCAAAATGAGAAAGTCCTACACGATGTACCCACATAGCGTCCTAGTGTACATCCCTCAGCCACTGTGCCAATCGTCATCGGCAGCCACCTACCTCGGACTTTCTCGGAGGACATGGCAGGATTTGATACCTGCATTCTCGTCAGACTCAGGATAACAACGCTTCCAACGCCAGCCATCTGGATCGTCTCCAGAGCATGAGCTTCCGGCAGAGCTTATCCCGCCAGTTGCCG
>Ga0180437_10000475_pt1 | contig 77964 bp, 82 predicted proteins | sample SS_ome_4_FD_132410 | JGI IMG/M metagenome (GOLD analysis project Ga0180437, IMG submission 132410) | Hypersaline lake sediment archaeal communities from the Salton Sea, California, USA - SS_3_D_1 metaG | ecosystem: Environmental > Aquatic > Non-marine Saline and Alkaline > Hypersaline >...
TCGCCCACGCCCAATGCCTCGGACGCGGCCCGGAAGGTGTACCGCTCGTCCACGATCAGCCGGACCGCCTCTCGCTTGAACTCTTCGGTAAAGCTCCGCCGCTTACCGACTCCCTCACGCTTCGCTTCGTGCTTCGTTGCGTTCATGTCTCGGACCTCCTGTAAGGAACCATTATCGGCGCCCCGCGGGTGTCCGAAAGTGCTGGGCTATCGCAAATTCAAATTCCAATTGCCGGTGAACCAGGACAGTCGGGGCTAACGGTTTGGCGCCGAGCGCTTTACGCCGCCCCGGAAACCGGCAACAGTTTCGGCCGCGGGGCCTTCACGCCGAAGATGGGGCCTCGCTGTTGGTGCAGCTCGTTAAACGTCTGCCGGAAGAAATCGGGAACCCAGTTGTCTCCCCACGTCCGTTCCCACTCTCGGGTGAGCGTTTTCACTTCTGTGTCGAAATCGTTAGCTCCGCTGCGGCCGTGGGCGTAATAGCGGCCGGGGTACCGGCGGAGATCGCCGTCGAACTTCGGCCCAATGTGCCACAGCTCGTGGATCACGGTCTCGACCTTCTCCGCCGCCGGCAAGTCCATAAACCGCGGCAGGAAGAACGTGACGATGTACAGGGGGTCGACGCCGTCCGGGTTTACGACCTGTTGCATGCGATAGAGCCGCCCGTGGCGCCTTCCCGTCAGCAAACCGTCCTCGAACCGCAGCGGCGTGCACGAAGCGAAGACCCCGAACTGCGACCGGTTGCGGGCCTGCGACACCGCGAACACGCAGCGGTCCAAATCGATGTGGCCCAGGTCCGGAATCTGCCGCAAGAGCTGGCGAGCGAAGGACCGCATCGCGGCGCCGAAGTCGAATCCCCGAGCCGAGTCGGCGGCGGGGAAAGCGCCATGTCCTTGTCCATGCGGGTTGGCTTGCTTACCAAACATGCCGACAACCGAGTGCGAACGTTCGACAAGCTCGATTTCTACCCCAACCCGTCGGCCAATCCAAGAGCAATTGCAGGCGAGACGCCGTTCCGGCGACGGTTAAACGGGGCGATCTTCGTCGGCGGGCTCGGGCGAGGCGGCTTCATCTTCGGGTTCCGCCGTTTCATCTTCGGGTTCCGCCGATTTCCCAGCGTTATCGTCGGTGGCGCCGGAGGGCGATGCTCTTTCGTCCTCGTCCATGTCGTCAATCGTGGGCCTCTCGCTCTTTTGCCGGATCCGGTCCCGCTCGCCGACGAATTCGAGCAGGGCCCGGGTTCCGTTGTCGCCCAGGCGGGGATGGGCGAGGCGGACGATGCGGGTGTACCCGCCGGGGCGGTCCTCGAACCGCTCGGCAAGTTCGTCGAAGAGGATTTCGACCGCCTGTTTGTTGCCGAGTAGCTGCAGGGCCCGCCGGCGAGCGGCGATGGCCGGGGCCTTGGCGCGGTTCCACTTCTGCCACGATTCGCCCTCCCGCCACTGGCGCCAGGCTGCGGACTGGCGCGGAGCCCGCGCCTGGAACTCCTCGGCGGCCCGCTCGTGCGGCAGGGCTTTTCGGGCGATGGTGATGACCCGCTCGACCAGCGGCCGCACTTCTTTGGCCTTGGCGAGCGTGGTGATGATGCGGCCCTTGACCTTGGGTTTGTTGGGCTTTACGCCGATGTCCTCGTAGGCGTAGCCGGCTTCGTTCACGTCGTCGTCGCGTTCCGAGAGGATCAGGCTGGAGGCGAGATTGCGGAGCAGGGCCCGCTGGTGGGATGGGCTCCTTCCGAGCGTGCGTCCGCGGCGGCGGTGTCTCATGGATTCGATCTCTGGCTTAACTTGTGATCATCGATACGCGTCAGTGGGCCACCGGCGAGGGCGGCAGCCGCATGCCCAGGTGCAGGCCCAGCTCGCGGAGCCGGTCGCGGACTTCGTCCAGCGTGGTGTCGCCGAAGTTGCGGACCTCCAGCAGTTCGTCCTCCGTGCGGGAGACCAGGTCTCGCACGGTGTTGATATTCTCGGTTTCCAGGCAGTTGCCGGCCCGCACCGACAGCCGCAGTTCCGCCAGGCTCATGGCGAGTTTCGACTCGAGGGCCAGGTCCGCCCCGGCCCCGCCCGCCTTGGGCGGCGCGCTGATTTTTGGCCCGAGTTCGACGTACTGCACGAACGGGTTGAGGTGCTTGCGGAGGATCTTGGCCGCCTCGACCAGGGCGTGCTCCGGATGGACCGAGCCGTTGGTCCAGATTTCCATCGTCAGCTTGTCGTAGTTCGTCTTCTGGCCGACGCGGGTTTCTTCGATCTCGTACCGCACGCGGGTGACGGGGCTGTACACGGCATCCACCGGGATGATGCCGATTTCGTGCTCGCTGGAGCTATGCTCGCCGGCGGAGACATAGCCGCGGCCGTTCTCGATGACCATCTCCATCATGAAGGGCACGTCGGCGGTGAGCGTCGCCAGGACGTGGTCTTTGTTGACGATTTCGACCTCGGCGTCGGTTTGCACGTCGCGGCCCGTCACGACGCCGGCCGCGCTTCGCTCCACCGTAACGACTTTGGTCATGGAGCTGTGATTCTTGACGACGAGCGATTTGACATTGAGCACGATCTCCGTCATGTCCTGCAGGACGCCCTCGATCGTGGTGAACTCGTGCTGGGCGCCGCGAATTTTGATTTGCGTGACGGCGCTTCCCTCGAGGCTGGAAAGAAGAATCCGCCGCAAGCTGTTGCCCAGCGTCACGCCGAAGCCCCGCTCGAAGGGCTCCGCCACGAACTTGCCGTAGGTGGGGGTGAGGGTCTCCCGTTCGCAATGGACGATGCTGGGAAGTTCAAGACCGCGCCAACGAATGTGCATGTCACCGATTCTCCGGATGGCGTATGGGGGCCGACAATGATCTGCCAGGGGTATTGGTCAGGGAGGACGCAGGGGTCGGGAGCCTTTTTCGGTCAACGTGTTCCCAATGGGCCAACGTGTTCCCAATGGGATCGCCGGCCGGACCGAAAAGGACTCCCGACCCTTTCCCTCCCCGAGTCGTGCAATGCTATTTAGACGCGGCGCTTCTTCCTGGGACGACAACCGTTGTGCGGGATGGGCGTGACGTCTTCGATCGCCTTGACCGTCATGCCGGCGTACTGCAGGGCGGTGATGGCGCTCTCGCGGCCGGAGCCGGGGCCCTTGACGCGGACCTCGACGTCCTTCACGCCGAACTTGGCGGCCTTCTCCGCGGCCTGCTGCGAGGCGACCTGCCCGGCGTAGGGGGTGCTCTTGCGGCTCCCCTTGAAACCGCAGGCTCCGGCGCTGGCCGCGCAAAGGGTGTCTCCCTTGGCGTCGGTAAAGGTCACCAGGGTGTTGTTGAACGTGGCCGTGATGTGGACGATCGCCGACGTCACATTGCGGCGGACGCGCTTCTTCTTCTGCTTGGGCGTTGCCACGCTGGGATTCCTCCGAACGGGTGGCCGTGGTGACTTGTATCTGGTATCTGGACCTGAGTCTTCTCGTGTCGCTTCGAGCTCGTATTCCGTACTCCCTATTCAGCATTCATTATCCATTTCTCCGCGCTACTTCAAATCCTTCACTCCCTTCTTGCCCGCCACCGTCTTCTTGGGGCCCTTGCGGGTGCGGGCGTTGGTGCGGGTCCGCTGGCCGCGGACCGGCAACCCGCGGCGGTGCCGCAGTCCGCGGTAACAGCCGATGTCCTTGAGCCGGTTGATGTCCTGAGTGACCTGACGCCGCAGCGGGCCCTCGACCGTGTAATCCCGTTCGAGCAGCGTCGCGATGCGGCTGACCTCGTCCTCGGCCAGGTCGCGGGACGGCTTGTCGCGGGGAATGCCCGCGTTGTGGCACAACTCCGCCGCCACCTTCGGCCCCACGCCGTAAAGGTATTGCAGCGAGTAAAAAACCGCCCTGTCGTTCGGGATATCGACACCCAGCAAACGCGGCATCCGAAGTCTCCTGTAACTCTTTAATTAGCAAGGGGTTATGGCCTGGCCAGCTACCCCTGCCGCTGCTTGTGGCGGGGATTGCTGCAAATGACGTAGACCCGGCCCTTGCGGCGGACGACCTTGCAGTTCTCGCAGATGCGTTTGACGCTGGCCCGGACCTTCATCGCACAACCCTTTCGCCACAGTCCTACGGGAAAGCACGTCAGTATATCCCCGCGCCTGAAAAGGCCGCAAGCCCCCGTCAAGGTCCGGCGCCGTCCCGGCGGCGGCGCGTGCCAAACGCAACGAATTGGCGGGTATAACCGCTTCTCGCCCGCAGCTGGAATGATGGTAGTGACGAGAGAGTTTGCGGACGCCGCCATAACGGGAGATTGAAATGAGTCTCGCAGCGACCCGCGCCGAAATCCACTACCCCGAGTCGGATGGCATGCCGATGGCCGAGACCGATTTGCATCGTGACTGGATGATATGGCTCATCGACGCCTTGAAATATCGCTACCGCGGCCAGCGGGTGTACGTAAGTGGCGGCCTGTTCGTCTATTACGTCGAAGGCCGCCCCGAGTTCTCGGTCGCCCCCGAAGCCGAGGCGTTGGCCCGCCAAGAGGAGACCCGGGCTCGGCGCGCGGCCGAGGCCGAAGTCGCGCGGCTCAAAGCGATGTTCGAGAACCGCGACAAGACGTGAAGACGGAAATCTCCCTTCTTCTTCTGGGAGAGGGGCCGGGGGTGAGGGTTCTGTAGTAGTCCACGGGCGCCGCGAGCCTGCGGCGTCGCGGCTAAACGGTTTTTTCCGACTTCCGACTTCCACCTTCCGCCTGTCGGACGGTCGGGGCTTGGGGAACGCAAGGCTCCGCACTATACTAATCGGTTTATGTCCCGCCGGAACGTCTCGGCGGGGGCCTTCCCACCACCTGCTGGTGAAGCGGCGCCTTCCTGTGTCGATGGTAACGCAGGAACCCGGCGGCGCCTTCGGCTTCACGCACCCACCGCGGACGGCGCGTTTTACCGCCGCCGCGACAGAAAGGAACTTCCATGGCGCATGAGCTGGTCAAAGAACTCGTCGAGGCGGGGGTCCACTTCGGGCACCGGGCCAGTCGGTGGAATCCGAAGATGGCGCCGTACATTTATGCCCGCAAAAGCCTCATTCACATTATCGACGTCCGCGAAACGATCCGCGGGCTGCTGCGGGCCAAGAAATATCTCGGCCAGGTGGCCGGTAAAGGGGGCAGTATCTTGTTCGTCGGCACCAAACGGGCCGCTGGCGACGCCGTCGAGCGAGAGGCCAGCCGCAGCGGCATGCCGTTTGTCAGCGAGCGGTGGCTGGGCGGCACGCTCACCAATTTCCGCACCATCCGGGCCCGCCTGAGCCGGTTGGAAGAACTGGAAGAAATGCGGAAAAGCGGGGCGATCAACGAATACTCGAAGAAGATGCAATCCTCGCTTAACCGCGAGTATCGCAAGGTCTACCGCAACCTCAACGGCATGCGGACGATGAACCGGATTCCCGAGGCGGCCATTATCGTCGATCCGAACAAGGAGAAGAACGCCGTCCGCGAGTGCCACAAGCTGGGCGTGACCACGGTCGCCCTGATCGACACCGACTGCAACCCGGACGACGTCGATCTGCCGATTCCCGCCAACGACGACGGCATCCGCGCGATCGAAGCGGTGCTGCGTCACCTGGCCGATGCGGTCATCCAGGGCAAGGGCTCGGCGGAAGCCTACCAGAAATCGGCCGAACCGACGCCGGCTGACGCGGCTGCAAAGGAAGAAGTGGCGGCGTCAGCGTGAGGTTGGGAAATCCGAAATCCGAATCTCGAAATCCGAAACGAATTAAGAGCACGAATTTACGAAATTCGAAACGGTCGCCAAGGCGAAGTGCCGCCAATGCAACGAACCGTCAAGGAAGCGTTGCGGCGGAGGTTTCAGTCATTCGGATTTAGGATTTCGAATTTGTTTAGGATTTCGGATTTAGTATTTCGGATTTAGTAATCAGTTAGGATTCACCAAGGAAAGGAGACATCTCAATGGCCATCACTGCCGCGGCGGTCAAATCGCTGCGCGAGCGCACCGGGCTACCGATGATGGATTGCAAGAAGGCCTTGGAAGAGGCCGGCGGGGACGAGGACGCCGCCATTGAAACGCTGCGGAAGAAAGGCGCCGCCAAGTTTACCGAGCGGCAAAGCCGCGAGACCGCTTTCGGCCGGATCGCCGTTCATGCCTCGCTCAAACCCGGCGTCGGCGCCATGGTCGAGCTGAAGTGCGAAAGCGCTCCGATGACCAAGCAGGAGGACTTTGTCCGCCTGGCCGACGACCTGGCCAAACAGCTCGCCACCGGCCCCGGCGCCGCGACCGCCGACGAACTCCTCGCCCAGCCCTCGCCCAGCGATCCGTCAAAGACGCTCGCCGATATCCGCGATGACGCATTCAACCGCATGCGGGAGGTCTTCAACGTGGGCCGCATGGTGCGGATCGACGGCCCCTGCGGCGGCTACAGCCACAACGCGGGCACCATCGCGGGCGTTCTGGTCGAGGCGGAGGGGGGCAACGAGGAGTTGCTCAAAGACATCGCCATGCACATCGCGGCCATGCGGCCGATGGCCCTCACCGTCGAAGAGCTCGATCCCGCGGTCGTCGCCAAGGAAAAGGAAATTCTCACCGAGGCCTCCCGAGCCGAGGGCAAGCCGGTGAACATCATCGAGAAGATGGTGATCGGCCGGATGCGGAACTTTTACGCCGAACGGGTGCTGCTCGAGCAGCCGTTCGTCAAGGACGACAAGCAATCGGTCGGCAAGGTGGCCAAAGCCGCCGGGGCCAAGCTCAAGCGGTTTGTGCATTGGATTTTGGGAGAGCAGACGTAGCATTGCGCGCATGTTGAAATCCGAAATCCGAATCTCGAAATCCGTATCAAATTCGAAGCACGAATGACCGAAATTCAAAACCGCCGCCCGTGCATGGAAGTGCATGGGGATGTTTTGAACATTCGAATTTCGTATTTGGGGCTTGTTTCGGATTTCGATATTCGTGCTTCGGATTTTGGTTGCGGCCGAAGGCCGCGTTAGGGGGTCGGGAGTCTTTTTCGGTCCGCGTCTGTCCATTGGCTTCACGGATTGACCGAAAAAGACTCCCGACCCCTTCCCAACCACCAACCACCAACCACCAGCCACCAGCCTCGAATCCCCAACCACCCCATGCCCGACTCCCATCAACCTTACAAAACCATCATCCTCAAACTTTCCGGCGAAGCGTTTTCGCCGTCGGGGGAGCGGGGAATCAGCATGGAGGACGTGGGGCAGGTGGCCCGGGAGGTTTTCACCGCCCACCAGGCCGGTTGCCGCATCGGCGTGGTGATCGGCGGCGGCAACATCCTTCGGGGCGCCACTTTTAAGGCCTCCTCGGCGATGGTGCAAGAGGCCACCGCCCATTACATGGGGATGCTGGCCACGGTCATTAACGGGCTTGCCTTGCAAGACGCCCTGGAAATGGTCGGCGCCGAGACCCGGTTGATGTCCGCCATTCGCATGGACGGCGTCGCCGAACCGTACATCCGCCGCCGGGCCAAGCGGCACTGGGAGAAGGGCCGGATCATCATCCTGGCCGCGGGCACAGGCAGCCCCTTCGTCACGACCGACACCGCGGCGGCGCAGCGGGCCCTGGAACTGGAGGCCGACATCCTGATGAAGGCGACCCGCGTGGACGGCGTCTACAGCGACGACCCGGAAAAGAACCCCCACGCCGTCTTCTACCGCGAACTCGACTACCAGACGATGCTCGAACAAAACCTGCGGGTGATGGACCCCACCGCGATTACCCTTTGCATGGAACACGACGTGCCGGTGCTGGTCTTCAACTTCCGCAAAGCCGGCGCCATTTTGCGTGCGGTGCGGGGCGAGCGGGTGGGGACAAAAATTGGGAGCCGCAAGGCGGAATGAGTGGGCCGTAAGCTGTAAGCCGTAAGCTCTAAGCGATAGACAGGACGACCGCTGGGCGCATACGGAAATCCGAAATCCGAATCTCGAAATCCGAAACAAATTCGAAGCTCGAAGGACTGAAATTCAAAACCGCCGCCCCCGTGTGGAAGGGTGTGGGGACGTTTCGATCATTCGAATTTCGGATTTGTGATTTGTTTCGGATTTCGAGATTCGTGCTTCCGATTTGGTTGCGGCATCGCCGCGCTAGGATTTTTTGCTTAGGATTTTAACAACACCGCATCGATCCAATCCAAGGAACCACCTGTGTCCCAGGAAGAAATCCTTTTCGACGCCGAAGAGCGGATGGAGAAGGCGATTGACGTCTTTCGCAACTCGCTGACCGGCATCCGCACCGGGCGGGCCAATCCCAAGCTGGTCGAGCCGATCCGGGTCGACGCCTACGGGTCGGCCACGCCGCTGAAGCAGCTTGCCCAGGTCAGCGCCCCGGAGCCGCAGCAGATCGTCATCCGCCCGTACGACCCGTCGGTCATCGGCGACATCGAGAAGGCGATCATCGCCAGCAACCTCGGCATGGCCCCGCAAAACGACGGGCGGCTGATCCGCCTGAACGTGCCTGCCCTTTCGACCGAGGTCCGCAGGAACATGGTGTCGCGGATCAAGGAACTGGCGGAAGAGGCCAAGGTCGCCATCCGCAATATCCGCCGCGACGCCAACAAGGCGGCCGACCAGGGCGAAAAAGACAAAGACCTGAGCGAAGACGAACGCGACAAGACGAAAGAAGAAATCCAAACCCTCACCAAAAAATACGAAGACCAGGCGACCGAAATGGCCAAGACGCGGGAAGGGGAGGTAATGGAGGATTGAAGTCGGTCGCTCGAAAACAAGGGATACCCATGCAAGTCGAACTTCCGGAGGAGATCCTCCATCGCGTGAGGAAACGCGCCGGCAATGGCGTTTCGGAGGTGGATGTCATTCGCAACGGCCTCGATGCCCTGGATCGCCTGGACCAGGAACGCCTCGCCATTCAAGTAGGTATCGATGCCGCTGCCGAGGGACGTGTGCGGGATTTCGACGAATTCGCGCGGGAGTTTCGCGAGAGAAACGGCATCGCGGCGAGGGGGTAGATGCCGGATCTCGTCATTTCTGAACCCGCCGAAGCTGATATCCAGTCCGCATATGACTGGTGGCGGCTCAACCGTTCCGCCGAGCAGGCTGAGCGTTGGTTCGAAGGGATTTATGCGATCATTCGCAGCCTTCCCGAAAACCCAGGGGCGGTCACGCAGCCCCAGAAACGGACCTGCTGCCGCACGGCATCCGGCAAACGCTGTTTGGTATTGGTAGCCGGGCGACCCACCGCGTGCTCTACACGATTGTGGACGAAACGATCACGATTCTGCGGGTTCGCCATGCGGCGCAAGACGAACTGAAGGTTGCGGACTTGTCTTAGGCTGGCGAGCTGAATGCAGTCACCATTATTTCGTGGCTCTGCGGCCACCCATCGTTGACCCCGGCGATTTGCGGCAATATTCTGACTCGCAGCGCGAATAGCTGGGTGATTTTCACCGACATTCGCTTCCCTCCTCGTACAAGGCCGCGGGCCCGGAGCGTCGTCATGTTCCAGTTCTTTCTTCTTTGCGCGGTGGTGGCGGGGACGATCTTTCTTGTCCAGTTCGTGCTGACGATGCTTGGGGTGCTGGGCGACGCCGACCTCGATCTCGACGTGCCCGACGCCGATATCGACTTCGATGGTGGGGATTTTGACGGCGGCGCCGATTTTGGCGCCGCGGACGGCGGCCCGGCCATGGACACGTCCATCGACACGCCGGCCGATTCCGCCACCGGACAGCTCTTTCGCATGATTTCGTTGCGGACGCTCGTGGCGGGTGTGCTATTCTTTGGTCTAGGGGGGATGCTCGCCCTGGATAACGGGGCGCCACCCTGGTTGGCCCTCGCCATCGGCGCCGTGTGCGGCGGCGGGGCGTTTTACGCCGTGTACTGGGTCTTCCGCCTCATCTACGGGATGGGGGAAGACCACACGGCCAGGATTCACGACGCCCTCGGCGCCGGCGGCACGGTCTACGTGCCGATCCCGCCGGGCGGCGAAGGCGTCGGCAAGGTGCAACTGCGAATGGCCGGGCGGATCATCGAGATGGCCGCCCGGTCGTCCGTCGATTACCAACTGCCCACGGGAACCCGTATCCAGGTGACGAAACTGGCCGGCCCGACCACCGTGGTCGTCCGACCGACCGACCCGGCGGCGATCGCCGGGGGCGCGGAGATATCGGAAAATCCTCAATCCTAGCGCGGCGAAGCCGCAACCAAAATCCTAAGCACGAAACGCTAAATCCTAAACAAATTCAAAGCACGAAGGTTCGAAATATCAAAACACTCACGCCGCTGACCGACTTCAACCCTGAGGACGACCGATGAACCCGCTTCCGACAATCGCCGCGCTGCCGCTGGCCCAATTCGACGACATCAGCACATCGACGATGGTGGGGATCGCCGTATTGGTGATCTTCATCGCGTTCCTGATCTACGTCGTCTCCCTGTTCGTGAGCAACTTCAAGCGTTGCCCGAGCAACCAGGTGCTGGTGGTCTACGGCAAGTTCACCGGCAAGGACGGGGCGGCCCGCACGGTGCATGGCGGGGCGTCGTTCGTGCTGCCGCTGTTTCAAAATTACGCATACCTGAGCCTCGAGCCGATTCAGATCGAGATTCCGCTCCGCGGCGCCCTCTCCAGCGAAAACATCCGCGTGAACGTGCCGAGCGTGTTTACCGTCGCGGTCGGCACCGATTCCGCCGTCATGCAGCAGGCGTCGATTCGTCTGCTGGGCCTGACCACGCAGGAAATCCGCAAGCAGGCCGAGGAAATCATCTTCGGGCAGCTCCGCCAGGTGATCGCCTCGATGGGCATCGAGGAAATCAACCGCGACCGCGACACCTTCTTGCAGCACATCATGCAGTCGCTCGAGCCGGAGCTGAACAAGATCGGCCTGGTGCTGATCAACGTCAACATCACGGACATCACGGACGAGTCGGGCTACATCGACGCCATCGGCCAGAAGGCCGCGACCGAGGCCATTCAGCAGGCCCGCGGCGACGTGGCCGACAACGAGAAGATGGGTGAAATCCGCGTGAGCACCGCCGAGCGGGACAAGTCGGTGCAGGTGGCCAACGCCCGCCGCGACCAGTCGATCGGCGTGCGAGCCGCCGAGCGAGACCAAGCGATCCGCGTCGCCGAGATGGAAAAGGAACAGACCATCGGCGAGCAGTCGGCGATGTACCAGCGGGAGGCCGCGGTGAAAGACGCCGAGCGCGAAAAGCGTATCCGCGTGGCCGACGCGGACGCCCTGGCCATCGACGGCGAAAACCAGGCCCAGGCAACGATCGCGGCATCCCAGGCGGCGCTGCTTGTCAAACGGGCCGAAGCCTATCAGCTTGGCGAAGGCCGCAAGAAAGAGGCCGAGGCCGCGGTGCTGGAAATCCAGAACCGGGCGATGGCCAAGGCCGCTATCGCCGAGGCCGAACGCATCGAAGCCGAGCAGCGGGCCAAGCTCGAAGCGGCGGCCAAGGCCGAGAAGGCCAAGATGATCGTCGACGCCGAGGCCGAGGCCGAGAAGCGGCGGCTGGAAGCCCGCGGCGAAGCCGACGCCATCTTCGCCAAACTCGACGCCGAAGCCCGCGGCCAGTACGAAATCCTGGCCAAAAAGGGCGCCGGTCTGAAGGCGATCGTGGACGCCTGCGGCGGCAGCAAGGAAGCCTTCCAATTGATGCTGCTCGAGCATCTCGACTACCTGGCCAACGCCAGCGCCAAGGCGATCTCGAACATCAAGTTCGACAAGGTCGTGGTCTGGGAAGGCGGCGCCAATGGCGACGGCCGCAGCAGCACCGCCGGCTTCTTAAACGGCATGGCCAAGACCCTCCCGCCGATGCTGCAGGTGATGAAGGACATCGGCGGCGTGGAACTGCCGGAGGCCCTCATCAAGCTGGCCGAGGAGCAAGGCCTCGGCGGCGCCGCCGATGGCAAACCGGCGGCCGCCCCGCGAGCGACGGTGGAAGCCAAGGCGAAGCCATAGCCCCGACCACGGTTGGGACGTTACCCCTCGATCCCCAAATCTCGAATGGTCAGCAGCGACATCAGCGGCACGCCCACCGCGGCGAAGGCCTCCTGGCCGCCCGCGAGGCGGTCCACGATAGCGATGGCCCCGATCACGTTCATCCCGCGGGCCCGCACTTTTTCAATCGCCTTGAGGGCCGAGCCGCCGGTGGTCACCACATCTTCGGCGATCACGCACGAGGCGCCCTCGCCGGCGTGGCCTTCCACGTCCGAGCCCGTGCCGTGCGTTTTGGACTCTTTGCGGACGATGAAACCCCGCAGCTCGCGGCCCCGCAACGCGGCCGTGGTGATTACGGCGCCGACGATCGGGTCGGCGCCAATCGCCATGCCGCCGACCGCGTAGGGAAAGGCGTCGCCGGGAAAGCGGGTCTCGATTGCATCCAACATGCCGGCGCCGACCAGGGCCGCCCCCGCCGAGTGCAGCGTCACCTTGCGGCAATCGAGATAGAAAGACGCCTTCTTGCCGGAAGCCAGCGTAAAATCGCCGAATGCCAGGGCCTCAGCTTGGATCAATTCGATCAAAGCGTCACGGTTGTAGGTCATCATCATCCTTGTACTTCTCTCTCAGCTCGACCAGCTTGCGTTTGAGCCGTTCCTGGACTTCCTTATACGCCGGGTCGCCGTAGACGCTTTTCATCTCCTGCGGGTCTTTCTTTAGATCGAACAGCTCCCACTCGTCCTTTTGATGGAAATAGATGAGCTTGTAATCCCTGGTCCGCACGCCGTAATGACGGTTGACCATGTGGACGGCGGGGAACTCGTAATAGCGGTAGTAAATCGCCTCCCGCCAATCGTCGGGGGTTTTTCCTTTCAAGAGCGGCAGCATACTGCGGCCCTGCATATCCTCGGGGATCTCGACGCCGGCAACATCGAGGAATGTTTCGGCGAAGTCGAGATTGAGCGTCATCGCGTCGCACGCGCTGCCCGGCTCGATCACGCCCGGCCAACGGATGAGACAAGCGTTCTTAAACGATTCCTCATACATCCAGCGCTTGTCATACCAACCGTGGTCCCCCAGGTAGAAGCCCTGATCGGAGGTGTAGACGACGATCGTATTCTTCGCCAGCCCCGACGCATCCAGGTAATCGAGCACGCGGCCCACGTTGTCGTCCACGGACGCGATGCAACGGAGATAGTCCTTGATATACCGCTGATACTTCCACTTAACGAGGTCCTTGCCGGTCAGGTTCGCCTCCTGAAAGGCCTTGTTCTTCGGCTCGTAGGCGGCGTTCCAAGTTTCGAGTTGGTCGGGGGTGAGATTGCGGGGCGGGACCAGCTTGAGATCGCGGGCGGTCATGTGCCGGGCGATGGTCATTTCCTGTTCGCGGGCCGACGACGTGCGGCCCTCATAATCGTCAAACAAAGTGGAAGGTTCGGGGATTTCGACGTCGTCATACATATCGAAATACTTCGGCCCCGGCTCCCATTCGCGGTGCGGCGCCTTGTGCTGATACATCAGCATGAAGGGCTTGCCGGGATCTCGCTTATCCTTGAGCCACTTGAGGGCCTCATCGGTAATGATGTCGGTAGTATATCCGGTATGCTTGACGCGGCCCTCGGGCGTGAGCATCGGCGGATTATAGTAGGGTCCCTGGCCGATCAGGATGTGATAGTCGTCAAACCCGGTCGGCATGGTCGCCAGATGCCACTTGCCAATGACCGCCGTTTGGTATCCCGCCTTCTGCAGCAGCTTGGGAAATGTTTGCTGAGAGCCGTCGAACTTGTTGCCGTTGCGGAAAAAGCCGTTGAGATGGCTGTACTTGCCCGTGAGAATCACCGCTCGGCACGGTCCGCAAATGCTGTTGGTGACAAAGAAGTTGTTTAAGAGCATGCCCTCCTTGGCGATGCGGTCGAGGTTCGGCGTTTCGTTGATCTTGCTGCCGTAACACGAGAGGGCGTGGTAGGCGTGGTCGTCCGACATGATGAAGAGGATATTCGGGCGGGCCGGTTCGGCGGTGGCCCCGCGGGCAAGTCCACCGAGGATGACGACCGCCGTCACGCAGAATGCGGCAAGCGAACGACGGTGAACGAGGCATCGGAGGGCGCGACGCATGGCGGGTTCTCTTGGTGCGGTGGTGCGGACCAACTACTAGCTGAACGGGTCGGTGAATCCCGGGTCGCCGTCATCGCCGCCAGGGCCCGGCGCGGGAGCAGGGGCCGGGGCGCCGAACGGATCACCGGCGTCGGCCGGACCAGGATCGGGGGCCGGGGCGCCAAAGGGATCGCCGGCGTCGGCCGGACCCGCGTCGGCGGGGGGCAAGGCGGGACCGGCGTCATCGCCAAAGAGATCACCGGCGTCGGCCGGACCCACGTCGGCGGGGGGCAAGGCGGGACCGGCGTCATCGCCAAAGGGATCGCCAGCGGCGGGTGGGTCCACAGGAGGGGCGTCCGGCGCCGCGCCGTCGTCTTCATCATCGCCGGAGGCCTTCGCGGCGCCGCGGGTCAGCGCTCCCAGCAGCGAGCCGAACGCGCCCCGTTTGCCGTCGTCCGCCTTGGCGTCATCCGCGGCGGGGGGAGCGGCGCCGGGCTCGGGGGTTCCCGCAGCATCGCCGTCGCCGTCCGCAGGCGCCGCGCCAAAAGGATCGCCAGCGTCAAGAGCATCGTCGCCATCGGCCGGAGCCTCCCCAGGCGGGGCCTCGGGGGGCGCGGCGGCGCCACCGAACGGATCGCCGCCGCCGAAGGGATCACCGGCGTCGGCCGGCGGCGGGGGCTCGGTGGGAGCGCCGTCGGCCGGTTCGCCTGGAACGCCGCCGCCGAAGGGGTCACCGCCGCCGCCCAGAGGATCATCGGTTTCTGAGGGCGCGGGGGGCATATCTGGCACCGGGGGCGCCGCTGCGCCACCAAAAGGATCGGCCGCGCCGCCGCCGAAGGGATCCGTGGATTCCTCACCCGCGTCGCCACCAAAGGGACTCTCGGTTTCACCGCCGCCAAACGGGTCGGTTCCCCCGCCGTCCGCCGGGGGTCCCTCGGCCGGGCCCCCTTCAGGAGCGGGCACGGCTTCGCCCATTTCCAACTCGCCCAACCGGAACGGGTCGGGGGTATCATCAGCCGGAGCGATCGGAATGTCGTCGGGCTCAATGGTCGGCACGCCCCCCTCGCCCTGCGGCTGCGGCGCCACGCCGCCCGGTTGCAGCGACGCTTCATACTTCGCCTTGTCCTTGGCAAGCTCCCGCTGTTTCTTGGCGATGCGGGCCTTGGTGCGGTTTTCTTCGAGCACAAAGCGTTCCGGCCCCTGAATCCGCTCCAAGGCGCGGCCGATGGGGTAGAACTGCTCGTCCGTGATCTCGTTGCTGGCCCCCTGGCGGAAGTCCTCCTCGGCCTGCTGCGGCCGGCCGAGCTTCATCAGCGCCAGGCCGCGGAAATAGTAGATCCGCGGGTCGTTACCGCCCAGCTCGATCGCGGTGTTGAAGCTGTTGAACGCCTCGACATATTCGCCGGCGAAATACTGATGTACGCCGCGGCCGTACAGGTCGCCCGCGAGGTTTTCCTGGGCGAATCCCCCCGCGGCGAAGACAAGCCATCCCAGGGCGAAAACGCCAACTGCGAGCACGTTACGCATGATGTAATGCTCCCTAAGTTTCTCTGATTTTGAAAGCGTACATGGCGTGAATGGTGGCGGGGCCCGGCGGGCCAGCCGTCGCGAACGAGCGCAATCCGTCTTCCGACGGGCCACCCGTCGGCCGCACATTGCGCACGTCCATTTACCATCGTAATCACGGGCAAGCGTGGATACAAGCAAATGGGAAGGGCCAAAGACGAGAATTTCGCCGAATCAAGTCTCCCGCCGCAAGAATGCTGGCGAAATTCCTTGATTCCTCGGGATTTCCATGAGGAATGAGGGATGCGCTACTATTCTCTATCGCTCATCCGGTTCCACCTTACGGGCACGTCGTTGGACTGCCTTGGCCCTGGCGTGCTGCGGCCCGCTTCGACCTGCTTTTGAAGCAGCGAGGTGAGTTCGGCCACGATCTCGGGACGCGCGGCGTAGAGGTTGGTCGTCTCGCCCAGATCGTCGGCGAGGTTGTAGAGTTGCCCCGGATGCTCGTCGTGGCCCTTGGTCCAGCCGCCGGAGCCTTTGCCCGCGATCAGCTTCCACGGTCCCCTGCGGATCGAGAGCAGTCCCTGCGATGACTGGCTGATCGCGGTCTCGCGCGCCGGCCCCTCGGCGCCGCGCAACAGCGGAAGGATGCTGACGCTGTCCTCGCCCTCGTCGTCCGCCAGATCGTAACCGACGATCGCGGCGCAGGTCGCCATCAGGTCCGCCTGGTGGACGAGCTGATCGTTGACCGTCCCTGGCTTTACGACACCGGGCCAGCGGACGACAAACGCCACTCGATGGCCGCCCTCCCAGGCATCGGACTTGTAACCGCGGAGCGGGCCGCTGGGGTAGTGTCCCTGCTGCTCCATCTCCTTGGCGCCGATGTAGGGCGCGCAGCCGTTGTCGCTGGTAAGAATCACCAGCGTCCGGTCGGCCTCGCCGGCCTCGTCGATCGCCGTGAGCACCCGTCCAATCACCGCGTCGGTCTCCATGACGAAATCGGCGTAGACGCCCAGCCCGCTCTTGCCCTTCCACGGATCGTTGACGGCCAACGGCGTGTGCGGGGCGGTCAGCGGCAGGTAAAGGAAGTACGGCTGGTCCTTCGCCGCCGCCCGCTTGATATACGCCGCCGCCTTCTCGCCGAGTGTCGGGAGAATCGGCTCGAGCGTCCAACCCGGCAGCGCCGGCCCCTGCTTGCTGGCCAGGGGTCTGCGGACAAGCTTCGGATCGAGTCGCGCCGAAGGAATGCCTACCGTCCGGTCATCCTCGATGAAACAGAAGGGCGGCCAATTGGGCACGTCCGTGCCGAAATAGTGGTCGAATCCGCGGGCGGTCGGCCCGCCCGTTATCGGCTGCGCGAAGTCGATCTGCTCGCCCTGACGCGGCCAGTTCCAGCCCAGATGCCACTTGCCGATACACGCCGTCTGATAACCTTGCTGGTCGAGCATGCCCGCCACGGTCAGGCGGTCCTCGTCAATCAGCGGGCGCTCCCAAAGCCCGACGATCCCGCGCTGCAACCGCGATCGCCAATGATACCGCCCGGTCAACAGCGCGTAGCGCGACGGGCTGCACACGCCGCTGCTGGAATGGCCATCGGTAAAGCGCATGCCCTGCGACGCCAGCTTGTCGATCTGCGGCGTGGGAATCTTTCCGCGATCGGGGTTGTAGCACTGGACATCGCCATAGCCGAGATCGTCGGCGTAGAGGACGACGATGTTGGGCCGCTCCGCTTCCGCCAGGCAGACGCCTGGGCCCGGCAACCCGGCAAAAAACAACAGGCAGAGGATGGTTCGCATGGTGGTGCAGTCTCGCTTGCAGGTCGAGCTATCGGCTCTGGCACAGGACGGCCGACCCTCTCCCCGAGGGAGAGGGAGTAAACCTTCGCTGCGCGAAATCTCCAACTTCCAACTTCCGACTTCCAACTTCCGACTTCCAACTTCCGACTTCCAACTTCCCCTAACGCTTCCGATTGGCCATGTGCACCGCCATGCCGAGCGCCCCCAGGGCGGCTTCGCCGAGGCTTTCGGCCAGCGTCGGATGGGCGTGGCAGACGTGGCCGAGGTCCTCGGCGCTGGCGCCGAACTCGATGGCGGCGCCCGCCTCCGCAATGAGATCGCCGGCCCGTGGGCCCAGGATGTGCACGCCTAAAAGCCGGTCGGTTTCTTTGTCCGCCAACACCTTCACGCGGCCTTCGGTGTCGCCGAGGCTCATCGCCCGGCCGCTGGCGGCGAAGGGGAACATCCCCTTGTTGTACGTCACGCCGGCGTCCTTGAGCTGCTCCTCGGTCTTGCCGACGGAGGCGATCTCGGGATGCGTGTAAACCACGCCGGGGATCGCGTCGTAGTTCACGTGCCCGCGGCCACCCACGATATTTTCGACGCAAGCGAGCCCCTCGTGCGATGCCTTGTGGGCGAGTTTCGGCCCGCGGATGCAGTCGCCGATGGCGTAGACGTCGGCGGCGGTCGTGCGGAACGCATCGTCCACCACGATGTGCCCGCGGTCGTCCGTTTCGACCCCGGCGTCTTCCAGGCCGAGTTTCTTCGTCACCGGGACGCGGCCGATGGCCAGCAGCACGCGGTCGCACTCGATCGGCTCGCCCCCTTCCACTTCCACCCGGCACGTCTGGCCGTCCACCCTGGCCGATTTGACGCGGGCGCCGAGATGGAATCTCAAACCCTGTTTCTCGAAGATGCGGTGGGCGAGCCGGGCCAGTTCCGCATCCATGCCGGGGAGGATGCGGTCGAGCGCTTCGAGCACGATGACCTCGCTGCCCAGGCGGTTCCACACGCTGCCCATCTCCAGGCCGATGTAGCCGGCGCCGATGACGACGAGCCGCCGGGGGACCTCGTCGTAACGGAGCGCCTCGGCGCTGGCGCCGATGCGATCGCCGTCAAGCTCGACGCCCGCAAGCGGTGCCGGGGCGCTGCCGGTGGCGAGGAGGATCCGCGTGGCGGAGATTTCCTGCGTGGCCTCGGGGCCGTCCACCTGAACCTGCCCCGGCCCGATGAGTTTGCCGCGGCCTTGCAGGCGCGTCACGCCGTTGCTCTTGAAAAGCTGTTTTACGCCGCCGGAAAGCTGCTCGACGATCTTCCGCTTTCGCTCCATCATAACGGCAAGAGAAAACGAGACGTCGCCCACCTGCACGCCATGCACAGCCAGCGCGTGCCGGGCCTCGTGGAGCTTCTCGCTGCTTTCCAAGAGCGCCTTGCTGGGAATGCAGCCCACGCGGAGGCACGTGCCGCCAAGCTGTTCGTTCTCGTCCACGCAGGCGGTGGAAAGGCCAAGCTGCGCGGCCCGAATGGCGGCCACATACCCGCCGGGCCCGCCGCCGATGACAATCAGATCGAAGGTTTTTTCTGGCATTTTACACTTCCAGCATCATCCGCGCCGGTTCTTCGATGATTTCCTTGATTCGCCGCAGGAAGGTCACGGCCTCGCGGCCGTCCACGATGCGGTGGTCGTAGGTGAGCGCGATGTACATCATGGGCCGGACCACCACCTCACCGTTTTCGGCCACGGGCCGGTCCTCGATGCTGTGCAGGCCCAAGACACCGCTTTGGGGCGGGTTGATGATCGGCGTGGACAGGAGCGACCCGTACACGCCGCCGTTGGTGATCGTGAACGTGCCCCCTTCGAACTCGTCCGGCCGCAGCTTGTTGTCGCGGGCCCGGGCGGCGAAGTCGGCGATGGCCTCCTCGATCTCGGCGAAGCCCAGGAGTTCCGCGTTGCGGAGGATGGGCACGACCAACCCCTTGCCGCCGCCGATGGCGATGCCAATGTCGCAGTAGTTCTTGTAGACGATGTCGCGGCCGCGGATCTCGGCGTTGATCGCGGGAAAGTCTTTTAAGGCTTCGACGGAAGCCTTCACGAAGAAGGACATGAATCCGAGTTTGACGTTGTATTTTTCCTGAAAAGATTCGCGGTAGGTTTTGCGGAGTCCCATCACCGCCGCCATGTTGATTTCGTTGAACGTGGTCAAGAGGGCCGCCGTCTGCTGGGCCTCGACCAGCCGGGCCGCGATCCGCCGCCGGATGAGCGTCATCGGGGCGACCTCCTCCTGCCGGAAGCCCGCCGAGGCCGCCAGGGCCGCCGTCCGCTCCGCGGGAAGCTGCGGGGCGGAACGGATCGTCTCGTCCCCCTTCACGCGGGACTCCGGCTTGCGGGACGGCACACCCTTCGTCTCCGCGGGCCGCCGCGCTTTCTCCGCCGTGGGTTTTTCGGGGGCGGGCTCCGCCGTCGGCTCGTCGGACTGCTTCTCGGGCTCGACCGTCGCGCCGCCTTCCCCCTGCCATTTGCCCTTGGCCTTCAGATGCCGGACGACGTCTTCCTTAAGCAACCGTCCGCCAGGGCCGGTCGCCTCGATCTCCCTGCCTTGCAAGCCGTACTCGCTTAAAAGCCGTTGAGCGGCGGGCATGATGTGCAGCGGGGGGGGCAGGCTGCCGTCGTCGCCGCCGGCGGACTTGTGGGCAGACGGCTTTGCTTCCGGTTCGGCCACGTCCGCCGATGTTTCAGCCTCGCGCTGCTGCGCGTCGTCGGCCGACTTCGTGTCGTCCACCACCCCGATCACCTCGCCGATTTCGGCCTCCTCGCCGGTTTGCTTGTGGATTTCGAGCACACCCGGCGCCGGGGCCGCAAGGTCCATGCTGGCCTTGTCCGTTTCGATCTCGACGAGGTTTTCATCCTTTTCGACCCAGGCGCCGGATTCCTTGTACCACCGGCCGACCTGGACTTCCTGGATCGACTCGCCGGCCTCGGGGATTTTGATCTCGTGTGGCATGTCGCTGTTCGGATTCGCCCGTGACGTTTGTTAGGCTTTGTGGTCGGTAGCGTGCATTTGGATGGGTGGCACGCCCATAGCGGACCAACCGGGATCATCATTGCGGCTGCGCGCCGGTCAATATCCTGAGCGAGTTGGCGTCTGGGCGCCGGGAGCGATGGGCGTGGAAACCTGCACGCCGCTTCCCACGCCCACCGCCCTAAAGGGCTCAGGGCGTGCCACCCAAGGGCTCAGGGCGGCGCCGCCCGCGGCCTCGGGGTTGTGCCACCCGTCGCTTTCTCTGTTGCACGCCACCTTTCGGTTACACGCCACTAGTTTATCCCGCGGTTGGGAATGGCGGTAGCACGGGGAAATTTCGCTATAATGATCCGCCGGCCCTCTTCCTTTCGCCTCACGTTCTTCACCGGGAGCGTTTTCCGATGACCTTGCTCTCCCGCCGCAATTGCCTCCTCGCCGGCGCCGCGACCGCTGGATCCTTCCGGCTGTCGCGTTGTTTGGCTGGGGCGACTGCGGCCACGCCCGAGTCCGCCGACCGGCTACCGGACTGGCCGCTTCGCTACTGCCTGAACACCAGCACCATTCGCGGGGCCGATCTCCCGTTGGACAAGCAGGTCGAAATCGCCGCCCAGGCCGGGTACGACGCCGTCGAGCCGTGGACCCGCGATATCGAGGCATTCATCCAGGCAGGTGGCCGCCTTCGCGATCTGAAGAAGAAGATCGACGACGCCGGCCTGGCCGTCAAAGGCGCCATCGGCTTTGCCCGCTGGGCCGTGGATGACGACAAGGACCGGGCCGCGGGCCTGATGCAACTAAAGACCGAGATGCAGTGGCTGGCGGAACTCGGCTCGCCCCGCATCGCGGCGTCCCCGGCCGGCATCCACAACGTGCCGGACGTGGATCTCGACCGTGTCGCCGAGCGTTACGCGGCCACGCTCGCCCTGGGCCGCAAGACCGGCGTGACGCCCCAGCTCGAAATCTGGGGCAACGGCCAATCGCTGGCGACGCTCGCCGAGGCCGCCTACGTCGTCACCGCCTGCGACGACAAGGACGCCTGCCTGCTGCCCGACGTGTTTCACTTGTACAAAGGCGGCTCACCGTTTGCCGGGCTGGGGATGCTTCACGGCGGGATCATCCGGCAGTTTCACATGAACGATTACCCGGCGAATCCCCCGCGGAAAGAAATCGGCGACGGCGACCGCGTCTTCCCCGGCGACGGTGTGGCCCCGCTGGCCGCTATTTTGCGGACGCTGCGGGCCATCGGTTTTCGCGGCGTGCTTTCGCTGGAGTTGTTCAACCGCGACTACTGGAAGCGTCCGCCGCTGGAGGTGGCCAGGGAAGGACTGGCCAAGATGCGGCAGGCCGTGGCAGCGAGCATGCAATGACTTTCCCGCTAACATAGCCCCGGCCAATGGCCGGGGCTATGTTCCCCGGCGGAGCATTGGGACGAAGACAAGCCGATTGCTTGACATGGCGACGATTGAATCGTCAAATGTAATGCGGTCACCCACGCACGCCACGAGACGTCATCATGCCTTGGATTCGACACGCCCTCACGCTTGCCACATCTCTCGCCGCCTCCGCTCCGGCCGTGGCCTTCGCCAAAAAGGCGGCGGAAGCGCCGGAGGCGCCCAAGGGCGGGTCGTGGACGCTGCCGTACATGCTCGTCGTAATGGCCGTCGCGCTGGGCCTGGTGGTCATCCTCCGGCCCGGCACGCGGAAAGGGTGGGATGAGAACTAACCCTAAATGCCATTCGGGTCAGGACAGCCGTGGTGGTGGCTCCACCGTCGCCAGCATATCGGAACCACCACGGCGCGACGATCGCGACGTAAGGGTTGTTGTCTTGATGGCTCCGTTGGCATGGCTTACGCGGCGAAGCGTTCTTCAAACGTCTCGATCTCTAGCTGCGTGAGCGCGCGGATGAGTTCCAACGCCGACTGTGGGCGGCGGAGCGGTTCTTTCGCGAGCATCCGGCGCAGCAGCTTCGCCAGCCGCGGCGGCAGCCCTGGCCGGTAGCGGCGGGGTTCCGGCGGGCGGCGGGTGAGATGGGCTTGGATCAGTTCCTCCACGGTCGCAGCCTCAAACGGCAAGCGGCCCGTGAGCATCTCGAATAGCGTCACGCCCAGGCTGTAGATGTCGCTGCGCCCGTCCGCCCGAAGGGTCGAGGTCACCATCTCCGGGGCGATGTAATGGTAGGTCCCGGTGAGCGGCCGCAACAGGGCGTTGCCTTCCCTGCCAATGCGGTGGGCCAGGCCGCAGTCGAACAGCGTCACGTGTCCGCCGGGTGAAACGAAGACGTTTGCCGGTTTCACGTCCCCATGCATCCAGCCGGCCTCATGCAAGGCGGCCAATGCCTCCGTGGTTTGCCGCGCGATCCACAGGGCGACGGGGACGGGCATGGCCGGCTCCTGGGCCAGCTTCGCCTGGAGCGTCGCGCCTTCCAGAAACGGCAACACCACAAAGTACGGCGGCGAGGCGACGCGGGCTTGCAGCACCGGCGCCAGATGCGGATGGGAGACCGATTGCCCGATCTCCGCCTCCCGCAGCAGCGTCTCGACGGCCAGGTCGTCGCCCTCCAAGTGAGGCCGCAACAACTTGACGACGTAATCGGCGGGACGGGACGGGCCGCAGTTTGCCGGTCGGGCAAGATAGGCAAGGGCGAACCGGCCTTCACCCACCTGTCGGTCCAACCGCCAATGGCCGACACAGCCGAGTTCGCGGGCCAACACATCGCCGCCGTCCGGTTCGCCGCCATGGATCGCCCGCTCACCACCGCATTCACGCGAGGCACGGCGGTCGGCAACGGCGGCGGGCGCGCGGAGAGAGTGGGAGGGATAGGACATGGGCGGCGGGCGCGGGAAAAGGGCTGCTCTATTGGGATCGGCGACCGGCACAGAGCCGTTTGAGCCGATCGCCGCCAACCGCCCGAAACAGCGTGAATTACCCAATCTTCTCAGACGACATTCCACGCCACGGCATGACTTTATGATTGGCCGTAGGGAGCGGGCCTCCGGCTGCCGCGGTGATAGCTTGCTGTCACGTAAGAGTGCAAGCGTTTGGCAGGATTTGACGATTATTCCTATTTTGCGGGCACCGGATGGCCGATTACCCATTTGGGACAACCCCTTGGGCCACCGCCATGGACCTGGTCAAGAGCTTACGCCTTTGGAGAATGCCGTGAACGGCGTCATCGCCAAATCTTGGGCCCTCATCGCCTGTTTGATCCTGGCAAGTCCGGCCCATGCCTGGGATCCGAGCGGCGGTCAATCCTATCCGCCGGGCGATTTCCCCGAGGCGAACCCCGCCGCGGCGGCCCTCCGCCCGGCATCGCAAGCGGACTATCGGTGGGGCCCGGCATCGCCCGAGGTCTATCGGTGGGGGTACGACGGGTCGCCTCGTGCGTATGGATCGCCGGCTTATGGGATGCCGTATACCCAGGCGCCCCAAAACTTGCGGGCCAACGACCTGCGGGCCAATGCCGCGCAACTGGCCCCGGCCACCTACAGCCGGATGGTGTCGGACTTGCCGGCCGCCGAGCTTCCGCCGATCGATCTTGCGCCCGGCGAAGCGGGGACGTTCGAACTGCCCGATCCGCCCGTGGCGGCCGACCGGCCGTCGGATCTGACCGAGGTGGATCCCTTCCCCTTCCCGGCGCCTGGCAATTCCCACGGCGGTGGCGATTGGCGCGAACAAGAGGCCCGCGAGGCGGCTCTCCGCCAAAACCAGGAGGACGTCCTGTATCTGACCGAACCGGCGCCGGTGTTCAGTTCCGGTTCGTGGTTTTGGAACAGCAATTGGTACACGCGGCAGGACGTGGCCGTGATGCGGGTATCGGAGCAGAACCTCCAGGTCTTCGCGATCGACCTCTCCACCGGCGACGGCCTCTCCAGCCGGACCGAGACGTACGGTTACGAGCCGGGGGTTCAGTTTCGGCTGGGACGCATCCTGGGGCGCGACGCCCAGAACCGGGACCAGATGATCGAGTTCCGGTTTCTCGGCGCCTTCCAATACGACGCGAGCGCCACCCTCGGCGCCGCGGTCGACAACTCGATCGTGACGAACCTGGCGCCGACGCTCCCCGGTTTCGATTTCGCCGATCGGGTAACGCTCGATCGCAGCGCCGAGTACGACCAGTTCGATCTGAACTTCGTGGTCCGCAGTCGCAGCGGGCGGGACCGGCTGGTGTGCCGCCCCAACGGGGTTTGGGTGCGGCACGCGAGCCCCTCGCGGATCATGAAGTTTTCCGGCGGCGTGCGGTTTATCAGTCTCGACGACACCATGACGCTCACCAGCGCGTCCACCGACCCCGCGTCCGATTCCGGCGTCCTGTTCCTCGACACCAACAACGATCTGCTCGGGTTCGCCTTTGGCCTGGGTTACGCGGAGCAGTACTCGGACTGGAGTTTCGGCGTGGACTTCAGCGCCGGCGGGCTGGTGAATTTTATCGACCGCACCGGCCGCGTCGACAGCATTGCGGCGGGCATCGCCAACAGCGTGTCGCAGGAACTGGACGACATCTCCCTTTCCTTCACGGCCGACCTGAGCATCTACGCCGTCTACTACTTGCGGCCGAACGTGGCGCTGCGGGCGTCGTATGACCTGCACTACCTCAACAACCTCGCCTGGGCCGTGGAAAACGCCCGGCCGACCGACGTGGGGCTGCGCGGCCTGTCGAAGGACGGCTTCATGTTCGCCGACGGCGCCCGCTTCGGGATCGACCTCTACTGGTAGCCAGGCCGCACACCGCCCATAGCCCTGACCATCGGTCAGGGAAGGGCCGTTGGCCTGAAAACTTGCGACGTTCGCCGCCAGGACGTCGCTTTCCCCGACCACTGGTCGGGGCTATGGCGCGGCGGTCAGACCCGCGGAAAAAGCCCGCTGGCCAGGTTGTCCAGCGCTTGCGGATCCAGCAGTTTCAGGGCGTCGCCTTCCCGCGCCAGCCAGCCTTGCGCCTCGAACCGCGAAAGCAGCCGCGAGAGCGTTTCACTGGTGAGATTCAGGTGGTTGGCCACGTCCCGCTTGCGGGCGGGCAGTCGCACCTGATGGGTTTCGTCCGCCTGGGCGATGAGGTAGCGGGCCAGCCGCGCCGCCGCGTCGCGCAGGACGATGTCTTCCAAGAGTGAAACCAGCCCCCGCACCCAGCGGCTCATCCCCGTCATCATCCCGAGGGCGAGTTCGTGGTCTTTGTGGAGCGCGGCCCGAAAGCGGTCATTCGGCAAGAGCACGCAGCGGCAGTCGGTTACGGCGGCGGCGTGGGCGGGGCAGTCGAACCCGCCGATCGCCGCGACCTCGGCAAACGTGCTGCCCGGCTCCGCAAGATGCAGCACGTGCTCCTTGCCGCCGGGCGAGGTCTTGTAGACGCGGACGACGCCTTTCGCCACCACAAACACGCCGGGGCACGGATCGCCGTCGCGAAAGATCAGCCGCCCGGCCTCGTACGCCACAAATCGGGCCATCCCCGCCAGCCGCGTAAACGAAGCGGGCGACGTGTCCCGAAACAGCGGACATCGGCTCAAAACGTCGGCAAGGGAAAGCGGTTGGCCCATTCCGATAGCTTACGCCAGAACGACGCCGACAAGAACAGGCGAGCGCCGACTCGCAAAGCGCCTCAGCAAAGCCGCACACAACACACGCTGCGACGAATCATGTGACGGAGGAGATAGCCGACCCGCGCCTTATCGCATTGGTTGCGACGGCGGGAGCATGTAGAATTCATGTGGGGACGCGGGACGCGGCGTCCTCCAAACAAACGCTGAACGCGAGAGAGCCATGAGCGCCAAATACGTCTTCTGGCAAGACGATGATATGTACTTGGGATACTGGGAGGAATTCCCGGATTGTCGCACCCAAGGCGCCAGCCGCGAGGAACTCGAAGAGAACCTTCGCGACATCCGACAGGATCTGCTCTCCGGCGCCATCCCGCACGTGCGTGAGCCAACCCGTGCCACGACATCGAGAGATAAAAAATAATCTCGCCAGACACATCATCAAGATGTTGTCGGATGACGCGTGAAGGTGCGGAGCCTGTCTTCGCTTTGCCAAGGCGATCGGCAGATACGAATTTACCATCCCTCACCCTGCCCTCTCCCCTGCTATTCCGCTGCGCAGGCACGGGAGAGGGGACAGCTGAATCTGCCGATCGCCCAACCGAACCAGCCGCCCTGAGCCCGTCAGCGCCTCAATCGGTCGATCGCCGCAGTTCTTCCCGCCACTCCGTCACCCGCTGAAGCGCCTCCATCGGCGTGAGGTTGTCCACGTCCAAGGCGCGGAGCTTGTCGAGCACCGGGTGTTCTTCGTAGCCGAAGAGCGTGAGCTGAATCTGTCCCCGCTTCTTGCGCGTTCCCGCCGCTTCGCCCGCGACTTCGATCCGCGGCCGTCCGTCGCCGCGAAGGTGTTCATCTTCGAGCTGGGAAAGGATTGCCTTGGCCCGCTCGTTCACCTCGCCGGGCACCCCGGCTAGGCGGGCGACGTGGATGCCGTAGCTCTTGTCCGCGGCGCCGGGCACGATTTTGTGGAGGAAGACCACGTCATCGTTCCATTCCCGCACCGCCACGTTGAAGTTGGCCAGCCCCGGCAGCGACTTCGCCAGGTCGGTCAACTCGTGGTAATGCGTGGCGAAAAGCGTGCGGCACTGCGTCTTCTCATGGAGGTACTCGACGATGGCCCACGCCAGCGAGAGGCCGTCGTAGGTGCTTGTGCCGCGGCCGATCTCGTCGAGAATCACCAGGCTCCGCTCGGTGGCCAGGTGCAGAATGCGGGCCGTCTCCGTCATCTCGACCATGAACGTGCTCTGTCCCTTGGCGATTTCATCGCTGGCGCCCACGCGGGCGAAGAGCCGGTCGGCCACGCCAATCGTGGCCTTGCTCGCGGGGACGAACGAACCGGCCTGGGCGAGCAGCGTAATCAGCGCCACTTGCCGGATATACGTGCTCTTGCCGGCCATATTTGGACCGGTGATGAGCGCAATGTAGCCGCTCGCGTCCGCGGTTTCCCCTCCCCCACTGGGAGAGGGGCCGTGGGCGAGGGATTCGCCGCTACCCATCCGGCAATCATTCGCCACAAACGTATTCTCCGGCAGCGTGATGTCCAGCGCCGGATGCCGGCCGTCGGCGATGTCGAGAATCGGCCGCTCGGTCATCGTCGGCCGGCAATAGCGCCGGCGGGCGGCGAGATCGGCCAGCCCCGCGAGCGCGTCGAGCGTGGCCAGGGCCGCCGCCGTCCGCTTCAGCTCCGGCAGAAAACCCGCGGCCCGTTCGCGAAGCTGCGTGAACAATTCATACTCACGCGCCTTGGCCTTCTCATCGGCCGCCAGCGTCTTTTCCTCGTGCTCTTTCAGCTCTGGCGTGATATACCGCTCGGCGTTCTTGAGCGTCTGCTTGCGGATGAAATGGTCCGGGATCTTGTCGCGATGGGCGTTGGTAACTTCGATGTAATACCCGAAGACTTTGTTATAACCGACCTTGAGGCTCGGGATGCCGGCCTCGGCGACTTGCCGGGCCTGGTACTCGGCGATCCACCGCCGCCCGCCGCTGGCCAGGTCGCGGAACTCATCGAGCGTGGCGTCGCAGCCGTCCCGGATCACGCCGCCATCCTTGGCCGAGAGCGGGGCCGGCTCGATCAGGCCCCGCTCCAGTTCGCTCCGCAAATCAGGCGTCAGCTCGATGCGGGTCTCCAATTCCTTGATCAAATCGCTGGACCGCCCCGCGAGCTTCGTCTTGATCTTGGGCAGCCGACTAAGGGTGCGGGTCACCTGAGCGAGGTCCCGCGGCGTGGCCCGGCCATTCGCCACGCGGGTGAGCAACCGCTGAAGATCGTACACGCCTTTGAGATGTTCCCGCAGATCGGCCGTCAGCGACGTATCACGCAGCAACTCGTCGATCGCATCATGCCGCTGCGAAATGGCCGGCACGCTCACCAGCGGCCGGTCGATCCAATCGGACAGCAGCCGCGCGCCCATCGGCGTGACCGTGCGGTCGATCACGGAAAGCAACGATCCCTCGCGAACGCCGTCCCGCATCGTCCGCGTCAACTCCAGCGAGCGCCGCGTGTTCTCGTCCACTTCTAAATAGTTGGAGGGGCGAAAGGGCGTGGGCGGGTCGAGGTAATCGAGCGACGCCCGCTGCGTCTCCAGCAGATACGCCAAAACGGCGCCGGCCGCCCGGATCGCCGGGCCATCGCGCTCGTCAAAGCCGAAGCCCGCCAGCGACTGCGTGCGGAACTGCCGGGTGAGGGCCTCCGCGGCATTCTTGCCGCCGAATTCGAAGTCGGGCCGCTGGGTGATCGGCGTCTGTGCCGCGATAACGGCGGCCAACGGCGGAGCGCTTTCGGCCACCAGAGTTTCCGCCGGGCAAATCCGGGCAAGCTGAGCGGGCACATCCCCAGCCGCGACCGTCGCGGCTTCAAACCGGCCGGTGGAGGGCTCGACCCAGGCGAGACCGATGTCCCCCTCTCCCTTTTCCACCGCCACCGCCAACAGCCAATTGCTCTTTCGTGGGTCAAGCAGTTCGTGGTCCGTCACCGTGCCGGCGGTGACGACCCGGGTCACCTCCCGCTGCACCAGGCCCTTGGCCTCTCGCGGGTCCTGCACCTGGTCGCATACGGCCACGCGGCGGCCGCACTTGACGAGTTTCGCCAGATATCCGTCGAGCTGATGATACGGGAACCCGGCCATCGGCGTGGCGTTCGGGCCTTTGTCCCGGCTGGTCAGCGTCAGTCCCAGCAGTTTCGAGGCCGCCTTGGCGTCCTCGTGAAAGAGTTCGTAGAAATCCCCCATGCGGAACAGCAGCATCGCATCGCCGCACGCCCGCTTCGCCTCCTCGTACTGCCGCATCATCGGGGTGGTCGCCATCCGCTGAATCGTAGCAACGACCCCAGAAAGCCGGAAGTAGGAAGGCAGGGCAGGGCAGGGCCGAAGGCGCCCGCCACTCGCGGCGTAGCCGGGTGAACCCGCGAAAGAACGACGGACTCCTGAAAACCAGGAACACGGCCGCGGGTCCCACCAAATCCTGCCGCCCCACCCTTGCGAAAACGTCCGGCCGCGAATTACGATAAGGGCTTACCTGGCAGACGGGAGTCGAACAGACCGCCGCGAAGCGCCGCGGTCCCACCCGGGGCGATCTGCCATCGGAAACCCGACCGCTGCAACCCGATCCCCTGTAGCTCAGTTGGTAGAGCAGGCGGCTGTTAACCGCCCTGTCGCAGGTTCGAGTCCTGCCGGGGGAGCCTTTCATTTGGCCACGAACTTTCGCGGCCCGTAGGTTTACGCCGAACGCCGAGAGGGAGACCTCCCGGCGTTTCGTTTTGCGCTCTCGCAAACCCCCGGGAATCGTAGCATTTGCGGCGATCTCTTCCACTCCGCCAGCACCACTGGCCGAGTCTCTGGTTCGATCCGTTGCCAACGACGACCGCGGCCAACACCGACTTTCCGCCACGGTGGCCGCGGGCAACCGGCCAAAACTCTCGGACTCTCTGGTTCACAACCCCCTCTAGGTTAACGGGAGTGTTGGGAACGGACGCCGAGGCCAACAGCTACCAGACCAGCGAAACCAGCGGGGACAGAGAAGGCATTGGGGGGGGGTGTGGTGGCCGTGCTGGGGCCTGGAAATGGTCTGTCAGTCGCTGATCTCGAACCGTTTCTTCAGCCGTTCCACAGTATGCAACCACCGCTTCGCACGAGGCTTCGCAGCAGAGTTCTGGTTGCCGAAGAAGCCCTTCTCGCGGATCGCCTCATTGAACGAGACAGTCTTAAGCCACTTGACTCTTACGACGTATTCTCCCGTTCCAGGATCGTTGTCTCCGGGTTGAGAGAGATTGCCGGCGAGTTGCGCCTGCGTGATGGGGATCTCACTACCTGCCTCGTCATGCACAAGAAACTCGTGAGCAACGACAGGCCCCTCGACAACCTCACCAACTCCCACGTACCCGTGGCCGGGAATGTTCACCCAGATGCGTGCCTCCGGTTCCAGCATGTTCAAGGTTCGCACATACCAGTCTCCCCCGCCGGCCGAGATGAATCCATGCTTTCTCGCGTCCTCCCAGTGCCGGCTAGTTCCATCTTCTCTATGTCCGAAGGACACGTAGTACTCACCGTTCCAGGGCAACTTCTCCCGCTTCTCGACGACCTTCGCCTCAACCTCAACCGGATCAATCAGCCACGCCCTGCTGAGATACTCGTTCTCGCCGTCTTTGAAGAATCGGAAAAACACAGCGTTGATGGCAACGCCGTATTCCTCAGCAAGGTAGTTGATGATCCGCTCCGTGCTGTCATCGAGTTCACTGGCCACGACAACGAGTTCGTGCGACTCGTTGATCGTCTCTGGCATCTCTTCGACCTTGAACTTTTCGCAGAACGCCTGATCGAGTGACGTCCCTGCGTGGTCCGGGTAGTACTTCTTCAAGAACTCCTCGAAGATGCCAGCGATGTCGGTGTCTTCGAGGCCGCGAACCCACGAACCATAGTCCAGGAGTTGCGCTACGACTTCCCGAGGCGTGCGGTTACGTTTGAGTTCAATCACAACCAGGTTCGCATCCGAATCGAGAGCCAGTAAGTCGACCAGTTTGCCGTAAGCCGTGGGAACCTGGCGGCCAATGAGCAGCAAATTCGGGTCGAGAATCGACAGGTCATCTGCAAGGACCTGCTCGAGCTTACTCTCCGTCTCGATCGGCGAGAAATTAATGCGTTCTGGCTTTCCGCCTAGCTTCCACAGGCCCACTTCGACTGGCATGGTCTATCTCCCCGGTTTGGCCGAGATTCAAGCATGCAATTCCCGCAAGGCTCTTTATAGTCACCCGCGTACCCGATTGCTACTCCCACAGCCTGCGGCCTGAGCGGCCACCCGTCCCTGCCAAGTTAACGGGACTGTTTCCCTCGGTGGGCCGTACCGGACAACTCTCGAACCGCGTGCGTATGTTAGCAGTATCGCTGGTAATCACATCTTCCCGCCGGGCAGCGGCCGGTCGCTGAGCGAACGTCGTTGCGGGCACTTCCGCCGAAAGTGAGGTGGCCCGTGACTTCGATTCGTGAACCCAATCTGATGACCGCCGAAGAACGCGACCGTGAGGTCGCCAGTCTATTCGCCCTCGCCTTCCTTCGAATGCGGGCCCGCCCTGCGCTCGCCAGGACGCCAAAAACAAGTTCTCCAGAATCCCGGAAATCCGCCCCAAATGGCCTTGAGCTTCCCGGAAAAACGAGGCTCAGTGTGACCACGGGTTAACGGTTTCGAGACTCTCGACACAAGGAGAACCAGATGAAGCTGAACATTGGCAAAGAGGTCTCCGCGATGAAGCGGATGACCACCCGGCAGCTCAAGGACCGCTACGAGGAGGTCTTTGGTGAAGCCTGCCGGTCGAACCACAAGCAGTGGTTGATCAAACGAATCGCCTGGCGACTCCAGGCAAACGAAGAGGGCGACCTTTCGGAACGGGCCCGGCGGCGGGCGATGGAGTTGGCCAACGACGCCGACCTCCGCATGAAGGCCCCGCCGCAAAGGAAGGCAGCGCCCGTGCCCGCGGGGAGGAAGGTGACCGGGACAGTCCCGCGAGAGCACGATGACCGGCTTCCGATGCCGGGCACCATCATCACTCGCGAGTACAAGGGACGCACCTTGCAAGTCACCGTTCTGCCCGACGGATTCGAGCACGAGGGTGTGGTCTATCAGTCGCTAAGCGCCGTGGCAAAGGCGATCACCGGCTCGCATACCAGCGGATTTCTATTCTTTCGGATCAACAGGAAAGGAGGTCGCAAATGACCAAGCGCACCAACCACAACCAATCACCCACCGTCCGCTGCGCCATCTATACCCGCAAGGCAACCGACGAGCGGACGAACCAGGGGTTCAACCCGGTCGATCTCCAGCGTGCGTCTGCCGAAGCCTTCGTCGGCAGCAGACGGGACAACAGCTGGGTGTGCCTATCCAACCGCTACGACGACTGTGGTTTCAGCGGCACCAACGTGGATCGGCCCGCGCTGAATCGCTTGCTGGCAGACGTCCACGGCGGCAAGATCGACTGCGTCGTTGTCACCGGCGTCGATCGTTTGAGTCGGTCGCTGCGGGACTTCGAGAAGATCATCGACGTGTTCGGGCGACAGAAAGTGGCGTTGATCTCGGTCTCTGAGCAGTCCGTCGAGCACAGCGGTTACCAGTTTTTCGGCCTGCAAAAGAAAAGAGGTGAGCGATGACACGAAGAAGCGGACGTTTTGGTAAGGCGGAGAATCCCATTAACCGCTGCGCCATTTACACGCGGAAATCGACGGACGAGGGACTCGAGCAGGAATTCAATTCACTCGACGCTCAACGGGAGTCCGGCGAGGCGTATATCGCCAGCATGAAGCACGAGGGCTGGGTGTGCCTGCCGGCACGATACGACGACGGGGGTTTCACCGGCGGCAACATGGACCGCCCCGCGGTTCAACGACTGATGGAGGACATCGAGGCCGGCAAGGTCGACTGCGTCATCGTCTACAAGGTCGACCGGCTCAGTCGCTCACTGCTCGACTTCACCCGGATGATGGAAACGTTTGAGCGTCACCAGGTATCATTCGTGTCCGTCACCCAGCAGTTCAACACTACCAGTTCGATGGGCCGGTTGACGCTCAATATCCTCCTGTCGTTTGCCCAGTTCGAGCGGGAGATCATCAGTGAGCGGACCCGCGACAAGATGGCCGCCGCCCGGCGCAAGGGGAAATACGTTGGCGGGGCTCCCATCCTCGGCTACGACATCGATCGTGACCGTTCATGCCTGGTGGTTAACGAGCAAGAGGCGGCGCGGGTCCGTCAGATCTTCGAGTTCTACCTGGAACAACAATCGCTCATCCCTACGATCGCGGAACTCGACCGCCGTGGCTGGGTGACCAAGCGTTGGACCACCAAGAAGGGAAAGCAGCGTGGCGGTCGGCCGTTCAACAAGAACAACCTTTACGGCCTGCTGACCAATGCGACCTACATCGGCAAGATCTGCTACAAGGACGAAATCTACGAGGGCCAACATCAGGCGATCGTTGATCCGGAGATTTTCGACCGGGTTCAACGGCTCCTGCGGCTCAACCACCGCACCGGCGGCACCCGCGTTCGCAACCAGTTCGGCGCGCTGCTCAAGGGGTTGCTCCATTGTGCTCCCTGCGAGTGTGGCATGACGCATTCGCATACCACGAAGGACGGATCGAAGCGATACCGGTATTACGTTTGCGTCAACGCCCAGAAACGTGGCTGGCAGAACTGTCCGTCACGATCCATTCCGGCGGCAGAAATTGAACGGTTCGTCGTCGACCAGATCAAGGCCGTCGCCTGCGATCCCGGCCTGATTGCCGAAACGCTTGCCCAAACGAGGCACCATGTCGAAGAGTCACTGCGGACGCTCGAAGCCGAACGGCAGAGCATTGATCGCGACCTCGTCGCCACCAACAAGGAGATAAGCAAGGTGGCCATCGAGGCGGCTGTCACCGCAGACGATTCGCCGACTACAAGAAGACTGGCCGACCTCCAGGAACGCGTCCAAAGCGGCGAACGGCGATTGACAGAGATCCGCGAAGAGGCGTTGCGACTGCGAGCCGAACTCGTCGGCGAGCAAGACGTGGCCAGGGCGCTGCACGAATTCGATCCGCTGTGGGAATCGCTGAGCCCGCGGGAACAGGCCCGCGTCTTACATCTGCTCATTGAACGCGTCGACTACGACGGGGAAGGCGGCACCGTATCCGTCACGTTCCGGCCGTCGGGAATTAGAGAGTTGGCCACGCTCGAGGAGGAAGCGGCATGAACAGTATCACAATCCAATCCAAGGTTCACTTCCGTCGCGGGCGACGCAGCAAGAAGGAGCTGCGCGACGGGCCGGAGAAAACGTCGGCACCCGCGGGAGCCGTGCCCCGCGTGGCCCGCCTGATGGCCCTGGCGATCCGCTTCGACCAGCTTATCCGGGAGGGCCTGGTGGCCGACCAAGCCGAACTTGCCCGCCTCGGCCACGTCACCCGGGCCCGCGTGACTCAGATTATGAACCTGCTCAATTTGTCGCCAGACATCCAAGAGGAAATCTTGAGTCTGCCGTTGGTTGAGCGGGGCCGGGACGCCTTCACCGAACGTGATTTGAGGCCAATTACGTCCATCTTCGCCTGGCGAAAGCAACGAATTGCGTGGTCGCAACTTGTTGCTGTAAAATAGGATGTGGAACTCCTTTCCTCTTTCGGTGGGCAGGTTCTCTTGTGCCAGAGTCCCCCATTGGTTAACATCTGTAGTGTTCACTGTTTAGTAAACCTGGACGCAAGCACCTCGGCGTAGTCCCGGCGATCCGGCTCTTTACGGGGATCGATGATGTTGACACTGGCGCAGCTTATCAAACTGGTCCTGGACGAGTCATACCAGGATATTGATGCACCTGACGACGCCGCCAAAGACGCGGCAATCGAACGTGAACTGGCCCGCTTGACTGACTCCTATGGCCACCTCAAGGATCGCACACGGGTCGAGATCGACTACTCCAGCCCGGTTGGTCGCTTCGCGTACATCTACAAGTACACCGTTGCCCACGCCGACTATATCAAGCAGCTTATCGAACTAACGTCTCCGTTGCAGCGCCTCTTTGACGGCAACGAGGTCTCTGTTGCATGCCTCGGAGGCGGGCCGGGTAGTGATTTGCTTGGCATCTTGAAGTACATGATCCGCAACAGGAAGACATCAACGTTGACCTGTTACCTTTTTGACCGCGAACGCGCATGGGGTGATTCGTGGAGCGAAGTTGCGCGACCCCTGGAAGCCAATTTCCAGCTCTATCCTGTCTTCCAACAAATGGACGTGACGGACCGTACCACATGGACCGCCTATAGCAAATTTCTGCGTGCTGATCTGTTCACATTGAGTTATTTTCTTTCAGAGGTTTGGACATTCAAGGCTCAAGCCGAGCCCTTCTTCGACCATTGCTTTCGTCGCGCCAAGCCAGGCGCGTACTTCTTGTTCGTCGACAACAACGATGCTGGAGGCGAGTTTGTGCAATGGTATGACTCGTTGGCCGCGGCCCATGGCGTGGAACGAATCGCCGGGCGAGCATGTCACATGGCCTTTTCGATCGAGGAAGAAAAGCGAGATCTTGAACCGTATTATTCAAAATTCGGATGGCCAAAACGGGGTAGCAACGTTGCCATCAGGATCGGCAGGAAACGGTAACGAGCCACAATGATCATATCCGCCAGCTACAAGACAGACGTCCCCACGTTCTACGGCGAGTGGTTCATCAACCGTCTGCGCGCTGGCTACTGCAAGATGGTCAATGCCTGGAACCGCAAGCAGGTGATCCGCGTCTCGCTGGAGCGTAGGGACGTAGACGGCATCGTGTTCTGGACCAAGAATATCGCTCCTTTTGTCCGACATTTGAAGGAAGTCCGTGATCGCGGCTATCCTTTCGCCGTCCAGTACACGATCAACGGCTATCCGAGGTCGTTGGAGCACTCGGTGGTGGACGCAAGGCGGAGCGTTCAACATCTCCGTCAAATTGCAGAAGAGTACGGCTCGAGAGTCTGCGTCTGGCGGTATGACACGATCGTGATTTCGTCCGAGACGCCCATCGAGTTCCACGTTCGAAACTTCCAGTCGCTGGCATCTGAACTCGAAGGGGCCACGGACGAGGTCGTGATCTCGTTTGTTCATCTTTACAAAAAGACGCTCGCAAACATGAATCGAGCCGCGGACGAATTTGGATTCGAATGGGAGGATCCGTCCAAGGAAGCGAAGCGCATACTCGCTGCTGAAATGGCCGAAATGGCTAGGTCATACGGGATGCAGCTTACGATCTGTGCGCAACGGGATTTTCTCGTGCCGGGAGCTGCCGATGCTCGCTGTATCGACGCTGCGCGGCTAGAAGACATAAGTGGCCAGCCGATCATGGCCGAGCAGCGCGGCGGTCGAAAAGAATGCGGCTGTTTCGCATCGCGAGACATTGGCGAATACAACACCTGCCCTCACGGCTGCGTCTACTGCTACGCCGTGCAGCACAGGCGGTTGGCACAACGGCGGTACAAGGAACATGACCCCGCCCTAGAATTCCTCTACCCAGTCAAAGGAGGGGAAGATGAGGCGGGACCCGAAGAGCGACAGTTGCGATTATTCGGAGACGATTGAGTGTTCAGTCGGGAATGCCCTGGCGGGGCGTCGGAACGCCAACCGGCTGCGGCCGCCAGTGGGTGAAAGCAATGCCCAACGAAGCTGATACATGCCGAAGGTACGTTGTCCCGAGACTCCAATCCGCGGGTTGGGAGGACGAACCCCACCGTATTAACGAGCAGGTGACCTTCACCGACGGACGGATCGTCGTCGCCGGCCGCCGGGGGCGCCGCCGTCCGGGCAAGCGTGCCGACTACATCCTCCGCTACCGCCCCGACTTGGCCATCGCGGTCGTCGAGGCCAAGCCAACGTACTCTACGCCGGGCGATGGGTTGCAACAGGCCAGGGACTACGCTGAAATCCTTGGGTTGAAGTTCGCCTACGCGACCAACGGTCACGGGATCATCGAGTTCGATTACACGACCGGGCTCGAACGCGAAATCGACGCCTTTCCCACGCCTGAAGACCTCTGGGCTCGGCTGACTTCCAGCGAGTCGTTGACCACCGACGCAGCCGACCGATTGCTGACGCCAGCGTATCACCTCAGCGGCAAGTCGCCTCGCTACTACCAGGAAATCGCCATCAATCGAGCCATCCAGGCCGTCGTGCAAGGCAACCCTCGCGCGCTTCTGACGATGGCCACGGGCACCGGCAAGACCATCGTCGCATTTCAGGTTTGCTGGAAGCTTTGGTCCTCGCGCTGGAACCGCACTGGCGAACATCGTCGACCACGGATTCTGTACCTCGCCGACCGCAACATCTTGGTCGACGACCCGATGGCCAAGATTTTCGCTCCCTTCGGCGATGCCCGCTGGAAAATAGCCAATGGCCAGGCAATTAAGAGCCGCGAGATGTACTTCACGATCTACCAGTCCATCGCCCGCGACGAACGTCGGCCTGGCCTGTATCGCGAGTATGCGCCCGATTTCTTTGACTTGATCATTGTGGACGAGTGCCATCGAGGCAGCGCCCGCGATGACAGCAACTGGCGGGAGATCCTGGAGTACTTCGAGCCAGCGTTCCAGCTTGGCATGACCGCGACGCCACGCCGGCAAGATAACGCCGACACTTATAACTACTTCGGCGACCCGATCTACACGTACAGCCTTCGACAGGGCATCGACGACGGGTTCCTGGCTCCGTACCGCGTCCACCGCGTCGTTACCACCTGGGATGCGGCTGGATGGCGACCGAGCCAGGGTGACCTGGACCGCTTCGGCCGCCAGATCCCAGATGAAGAGTATCGAACCAACGACTTCGAGCGGGTTGTATCCCTGCGGGCACGAACTGAGGCCGTCGCCCGCCATCTCAGTGACTACCTTCGCCGCACGGATCGCTTTGCCAAAACCATCGTGTTCTGTGTCGATCAAGAGCACGCCGATGAGATGCGGCGGGCATTGAATAACCTCAACGCCGATCTCGTCCGCGATAACCCCGATTTCGTTTGTCGGGTCACGTCGGACGAAGGTGATATCGGCCGTGGGCATCTGAGCAACTTCCAGGACCTGGAACGCCGCACACCGGTTGTCCTCACCACGTCGCAACTGCTTACGACCGGCGTCGACGCGCCGACCGTGCAGAACATCGTCCTGCTGCGGGTCATCAACTCGATGACCGAGTTCAAACAGATTATCGGTCGCGGCACTCGGGTTCGCGACGACTATGGCAAACTGTTCTTCAGCATCCTCGACTACACCGGCTCGGCCACGCGGCTGTTCGCCGATCCTGAGTTCGATGGCGATCCGTCCATCGAAACCGAGCAGACGATTGACGAGGAAGGCGAACCGGTCAAAGAAGAGACCGTGGTCACGCCGGAGGAGGAAGCGGAGGACGAATGTCCCGAACCGCTGCCGTCCGACGAACCGGACTCGCCACGCCGCAAGTTCTACTTCGACGGTGGGCAGGTCGAGATCGCCGCGCATCTCGTTTACGAACTCGACCCCGACGGCAATCAACTCCGCGTCGTGCAGTTCACCGACTACACGGCCGACAAGGTCCGCACGTTGTACCGCAACGCCGCCGAGCTACGCAATGACTGGTCCGATCCGGACCGCCGCCGCGACATCATTGACCGATTGGAGGATCGCGGTATTGACTTTGATCACCTAGCCGAGACGGCCAATCAGCCGGACGCCGACCCACTGGATTTGATCTGTCACTTGGCATTCAACTCTCCACTGCGCACCCGGCGCGAGCGGGCACAACGGCTGCGTACCGAACGACAGGACTTCTTCGATCAATTCGGGCCGGACGCCCGAAAGGTACTCGACGAATTACTCGACAAGTATACCGAACATGGAACGGCACAGTTCGTCATTCCCGATGTGCTGGAGGTTCCACCGATCAGCGCCCATGGCAACGTGCTCGAGATCGCGGGCCGATTCGGTGGCGTTGAGCAATTACGGCAGGCAGTGATTCAGCTTCAAACTCTCCTATACGCGGCAGCATAGCGGCAAGCACAACAAGATGGCAATCCAACTGCAACTTCACGCGAGAGACGTAACTTTGCTTCCAGAGCAGCGCCCGTTTCCTGACCCGGGCGCGGTGCCTGAACACCACTTCGAGATTCAACACGGAGAGGCAGGTTACTCTTTGGAGCTCAACGGAAACGGCGCAATTGTTCCCGATGAACACATGACCCAACTCCTCCGCACAGTATCCGATACCACTCGTGTTGACTGGCAATACTCCACGGATACGGAGATTCAAAACACCTTTCGGCCGTTAAACAGGATCATACAATGTATTAACTCGACACCTTCCTACCAGCTATTTCTAGCTGGGTTTCATATCGCAGAGACAATCGGGATGCTTAGTCTCGATGTTGTTGCTCCCGAGACCGTTCCCGATAGTTTTCAGTACCTTGTCGGGAATCTGCCTTGGCCTCGCGGAAAGCAAGGGCGACTCTTCATTCTGCGCGAAGGCACCGTTGCAGACCCGGTAGTGCGGAACGAGCTGATAGCCAATGGGAAGTTGTTCGAATCACAACTGTTTTGTGGCGATGAAGGCCGGATGCAGCACACTGCGGAAAAGCTGATTGTTCCCTACGCCACTCCGATTGGCTTCAACACTCGTGTAAATCCGCAGACCGAAGAAGCGTGGCGGCGGATTTGCGATTTTGTGCGTCAGCACGGTGGAGGGCATACTCAATGATCACCATCGCAGTCTGCTTAGCGTTCTTGATATTGGCGGGATTGAACGCATTCTTTTCGCAGTCGCCACATGATTTCGTCCTCAACGAGGACGATGATTACTTTTTGCCGCCGGTGATGAAGGCAGAAGGCGTATATCGATCCTTCGTGATCAATGTTGCTTTTCTCGGCATCGCTATCGTCATAGGTGGTTTTCAGTTTGGCAGCTCGACTCATTTCAATATATCGGGCGCAGCCCTTTTGGCTCTTGCTGCAAATCTAGCATGGGGTTTCTTCGCGGCGATTTGCCTGCGTTCAGACTCACGGCAATTAATCGGAAGGAATCGCAGGCGATGGGTCATCGCGATCGTGGGAGTCAGCCTTGTGCTATTTGCCTTCTCGGTAGCGACGGTCTATCAGACGACGCACAGCAAGAGCGAAGCCTCGCAAATAGACAACGAGCCTCAAGAAGACGGACTTAAGAATGGCCAAGAAGAAATCCAAGACGGCTAAGAAAAGATCGAGCAAACCCAAGACGGCCGAAGAGCCTAAAACAACGGCCCAGCAATTGGCAGCGCTCGTAAAATCAGCACGGGACATTATGCGGAAGGACAAGGGTCTCAACGGCGACCTAGATCGCTTGCCGTTGCTGACCTGGATCATGTTCCTGAAGTTCCTCGACGATCGGGAGAAGCTGGAAGAGGCTCGCGCTGGCATAGCTGGAAAGAAGTACAAGCCAGCGGTCGAGGCTCCGTACCGATGGCGAGATTGGGCGGCGACGCAGGACGGCATCACGGGCGACGAGTTGATCGTCTTCGTGAACCAGGACGAAGCGACGCGGCCCGATGGGAAACGTGGTCCTGGCTTGTTGGCCTATCTGCGGGGGCTGCGGTCAACGAACGGTGACCGCCGACGGGACGTGATCGCCACAGTGTTCGATGGCGTAATCAACCGCATGATTTCCGGCTATCTGATGCGGGACGTTATCAACCTCGTTGGTGGAATCCACTTCGACTCGTCCGAAGAAATCCACACGCTGGCCCGGCTGTACGAGTCGATGCTCCGCGAAATGCGCGACGCCGCGGGCGACTCGGGCGAGTTCTACACGCCACGGCCGGTCATTCAATTCATGGTGGCGGTGACAGACCCGCAGCTCGGCGAGGTCGTGCTCGACCCGGCGTGCGGAACCGGCGGCTTTCTCGCGGAAGCGTTCGCTCATCTGGAAAAGCAGTGCAACCGGGCCCAGGACCGAAAGATCCTTCAGGAGCGGAGCATTCGTGGCGGCGAGGCCAAACCGCTCCCCTACATGCTGTCGCAGATGAACCTGCTGCTGCACGGGCTCGACGCGCCGGCGATTGAGTACGGCAACAGCCTGGCGGTGAAGATCACCGAACTGGGCCCGAAGGATCGCGTGGACGTGATCCTGACCAACCCGCCGTTCGGCGGCGAGGAAGAGGCGGGAATTCGCGGCAACTTTCCAGCCAACAAGCGGACCAGCGAAACGGCCTTGCTCTTCCTGCAACTCATCATGCGGAAGCTGCGGAAACCCTGTGCGGCGTCCGAACATGGCGGCCGGGCGGCGATCGTCGTTCCCAACGGCACGCTTTTTGGCGATGGTGTATGCGCTCGCATCAAGGAGGAGTTGCTGAAGGAATTCAACCTGCACACGGTCGTGCGTTTACCCAACGGCGTGTTCACACCATATACGCCGATCCCTACTAATCTGTTGTTCTACGATCGTTCAGGCCCGACTAAGGAAATTTGGTATTACGAACTGCCGCTTCCCGATGACCGACGTAACTACACCAAGACCAAACCGCTTCGACTTGAGGAATTTGCTGACTGCATCAAATGGTTTCAACTCAAGCGCCGGCGCGAGACCGACCAGGCCTGGCGTGTGTCGGCTAAACACGTGCTGAAATATGACGAATCTGGCTCCCTCGTGTCCTGCAACCTCGATATCAAGAATCCCAAAAGCGCTGAGGCGATGCAGCATTTACCACCCGATACATTGGCCGACGACATTCTTGCCAAGGAGCAGCGGATCATCGCGCTCATGGAAGAGATCAGAGCTGAGCTGGCAGAGGGAGCGGCAAGATGAGTGCCAACGGATGGTCGACGTTGAGCTTCGGTGAATTCCTAACCGGGAACAAGCGTCCCTATACACTTGGCCCCACCGAGGATGCCAATCTTGTTGGTATGCGGTGGTACGGGAATGGTCCGTTTCACCGTGAGTACAAAGAAGCAATCAAGATCCGTAAGAAGAGCCACTTTGTCATCCGGCAGGGTGACGTGATTTACAACAAGCTCTTTGCCTGGAAGGGGGCGTTTGGGATCGTTCCGCCGGCACTCGATGGGATGTTCGTTTCTGACAAGTTCCCGACTTATCAAATCGACGAATCCAGAATGCATCCCGCTTTCTTGCGTTGGTATTTTCGACTTCCGTGTTTATGGGATCATGCACAAGAGCTCTCGACCGGATCGGCGGCTATTTCAAAGCTCACTCTGAATCCACCAAAATTTCTGGAGCTAACAATTCCTGCTCCCCCACTGAAAGAGCAACAACGAATCGCTGCGCGGATCGACTATCTCGCCGGCAAGATCGAAGAGGTGCGCCGCACGAAACAGCAGGTTGAGCAGGAAGCAGCAGCGTTACTACATAGCAGGTTTTTTCAAATCGTAGAAGGCGCGCCACGACGCACGATGGATGTCGTTGCACCGCTAGTACGTCGAAGAGTGACGATTCGGCCTGGCGAGGAGTACCCCGAACTCGGAATTCGATCATTTGGTAAAGGTGCGTTTCACAAGCCGGCACTGGACTTCCTCTCTGTAGGGTCGAAGAAGTTGTACCATATTGAGCCCGGTGATTTGGTGTTCAACAACGTATTTGCCTGGGAAGGTGCAATTGCCGTTGCACAGGCAGAAGACCGTGGGCGGTTTGGTTCTCACCGTTTCATCACGTGTGTCCCCAAGGCCGGAACTGTCACTGCTGACTTCCTGTGCTTCTACTTCTTAACGCCAGAGGGGTTGGAACAGATCGGTCAGGCCTCTCCGGGTGGTGCCGGCCGCAACAGAACATTGGGACTCAACAAACTAGCTGCAATCGAGGTGCCTGTCCCCGATTTCGAGCAGCAGCAAGAATTCGTTCAATTGCTTCGAAAGGTGCGCACGCTGCAATTTGAGCAAGAGGCTACCACGAACGATCTCGATGCCATGCTCCCTTCGATTCTCGACCGTGCATTTCGGGGGGGGCTGTAGAATGACAAGGAAGACACCACAGCAGAAACCGTTCGGCCAGGTACTCCGCGACAAGAGAATCGAAAAGGGTTACAGCTTGCGAAAGTTCGCCAAGATGGTTGGCATCAGTCCGACATATCTGTCGCAGGTCGAACAGGTGAACGTCGATCCGCCAACCGCCGACCGTGTGAAACGGATGGCGGAAATCCTCGAAGAAAATGTGGACGAGTGGACGGCGCTGGCCGGTCGTGTACCACAGGACCTGCCGGAGATCATTCAGTCGGAGCCAACCGAAATGCCCGAACTGCTCCGCGAGGCCCACGGTTTGACCGCCGAGCAATTGCGGAAGCTCCGTGACCAAATCAAGCGACTCCGAAAGGAGGATGAGTGATAGACATGCCGCGACGACGTTCATCGCCAGGTCGGCAGGTTCCATATCTGCCCAAGCGGCACATCGAAGATGAGGCTGCGCTGTTGCTGGCCGAGTACGGCAACAAACACGGCCAGGTTACAGCGCCCCCGATCCCAATTGACGAAATCGTGGAACTCTACCTGGATCTGAGGCTCGAACTGAGAGACATGCAGCAGTTGTTCGGCTTCGCAGACGTCCACGGCGCCCTTTGGGTCAATGAACGCCGGGTAGGCATCGACCAGTCGCTCGATCCCGATCAGTGGCCAGCGAAGATTGGTCGCTATCATTTCACGTTGGCGCACGAGGCTGGCCACTGGCGGCTTCATCGACAGATCTATATGAGCCGGGCGGACCAACGCTCGTTGTTGCCTGACAGAGGTGAGCGACCCGGCTACATCTGCCGGTCGAGCGAGGCGAAGAAACCGATCGAGTGGCAGGCAGATTTCTTCGCCGCAAACTTGATGATGCCCCGCGAGATGGTCAATCGCGCTTGGCACGAGTGGCACGGCAGCATGGAACAGATCGCGTTGGACGACCTCCGTCCGAAGCAGCGCGAGATCCTGATCGCCGAAACGCTCCGTCGCGGCGGGACCAAGTTCGGCGACAACGCCACCCACGACATGATGCTCGAACACACGGCCCGCCCCCTTGCCGAACGATTCCAGGTATCGGCCGAGGCCATGCGGATTCGGCTTGAAGAACTGAAGCTCCTGGTTCGGAAAAGAGAAGCAACGCTGTTCGACTGAGCGGCGAAATTTTTTTCAACGCAGTGTTTACGGTTTAGTTTACATGGACGCCATTTATGAAGGGACACAAACATGGCAAATTTCGATCCGAAACGGATCCTTCGGCAGACATCGAACCATCTGCTGGACGACCTGTTCCAGGCGCATGGCCACGAATTGGAAGTGCCCTGGGAAGACCTGAAACAAACTCAGGTCGATGAAATCTTTGATGCTTGGCAAGCGTTGCCCGAACATGAACGGCGGGCGATCGAGATCGTTCTGCATGAAGTCAACGAGATGGCCACCGAGGATGGCGTGCGGGCCATCGTGGAGGAGGCCAATGATCAGGCCAACGAGGAACTTGTCGAGGAGATCGAGGAGTACGACAGCCGCTACGACAAAGCGGTGTGGACGTACATAAAGGCTCGCGACGTTTGGGATGTGGCCGTTCGCTTCGCACGGGCTGACAGTCTCTCGCGTGGACGCTATTGGATCAAACGCATGGACATTCCGACGGAAGAGCCGGACACCAGCGATGAAACAATCGCGGAACTGGAGAAGGCGCTGTCAGCATTTTTCCTGATGACGCAGGCCCGCGGGCGGCTTTGCAGGATCGAACATTATGTCCGGGCCAGCGGTACGGACTATTTCTTCGCCTATTTGGACGACTACGCCGACACTTACATTAACTTCGATGAGGAAGGAGGGTTCGCCCGCACGCCGGAGCGCCGCGCTTTCGAGGTCGTGTTCGTCTACGATCGGGAACACGGCACTCTCGAAATGTACGCCCGAGGCGGCAAAAGGGTGAACGAACCGCTTCAGGAAATCTTCTGTCGCGTAATTCTCGGTGAAGAACTTGGGCCGGAGGATCGGGACTCGCATCCTTACGAGCTAAACGGACTGATTAGCCGGCATTTCGCGTTCCCCACAGATCCCGAAGACGGGATCGAGAGTGTGCGAATCCGGAAGCTCCGCCTTACGGTCAAGGGTATGTCGCGGCGACGGATTATGTTGGAAGCCGATCCCGACGCGGGGCCGGACGACATCTACGATATGATGGAACAGTACCTGGACCAGGAACGCATCCCGGCATCCATCTTGAACGTCACGCAAGCGGGGTTCAAACTCACGTTCGACCAACAGGAGGGCGAACGACGGCGATCGCTTTCGTTCGAGGTGTCCTACCCGAACTCAAGCAACCTGAAAAGCAAGCCGGAACGGCTTCGTGATATTGGCGAGAAGTACCTCAGGAATTGGGGAGTTGATCGTGCCGCAGGTCTTGAAGACACTGTCGCAGCTACTTAGATCGCCAGCGACTTTGCTCACCGCCGACGAGTTGAATGAGATCGACGACCACGCTCGCGGCGTGCTGATCGACTTGCAAGTGTTTGTGCCGGCGCAGACCGCGAGGCATGTCGTTTGCGATCAGTGCCATGAAGGCCATGTCGAAGAGGTGTCCCGGGTTTCAAGGCCTGAGGGCGGCCCGGGCTTCTTCATCAGTTGCCCGGAGGCCGGCTGGGTCTCAGTAGACCCCTCAAGGCTGTGCCAGTGGAAACCGGATGTCACACGATTGGCCTCGTTGCTCGCGGAAGCCATTGGAACTGGAAACGCCGCCGAGCCCATCATCCGAGATTCGGCTTGGAGGATTGGCGACATCACGATCGCTGGCGGCGTTTACGGCGTGTTCCTGATTTGCCCGAATGAGCATGACGCAGCAGACTTGGTGACGAAGTTTCGGAAGACATGCCCACCAGAGTCTTCTATTCTTGTTCTGGCGAATGATACCGATGTTGTGGCGAATGAGTTTGCCGCTGCGGTTCCGCTGTGCGCGGCGTTTCAGTGGGACGGCGAACAACTCGAACTCAATCATCCCCGCGTTCGATCACTACTCCGAGCAGAAATCGCCAAGTCGGAGTTCGTGTTTCAGCGCAGTGCCCATTTCTGGATCCTAAGGTTCGACGGGGCGACGAAGCACTTCAAGGATTCCGCAGGGATGACTTACATCGCACGTCTGCTCGCCGAACCGTTCCGCGATATTCCGGCCGTTTCTCTGCTGGCAGCTCGTGCCGACATCGACCCACGAATTGCATCCGGGTCATCAGGAGAAATCTTGGATGACGAAGCGCGGAAAACGTACAAGGAACGCTACCAGGGCTTGCAGGCAGACCTCTCCGAGGCGGAGAACAACAACGACACCGCTCAAGTCGAGAAACTGCAGACGGAAATGGACCAGTTAACCACCGAACTCGCCAGAGCCACGGGCCTGGGCGGTCACAGTCGTGAGAAGACGGACGCCGAAAAAGTGCGGAAATCTGTTTCCATGGCTGTAACACGCGATGTTTCCAAGATCGAATCTGAGCACAAACCCCTGGCCCGCCATCTCACTGCGTTCATCTCCATGGGCCGGGTCTTCCGGTACTCGCCGGAGAATCCCATCGACTGGCTGACCTAGCTTCAGCCCTCTCGCCGGAGTTGCCACACGCTTTGTGGCAATGCCACACGAGTTGTGGCGCCCCATCCCCAGAGGCTATGGCCCGGCGAATCCATAGACTGGCAACATCCGCCATCCAGGCGGTGCAACGCCCCGAGAAGAGCCTTTCGCCGGGCCCGCTTCTCGGGGCGTTTTTCATTTAAAGGGTCCGGTATGGACAAACAGAAGTCGTCTCTTCCCGAACCGCGTCGGCGTATCGTCGAGCTGATGCAAAAGGTCAACTTCGGCCGCATCGAGAACCTGGTCGTGCGGAATGGCCAACCGGTGCTTTCGCCGTCGCCGCGCATCGTCCGCGAGGTGAAGTTCGGCGGTGAAAACGGCCCGCGCCCGGAAGCCTCGATCGAGGACTTCGCGCTTAAGGCCCAGGTCGTCGAATTGTTCCGCTACATGGACGAACTTCACGACGGCGTGATCGGCGTCCTCGAAATCAAGCATGGCCTACCCTTCCGCATGGCCGTGGAGGACGCCGCCTGACTGTCGGGCTAGGCCCCCGCTGCAAAGTCACTGTTTCCAATGTTTGTTTCCTGACAATTTGCCGGCCGCGAAGTGGAGGCGATTGTGGGCGACGCCAACTCGGCGTAACTCGCATCGCCTCCATTTCTCTTGGCCTGCAATCCTGCCGTTCGTCGGTCGTTGCCCACGCACCTCTCCTCGGCCGCGAGGAGAAGAAACCCAATGGGTATCGACCAACATCTTGAAGATCGTGATTCGTTTGCTTCCCAACTCATCCGCCAAAAGGCACGGCAGCTCGTCCGGCACCCCGGCTTCACCAAGTCGGACCGTCCGGACATCGAGCAGGAACTGGCCATCGAGCTGGTCCAGAAATACGACCAGTTTGATCCGAAGCGTGCCCGTGAGACGACGTTCATCGCTCGAGTGATCGAGCACAAGGCCGTCTCGTTGGTCCGCGCCCGCCAGGCCGAGAAGCGGCACTTCCGCCGCAACGGCACATCGCTGAACGAGACGGTCTCGGACGGCGAGGGCGGGACCGTTGAGCGCGCCCAGACAGTCGACGCCGCCAGCGCAAAGCGGCACACGGGTCAGGCCCCGCGCACCGATGAGGAAGTGGCCCGGCTGAAACTCGACATCGACGAGGTGATCGAAACGCTCCCGGCGGATCTGAGGAAGCTCGCCGAGATGCTGACCGAAATGACCGAGTACGCCGCCTCGCAGCAGCTCGGCAAATCGCGCCGGCAGGTGGCCAACGACGTGGCCCGGTTGCGCGAGCGATTCGAGGACACAGGCCTGCGTGATTATCTGTAGACACGCGGACAACGCGAGAAACCGCTGCGTATGTAACCCAGTAGCCAGCCGACGTTCTTCTCACTCGGAGATTCACGATGAGCAGAGAAATCTACAAGTACGTTTTCGATTCGTCCGTCGATATCGCGGACGTCGAAACGTCGCTGCTGCTGGCGTTGCTCGCTACGGAGAGCTTGCACGGTGAATCGCAGGTGCGGCTGGAGGCGGCCCATGCCCTGGACGCCGAAGGCCGCGCCTGCGTCATCGATGCCGGCGGTGACGTCGGCCGTGACCTGAACCGCCTGTTTGTCGGATTCGTTCGTCGCGAGTTCGGCGAGGACGCCTTCCGCGTGGAACGCGTGGACCGACATCCCAACTGCAAACCCGAAGAGGTAGCCGCATGACATTGCTTTCGCGCATCGAGCGCGGCCGGACGCCAATGCCGCCTCGAATCCTCACCTACGGCGTGGAAGGTATTGGCAAGAGTACGTTCGCATCGGAGTCGCCCCGGCCGATTTTCATTCAGACCGAAGACGGGCTGGGGCAAATCGAATGCGACAAGTTTCCCCTGGCCAGTTCGTTTGAGGAAGTGCATCAAGCGCTCGGCGAACTGCACACGGAGAATCACGACTTTGAGACGGTCGTGATCGATTCGCTGGACTGGCTCGAGCGGCTGATCTGGGACGCCGTCTGCAAGGAATACGGCGTCAAGTCGATCGAGAAGGCCGACGGCGGTTACGCCCGTGGCTATAGCCACGCCCTGGTCTACTGGCGGCAGATCGTCGACGGGCTCAATGCCCTGCGGAACAACCGCAACATGGTCGTGCTGCTGATCGCGCACACCAAGGTCGAACGGTTCGAGGACCCTGAATCTTCGGCCTACGACCGCTATTCGCCGCGATTGCACAAACACGCCGCGGCCCTCATCTCCGAGTGGTGCGATGCGGTGCTTTTCGCCACCCGCAAAATCCGCACCCAAACCGAGGACGCCGGCTTCAACCGCAAGCGGACCATCGCCAACGCCATCGGCAAGGACGGTGGTGAGCGAATCCTCCGCTGCATCGGCGGCCCTTCATGCATTGCCAAGAACCGTTTCGGGATCGTCGAGGAGTTGCCGTTGTCATGGGCAGCATTCATGACGGCCCTCACCAACAACCAATCGTCTGGAGAAAAGACACATGGCTGATCTACGCGGATTTGACGCGAACCAGGTGGAACCGTCCGCCGATTTCGAGCCCATTCCGGCCGGCAAGTACGAGGCGGTGATCACCGAATCGGAGATGAAGCCGACCAAGGCCGGCACTGGCCACTATCTGCAACTCACCTTCCAGGTCATCGAAGGCGAATTCAAGAACCGGTTTCTGTGGGCCCGCCTGAACCTCGACAACCCGAATGCGACGGCCGTTCAGATCGCCCGGGCAGAACTGTCGGCCATCTGCCGCGCGGTAGCCGTGATGGCGCCTAACGATTCGACCGAGCTGCACAACCTGCCCTTGGTGATTTCCGTCAAGTGCAAGAAGCGTGAAGACACGGGCGAGATCGCCAACGAGATCCGGGGCTATTCGCAGAAAAAGGAACCAGAGGTGGCCGCCGCGTCCAACGGGAACAACACGCCGCCCTGGAAACGTTCGTGATGCTCAGGTTTGAACTGCCCTATCCGCCGTCCATCAACCATTACTGGCGCCGGGTCGGGCCGCGAACACTAATCAGCCGCGAGGGTCGCCGTTTCCGCGAGCGTGTGGTGGCGATCCTCGCGGCCCTCCACATCCGGCCGCTGAAGGGAAAGTTGGCGGTCCACGTCGAGGTCTTTCCGCCCGACCGGCGTCGTCGTGACATCGATAACGTCCAAAAAGCCTTGCTCGATGCACTCGAACACGGCGGCGCTTACGCCGACGACAGCCAGATCGTCAAGCTCACGATCGAAAAAGGCGAACCGGTCGTCGGCGGCAAAACACTGGTTCGCATTCGGAATGCTGAATGATCACGTTGCGACCATACCAGGAGGCCGCGAAAGCGGCCGTCTACGATCACCTGCGTACGCGGGACGACAACCCGTGCGTCGTGGTCCCGACCGCCGGCGGCAAGACGCCCGTGATGGCATCGATCTGCAAGGACGCAGTTGGTCTGTGGGATGGCCGTGTGCTGATCCTGGCCCATGTGAAAGAACTGCTGGAGCAGACGACCGACAAGCTTCGGGATATCTGCCCCGAGGTGAAATTCGGCGTCTACTCGGCCGGGCTGAAACGGCGCGACACCGAGCATTCGGTGATCGTCGCCGGCATCCAGAGCGTCTACAAGCGGGCCTGCGAGCTCGATGCGTTCAACTTGATCATGGTCGACGAGGCCCATCTCATTCCGCCCGAAGGCGAAGGAATGTATCGCACGTTCCTGGTCGCGGCCAAGGTGGTCAATCCGGAGGTACGAGTGATCGGCTTGACGGCCACGCCCTTCCGTCTCAAGTCGGGAATGATCTGCGGGCCGGAGAATATCCTCAACCACGTCTGCTTCGAAGTCGGCGTGAAGGAGCTGATCCGAGACAACTACCTCTGCCCCCTGGTGAGCAAGGCGGGCACGCAGAAGGCCGACACGAGTGACCTGCACGTTCGTGGTGGCGAGTTCGTGGCCGGCGAGGTCGAGGACCTGATGGACCAGGACAGCCTGGTGCAGGCCGCCTGCGCCGAGATCGTGGCCCTGACATTCAATCGACACTCCTGCCTGATCTTCGCCTCAGGGGTCAAGCACGGCCAACACGTCGCCAAGGTCCTTGCGGACATGGGCGGCCAGGAGTGTGGTTTCGTCTGCGGAGAGACACCGACAAAAGAACGCGATGAGCTGCTGGACCGCTTCCGCCAGGGAGAACTGAGGTACCTGGTTAACATCAATGTGCTCACCACCGGCTTCGACGCGCCGAACATCGACTGCGTCTCCATGCTGCGACCGACCCTTTCACCGGGGCTGTATTACCAGATGGTGGGTCGCGGTTTCCGCCTGCATCCGGGCAAGCGGGATTGCCTCGTGCTCGACTTTGGTGGCAACGTGCTGCGCCACGGGCCGGTCGATCAGATTCAGGTCCGGGAGCATATCTCGAACGGCAACGGCGAGGCGCCGGCCAAGGAATGTCCCGAGTGCCATTCACTGATCGCCGCCGGCTACGCGGCCTGTCCGGACTGCGGATACGAGTTCCCGCCGCCGGAGCGCAGACGGCATGATGCCAAGGCGTCCGACGCCGGTGTACTGTCCGACCAGTTCACCGACACCGAGTACGACGTCCGCGACATCACCTACAGCGTCCATACGAAGCGTGACGCGCCGCCCGACGCCCCGAAGACCATGCGGGTCGACTACCGCCTGGGCCTCGACCACTGGCAATCCGAGTTCATCTGCCTCGAGCACAACGGCTACGCGAGGCAGAAGGCAGTTGCCTGGTGGCACCGGCGATCCCCCGATGCCGTGCCCGACACGGCGGAGCTCGCTGTGCAGATTGCCGAAGGGGGTGGCGTGGCGCACACCGAGATGATCGTTGTGCGCAGCGTTGCCGGCGAGAAGTACGACCGCATCGTGGGCTACAAGCTCGGCCCTGTCCCCGAGCCGCTGCCTGTTTACGACAACCTCGGTTACGACGAGGACGAGATTCCATTTTGATAACAAACGATGAGTCACCATCGGCACTGCTGGCCGCGGCGAACGAGTACCGCGCTGGGGGATTGTGCGCTCTGCCGGCGCGTCGAGCCGAGAAGCGGCCGGCCGTCGGATCATGGAAACCATATCAGACACGTCCTCCGACTGAGGCCGAGTGGACGGCGTGGTGGGCCAACGGGCAGGATGCAGTATGCCTCTTGTGCGGCCAGGCGTCCGGCAACCTGGAAACCATCGACTTCGATGTCGGGGGTGAGTTGTTCTCGGCATGGTGGGATCGCATTCCGGTCGACCTCCGCGATCGGCTCGTTGTCGAGACTACCCAGTCCGGCGGCCGGCACGTGGTCTACCGATGCGAGGCCGAGATCTGTGGCAACCTGAAGCTCGCCCAGCGCAAGGACGGCGACACGGTCGTCACGCTGATCGAGACTCGCGGCGAAGGCGGGTTGTTCTTGTGTGCCCCGACTGCCGGCTACGAGATCACGCAAGGCGACCTCCGCGACCCGCCTGTGCTCACCGAAGCCGAGCGGGACGTGCTGTTGCAGGCCGCATGGGAGCTCAATCAGTACGTTCCCCCGGTATGTGACGGGCCAACCACCGAGCAGGTGTCAGCACCGGCCGCCGGAAATGGCTCCCCCGCCGCCGAAAGGCCGGGCGATGATTTCAACAGTCGCGGTGACGTGACGGCCGTGCTGCGGCAACATGGATGGTCATGCGCCCGCGGCGGAGACAACCAGTACTGGCGACGGCCGGGAAAGCCATCGGGTTGGTCGGCCACGCTCAAGGACCGGGTGTTCTACGTCTTCAGCGCCAACGCCACGCCCTTCGAGCCGCAACGGGCCTATTCGCCGTTCTCCGTTTACGCGCTGCTCGAGCACGGGGGCGACTACGAGCTGGCTGCCCGGTCTTTGCGGCAGTCGGGATACGGTGGTGACGGTGCCGTCGTGACCTCGTCCGACGTCGATCTGTCGGGCATCCTTGGCCCGATCGAACGTCCTCCACCGGGCGCCGGCGGGCCTCCAGATCCGGGTCCATTGCCCGAAGGTCTGCTGCGTGTTCCCGGCTTCGTCTCGGAGGTGATGGACCACTGCCTGGAGACGGCGCCGTACCCGAACACGGTGATGGCCTTCTCCGGGGCGCTTGCCCTGCAAGCGTTCCTGGCCGGGCGCAAGGTCCGCGACCCGGGCGACAATCGCACAAACCTGTACCTGCTGGGCCTGGCCCACTCGTCGGCCGGCAAGGATTGGCCACGGAAGATCAACACTCGCATCCTGCATGAAATCGGCCAGGCCGAATGCATCGGCGAGCGGTTCGCCAGCGGCGAGGGCATCCAGGACTCGCTGTTCATCCATCCCTGCACGCTGTTCCAGACCGACGAGATCGACGGCATCTTGCAGTCGATCAACAAGGCCCGGGATGCGCGGCACGAGAACATCATGTCGACGCTGCTGACGCTCTACTCCAGCGCCAACAGCGTGTTCCCCATGCGGCGCAAGGCGGGCAAGGAGCTGCCGGGGGTGATCGATCAGCCGTGCCTGACGATCTTCGGCACGGCGATCCCCAACCACTACTACGAGGCCCTCTCGGAGCGGATGCTCACCAACGGCTTCTTCGCCCGCATGCTGATCCTCGAATGCGGCCGACGAGGCACGGGGCAGGAGCCGAGCATCCAGGACCTGCCCGAGTCCGTGTTGGAGACAGCCAAGTGGTGGGCCGACTTCCGGCCCGGCACCGGCAATCTCGAACAGTGGCACCCCGTGCCGACCATCGTGGAGCAGACCGACGACGCCAGGCAGATCCTCGTCGAGGCCCGCGAGGAGGCCGAGGGGGAGTACGCTGAAGCCGAGGGGAACAACGACTCGGTCGGTACAACCGTGTGGGGTCGGGTCAGCGAGCACACCCGCAAGCTGGCGCTGATCTACGCCGTGAGTGAGAACCGCAGCTCACCGGAGATCGGTCAGGTGGCGGCCGATTGGGCCGTGCATTTCGTCATGCACCAGACCCGCCGCATGCTGTTCATGGCCCACGCCCACGTGGCGGACAACCCGTTCCACGCCGAGTGCCTGAAGCTCATGCAGAAGCTGCGCGATGCGCCCGATAGGACGCTCTCACACAGCGTGCTGCTGAAGCGGATGAAGATCGACGCCGCATCGTTTCAGCAAATCATCTCCACGCTGGAGCAGCGAGGCGACCTGGTGACCATCACCAGGTCGACCGCCGGCCGGCCCAACCGCTGCTATCAACTCGTCGAGGGGTGAAGAAATGGCTGAAAGTGAAAGAAGTCTGGAGAACGAAGCCGGTCGCCGGGTGAAGCAGGGGGAAGGAAGGGTGAACGAAGTGGAGCACGTAAGTCCTTATAAAACAGTACTCTCTCTTCTTCTTTCTTCTCTTTCACCTGTATGCGTGCGCCCGCCCGCCCGTGCGTGTATTCCTGTGTTCGCGTGTGATAGGGGCGAAAGAAGAAGAAAGTCGTTAGGTACTTCCCGCCCGTTGGAGGTAGGTGCCCCCCGCGGGAACAGCCGCCAAGGGGAGCACAGTTTGTTTTCGTGGTCCGAACAGGAATCGCTCAGTCGATGGCCGGCGAATGCTGGTACTGCACTGGGGACAGGGAACCCTGATCGACGTCCCACGGCCGGATAACCCGCATGTCTCCCCCAAAGGCAACCGGGGTGGTTTCTCGCGAATCGAGTTCGATGTGATGAACGATTACCAACACCATCCGTTCGCGGTTTTGTCGAGCGTGCTCAACCTCATTTCTGGTGAGGAACACCGAGCCTCCTTCGCCGGTCGTGCCCTTGACCTCGACATGCAATTCTTCCACCGCGTCCGTGCAATGGAGGTCGTAGGGGTGATCCGGCGATACGTCGTCAACTTCGTATCCAAGCCCCAGGAAGTAGTCTTCGGCCATGGCCTGCGCGTGAAGCTCCACAGCACGACGCGCTGCTGGATTAAGGGAAAAACCTTGACCGCGGGATGGCCGAACTATTTGAGCCAATGTTCCGCGACCCTCGGTGGCGAGTTCCAGTACCGCGTGCCATTGTTCGGGTTCGACAGTGAAGATATTGCCTCCCCGCGCCCGCGCAACGGCCAGATCGGAAAGCCATGGCGTATTTCCATCCTCCCACAGTGGAAGGCCGGGCGACGGGAGAACACGGAAGCGGATACGCTCACTGGGACCGATGATTGGTCCTCGCCAGAAGCGGTTCTCTTCGGGGGGGCTAGGCAAAACCGCCAGTCCGGCAGTGACTTCGCCAAGCGCGATCACGCCTCGACGATCGCCGCTACCCTTGGCCTGCCAAACGAGAATACGATCACCTGGTTGGGGGGCCCCGCGGTCGACTGTCCATACCAGCTCATCGAGAGCGGACACCGCTTCAAGGCCTGCAAACCGATCTGGATTACACAGAAGCGACCAATAACGTCGAGCTGGGTTGATTTTGGCAAAACGCCATTTCTCAACATCCGTACCCTCCAGCGATCCCGCGCCGACTGCCCGTTCGCACCAGCGTGTCAATCTTTCGGTCAGACGGGAATCGCTCGAATATCCGTCCAATACTGCTTCGATCGCACGATGAGTTACCCCCCCGTCGAACTGGGCACCAGTCGATCGACCAGCCAGGGCGCTCTCGTACCGATCGAACGTCATGCTTCGGAATCCAACGAACTTCGACGGTCCGAAGGTTTCCTCATCAGTATCGACAACCCAATAAGTTGTCTGCCGAACCAGTACCTCAACGCGCTCAACGTTGGCGGTAAGCTCGCGATTGAAGCGTCGAATGTTGTCACGAATCTCGCCGGAAGTTCTGACCGTCTCCAATGTGACGGATTGAGGCGAGCCGGTTGGTCCTGACGCCATGGTATCTGCTCCCTGTAATCGGGGGGTGGCACAGGCATGCACATCATACGGAGAAGGATAAATGAAAATCGAGCTTTGGGATATTAGCAAAGTGCGTCCCTACGAGAAAAATCCGCGTGTCAATGACAACGCCGTCGACGCGGTGGCGGAGTCGATTCAGCAGTTCGGGTTCCGCCAGCCGATCGTGGTGGACACGGAAGGCGTGATCATCTGCGGGCACACTCGCTGGAAGGCCGCACAGAAGCTGGGCCTGGAGAAGGTGCCGGTCCACGTCGCCAAGGACCTGACGCCCGAGCAGATCAAGGCGTACCGGATCGCCGATAACAAGACGGCCGAACTGGCCGACTGGAACTACGACCTGCTGCCGATCGAGCTGTCGCAGCTCCAAGGAATGGATTTCGACCTGGGGCTGCTTGGATTCTCGGAAGACGAGCTGGCCAAGCTGCTCGACCCGGGCGTGACGGACGGTCTGACCGATCCCGACGAGGTGCCGGAGCCGCCGGACGAGGCGGTCACGCAGCCTGGCGACCTGTGGATACTCGGCGATCACCGTTTGCTCTGCGGCGACAGCGGCAATCCGGAGCACGTCGACCGCCTGCTCGACGGCGCATCGATCCACCTGGTTAACACCGACCCGCCGTACAACGTCCGGGTCGAACCGCGGAGCAACAATGCCATCGCTGCCGGCCTGAGTTCGTTCCAGGGAACCAAGCACCACCAGAAGTTTGACGTCGAGCGGCACCCGGAGAAGGCGAAACCGACGCAGAAGAAGATGCGGGCAAAGGACCGGCCGCTGGAAAACGACTTTGTGTCCGACGAGGCGTTCGACCAGTTGCTTGCCGCTTGGTTCGGCAACATCGCCCGCGTGCTGGAGCCGGGGCGCGGCTTCTACATCTGGGGCGGGTACGCGAACTGCGGGAACTACCCGCCGGTGCTCAAGGCGACGGGCCTGTACTTTTCTCAAGCGGTCATCTGGGTGAAGGAACACCCGGTGCTCACCCGCAAGGATTTCATGGGGAACCACGAGTGGTGTTTCTATGGGTGGCGGGAAGGGGCCGCGCATCATTTTCTCGGCCCGAACAACGCGGTGGATGTCTGGTCAGTGAAGAAGGTGAATCCGCAAAGCATGGTTCACTTGACCGAGAAACCGGTCGAGCTGGCCGTGCGGGCCATCCAATACTCGTCACGAACGGGCGAGAACGTGCTGGATCTGTTCGGCGGGAGCGGGTCCACGCTCATCGCGTGCGAGCAGACGGGGCGGAAGGCGTTCTTGATGGAACTCGACGCGCTGTATTGCGATGTGATCGTCCAACGCTGGGAGAACTTCACTGGCAAGAAGGTGCAGCGCGTTGCGGCGGCGTTGCAGGAGGCCGAGGCGTGATCGACCTAGCCAGCCACGATGTACTACGAGCCGGAATTGGCGGCGTCGATGATTTCGAAGAGGTCCGGCGGCGACACCAGCATGAGCGTCCGACCATTATCCCAGGCGACGTCGATTTGGTGCCACATCCGCTTCCCATCGTGGCGATAGATGTCGACGACGGTCCCGACCTCCCCTTCGGGAACCGGATCGGGGTCGTCATGCATGGCTACAAGCCGAACGCGGTCGCCCGGGCGTGGAATCTTCATCGTTTCGTCTCCGTTTTGAGCATGTCATGATGCCAGTTTCCGAGTTCAATTTCATCTTCGGTTGCCTCGCGAATGGTGCGGATTTCGATCGGCACTTCCTTGCCCAACCGTTCCCTCAGGTCCGCGTACAGATCATGCAGCGCGAGGCGCCCGAGTTCGCGAGCCTGCGTTTCGTCTTCGGCGTCCACCAGGACGTATCGTGCAAGCGTCGCAACATAATAAATCGTCATGGTTTGGTCCTCCTGCGTCTAATGTGTTCCGGGCACGCTGATGATGCGGCCCGTCGCTTCGTGGTGGTGCCACGTCGTTGGCTGAATGCCCTCGTTTTGCAGGCGACGGTACTCGGCTTCCTCCACCGTGAAAAACCGGCCGGAGAAGCTGATCGCGTGATCGCCGGAAAAGTTCAGCTCGACCAGAGCGTCGTGCGCCGTCGCGTGCTCCCGGCCGCGGATTTGGATGGTTTGCATGATCGGTTCCTTTCGATTCTGTCGCCACGTCGCGTGCCCACCACTACACAGGAGCCACACCCGGCCCGAAACATCAATAGCCCATTGGGAAAACCGAGGGATGTTTTGGCAACCCCGAAAGGCGACTATCGCACGAGCCATTTTTCCGATCGTATCGCCCACGTTGCGACGTTCGTACCGTGTCGCGGCCAGCGGGCTGCGTTGGCCACCGAGCCAACCAACGAGAAAACGCCCCGCGTGGGGGCGTTTGTGGCGACGACGTGGCGAACCTTACGGTTGGTCGCCCGTGTCGTCTGCCAAGGCGGACATGTCGTCGCACCATGCGGCCTGCTTTGCGTAGTGGTCGCGTTGGCCCGCGTCATCGGTCGCCTCTGCGGCTTGACGCCAAAGCGCGGCCGCCCGGGGCCAGTCGTTGGCCCGCTGCGCCGCTTGGGCCTGGTTCGCCAGGTCTTGGCCGGCGGTCGCTCCGTGCTCCAGCGCGTGGTACTCGATCAGGGCGTCTTCGACGAAGAAGTCCGTGGTCGGGAACAGGCGGCGGTGTCGGGCTTCCAGGCAACCCCGTTCCTTCATGAATGCTACCGCGACCGACGTCTGCGTGCAGGGAACGTCGGGCACGGCTTCCCACAACATGCCGGTCGTAACGCCGGCCGTCGCGTTCTCTTCAATCGCATGGGCGACCGCCTTGTACGACTCCAGGGAGCAGCGGTGGCTGTACGTGCCGCCATCGCGTTTGGTGACCGTGCGAACCAGGTGGCCCAATTCCACGGCGAAGGATTGTCGCTCGTCGATGGATGGTCTGCGCGTCATGGGTCAGCCCTCCACCCGGCTGCGAAGCCTCTGCGCCGACCGGATGGTGATACGGCGTCCGGTCGATTCGTTGACGGCATTGATGATGGTCTTCGCGCGGCTACTGCCAAACGCGGGAACCTCCCTCAGTTCGGTGACGCGAACGGTCACAAGTTGGCCGGAGACCTTGGCCCGGTAGCGGCCGCCAACTTCGACGTCTTTCAGTTTCATGGCATGGTCCTTTCGTTTGGTGGAAATGAAAACAGCCGCCGTTGCCGGCGGCCGATTCGTGTCGAATTGCCTTCAGCTCTTGGCGGCGAACTTGCCGCGCTCGGTCTTCTTGAACCGGGAGTCTTTCCCCTTGGTCTGAATCTCGCGGAGAATCGCGCTGTACAGCGTGGCGTGCGGCGTCTTGCCGCCGGGGCTGGTCCAGAGCTTCTTGGCGGCCATCACCTCGACCAGCTCTTTGCAGTTCATCGGTTTCTTCGCCGCGGCCAGCACCTTCGCGGCGGCGTCGATGGCGCTGAGCTTCTTGGCCTTTGCCCCGCCCTTGGCGGCGGCCTTGCCGCGGGTCTTCTTGGCCGGCGTTGCCTTTTTCGTCGTGGCCTTCCGCGCGGCGGTCTTCTTCGTCGTGGTCTTCCTCGTAGCCATGATTCGGCTCCTCGTGAAAATCGTTCTCGATGGTTCGGGGGCTGCCATCGTCAGGCGGCGGGAACCACCCGCCGCGACGCCCATGCGGGCGTTTCGGCTTTAGTAGGCGACCTCCCAGGCCCGCTTCGACCCGTAGCAGCGCTGCTGGCCTTCGACGATGAAGACCACCTGATCTTCGTCCACGTCTTCGTCTTCCCCGTCGTCGCGGTCGTTGATCTCTTCCCCCGACGCGAGGCCGGCGATCCCGTTTTCAAAGGGCCAGTTCTGTTGCGTCATCAAACGGACATCCACGTCGCCTCCCAGCGCATCGCGGTAGTCCTCCAGGCGTTCGATCAATTCGTCGATGGTCATGGTCGCGGTCCTTTCTTCTGGCGTCGTGGGCGTTGCCTACTCTTCGGTGCCGTCGAGGAAGGCGACAACGGAAGACAGACGCTTGTTGACTTCGTTCATGCTGCCGACGTGCGCCCAATTGATCGGGTGCTCGTCGTTGCCCGGCGCGGGCAGGTCGAACAACAGCTCGCGGATGCGTTCGACCAGGTCTTGGGCGACCAGATGGGCGTTCTCGTAGGCGGCCTCGGCGTTCAGCTTCGGCTTCTTTTTCCGGCGTGCGTTCATGGTTGCTCTCCGTTTGGTAGGGGGTTGGGATTCGCGTTCGGACAGTCACACAGGAGCCATGCAATCCGAAACGCATCAAGCGCGGTTGGCGACAATTTCGCCGGAATTCGGCAGGTTTTTTCCGAAGTGAAACAGGGCAAGATGCGAGCGCCGGCGGCCCTGTTGGCCACGTGTCGCGATGAAGGGCGCTGGTGGTCGGAGGAATCGCGGACTGCCAACGAAATACGCCACGCGGGCGACTGGGCGACCACGTGGCGTTTGGTGGCGAAGGCGGCGCCGGCGTCAGGCGGCGGCGCGGCCCGCGGCGTCGTACTTCCGGGCCATTTCGATCAACTTCGCCTTGATGGCCTTCATGTCGGGGGCGGCGGCCTCGGCGGCGAGCAGCCCGAAGACCCTGTTGCGGAGCGCCCCCTTGTACCAGCCTTTCGTCCATCCCAGCCGGTAGAACAACCGGTTGAGTTCCGTTTCGCCTTCGCCCGCGCCCGGGCGGTCCCAGCAGCTCCGCGTGCCTTCCCGCTTCGTGTAGTCCCAATCCGAGCGGCGCGTCGTGTTCAAAGCGAGTTCGACCAATCCGAGGCACATCATCAGGTAGCCGGCCACCTTCGTCTTGTTGAGAGTGCCTGCGAAAGCCCGGAACTCGATGCGGTTGCGGCCGCGGGCCAGGTGCGTGAGGTTCAGCAGGTGGTAGCGGTCGGCTTCGCACCGCTGCTTGGCGTCGTCGTGGTTGCCGTATTCTTTGATCTTTTTGCTGTACCGGTTCTGTTCGCGGCGCTTCGTGCCCGTGCTGGCGTAGATGGCCCGCTCGTGGTTGCCGACCAGGGAAATCAATCGAGCCAAGGCGGCGGCGTCCCCGTTCCATTCGATGGTGATGTGCAGGCCACAGCTTGGGTTGACCCGGCCGTTGCGGGCGTTGATCGCGTCGATGGCGGCCTCGACCTCTCGAAGCCCCTCGTAGCCGCGAAGCTTGGGGCTGACAAACTCGCACCCGTGTCGTCCGTAGGCCTGCGTCCGGATGCTGCCATCGCGTTCGGCTTTCCATCCCGCGGGCAGCCAGGCGACCGGCAGGCCCCGGTGGTAGCTACCAATCGGCGTCCTATCCGTGTCGGGCAGGGTGGTTTCAAGTTCGATTCCCCAGGCAATCTCGGTGGCGTTCATGGTTTGGTTCCTCGTTTTGGTTGGCGGTGCCGTTGCAATTCGTTTTGACAGTCACACTGAGCAGTGCGGGCCGAAAAACATCAAGCGGAGAGGGCAAGAATGTGCAAAGAATTCGGAAACTTTTAATGCTGAGTAATTACAGAATTGGCTTAGCAGCGGGGTCGCGCCACGGGCCACGATTTGGCCCGCTGGGGCGACTGCGGAAGGTCGGCCACTGGTACGCGGAACGCCTCGGAAACGCACGACTTGGCCACGTGTGCGGCCACGTGGGGAACTGAGCGGATTGGAGAGCACTGGATGAGCGAATCCGAGCAGCTGAATCCGATGGCGTTGACTATCGAGCAGGCGGCCCGCGTCTTGACGGCCTCGGGCAGCAAGCCGGTCACCCTGGAGATGCTCCGCAACGACATCGACGCCGGCGCCCCCACCAATCCGGATGGCACGGTCAACCTGGTGGACTTCGCCGCCTGGCTCGTAAGGGAGATGGGCCGTGGCGAGTGACCCCCGGAAACTACGACCGAGCGAGTTGTGCCAGTTGCTCAACTCCACGCCCCTGGGCGAGGTGATCAACGAGCGGCAACTCCATCGCCACCGCACGCGGGCCGGCCTGCGGATCGGGGACGGGCGGTTCGTTGACCTTCTGCGGTACGTCGCCTGGCTCATTCAGATTCGCCACGAGTTGAAGCGCGAAGCGGACACCGATCCCTACGGGACGCTCAAGGAGCGTGCCCGGGCCCGCAATGCCGCGCTGTCGTTGGCCGGTCGGGACATAGGCGAACTGCCGGCGGTCGTCGATTCCGAGCGGAAGGAACAAGCGTCGACCGACTTCCGGTTCTTCTGCGAGTCGTACTTTCCACTGACGTTTCATCTGAAGTGGTCGCCGGACCACCTGAAGGTCATCGCCAAGATCGAACAGGCTGTGTTGCACGGCGGCCTATTTGCGATGGCCATGCCGCGTGGCAGTGGCAAGACGACCATCTGTGAATGCGCGTGCATCTGGGCGGTGCTCAACGGCCACCGGGAATTCGTGTGCCTGATCGGTTCCGACGAAGGGCATGCCATGGACATGCTCGACTCGATCAAGATGGAACTCGACGGCAACGACCTGCTGCTGGCCGACTTCCCGGAGGTCGTTTACCCAATCCACTGCCTGGATGGGATCGCCAACCGGTGCAGCGGGCAGCTCTACAATGGCGAGCGCACCCACATTGGCTGGACCGCTCGCGAGATCGTACTGCCGACGATGCCGGGCTCCATCGCAAACGGGGCCATCATCAAGGTCGCCGGCATTACCGGTCGCATCCGCGGCATGAAGTACAAGCGGGCCGACGGCAGAACGGTACGGCCGTCGCTTGTGGTTCTCGACGATCCGCAGACGGACGAATCGGCTCGCTCACTTACGCAGTGCGCAACGCGGGAAAGCACGCTCGCCGGCGCCGTTCTCGGCCTTGGCGGCCCGGGGAAAAAGATCTCGGGCATCATGCCCTGCACCGTCATCCGCCCCAGCGATATGGCGGATAGCATCCTGGATCGCGACAAGCATCCCGAATGGAACGGCGAGCGGACCCGGATGGTCTACTCGTTCCCCACCGACGAGAAACTTTGGGCTCGGTATGCCGAGTTGCGGGCCGAGGGACTTCGTAATGGTGACGGCGGCAAGCAGGCCACTGAGTTCTATGGCCAACACCGCGAAGAGATGGATGCCGGTGCGTCTATCGCCTGGCCAGAGCGGTTCAACCACGACGAATTATCGGCCATCCAGCACGCCATGAACCTCAAGCTGCAGGACGAGGCGGCGTTCTTCGCGGAGTATCAGAATGAGCCGCTGCCGGAGGAGACCGTCGATGAGGATCTGCTTAAGGCAGACCAGGTCGCCGCCAAGATCAACCGCATGGTACGCGGTGCGATCCCGCTGACATGCAACCATCTGACCATGTTCATCGACGTTCAGCAGAAGCTGCTGTACTACGTCGTGGCAGCCTGGGAAGACGACTTCACGGGTTACGTGATCGACTACGGCAGCTATCCTGGTCAAAAGCGACCGTACTTCACGTTGCGTGATGCCCGCCACACGCTGGCTGTCGCCGCGCCGGGCACGGGACTCGAAGGTTCGATCTACGCGGGGCTGGACAAACTCACGGACAAATACCTCGTCCGGGAGTGGAAACGCGACGACGGAGCGGTCCTCCGGATCGAGCGATGCCTGATCGACGCCAACTGGGGCAACTCGACGGACGTGGTCTACCAGTTCTGCCGCCAGAGCAAACATGCCGCCGTGCTTATACCGAGCCACGGCCGGTTCGTCGGCGCGTCGAGCATTCCGTTCTCGGACTACAAGCGGAAGCAAGGTGATCGTGTCGGGTTGAACTGGCGGTTCCCGAATGTCCGCGGCAAGCGAGCCGTCCGCCACGTCATCTTCGATACCAACTGGTGGAAGTCGTTCGTCCACGCCCGGCTAGCCGTGGCGATGGGGGATCGCGGTTGCCTGTCGCTATTTGGGAAGGAAGCGGAACAGCATCGGCTCTTCGCCGAGCACATCACGGCGGAGTATTACGTGAAGACCGAAGGCCGTGGTCGGACCGTCGACGAATGGAAGATCCGCCCCGAACAGCCGGACAACCACTGGCTGGACTGCCTGGTCGGCTGCGCCGTGGCGGCGTCGATGCAGGGCGCTGTGTTGTTCGGCACCGAGGCAGTCGCCCCGCCCAGAAAGCAGCGTATTAGCTTCGCTGAACTGCAGCGGAGGAACCGACGATGAAGCAAGGTCATGGCGAAGACGATGACCGTGGCATCTCGTGTCCGGTGTGCGGCTGCCGCCATTTCTACACGACCCACACTGAGCCGCTCCGTGACGGGCGGGTTCGTCGCCGCAAGGTATGTCGGCACTGCGGACGTAGAATCGTGACGTTTGAGAGCGCCACCGCCAAGATTAGCCGGGGCCGTCACTGCGATCCGGCTCGTATCGATGTCCCTTCAGACTGACGCGGCCCGCCCACTATTTGGGGGGGCGCCACCCCTCTGTGTTTTTCAAGCCCCTCGTAAATGTCGGTGGGCGGTCTGCCACGTCGCGTGCACCCCAACCCTCCGCACGGGTCTTCGTTACGGCGCCTCTCGTAACCAGTGGGCCCCCGGGTTGGTGTCCTCATCGCTTGGCACGACCGTTGCCTAACACGCTTCGCCAACCCCAGTTGCTACATGTAGCAACATTCTGACTTTCTTGTTGGAAACCTCCGACAGTTTGCGCTCGCACCGGGTAGGTCTCCCAATAGGCGCTGAATGTTTAGCGCGTCGACCGGAGACACGGTGATGCCCGACGTTTTGGAAACCACAATCCGCGACAACGCCCAGGGGCCGGCGAAGGCGTCAGGTGACTCCGGCTCGGTGGAGCAGCACAAGCTCGCCGAGCAGATCGAAGCGGACCGCTATCTTTCGTCTAAAGAGGCCGCCCGCTCGAACCGCCGCGGACTCGTATTCAACAAGCTCATTCCGCCCGGGGTTTCGTAGTGTTGGCGTGGCTAAAGAACCTCGTCGCTCCATCCCGACCGGCTCGCCTGCCCAGGCGGGGCTCGCGGGTGGTTCGCGCCCGCTACGACGCGGCCGTCACCACGCCCGACAACCGCCGGCACTGGGCCGGCGCCGACGGGCTTTCCGCCAAAGCGGCCAATAGCGCCGAAGTCCGGCGAATCTTGCGAAACCGGGCCCGCTACGAAGTCGCCAATAACAGCTACGCCCGCGGGATTGTGCTAACCCTGGCCAACGACGTGATCGGTACCGGGCCGCGGCTTCAGATGCTCACCGCGGATACCGACGCCAACCGTCGGATTGAACACGAGTTCGCCCGCTGGTCCAAGTCCGTCAACCTCGCTGAGAAACTCCGAACTCTCCGAATGGCGCGGGCAGAGGACGGAGAAGGATTCATTATTCTGACCAGCAATTCGAAGCTGTCCACGCCTATCAAGCTCGAAATACGTCTGGTTGAGGCGGACCAGGTCGCCACACCCGACCTGAGTATTCTGCGCCCGAATGCGGTCGACGGGATCGTCTTCGACGACGCGGGCAACCCCGTCGAGTACCACGTGTTGAAGAATCACCCTGGCGATCTTCGTGGGGCACTCGGGCTCGATTACGACCGCTTTCCGGCCGAGTCGGTGATCCACTGGTTTCGTGCAGATCGGCCGGGGCAGGGCCGCGGAATTCCCGACATTATGCCGGCATTGCCGCTGTTCGCGCAGCTTCGGCGATTCACCTTGGCCGTACTGGCCGCCGCGGAGACAGCAGCCGACTTCGCCGGGATTCTCTACACAGATTCCCCGGCTAGCGGTGAGGCTGATGCGGCAGAGCCGTTCGAGCCCATCGAACTCGAGCAGCGTGCGCTCGTGACCATGCCGGGTGGCTGGAAGATGAGCCAACTGGAAGCGGAGCAGCCCTCAACCACTTTCGGCGAGTTCAAGCGGGAGATCCTCAACGAAATTGCCCGCTGCCTCAACATGCCGTTCAACATCGCGGCTGGAAATTCGTCGGGGTACAACTACGCGTCCGGCCGCCTGGATCACCAGACCTACTTCAAGTCGATCCGCGTCGAGCAGGCCCATCTGGAGGTGTCCGTTCTCGACCGCATTCTCGCCGCCTGGTTTGACGAGGCGGTGCTCATTCCCGGTCTGTTGCCGGCCGGTCTCATTGCCGAGTGGCCCCACCAGTGGTTCTGGGACGGGCACGAGCACGTCGATCCCGCCAAGGAAGCCAACGCCCAGGCCACACGGCTCGCCAACCACACGGCAACCTTGGCCGACGAGTACGCCCGTCGCGGCCTCGATTGGGAAACGCAACTTCAGCAGCGAGCGAAGGAACTTGCGTTGATGCACGAACTGGGGCTGACATCCGCCCCGACGCCGACGGCGCCCTCGGACGATGACGAGACGGACCAAGAGGAGGACGAGGAACATGCCGCTTCCAACGCGGAGAAGTGACGAATCGCATCAGGCATACATCGACCGGTGTATGGGTGATGAAGCCATGGTTCGAGAGTTCCCGGACACCGATCAACGGCGAGCCGTTTGTGAACAGCACGCGAAGCTTAAGGGTGATGGATACCTGAACTTCGTGTGCGAGCCCGGTGCGATCACCATCGAGGCGGCCGAGGCCGGCGAGGGCGACGGAATGCCCAAGCTGCCTCGGTTTTCGATGGTTGCCTACACGGGCGGCCCGATGCGGATCGCCGGCTGGCGATTTCCCGTAGTCGTCGACCTGGCTGGCCTTTCGATCCCTTCGCAAAGCCGGCCGATCCGTTTCGGGCACGACATGGCCAGTGGCGTCGGGCACACCGACGCGATTCGCGTGGAAGAGGGAAGCCTCCTGGCAACCGGCCTGGTATCCCGCGACACGATGGCCGCCAAGGAGATCGTCGTGTCCGCCCGTAACGGATTCCCCTGGCAGGCGTCCATCGGCGCGGCGGTCGAGGAATTCGAGTTCGTTAAAGACAAGCAGAAGACGATCGTCAACGGCCGCGAATTCATCGGGCCGCTGAACGTCATTCGCCGTGCGATGTTGGGCGAGATCAGTTTTGTGGATTTAGGCGCCGACGGCCAAACAAGTGCCCGCGTGGCGGCCTCGGCTTCACAGTTCGAGAAGGAGCAATCCCAAATGGGTGAAACGAACAACAACAAGCCGCAGACGGACGAAGGCCCGCAGGGCGGTGACGCCGTGAAGGCCGAAGCGACCAATGGCAAGCCGCAACAGGCGACCGCCGCAACTGCGGTGGCCGAGCAGGCGGGCCCCACGGCGGCGGACATTCGCGCCGAGGCGGTAGCCGAAACCAGTCGGATCGCCAAGATCCGGGAACTCTGCGGTGGTCAGTTCGCCGAGATCGAGGCCCAGGCCGTTCGAGAAGGCTGGGAAGTGGATAAGGTCGCGCTGGCCGTTTTGCGGGCCGGCCGACCCAAGGCCCCGGCTGCACACTTCCGCGACAACAACGTGGGCGGGACTACGCTCGAGGCCGCGTGTCTCTTGACGGCCGGGCTGCAGAATATCGAGAAGCAGTTCGATGATCAGACGCTCGACGCGGCCGGTCGGCGGTTCCGCGGCGGGATCGGCCTGCAGGAACTGCTGCTCGAAGCGGCCTGGGCCAACGGTTACACGGGTCGGAACTTCCGCGATAGCCGGGCCGTGCTGCGGTTCGCCTTCCATCCGGAGCTGGAGGCTGGTTTCTCGACGATCGACATCGGCGGGATTCTCTCGAACGTGGCGAATAAGTTCCTGCTCGACGGGTTCTTCTCCGTCGAGCGGACCTGGCGAAATATCTGCGCCACGCGGAACGTTTCCGACTTCAAGACGGTCACCAGCTACCGACTCGTCGGGAAGGACCAGTACGAGCAGGTCGCACCCGGCGGAGAACTCAAGCACGGGACGCTGGGCGAAGAGTCGTTCACCAACAAGGCTGACACGTATGGCTTGATGCTGTCGATCGATCGACGCGACATCATCAACGACGACCTGGGCGCCATCACCACGGTGCCCCGAAAGCTCGGTCGCGGCAGCGGCTTGAAGATCAACGACGTGTTCTGGACCACGTTCATGAACAACGGGTCGTTCTTCACGGCCGGAAACAACAACTACCTGGAGGGTGCCGACACGGTCCTGTCGATCGATGGGCTGACGAAGGCCGAGGTCGCCTTCATGGATCAGGTCGACACGGACGGCAAGCCGATCGGCATTATGCCGTCGCTCATGCTGGTGCCCACGGCACTGTCGGCCATCGGTTCGCAGCTCTATAAGTCGATGGAACTGCGTGACACGACTTCCAGCACCAAGTATCCGGTGGCCAACCCGCACCAAGGGAAGTTCCGCGTCGAGGTCAGCCGCTACCTGTCGAACTCGGTCTACCAGGGCAACTCGTCGAAGGCCTGGTATCTGCTGGCCGACCCGGGCGACCTGCCGGTGATCGAGGTCGCGTTCCTCAACGGCCAGGAGTCGCCCACCATCGAAACGGCTGAGGCCGACTTCTCGGTCCTGGGCGTTCAGATGCGTGGCTACCACGACTTCGGCTGCGCCCTTCAAGACCCGCGAGGGGGCACAAAATCCAAGGGCGAAGCGTGAGCCACGTGACCACCAAGTCTCTGACATTCGAGGAGTAAACAGATGCCTACGGCAGTTTTCGTTCAAGAAGGCAACCAAATCGACTACACGCCGAGTGTCGCGGTGGCGGCCGGTGACGTGATCGTGCTGGGAGACCTCGTCGGTGTTGCCAAGCAGCCGATTGCCGCCAATACGCCCGGTGCGCTGGCCGTTGACGGTGTGTTCGACTTTCCCAAGGCAACCGGCGCCGGCACCGCGATCTCCGCGGGGGCCAAGGTTTATTGGGACGACGTTGACCAGCAAGCGAGCGAGGAGGGAGACGAGTCGGCCAGCGGGTCGGATTCGCTCGAGGGCACGGCGCTGCTGGGTAAAGCGGTCAAGGACGCGACCGATGACGATGCGACAGTACGCGTCCGGTTGAGCCAATAGGGAAACGACCGTGACCGACCTGTTGCGACGAGGTTCCGAGTGGCTCGAGCAAATGCGAACCACGCATGCATCCAGCCCGGTGGAGTATCGCCGGGAAGGACAGCCGGTTGTGCCGGTCAACGCCACGTTCGGCAAGACGGACTACGAGATTGCCGACGAGGCGGGCCTGACGGTCGGTTCGCACGTTTGGGATTTCCTGATCCGGGCCGACGAGCTGGGCTTCGAGCCACAGGCGGGCGATGTGATCGCGGCCAGTGGACGCAAGTACGAGGTTCTGAACCTCGGTGGCGAAGGCTGCTGGCGGTTCAGCGACCCGTTCCGACAGACATATCGAATCCACACCCGAGATACAGGGAGCCTATAGCGTGAGCCTGGCGACCGACATCGCCGACGCCGTCACTGCCGAACTCAACGCGGCGCCCGACGGCACCTTCAGTCAGACGATGACGGCACAGCGGACCGTGCTGCCGGAGTCCGAGCTGCCCGAACTGGCGGACCTGAAGGTGTCGGTCGTGCCTAAGTCGGTGGAAATCACCGGTTCCACGCGAGCCACCAGTCAATACGACATCGCCATCGACATCGGCGTTCAGAAGAAGCTGGGCACGGACCTCGATGCTGAGGTCGCGGCCCTGGGAACGCTGGTTGACGAGATAGCCGACTACCTCCGTAAGCGACAACTCAACCAAACCCCGTATGCGGTCTGGGTCCGCATTACCAACGACCCGATCTACGCGCCGGAACACCTGGCAGAGCAGCGCGTGTTCACCAGCGTTTTGACGGTGACTTACCGGGCCATGAAACAGCCAACATAGCCGGAGGATACCAGCGCGACATGATCGGCTTCGACGTCAAACGGATGTTCTTCGACACCAAGACCGTTCGCTCCAAGACAGACAAGGCGACACGGCGCGTACTATCTAAGTTCGGTGCGTTCGTTCGTCAGACGGCCAAGCGAAGCATCCGCAAGCGGAAGAAACCGAGTGAGCCGGGCAAGCCGCCGAGCAGCCACATCGGTCTGCTGAAGAAGTTCATCTACTTCGGCTTTGACGTGGTACGCCGCAGCGTGGTCATCGGCCCGGTGCGGCTTTCGCAGAAGGGTCGTGGCGAAGCACCATCCGTGCTGGAGTACGGCGGGAACGTGACGATGCGACCCCGTCACCGCGAGGGGAAGAAGAGTAGGGCTCGTATCCGGCCGCGGCCGTTCATGGGCCCGGCGATGGAGAAAGAGAAACAACAACTCCCCGCGTTGTGGCGGGACAGTGTGAAGTAACAACGGAGGAGACAGCATGTCTACATTTTTGTTGGGCATGAATGCCAAGATCTATCAAGGGGCGGCGGGCGCCGATCTTGCGACCCTTACCGAGATGGACAACGTCAAGGACGTCACGCTCAATCTCGAAGCGGGCGAGGCGGACGTCACGACACGGGGCAATCAGGGCTGGCGAGCCACGGCCCCGACGTTGCGCGAATGCACGGTCGAGTTCGAGATGCTCTGGAATCCGGGCGACGCCGGTTTCGAGGCAATCAAGACCGCGTTCCTCAGTGCCGGGAACCTCCGGTTGGCCGTGCTGACCGGCGAAAAAGCCACATCGGGGAGCGAAGGCCCGTTGGGCGATTTCTCAATCACTAACTTTTCGCGCAACGAACCGCTCGAAGAAGGCGTCACGGTGAGCGTCACCGCGAAGCTGGCCGAGTTCGACCAATGGGTGGAGGTGGCCTGATGAAAGCATTTACCGACAGGGCCGGGCGATCTTGGACGATCACGTTGACGCTCGGTACGGCGATGAACGTGAAAGAGCAACTGGGTGTCGACCTGCTCCAACCCGAAGCGGGCGATCCGCCGCTGCTGACGCGTCTCGGGACCGACGAGATGCTCTTGGGCGAAGTGCTCTGTGCGATGCTCCAGCAGCAGTTCGAAACGCAGGGCGTCACAGCGGAGGAGGTGCGTAACGGTTTCGACGGCCAGACCCTCTTGGCCGCTCAAAAGGCGTTCTATGAGGAACTGATCGATTTTTTCCAGAGTCGCGGCCGCACGGATCGGGCGAAGGCGGTCGCCAAGCAGGTCAAGATGATCGACGCGGCGGTGGTGGCGGTGGAAACACGGATCGATGCGCTCGACGTCGATCGGACGATTGCTGGGGCCATGTCTGGCGAATCGCCGGAAGCCTTGGCATCGACCCCCGACCATTGACGCTTCGGCAGTTGCTGCTGATGGCCGAGGGCCGCAACGAGAATCTTTGGATGCTCGCCTCCGCGGTCATGGCGTTGCTGGCCAATTGCCACCGCGATCCGAAGAAGCGGGCATTCACGCCCGACGACTTCAATCCGATGGTCCACCGGACCCAGCGGGCCGACGTGATCCGCGTCACGCCCGAAAACGTCGGTGATCTTCGCGAGGCGTTTGTCGCAATCGCTCAAGCCTGAGGCCTCCTGATGTCAGTGTCCTCAACCGCAATTCGCGCCGGCCGGGCGTTCGTCGAGCTGTTCGCCGACGACACGAAACTTGTGCGCGGATTGCGGCGGGCCGAGGCGAGGATCCGCGCGTTCGGGGACAAGCTCAAGAATATCGGCCGCCGGATGATGGGGCTGGGCTTGGCCGCTGCCGCTCCGCTGGCGTTGTCCACAAGGATCTTTGCCGGCTTCGACGATCAGATGCGGGCCGTTCAGGCGGTGATCGGGGCCACCGGCAAAGAGTTTGACATGCTCACCGAGAAGGCCAAGTACCTTGGCCGGACCACGTCGTTCTCGGCGGCTCAGGTTGCGGCCGGCATGCTCGAACTGGGCCGCGCCGGTTTTTCACCGAAACAGATCGACGCGGCCATCGCCTCGGTACTCAACCTCTCTCGGGCCACCGGAACCGAACTGCCTGAGGCGTCGAACATCGCTGCCAATACACTCCGTTCGTTCGGTCTGGAGGCCGACCAGATGGGGCGGGTGGCCGACGTGATGACGGCCACGGCCAACAACTCGGCGCAAACGCTGATGGACCTGGGCGAGGCGATGAAATACACGGCGCCGGTCGCGGCCGAGTATGGGCTTACGCTCGAGGAAACCGCCAAAACGCTCGGCGCCCTGGCCAACTTCGGCATCAAGGGCTCGATGGCCGGCACCACCATGAAAAACATCCTGCTGCGGCTGGCCGACCCGGCGATCCGCAAGCAGGTCGAAGCGCTTGGCGTCTCGGTCACCGACGCCGGCGGCAATTTGCGCAACGTCTCCGACGTCCTCCGCGATGTGGGCCAGGCCGTCGATGGGATGCCTAACGCCAAAAAGCTGGCCATCTTCAACCAGATCTTTGGTATGCGGGCGATTGCCGGCGGGGCCAAACTGACGGTCGCCGAATTCGATCGTCTGAACAACGCCATCGACGGCGCCGCGGGGACGGCCGCCAAGACGGCCAAGGTGATGGACAGTGGCATCGGCGGCGCCTTCCGACGCCTGTATTCGGCCGTCGAGGGAATCGCCATCGCCATTGGCGACGCGCTGGCCAAGCCGCTGTCCGACATGGCCGACTGGCTCGGCAAATGGGCCGGTGCGATTACCCAGTGGGTCCAGGACCACCAACAGCTCGTCGTCATGGCGATGAAGGTCATCGTCGTCGTGATGGGTGTCGGGGCCGCGCTGGTGGCCCTAGGGTTTGTGTTCAGCACCCTGGCGACGGCAATTGGCGGGATCATCACGGTCGTCACGGCCGCAATCGCCGTCTTCAAGGTGATCGCTGCGGTGATTGCCTTCCTCGTTTCGCCGATCGGCCTCGTAATCGCAGCCATCGCCGCGCTCGGCGGGTACATCCTCTACGCAACCGGCGCCGCTGGCAAAGCGATCGCGTGGCTTGGTGAGAAGTTCGGCGTGCTCAAAGAAGATGCGCTGAGCGCATATCAGGGCATCGCCGACGCACTTGCGGCCGGTGACATCTCCCTGGCGGTCAAGATCCTCTGGCTGACGATCAAGATGGAGTGGACCCGGGGGGTGAATGCCTTGGAGAAGGCGTGGCTCAACTTCCGCAATTTCTTCATTCGCATTGGTTACGACGCCTGGCACGGTCTTCTCGGCGTGGTCGAAACGGTGTGGCACGGACTGGAGGTGGGTTGGATCGAAACAACGGCCTTCTTCTCCAAAGCATGGTCATCCTTTACCGGCTTCTTTGCCAAGACCTGGGAGCGGATCAAGTCCGGCGCGAAGAAGGCGTGGAACTGGATCAAGAGCCTGTTCGACGACTCGGTCGACCTGGAAGCCGAAAACAAGCTCGTCGAGCAGGAGAAGCAGGCGGCGATCAGTCGAATCGACGACGAGCAGAAGCGGAAGATTGCGGAGCGCGAGGCGCAGCGGCAGGCCGAACGTCGTCAGTCGGCCGCGGTGCATGAAGGCACGATGGCTCAAATCGGCCAGGAAAACCTCGACGCACACCAGGCACTCGACGACGAGTATTCGGCCAAGATGGCCGAGAACGAAGCCGATCTGGCCACCGCCCGTAAGGAGTGGCAAGACGCTCTCACTAAGGCAAAAGCCAAGCGCAAGGCGGCTGAGGAGGACAAGGGCCCCGACGGTCTTGAAGGTCCGGATGCGATCATCGCCAAGGCCCAGGAGGCCGTGTCGAGTCTCAGTTCTCTAGGCGGAATCAGCGGCGCCATCGAGGTGCAAAGCACGTTCAACGCCATGGCCGCTGCTCGCGGAATGGGCACGGGTGGTCCGGTGGACAAGATCAAGGAACGCGTCGCCGAGATCGACCGCAACATCGGGATTCTTGTTCAGGAAGCCAAGAAGGGCGGGATTCAGTTCGCATAAGGGGCCGATCACCGTATGGCAACCTCCATCGCCGAAAAACCGAGCAGTCGCAGCGCCACCGAAGGCGTCGATAACAGCGCGTCGGCCACGCTCGAATATATCGTGAAGGGCACCGACGACGATTCGGCCGTTCATGCCCTGGTCCAGGCGACCGTCCCGGCGTTCTATCGCGGCCTCTCCTTCCAGACGTACAGCATCGACCCGGTCCATGTCGACGAGTCCGATGCGATCGGCTATTGGGACGTCTCGGCCCAGTACGGCGTGAAGGACCCGAAAGAGTCGACCTACACGTTTGACACGGGCGGCGGCAACCAGCACATCACGCAGTCGCTGGTAACCAAGGGCCGTTATCCTGCGCCGGGTTTCGTCGCGCCCGACTTCGGAGGTGCCATCGGGGTTACGCACGAGGATGTCGAGGGGGTCGACATCACTGTGCCGGTCTACAACTTCAGCGAAACCCATTACATCGATGACGCCCTGGTCACCGACGCCTATAAGGGAACGCTCTTCCTGCTGACCGGTAAAACGAATCAAGCGGCGTTCCGCAACTTCGCCCCTGGCGAGGTCCTCTTCCTGGGCGCCTCGGGCACAAAACGAGGCAAGGACGATTGGGAGATCACTTTCAAGTTTGCGGCGTCACCGAACGTCGTAAACCTGCAAATTGGTCCGATCACGGTGGCCTCTAAACGCGGCTGGGAACTTCTGTGGGTCCGCTATACGGACGTCGAGGATTTGGAAGCCAAGATGCTGGTGAAGCAGCCGGTGGCTGCGTACGTGGAGAAGGTCTATGAGGAAGGCGACTTTTCGGGGTTGGGAATATGAGCATGGACCATCTCCGTAAAGTGCAGTCCGGGCAAAAGCTCGAAATCCCCGCGGAAACGTTCAATTCGTTCGTCGACGCGGCGCGGGATTTCAAGGACCGCCAACGCGACAAGCAATCGAAGCCGGAACCGTACTTCCCCGATTCGGGAATCATCCTGGTGGCCAACGAATCGGGCGGTGACCGAAACCGATTCGATGTGCTGGGGGTGACGGAACCAATCATCCGGCCGGATGCCAATCTGATCGAGTTCAAACGACGGCCCACGTTTCGCGGTGTGACCCCCACCGACGCGCACAAATGCCGGTTCGTCATTCTCTTGGAGCCGGTCAAAGCGAACAAGATTGCCCGCGCCGTTATCGCGGGCGTGACGGTCGTTCGCCTCCGCATCGATGATCCACTCGACCCGTGCTGCGACGTCGAACCGGAAGTCTGCGACTACCTGCAAACGTGCATCGACGGCTCGGCCCAGATTCTGTGGAAAGAGAAGAACAGCGGTGTCTGCTGGGCCATTGTTCGACTTGGCAACTGCTGCGAATTGGACGAGTCGAGTAGCAGTTGGAGCGATTCGTCGAGTTCCTCCGATAGTTCATCAAGCCCGTCCGAAAGCGACGTCTCCGAAAGTGATTCGGAGGAATGCTGCGGTTGCCGCGGCGTGACGGCCACAGTTCGCGTGCTTATCCCGAAACCATATCGGTCCGGCGACAACCTGTGTTTTCCTCTGGCCGACCTGAAGTTCGTAGACGGCTGCTTCCAAGGCGTGACCCCGGCCGGCGTATCGTGTCACTACATTTGCTGCGACGAAAGTTCCAGCAGCAGCAGTAGCGACGACGAGATCGGCGTTCTGGACGATTCCAGTTCTTCGTCGGACGAGTCGTCCAGCGTCTCGGACAGTTCCTCCTCTTCATCGTGGGGAGGATGGTAATGAACGTCGACGTGGTCATCCCGCTTGGCCATGGCAGTCGCTGGGAGGACAACGAGTTGCGTTTCTGCCTTCGAGCCTTGGAGACGAATTTCCTGGACCTGGGCAACGTATGGATTGTTGGCGAGAAACCGGCCTGGTGCGTCAATGCTCGCTACCTTCGCATGCCCGACTTCTTCGCTTCGAACAAAGACGCCAATCTCATCACGAAAGTGATGACCGCTTGCTACCAACGCAGCATGACATCCTTCTTCGTCCGGTCAAGCGACGATGAAATCCTTCTGCGCCCGAAGCGATTCGACGATCTGCGGCCGTACCACCAAGGCGAGATCCGCCGTAGTAAGGGCAACCGCTGGCATCGCCGGCTCGATCGGACGGGACGTTGGCTCCGGAGTCGCGGGCTCACCGCTTTCAATTATGACAGTCATCTTCCCGCCCCCATGCATCGCGACCGGTTTCTGGAGATCTTCGATCGGGCCTCATACAAGAAGCTGCCGGGGCTGACGATCGATTCGACGTACTTCAATTGCTGTGGGCTCAGTAATCACGTGCGGTTGCCTCGAAGATTTCGCCTTCGCTTGGATCGTCAGATCGAGGACGTGACTCGGCTGCAGCGAGTCTTGCGCCGCGCTCACTACGTGAACATTACCGATCGTGCCATCGGCGAGACCCTCGAACGGGTCCTCAAGGAGATATTCCCGAAGCCATCGCGGTTCGAGAAAGGATGATGGTATGCGAACCCTTTGGATAATTGCCGGCATGCGTCGTAGCGGTATCCACGCCGTGGTCAACTGGATCAAGGCCGCGATCGACACGACGGGTGAACCCCATGTTCTGCTGAATAACGTTCGCCTTTCGGTACTCAATAGCAGAAACTCGAACGCGATATTCTCGAAGAACTTCGTGTCGTCGAATTCTCGGAACGAGCATATCTTGATTGTGTTCGAGGACAAACACCTTCAGCGCGTTTCGGCATCGCCACTACTCCGTCGCATCGGCGCAGATGAAAGCAAGCGGCTCATCGTGCTCCGAGATCCTTACAACCTCGTGGCCAGCCGCCTGCAACGAACGCGTCGCCGACGCAATCGTGACACGCATCCACGTCGCGTGGCCGGGCTGTGGCCTGACCACGCCAAGCACGACGATACGTGGACCCGATGCGTCTACAACCAGTGGTTTCTCGATGAATCGTACCGCCGGCAGGTGGCCACCGCCCTCGGCCTCCCGATATGCCCGCTGTTCCCGAACCGCATTGCACGCGCGGGCAGCGGCAGTTCGTTCGACGGTGTGCGCTACGACGGGCGCGCCGGTGAGATGCCTGTCCTCGAACGCTGGCGCCAGTTTGCCGACGACTCGGAATTTCGGCAGCACGTCAACCATCCGCTGTTGGCCACGCTGAGCGAGGAGTTGTGTGGTTTTCCCAATCCGCTGAAGGAGGTGGCCATTGATTCCTAAGACGATCCACCAGATCTGGCTCGGCGGCCTCGACTCACGACCCGACCGCATCGCAGCGGCGATGGCTCGTATCGAGGAAGTCTTCAACGACTACGCCTATCGCCTGTGGACGGAGGCGGATTTCGCTTCGCTCGACATTCAGCGGTATGCCCGCGTCCGGCCCTACGCCGCGCTGAGCGATCTAATGCGGTATCGCATCCTCTTACTGCACGGCGGGTGGTACGTTGACGCCGATTGTGAGCCGATCGGTCAATCGCCGCGCATGCCGATCGGGGGCCGTGTGTTTGTCGTTAACGAGGCGCATCCCAGACGCTACTGGAATGGTCTGATTGGCTGCGAACCAGGTCACATCCTTGTGGGCGACGCGTATCGGCGATCCGCAGCTGTGTTCGACACTGTTCTCAGCGGTGGACAAGTCAACAAAGGTATCGTCGATCTCACCGGGCCGAACCTGCTGTTCCGTCTGTGCCGCAAACACAACATCTCGCCCCGCCGTGCGAATCGCTGGATGGCACACATCCATCCCGATGCGCCTCTGATTCATCGCAACCTGCACTCGTGGAAGGGGAAGAGAATTCACGTGGAGGCTGACGCATGAACCTCTCTGTTTGTATCGGCTACACCAACCGTTCTTACGAGAACATGGCCCGCGTCGCGGCACGGACGATCGTACGGCACACGCCGGGTGCGAAGGTCCGCCTGGTTCGGTGCCAGGACAAGGGCTACCGCAAGAACATGGGCACACGGTTCGACGCGTACATTGACGAGTCGGCCGATTGGGTGTTGGGGCTGGACGCGGACTCGCTATGCTTTGGCGACCTCCGGCCCATTGTCCGGCGGGCCGAAAGCGGTGGGTTTGAGTTTCTCGGTCGCCTTTCCGGCCGGCCGCGCCGTGCGCCGCGATCCTTCGACCGGCAACGTTACTGCCAGCTTTTCCGTGGGGCCGGCGTGACGGAACTTAGTCTCCACGTCCCGAACGTTTTTCTCATCCGCGGCCGCCACTCGGCCAAGCTAGCTGAACTCGCCACGCGGTGGACCGAGAAACTCTACGAAACCGAAAACCATGTGCTTGGCCGCTCACTCTGGTCGGACCAGGTCGGTTTCACGTTGGGCCTCGCCGAATTGCGGCTGGCGCCGGGCCAATTCGGTTTCTTCAAGGGCAACGAAGTCTCTGATTGGACCCGAGCCCGTCGGATGTCGTCTCGTCCGGCTATCGTTCATTTCGGCGGCCGCCGCTGGCGTCGCCTCTGGGGCCAGGGCCGCATCCTGGGGTTGATCCGATGAGTCGACGCCCCGGCAACAACCTCATTCAGAAAACCATCTCTCTGGCCATCGCGCTTACGACCGGCCGCCGCGTGAGCGACGAGCGCATCCGACGCCGTGTCGAGATATGCTCGCGCTGTCGTTACGTCCGCATCCGCAAGACGCAGCGTGGCCGGAAGCTCAACTGCGGTCTTTGCGGTTGCCGCGTCCGCGGTCGTCGCGCCCTGGTCAATCTTGCCCGCTACGAAGAAACCCGTCGCTGGGGCTGCAAACACCCTAAGGGTTCACGATGGAAGGCCGAAGGCCAGTGACGGTTAGGCCCAAGCACATGCGAGAAGTCGCAACAGAAGAGCAACACAGATTCACGGACGCAGCAATACCAGCGAAGGCTTCTTCTTACCTTCGTACGAGTAAAGTGCCTTGAAGCGGTCCACCTGCTTGATTTTGTCAATGAGACGCACTCCTGGTCAGAGCTGGCCACGTTGCGCACCAGCGCTTTCGCGTCTGGCTCGGTCAATCGGAGAACAACAAAATTGGCGATGGCTGAAAACAACGAAATGTTGAAGTCGCGGGCCTCCTGCGAAGCCAACACTAAGGAGATACGATACTTCCGGCACTCCTTAGCCATGGTCGGGATTAGTCGAAGTCAAGCTGCGCGATGCGCTTCGTCAAGAATCAGAGCATGTGTGAGACGATCGCGTGTGCCTCTCTTTCGGCAAGGTCTGTTTGCGCGATCGTGTCCTGGTTCACCCGCAATTGGAATTTGTCTTGGCTGGCGTTCGTCAGTGGTGGAGGGCATCCTGCCGGGTTGGTCGCGGCATCCGCCGCGAAGGTTTAGCGCTTTGCGGCCAATCCCGAA
>Ga0180437_10000477_pt1 | contig 77725 bp, 57 predicted proteins | sample SS_ome_4_FD_132410 | JGI IMG/M metagenome (GOLD analysis project Ga0180437, IMG submission 132410) | Hypersaline lake sediment archaeal communities from the Salton Sea, California, USA - SS_3_D_1 metaG | ecosystem: Environmental > Aquatic > Non-marine Saline and Alkaline > Hypersaline >...
ATGACAGGGACCAAGGAAGGCTGCGGCGAGGGAGAGTGCGGGGCCTGCACGGTTTTGGTCGATGGACTGGCTGTCAATTCCTGTCTTTATCCTGCATGCGAAGCCCAGGGCAAAGATATCTTAACCATCGAGGGGATGGCGGATATAAACAACCAGCTATCCCTCATCCAACAGGCCTTTGTGGACAGCGGGGCTATTCAGTGCGGATTTTGCACGCCCGGTATGGTCCTATCCGCCAAAGCTTTGCTCGATTCCCATCCAGATCCCTCCGACACGGATATCAGAGAAGCCCTTTCCGGAAACCTGTGCCGCTGCACGGGTTATGTGCAGATCGTCGAAGCCGTGAAAAAGGCCGCGAATCGCTTGAGGGAAAGGTCATGAAGGATTTCTTTTATATCGGAAAGGACACGCTCAGACCGGACGGCCCGGATAAAGCGGCGGGAAAAGCCCATTATATCCACGATCTCCAGCGTCCCGGCATGCTGTACGGGAAGATCAAGTTCAGCGAACATGCTCATGCCCGGATCAAGCATATCGATACGTCCAAAGCGGAACGGATTCCTGGCGTCAGAACCATCATCACGGCAAAAAACACACCTGAGATCCGTTTCGGGTTTCTCCGGGATAACCTGGCTTTGAAATTGGACAAAGTGCGTCAGTACAGGGATGAAGTGGCAGCCGTGGCAGCCATCGACCCGGAAATCGCCGAAGAGGCCGTCGATACGATCCGGATCGAGTACGAGCCGCTTCCCGGCGTCTTTTCTCCGGAGCAGGCTATGAAAGAAGGCGCTCCCCTCGTTCACGAAACCGATCCCCGGGGCAAACCCAGGAATCACAACATCCTTCCCCTGAAATATCACCACGAATCCGGCAACCTGGAGACAGGAAAACGGGAGGCAAAGCATGTGGCGGAAGGCACCTTTTCCACGCCGCTCGTGCAGCAGTGCTGCATGGGAACGGCGGGGTGCATTGCCGAGTTCGACATGAACAGCAACCTCACGCTCTGGTCCAAAACCCAGATCCCTTTCCTGGCCCAGCGGGACTTCAACCAGGCCCTTTCTGCCATGGGGTTGAAAGGCAAGAACACCCGAATTATCGTGCCGGCCCTGGGAGGGGGATTCGGATCGGGGCTGGATACCCATGCCTATGAATATATCGCCATCCTGCTGGCTTTTCAGACCGGGCACCCTGTAAAAATCGTGTACAATCGAAGAGAAGAATTCACTAACCTCTCCCCCCGGCAGTCCACTCAAACCCGTATCGTCCAGGGATGCGATCCAAACGGAAGACTCAGCTTCCGCCAGATCGACGTACTCCAGGACAACGGGGCATACACATCGTGGGGGGCCACCTACCCCTCGGTGATGATGATGCCGGCTACATCCCTTTACCGAGTTCCCCATATCACCTTCGATGCAAAGCTGGTGTACACGAACAACACCTACTGCCAGGCCATGCGGGGCTACGGCAATCCCGAGCTCACATGGGCGCTCGAGAGCAATATGGACGAACTGGCCGAGAAAGCCGGTATCGATCCTTTCGAGTTCCGGATGCTTAACCGCATCGAAGCCGGGGAAACCACACCCATGGGATTGAAGATCTCGACGTGCGGCCTCGAGCGATGTCTTGAAACCGTGGCCGGAAAACTCGACTGGAAAGGTGGAACGAAAAAAGGAAAAAACCGCGGTATCGGCATGGCATCGTTGATCCATGTGGGAGGCGGGGGGCGCATCTACCGCTCCGATGCCAGCGGAATCATCCTAAAACTGGATGACTTCGGCAACGTGAATGTTTTTTACGGCGGAGTGGAGATGGGCCAGGGACTGCACGCCGTTTTGATCCAATCGGTGGCGGAAGCGCTGGGTGTCCGGCCCGATACAGTGTTCATCAACCCGACAGACACAGGGACCTGCCCCTGGGATGTGGGAACACACGCCAGCCGCGGGGCCTTTATGGCGGGGAATGCCGCCATCCTTGCCGCTCGAAAGCTGCGGAACAATATCTTCGAGCTGGCAGAAGAGCTGTTTCCGGCAGAAGCGAAAAAAAATCTCAAGAAACACATGGCAAAATACCCGGACTACACACCTCCGGATTTCGATATCGCCAAAGCGGCAAAACGCGACCGGTTCGACCTGAAAGAGGGATACATTTTCATCACCGGTTCCCCAGACGCACCATGGCTCCGGATGGATCTTGGTAAGCTTCTTCGGGCCGCCCATTTCCGCCCGCAGGGCCAGATGCTGACCGCAGAGGCTTTTTACGACCCCCCCAACGAACTTCCCGACTTCGAGAAAGGATTCGGAAACATCTCTTCCACTTATGCCTTCGGAACCCAGGGAGTCGAGGTAGAGGTAGACACGGAAACCGGAGAGATCAAGATCATCCGGATGGTGGCTGCCCACGATGTGGGCAAGGTTCTCAATCCCCTGGGGCTAAAAGGACAGATTTACGGCGCATTAGCGCAGGGCGTCGGCTATGCCCTGTATGAAGAATTGAAATCGGATAAGGGGAAAATCCAGAACCCGGATTTCCGGGACTACAAGATCCCCAGGACCCAGGAGATGAACTTCCCGATCGACCTCACGTTTATCGAGACAAACGACAGCTTCGGCCCTTTCGGCGCCAAGGGAGTAGCCGAACCGGGTTTGGTCCCCACAGCCCCAGCCATCGCCAACGCCATCTACAACGCGGTCGGCGTCCGGATCCGTGATCTGCCGATCACGCCGGAAAAGATCCTCGCAGCAGTAAAAGAACAAAAGAATCTCAAAAAACCATGATATTTTATTAGATTATTGATTTTGCCAGTAAGTGCCATATAATAGAGTTTCAAAGATATTCTGAAAGAACATTGTCCAGATATAATTCTTTTTCTAACCCATTCCCTTCAATATTGTTGTTTATTCTGATATCAGCACAAATCCTCCTTTGTTTTCCCAACGAGTCCGATAACAAATCCCTCACGCCTGAACAGGTTCTGGAAAATTTGCGCACCCAGAGTTTTTCCGGCGAAAAAATCGACTTCGTGTTTTCGAACACAAGTATTCAAGAAATGATCGTTTACCTGGAAAAAATATCCGGGATCGATTTCGATATGGATCCAAGAATTCAAAAACTGGCGACCTACCATCTCAGAGATGTGCCCTGGGACCAGGCATTGGCATCACTCCTGCAAGATAACGAGCTGCATATCCTGGCCGGCAGGGACAGCTTGAAAATTTTCCAAGGACAAATGTATGAAGTGGTATTTACCGAACCTGGCAAAGCCAAAATGGTGATCTTTTTATACCAACACTTTATAAAAATAATCGCCGTTCTTCTTTTCCTGATTGCCCTTTTTCTTAGCATACGCATCTATCGAAAGGTCAAACCTCCCAGAAAGCCCCATTCGAAAGAACTCATTGATCCGGAAAACTCTGCCGCAATTCAAACAAGGCTGATATTCCTGCTGGATGTGGAAAAGATCTTCAAAGACGAAGACCTGACTCTGCTTTCTTTAGCGGAAAAATTGAATATCACACCCCACCAGCTATCCTGGATCATCAATGACAAAATGAATCAGTCATTTGCGACTTTGATCAACCGGTACCGGATAGAAGAGGTCAAAAAGAAACTTGCGGATGGGGCAAAAAATGATTCCACCATCCTGCAATTGGCACTGGACTCTGGATTCAGCACCAAAACAGCTTTTAACCGGGCATTCAAAAAATTCACCGGACTCACGCCATCTCAATACCGCAAGAGCAACAATCTCTGAAGAATTCCGTGCCGGATTATAAAAGGGCACTTCTGTAACTCCAATCAATACAATCCGTTACGATCGGTTGGGTATCAATTACAAATCGTGTCGACAGTGGCGGATGTAATTCCCATATTATCGGATAATGAAAATATTTTTTTTTGCAAAGGAGATCACAATTGAAAAAAACCGCTTCTTTTCTCATGCTATTTCTCATTTCATTGACATTGCATTCCCAGATAAAAAATGATGACCGACCGAAAAAAGGAAAGTGGGATTTCAAGCCGGAAAAGATATGGGAGGTCGATAGGGCAGGAAACGATGACTTCGGGAGAATCGCAGAAATGCTGGTGCAGGATGACGAGCACAGCAACATCTATGTGCGTGATTTCAAACAAAACATAAGCTATATTTTTGATGAAAACGGCCGATATCTCGGTTCCTTTGCCAAGCAAGGTACAGGGGAAGGAGAACTTACCCGGTATTTGAACCGTTTTACGGCCGAGGATCAAATCGTTTTAGCAACCCCGGAAAAACTTCATTTTTATTCGGAGGATGGAACATTTATCACATCATATGAAAACAACATTTTCCTAAGATTTCCACTTCTATTCTTTAATAAGGAAGAATTTCTTTACGCCCCTCCTCTGCCGAGATCACCTGTCAGCCAAAAAAAATTGATGCGCTATAATCTTGCCTCCGGAGAGGATAAACTCGTTCTGGATTTTTCCAAATCAACGAATGCCGTTGAGACTGAGAAACCGGCGCCCATGCTCATGATCTTCGGACTCACGCCGCAGGTCAGGCTGGCATGCGACAAAGAGAAAATATGCTTCGGAAGAAGCGATGATTACACTCTTTTTGTTGCCGACCTCGAAGGAAACATGGATTTTTCTTTCCGTTTGAATAGGGAAAGAATGCCCGTGACAAAAGAGGATAAAAAAAATCATTTTCAGGGGATGGATATCCCGCAAGACAAGATCGAGGCGATCATCGAACAACTGCCGGATCAAACGACCTGTTTCAGTCACTTGGAAATCGTGAACGGCATGATCTGCGTCTATGCCGTTTCAGGCATCGAAAGAACGCACAATCAACAGATCATCGATATTTTTTCCAAAAAAGGGGAATACCTTTATCAAGGAGTTATGAAATTCGGGGATGACCTGAAATTCGGAAGTCCCTCCAATCTTGTCATCCATAAGAATTTTGTCTTTGTCATTCTCGAATCGCCGGAGGGGAATCGGACTCTGGCGAAATATCGAATTGCGCTTCCTGGAATTTAAACCTTTCTCGCGTCGTACATATATTTTTTCGATTTCCGAGAAATCGACCTTTCCTCATGGAAAGAAGGAAGCCACCAGCGCTGCGCGGTCAAAAAAGATAATCCACTCTCCTTCAGGGAAACACAAAAGAGCCTCGAGGCAAGGGAAAAATTCAAAAAGAGGAACAAAACGTCAACCTTTTTTGAAATCGTCCGTAAATACATATGTATGGATCATAAATACAAATAGGAACGAAAGAATGGTTGAACTGACCAGGAACGAGGAACTGATTCTCCTTTCCATCTGGAAGCTCGCAGGCAACGCCTACGGGGTCAGCATACGGGCCGATTTCAATGCCGTCACGGGAAAAGCCCTGAACTACGGTTCTCTCTACAACACCCTTTTCCGGCTGGCCCAAAGGGGCTTCGTGACAACCAGTGAGAGCGTCCCCCTCTCCCGACAGGGGGGAAGGCGGAAAATCCTCTACACCCTGACAACCCTGGGAGAAAAAGCCCTGGCCGAAGCCCAGAAAGTCAACAAGCTGGCTTGGGGAAAGGTTCCGGATCTGCCCGGCTGAGCAAAAAAATGGAGCACCAAAACATCCGACTTCCCAGGATCTTCCGATGGGTCCTCCGGCGGCTCTCCCTCTATGAGAACGAGTTTTCCATCACGACCGACTATGAATCCGAGTATGCGGAAATCCGTAGGATCCACGGCCCTTTCCCAGCCTTATTTTGGCTCTTCTGGAGCACTTCTCAGGCTGTCTATTACTATTCATTTCTATCAGTCTATTGGAGTATTGTCATGTTTAAAAACTATCTGAAAGTCACTTTTCGCACCATGGGAAGAAACAAGCTGTTTACCCTCATCAATGTCGCCGGACTGACCATAGGTTTGACCTGTGTGGTCCTCCTGGCGCTTTGGATCCAGGACGAGGTGAACTATGATCGCTTCCACAAAGACATCGACCGCATCTATCTGACCGCAGCCCATGTGAAAAAGAGCCATGTAGAACATACAGATCCGGCCTCGGTCCCGGGTGTCGGGCCGCTGCTGGAGGACGTCTTTCCGGAAATCGAGGAATCCTCCCGCTTTCTGTATGGCCCCAGGACCTGGGTTATCCGGTATGAAGATAAAACCTTCACCGAGAACAGAGTCTACCATGGCGATCCGGAATCCCTGACCCTTCTCACGTTTCCTTTGACGGCGGGGAATCCGAAGACAGCGCTCCGCGATCCCCATTCCGTCGTTCTCTCGGAGCGTATCGCCAAGAAGTATTTCGGGGAAGAGGATCCCATGGGGAAAATCATTCTATTGAATAACGAATACGCCATGACGGTTACAGGCATCATGAAGGAGGTCCCGGGAAACTCCACCTTCCGTTTCGACGTGCTGACACCCCTTGAATTTTATGCAGGTTTATGGGGGGAAAACCTGGACAATCTGACGAATGAGAATTATTTCGTTCTCGTCCGCCTTCGGGCGAATGTGCCCGCAGCACCGCTCAATGAAAAAATCAAAAGATTTTTTGCGGACAGGACAGGCAGTGAAGAATACACCCCCGTTCTCTACCCGTTCGCTCTTTTCCATCTGCACCGCCTGGACCAGGGGGGCGGCAGCATCATTCAGGTCCGGATGATGGGATTCATGGCTGGCTTTATCCTCCTGATCGCCTGCATCAACTTCATGAACCTGACCACGGCCCGATCCGGCAAAAGGTCGAAGGAGATCGGGGTGCGGAAGGTCATAGGGGCTTTCAGGAAGGATATCGTCAAGCAGTTCTACTTCGAAACAGGGCTGCTGGTCGTGACCGCCACGGCTACAGCGGCGATCCTGGCAAGGCTGCTCCTGCCCGGGTTCAACAGGCTCTTTTTAAAACAGCTGACCCTGGATATCATAAAAAATCCCGCACCTCTTTGGATCCTCCTTATCGCCGCTTCGTTAACCGTCCTTCTGGCGGGAAGTTATCCCGCGCTTGTCATGTCCTCCTTCCTGCCGATCCGCATAATCAAGGGACGATCAGTTACGACACTAAAAAGAACGGCTTTCCGGAAGATCCTGGTCGTCGTCCAGTTTACCCTGGCCATCGGGCTCATCGCCGGTGCCGCCGGTGTGTACAACCAGTTAACCTATCTGCAGAACATGGACTTGGGTTACAGCACGGATAATATCCTTTACTTTTCCAACAGGGGCGAATTGAAGGGCCTTTATGAAACGGTCAAAAACGAATTTCTCTCTGTCCCCGGTGTGGAAAAAGTGACCACGTCTGCGAATTATTTCCCCGGAAGCAGGTCAACGGACTCCACCTGGCAGTGGGAGGGAAAAGACCCCACATTCAAGCCGACTATCACGTGGCTCACCGTGGACTCGGATTTTCTGGAAACCTTCGGGATCGAACTTCTCGAGGGAACGCCCCTGCGGCCCGGAGATGACTTTACGGGCACCTCCGACCGCATCCTGATCAACAAAAAGCTTGCAGGCCTCATCGGCCGGGACGATGTCATCGGAACCCGCTTGAGCTATGCCGGCAAGGACTACTCCGTAGTCGGAGTGGTGGAGGACATCATCCCCAATCCCCGATGGCGGGTGGACGAGCCCTTTGTCTTCCTTCAGGATCCGCATCGACTCAACTATATCTACATCAAAATCCGGTCCAAAGACATGATGAAAACCCTGGCTGGAATCCGTGAGATTTTCGAAAGAACAAATCCCTCCTTCCCCTTCGAATACGAATTTATGGATGATTACTTCAGGGAGCAGTTCAACTTCGTTCGCAGGACACGGACCCTCGCAGCCTACGCTGCTCTGCTTGCGGTTTTTATCTCCTGCCTGGGGCTTTTCGGCCTGGCGGCGTTCAACACTGAAATGCGGACAAAGGAAGTGGGGATCCGCAAGGTGCTGGGTTCGTCCGTATCACGCATCGTCCTTCTCCTCTCCCGGGAACTAACCCTTTTGGTTCTTCTGGCCAATGTGATCGCCTGGCCCCTCACATGGTATCTCATCGCTCAGTGGGAAAAGGATTTTCTCTATCAGGCCCCGCTGAATCTCTGGACCTTTCCGGCCGCAGGCGGCATCGCTCTTATCGTGGCCATACTCACGGTTGGCGTCCAATCCGCTAAAGCCGCAACCGCCGATCCGATCGATTCCCTGCGGTATGAATGAAAGGCGGAATTTTATTCACAATAGGCCGGATAATTTACTGATTTTGCCAAAAATTTCCTTTATAATTGGATTGCGGAAAAAAGGATAACCACGATGCCTAAAGTTGTAACCATAATCATGGCAGGCGGACACGGCAGCCGGCTGTATCCATTGACAGCGACACGAAGCAAACCGGCTGTCCCGATGGCAGGAAGATTTCGTCTCATAGATTTTCCGATCAGCAACTGCATCCATTCCGGTTTCAAGAAAATATTCATCCTTACCCAATTCAGCAGTGAATCCATCCATCGGCATATATTCCTTACCTACCGGTTCGACAACTTCACGAGAGATTTCGTGACTATTCTCTCCGCGCAACAAACGCTGGAAAGCCGGGATTGGTATCAAGGCACAGCCGATGCAGTCCGGCAGAACCTCTCTTTCCTCAGGGGAGAAGGCGACCTAGTTTTGGTCCTCTCCGGAGATCATCTCTACCGGATGGATTACCGCAAATTCATCGATTATCACATCGCAAAAAACGCGGATATCACGATATCCGTTTACCCCGTCACCCAAGATCAAGCCCCCCAATTCGGGGTGATGAAGGTCGATAAATCCGGCGAGATCATCGACTTTTTCGAAAAACCCAGTAATCCCTCCGAACTGGATAGAATGCGGGTGGATGACGAAGCTTTCTCTCCGTTCCAAATAAACGCAGCCGGTCGAACGCATCTCGCATCCATGGGAGTCTACGTTTTCAATCGCGATGTTTTGACAAGGCTCCTGGAAAACACGGCATTCGAAGATTTCGGGAGAGAAGTCATTCCGCATGCCATAAAAGAAAGCAAGGTTATCAGTTATTTTTTTGACGGATACTGGGAAGATATCGGAACGATCCGGAGTTTTTTCGATGCCCACATCGATCTCACCCAGCCTTTGCCGAAATTCAACCTTTACGACGAGGAAAAGCCTATCTTCAGCCATGCGCGCTTTCTTCCCGGGTCGAAAATAATCTCATCCGAGATCGCAAATTCCATATTGTGCGAAGGGAGCATTATGCAACGATCGAAAATCGATCACTCGATAGTCGGGGTCCGATCCCGCATCGGGAGCAATGTTCGTCTGGACCATTCCATCATGATGGGCGCCAATTTTTTCGAGTCCAGAGAGGATATGGAAAAAAATGCTACAAAGGGAATACCCCCCATCGGGATCGGCGAAAACTGCGAGATCAGAAATGCCATAATCGACAGGAATGCCAGAATCGGAAATAATGTCAAGCTCATCAACGCCGAGAATATCAAGGAAAGAAAATCGGAAGATTATTCTATAGTCGATGGCATCGTCGTTATCCAAAAAAATGCCATCATTCCTGATGGAACAGTGATATAGCTTGCGAGCTCGGTCAGGCTAGCGCACTTGTCCAGGGAGAGAAAGGCTGAGACCCTTCCGGATAATTTCTTTTTTACTGATTTTTATCCCGATTTAAGCTATAATTCCCACCATAATCTGAAAATGCAACCAAGATGAATGATGCCCGAATTCTCCCCATAAGGTCAAACCGAGCGACCCGAATCGGCCCTCCCGAAAAAATGCCGGATTTTCCGGAGTTTTCAAGCACAAAGGAGAAATAAATGCCTGAGTTAAGATATGATCCACTTGAACACCGCTGGGTGATCATTTCCACCGAACGCGCGGCTAGACCCTCCGATCTGGCGGATAAATCCAAGTACAACCACGTCAAGGTATGTCCTTTTTGTGAAGGCCACGAGAATTCTACACCTCCTGAAATCTGGGCTTACAGAGACCCTAAATCCGAGCCCAACTCTCCGGGCTGGAGAGTCAGGGTTGTCTCCAATAAATATCCGGCTTTAAAAATCGAAGCCGAGGGTAAAAGGATAGGCGTCGGATATTATGACATGATCGAAGGAGCAGGCGCCCATGAGGTTATCATCGAAACACCCAGCCACGACTTGAGCTTGCCCGACCTCCCTCCGGTTCATGTCAAATGGGTTCTTCTCGCTTACAGGGAACGGCTGAGAGACCTCTACAAGGATCCCCGGTTCAGGTATGCTCTCGTCTTCAAAAACCACGGAAAAAGAGCGGGGGCATCTTTGGCTCATCCGCATTCCCAGTTGATCGCAACGCCGATCGTACCGCGCAACGTTTTCATGAAGCTCGATGCGGCTAGAAAACATTTCGAGAGCAAAGAAAGATGTCTGATCTGCGATCTTATCCAGCAGGAAATCAGCACCGGAACGAGAATAATCGCGCAGAATAACAGCTTTGTGGCTATTGCTCCATACGCTTCCCGTTTTCCCTTCGAGACATTCATCGCCCCGGTCGAACACAATCACAATTACGGAGATATCAGCGACGATGATCTGGAGTCAATGGCTCATTTCCTGAAAGATATTCTTTCCAGGCTAAAAAAAGTTCTGGACGATCCCCCATATAACTTTGTCCTGAACACATCCCCCAACACCGAAGCGAAACCCAAACTGCCCGATCAATGGACAACGCTGAAATACGACTATCACTGGCATCTGGACATCATCCCCAGGGTCGTCAGGATCGCCGGGTTTGAATGGGGAAGCGGTTTTTACATCAACCCGAGCGTTCCTGAGGAAGCGGCAAAATACCTGAGGGAATCTGTCGAGCCCGAATAATTCATGCTCTTCCGCATTTTTGCGTAAGCCCTGCAAATTTTTCGGCCTGCCAGGACACCAGCATATCCGGCAATATACGCCAGCGCCAATTTCCCTTTTTTGTTGCTGGCCGGTTCATCCTCGCTTCTTCCCCCAGACCTAAAACATCCTGCATGGGAACGATAAAGGTATCAGCCGCAGACATCGAGCCCAACCGGATAAACTCCCAGGAGATGTTCCGTTCTTCAGGAGTCCGGCCGATGTACCGGAAAAATCTCTGTTTTTCTTTATTCTCTGCTTCGTTTTCAAACCAGCCTCTTACCGTGTTGTTATCATGTGTTCCCGTGTACACCCAGCAGTTTTTTTTATAATTATGGGGAAGGTAAGGATGCCCGGGATTATCCTCCCCGAAAGCGAACAAAAGGACCTTCATTCCTGGGATGGCAAAATGGTTCATGATGTCTTCGACATCGGGAGTTATGGTTCCCAGGTCTTCCGCCACGAACGGGAAAGAGGGAAACTTCCGTTTTAACGTGTTGAAAAAATCCATGGCAGGCGCCTCGACCCATCTTCCGTTATGGGCGGTCTTCTCCCTGGCCGGGATTTCCCAGTAGGCGACGAATCCTCGAAAGTGGTCTATCCTCAGGAAATCGAAGAGCTTCATGTTGCGCGCCAGCCTTTCAACCCACCACGCGTAGCCGTTCTCCTTCATGAGATCCCACCGGTAGAGAGGATTCCCCCAGAGCTGCCCGGTTTCGCTGAAATAATCAGGAGGCACTCCCGCCACGACAGATGGCTCCTGATTCGCATCGAGATGGAATAACTCCGGATGGGCCCAAAGATCGGCGCTGTCATGCACCACATAAATGGGGACATCTCCTGTAATGGATATCCCCCTGCGATTGCAGCGGTTTTTCAACTCCTCCCACTGGGAGTGGCAAACAAACTGAACGAAAATCTCCCTTCGAATCTCATCCAGAAAGTCTTTCTGGGCATTGCTCAAAGCCGCAGGCTGCCTATCTTTTATCTCGGAAGGCCACTGGTTCCACGACTTTCCCTGGAACCGGGATTTCAGCACTAAGAACAAGCCATAGTCTTCCAGCCAAGGTTTATTTTCTTCCCGAAAATTTTCGAATTTCTGATTTTTCCCTTTCTCTTTGAACCGCTCATAAGCTATGGATAGTATTTTTTTCTTGAAAGGGATGACCTTTTCGAACTCGACCCGCTCTTCTGAAAAAATGGGGATCGACTCCAAATCTCTCCGATCGAGCAGCCCTTCCCTTTGCAACAAATCGGGACTGATGAGAAGCGGATTCAAGGCATACGCGGAAAGGCTGTGGTAGGGAGAGTTTTGATAGACAAGGTCAGTGGGGTTTAAAGGCAGCATCTGCCAGTACTTCTGGCAAGAAGCAGCCAAAAAATCGGTGAACGCCCAGGCGCCAGGGCCCAAATCCCCGATACCATAAGGAGACGGCAGGGAGGTTATGTGACAGAGAACCCCGCTTCCCCGTTCCTTCATCGGCCCCTCGCTTCACATAAGGGCATGCTTCCTCACATGCATTTGACAGAAAGCCGCCTGCCGAGATTTTTCATGCATTCTATCCATTTTTCTGCCTGGAGGTCTCCGGCTCCGCTCCTCATCTGCATCGGATTCAGGTGTCGCCGGCAGTGTGAAAAATAAATGTTTTGACTCTTCCAGAGATTGAGATATAGCGGAAAATCTTCCAATAATTTCAACAGATGTTCTGTCTTTTCGAGATAAGCCAGGCTTTCCGGATTATCCCGGATTTTCGCCATCTCGCTATTTATCTTTTGACTGGCAACGAATCCCAAGAGACTTTTATCAGGTTGAATAGCCCACTTATGGAATTCATCGATAATGCCTGCCAGGCTTGCCAGGTCCAGTTCGTCCTTTTCGATCGATTTTTTAAAATCCGCATTCAGGATGAATTCCATCGCGGTCCCGAACGCTCTGGGAAGAGGAATGTTGTTTTCTTTCAAGGCGTACATGACCGAGTAATGCTTTTCATATACCTCACGGAGCGAGGATTCCGCCTCTAGCAGTGTGGATTCCATAATTTTGTTTAAAACCTCTCTTTTTTTATCTCTCAATAAGTGCCAGAGGGAATAATTATGATCTCCGAAATGGCGGTCCATCAGCCTGACCACCCTAGGGATATCTCCTTGTTGGAAAGCACCTGTTATCTCGCTTTGCATCAGGGAAAAGGTCCGGTCATCGGAAAACCGCCGCGCGCCTCCATTAAGGTTTTGATCCCCGAAGTGCAACACGGCATAACTCAACATTTCTTTCTCCCAAGTCAAACCGGAACGGATTACAGCCTTGCCTACGGACAGCTTTTGGTCACCGGATTCAAGGATCTCGCTGGCCTGTTGTTGCGCCGTATACGCTCCTATGCGGACAGTCTCCGGATACTCCTCGAACAGCGAAGAAACGGCATAATGAACACCGATCCTCAGCAGATCCAGCACAGCAGGCTTGACATGACGAAGGTAAACCTCCGCCCCATCGGCAAAAGCGGGATTATTGCTCGGCGCTTTTTCAAGTATTTCGATATAGCCGGGTTCGAAGTCTTGTCCCGTGATCTCTCTTGCAAGCTGAATAGCACGCCCCGCATACTTCAGGACCTGCACCGCTTCGATCCCCGAGATCTCGTCAAAAAACCAGCCGCAGCTCGTGTACATGAGCATGGTGTTTCGCTGTATTTCCAAAAGCTTCAGGATATTGGTCTTATCTGCCTGGTTCAGATCGGTTCTTGTGTGTTCGGATAAAAATGACGTCACATTCTCATCTGATCTATCCAGGACTGCCTGAATATAGGCGTCTCTCGCTTCCCAGGGTTCCCGGGTGTAACGCGCCATCGCACCGGAATAGACAGGACCGAGCTGATCCCTCAACCAATCCATGGCTTTGCGGAGGGGAACCCTCCACGCCTGTGTCCAACCGGGATTCTGTCCTGTGCTGCATCCGCAATCGCTGCGCCATCTCTCCACGCCGTGCACACAACTCCACGAGCTGTTACCCACGATATCCACTTCATATTCAGGAGGGTTTTTTTCCAGGTATTCAGCATAAACCGTGAGTCGCGCTCCTTCTGTCGATTCGATTGTTTCCAGGCAGTACGCCAAGGCCATATCTCCGAACCGGTGGTGATGGCCGTATGATTCCCCATCCGTAGCGATATGAACGAGCTGGTTCATTCCCTGATCGAACGAAAAGGACTGGAGCAGCCGCTTCATAAAGCTTTCGCCATCCTTCAAAAGATCCCCGAAAGCGATATCATGAGAAATCGCCCCATCGTAGAAAAAAACGACCATGCGCTTTCCGGACGGGAGGGAAACCGAATAGGGTATTTTGGGATCCACGGCGCCGCTGCCTCCCTCCGACCAGTCTCTACTCCCCATCCTCCGGTACCTGCTTGCTTGAACAGGAGAAAGGATCGTGAAGCTTATTCCTTGCTGAGCCATGATATCCATCGTATCAAGGTCGACGGCCGTCTCCGGAAGCCACATTCCCTCTGGCTGTCTCCCGAAACGATGAATAAAGTCCTCGATACCCCATAAGATCTGGGTTTTTTTGTCCCGGGGATCGGCAAGCGGCATGATCATGTGATTGTATGGCTGGGCGATGGCAGAACCATGCCCGGAAAACCTCTTCCGGCTCTCCTGGTCCGCATCGAGGATGGCTCCGTATATTTCCGGTTCTTGCCGCTCCAGCCAGGACAACAGCGTGGGGCCAAAATTGAAGCTCATCCTGGAATAATTGTTCACGATATCAATGATGTTTTTTTCTTTATCCAGGATCCGGGCCGCCGAATTCGGGGCGTAGCACTCCGCGGTTATCCGTTCGTTCCAATCGTGAAAGGGATAGGCAGAATCCTGGACTTCGATTTCACCGAGCCAGGGATTTTCCCTCGGCGGTTGATAAAAATGTCCGTGGATGCAGACTTGTTTTTTCATATATCAAAGCAATTGCAGAAAAATTTAAAACCGGGAACTTTTCTTTTATTTATTCCTCTCGACATCCGTGAGCGAGGCAAATGTCTTCGTGCCTTCCATACGATATGCGATCTTATTTTCCCTGGCCAGCCAGCCCAGGGCCTGGTAAACGATTGCCGATTTTTCCTCTAGAAGTTTGGGTAGTTGGGCAATATTCACTTCTTCATTTTTCCGCATGATTTTCCAAATCTGGCCTGCGGTTTCTCCGATTCTATCTTTCATAATATTCTCCTTTTCAAGCCTGTACTCTCTGATCCATCGATTCTTCGGGTACAGAGACGGTACAAATTATATTTTACCATATTCCATGATGTCGCAATCAGTAAAACTTTGACAAGATTTAAATCCGGTCGGATTTTTTGAAAATGAGCATACTCAACGGCGGAAGGGTCAGAGAAAGGGAATATTCCCTGTTGTGGATCGGGAAGGATTGAGCCTCGACTCCTCCCAGATTCCCCAGTCCGCCTCCTCCGTACACTTCAGCATCGCTGTTCAACACTTCCTTCCAAAAGCCGCCTGAAGGAACACCTATCCCGTAAGACCTGCGAACCACAGGTGTGAAGTTGCACACCACAAGGATCTTGTCTTCGGGACCGAGTCCTTTCCGTTCAAAACTGATAAGACTCTTTTCCCAATCTCCGAAATCGACCCATTGGAATCCATCCTGATCGAAATCCTTTTCATAAAGCGCGCATTCGTTCCGATAGAAATGGTTGAGATCCCTGACCCACTTCTTCAGACCCTGATGGGGAGGGTATTTCAGGAGGTGCCAGTCCAGGCTTTCTTCGTGCGTCCACTCCCGTCTTTGTCCGAATTCGCCTCCCATGAAAAGCAACTTTTTCCCGGGATGCGTGTACAGAAATCCCAGGAGAAGCCTCATGTTGGCGAATTTTTCCCAATCGGCACCCGGCATCCTTCCCAATAGAGACCCTTTCCCATGGACGACTTCATCATGAGAAAGAGGCAGCACGAAATTTTCGGCAAACGCGTACTAGATGCTGAATGTCAATTGATTGTGGTGATGTTTCCGGTAAACCGGATCGCACGACATATATTGAAGGATATCGTGCATCCAGCCCATGTTCCATTTCATCCCGAAACCAAGTCCGCCCAGATAGACAGGGCGGGTCACCTGAGGCCAGGCTGTGGATTCCTCGGCGATCGTCTGGACATCGGGAAAGCCGCTGCCTACGACCTCGTTCAGCCTTTTTAAAAATGCTACGGCCTCGAGATTCTCTCGACCGCCGTGCACGTTGGGAATCCATTCCCCTTCCTTCCTGGAATAGTCCAAATACAACATGGAGGCCACGGCATCCAAACGGAGGCCGTCAACATGATACTTCTCCAGCCAGAACAGGGCATTGCTTATGAGAAAACTCTGCACTTCGTTCCGGCCGAAATTGAAAATGCAGCTTTTCCAGTCCGGATGAAATCCCTTTCTCGGGTCTTGATGCTCGAAGAGATGGGTCCCATCGAAAAAGGCCAGCCCATGCTCGTCGGTAGGAAAATGAGAAGGGACCCAATCCAGGATAATCCCGATATCGTTCTGGTGCAATCGATCGATCAGATACATCAGGTCCTGAGGCTTACCGTACCGGCTCGTGGGGGCGAAATATCCACCCACCTGATAACCCCATGAGCCGTAAAAAGGATGTTCCATCAACGGTAGAAGCTCCACGTGAGTGAATCCCATTTCCTTCACGTAGTCGACAAGGGCCGGTGCGATCTCCCGGTAGCCCAGCAGCCGGTCTGCTCCTTCAGGCGCCCTTTTCCATGACCCAAGATGGACCTCGTAGATGGAAACCGGGGCAGAGAGATCATTGCGTTTCTTCCTGTTCTCCATCCATCGGACATCTCCCCACTCGTAATCAAGATCCCAGACGACCGTGGCCGTGCGGGGTGACAATTCCCAATAAAAACCGAAGGGATCGCCTTTGTCCACTTTATACTTTTTGTATTTGGAGACTAAATGGAATTTGTAGAGAGACCCTTTTTCGGCATCCGGTATGAATCCTTCCCAGATGCCCGATCCATCCCATCTCACAGCAAGGGGATGGGAGCGCGGATCCCAGCCGTTGAACTCTCCTATCACTGAAACACGCTCTGCATTGGGGGCCCAAACGGAAAAATGCACGCCTTCCTGGTTGTCGACACACATTTTGTGAGCGCCGAGCTTCTCATACAGCTTGAAGGCGCTGCCCTCTTTAAAAAGGTGTATATCATAGTCCGTAAAGAGAGAGGGGCCGTGCAGTAGGCGTCCGGTTTTTTTTACCTCTGCCGGCATTTTTTTCCTTCGCTGTGCTCTTCGGGGCAACGGCAGGCCTCCTTTTTCTACGGCTAAAACGCCGGAGTTTTGGGCATTTTGCACAACCGGCTGTAGATCTCTTCATACTTCGAGGCAGATGTTTTCCAGGAGAAATCCATCCGCATAGCTTTCTTGACCAATGTTGTCCAGGTCGTCGTGTCTCGATAGATCCCCACGGCCCTCTTTACCTCATCGCAAAGCGCTTTCGAAGAATATTCCATGAATTTGAACCCATTTCCTTCTCCAGTCTGAGGATCGAATCGCTCGATCGTGTCATCCAGTCCTCCGGTGGCTCTCACGATGGGGATGGTGCCGTATTTGAGGCTGTACATCTGGTTCAAACCGCAGGGCTCGTACTTCGAAGGCATGAGAAACATATCCGATCCTGCTTCGATCTTATGGGCGAGGACATTATCGAAGGCGATTTTCACCCCCAGACGGCCAGCATATTTTTTCCCCAGGGCATCGAATTGCCTTTCATACTTTGTATCGCCGGTTCCTAAAACGACCAGCCGCAGATCCAGATTCAAGAGCTCATCCATGGCTTCGGCTAGAATATCGAAGCCCTTCTGGCCGGCCAAGCGGGACACGATCCCGATCACCGGGGACTCGGAGGGTTCCTTCAATCGAAAAACTTGAAACAAATCCTCTTTGCAAACCTTTTTCCCGGAAATGTCGTGGCTGTCGAAGTTGGCCGCGATGTGAAGATCCGTCCTGGGATTCCAATAGGCATAATCGACTCCGTTCAAAATGCCATGGATATGATCCCGCCTATCGCGCAAAACGCCATCCAATCCATAACCGAACTCCGGAGTCTGAATCTCCTGGGCGTACTTTTCACTAACGGTCGTTACGACATCAGAAAAGACGATTCCTCCCTTCATGAAGTTCATCTTCCCATAGTATTCCAGTCCTTCCATGGAAAAAAATTCCACAGGCAGCTCGCTGACCGTCATCATATCCTTGGGGAAAACGCCTTGATAGGCCAGATTATGGATGGTGAAAACGGACCTGGTCCTATCGAAAACCGGGTCGTTCTTGTAAAGGCTCTTTAGATAAGCCGGGATCAGACTCGTTTGCCAGTCATGACAGTGGATGATATCCGGATGGAATTCGATCAGCTTCGCAAGCTCTAAAACACTCCGGCTGAAAAAAACGAACCGTTCCGGATTATCGAAATAGTCCCCATCCGGAGTTCCGTAAAGGCCGCTGCGGTCGAAAAACTCATCCCGCTGGATAAAAAAGATCTGCGTGTTCTGTTTCAGCAAAGCGGAATGAACCACGGCTTCCAATCGCTGTCCTTTAAAGGGAATGGACAGAGAACTGTCGTGCCTTTTCAAGGTGAATTGTCCTGCTCCTACAGATCTATAAAAAGGCATGACCACCACGACGTCATGTCCCAGCAGGGTCAGAGCCTCCGGCAGGGAGCCGGAAACATCGGCCAGGCCCCCGGTTTTGGCGAAGGGCGCAACTTCGGATGCTGCAAAAAGAATTTTTTGTTTATTCAAGGGAATATATTCTCCTGTATCGGTTTATTGTTGTTCCCATCTTTGTAAAAGATAGGGCTTCAAATCTTCGAAGGTGCAGGCTTGTTGTTCGATGATCTCTTCGGCCTGCATGGTGGTCATGTCGAGGGTTCTGTTGATGAACGAGGCCACCCGCGCATAGTAGAGAGGGCGCATGATATCCACCAGGTTTTTTCTGTCTCTTTTCCATTTATGGAAGGTGGCGGCAAAATCGTACACGATTTTGGCCCAATCCTCCGTGGGTATTAAAAAATTCTCGGCATTCCTCTTCCGGGTCAGCCCCTTTAGCATAGAAAAACTCTCAGGATTGACAATTTTTTCCCACAGCACAGACATATTTTTAAAAGCCTCGTTGAAATTTCCGATCATTCCCGTCAGGTCAACGGTGAAGGCTTCGGGTTCTTTCATGATCGATTCGCCGTAGGTGGGAATCGGCTCGCTCCCGCAGATTTTTTGCCACTTTTCCGGGTTATTCTCCATTAACTCAAAAATGGGATAGACGACTTGCCTGAACATCGGGCCCAGGTTTTCCAGTGGATCCTTGACATCATGGATTTTCGCACCCAGATATGCCTGGCAGATAGATCTATCCGACACGATGGCGGAGGTCGTCATCCAGATATCTATGCCGAACCTGGCGATATCTGTCATCCAGATCTCTCTTCCATATTTGTAATAAAAATCCACCATTTTCGCAGACAGACCAAAATCACCGCCGATCGGCTGCCGGACGCGCTTCCCGTAGAGGGCACGGGTCATGTTGTATGCGATATTGTTCGTGATAGTCGCGTCATACTTGTACCGGGAATAAACAGGTGCCACAAAATCGTGGCCGTGAGTTAAAACGGGATCAGCCAGGGCGTTGATCCAATCCGGAATGATGCTTCTGAGATCGGAGTCGAACAAAAGACAGACCTGGGCCTTCAGGAATGAGGCTGCCTCGAATATCATCCGTAAGGCGCTCCCCTTTCCAGGGATCCCACGGTAGATGGTTACAATTTTTTCGATGAAAGGATTGACGGTTTTCTCTTGAGCTACTTCTCTCGTGTCATCCGTCGAACCCCCATCCGATATAATGATGACCGCTCTCCTATCAGGGTAGTGCTTGCTGATCCCTTCACTGACAACATCGATAACATGTTCGATCGTGGAATCATTATTAAAACTGGGAATTCCGATAACCACCTCCGCATGATCTATCTTCTCCAGTCTCCGGTTTGCCCATGGGCGTAATCCTGTATGGAATTTCATATTCTTCTTCCCTCACATTCTATCGGTATGCATTTCGCTTTTGCTTCAAAATTTCCCTGTGAAGCAATTTAAAAAAACATTACAATTATATCAGAACCAAAGAAAAAAGGCACAGTCCTGACTATCTCTCGTATGTCTATTTGGATCCGGGAAGCATTCAGGCTAAAATGGGAATTGAACATGACTCCGATGAGAAAGAAACATTTTCCGAATATCAGAGCTATCCTTCGAATATTCCGGGAAAAGGATATCTTTACTCTTGCGGCAGCCGTTGCATTCTATGCCTTTCTTTCCATTTTTCCATTTCTCATTATGCTGCTGTATGTATCGTCTCTATTTTTAAAAGAAACTGTAACCGTCGAGAAAATAAAACTCTATCTTCATCTGTTCCCCCCTTCTGTTACTGACACCGTTATCGCAAACCTGGAAAACATTCTCCAAAGCGGCCAGATTCTTTCCTTAATCAGTCTTCCTTTCCTGATCTACTTTGCTTTTAATGTGTTCAGCCATCTAGAGCAGGCCCTCAATAAAATTTTCAGCAGAGACAGAAAAATTACGAGCTTGAAGGCCACCCTTAAGGCCTTTTCCTTTTTTCTCATAACGTCTTTTGTCCTCTTGTTTTCATTTTTCTCTGGGAACGCTTTCCTCATTCTCGCCTCGAGACTCGAAAGAATCCCTCTTGTCAATTCCTACGTCGTGATATTGGCCGGCCACATGGCGGTCGAGACGGTCTTTTTTGCCCTTTCCTACAAGTTTCTTTCCAGGAGAAAGCTTTCCTTCAGAAGCGCACTTGTCGGCGGTTTCGCCGCCACGACACTCTGGGAGATCTTGAAGCACATTTTCGGTGTTTATATCGCCCGCATAAAAATTTACTCCGTTATTTATGGCTCGATCGGGTCGCTTATTCTTTTGATGCTTTGGCTTTATTACAGCATCCTGGTCTATCTTTTGGGGGCAGAGATAACCCGGGAATTGGAATGAAACGCACATGAAGAGAAACACGCGGAAGAAGCTGTGGATAGCTTCATCATGTGCACTCTTCTTGATCGTTCTGGGAATTTTGATTCTCCATTCCCCCTTTGTCAAAAAGAAAATTCTAGTTTCCCTTCAAACGAACTTAAGGGAGGGGCAGGGAATCCAGCTTTCCGTCCAATCGTTCGATTATAATCTCTTGAGGCTTCGGTTCACCCTGAGAGGAATCCAGATACAAAAGTCGGGCAAATCCGGACAGCCGCCTGTGTTTCGGGCTAAAGAGATAATAGCGAACATTCCCCTTTCTCTCCTGCTAAGGCGCAAACTCCGGATACAGGAAATTGAAATCATCGATCCGGAAATTTGCATCCGGATCGATCGAAATGGAAACACCAACCTCCCTCGTCAAAAAAGACCTGAAAAATCGCCTCAAGCACAGACAGTGATCCCTGATTTCCTGATCGAGCATATCGAGATCAAAAACACAAAGATAAGTATTGTAGATAGAAGGAACGATCTGGAACTGGAATTGCCGGAAATCTGGATAAATGGGGAAGGGCAGGATTTTGGCAGGCATTCTTTCCGCCTGGAGATGCGGGGAACTGGCTCGGCAGACTTCCGCGGCCGTTCCTTTCCCCTGGAAAAATGGAATATCGAGGCTGAACTGAATGAGGGGGGAGTAAACATAAAGAAATTGTTCCTGGCCGCGGCGAACAATGAAATCGAATTCATGGGAAGGATCGGGGATTTTTCGTCTCTCTTTATAAATGGGAGCATTCAGGGATACTTCGATGTGGAAGATTTCCGTTCCTCGGATGCTGCTGATCCCCCATTTTTGGGGGAAATTCGATTCCAATCGCATTTGAAGGGCCCTTTAAAGGAACTCGAAGCCAGGGTCGATATGCAAAGTCAAGGTTTGCAACTAGGAAAAATTGAGAATATCGGCATGAAGGCCGACCTTTCATGGAAAAACAGGACCCTGGAAATCCTCTCCCTCGACTTAAGTAAGGAAAACGGGGCAATCCATGGACAGGGATTCCTGCATCCTCTCGATTGGGAAAAAGGAAATCATTTAGATCTGAAGTGGGAAGCCCTGGATGTTGCCCCGTTTATGGACCTCCTTCAAAGCCCATACCTTTTTTCCGCCCGGACCGATGGAGAATTGAAGGTCTCCTGGGACGGATTTTCCCGGGACGATATCAACGGGGAATGGGATATTCGTTTGACTCCGGTGGGATATTTGGACATCGCTGATAAAGGAATCCCTCTGGGAGGAAGAATCGCAGGCAGATTGGATTCAGGACGTTTAGATATCTCGAGCCTGGATATTTCGGCTTTGGACGCTGTTTTGGGAGGAAGGCTTATTTTGCACTCCGATAGGCTTTCAGGTGAATTCAGGCTAGAAACACAAAGCATCGAAAGAATGATGCCATTGATCGTCCCTTTTGCCGGAGAACGGAAAAAAATGGATCTGCTGGGATTAGGCCTAGACGGGCCGGCGTCCGCTTCCGTCACTTTGGGAGGGGCACTTGTGGAGCCAGAAGTCCGGCTCAGCTTTGAGAGCACGGATTTCAGGATTTTAAAAACAACAGGCTTGAGGGTCGGAGGAACCGCATTTTATGACCGGAGATCTCTTCATTTCGAAACCCTGTCGATCGAGGATGGCGAAGCGCGTATCCGGGCATCCGGGATCTATCCCCTGCAGCCTTCCGGTCAATCCATGCGTTTCGATGTCGAAGGCGAGGACCTTTCCGTGGAAAGGATAAAGGAGATTTTTGGATCCGGACCGAAAGCGACGGGATCCATCCAGTTCCAAGCAACGGTCGAAGGCACGACAGATGACCCGAGAGTCGAAGCGAAATGGTCTGTGTCCAATGCATCCCTTTACGAAGTGAACCTCGGCCTGATAGAGGGCAAAGGCGATTACCGGAACGGCAAATTTATCCTCGATTCATTTCATGTCACCGGATCAACGGGGGTTATGGACGCCACCGGATCTTATGATCCCGGGAGGGATGAATTCAAGCTCAAACTCTCAGGAAAGTCCTTCCCTCTGAGGGGGCTAAAAATCACAGAGGGCCTGGCCGAACTTAAAGCGGAACTGGATATCGACCTCGAAGCAAGCGGAACCCCCGGCGATCCCCATATCGAGACCAGGGGCATGATTCGCCGTTTCTCGTTAGGAGCCAGGACCCTGCCCGATTTGGGATTCGAAGCCCGAACCCTAAAAGGAAACCTGCTGTTCGAGGTCGAAGCACCGATATATTCCGGTGTCATCGATGGGACCGTGTCCCTAAGAAGCCCTCATGTTTTGCACGCCGATTTAACCGTCTCCCAAATGCCCATCGAGGACGTCGTGGACAATATTCTTCTTCTCGCAAAACACAACGTTTCCGGCACAGTTACGGCTGGTGCTCACATCGAGCTGGATCTCGGCGATCCACTCAAAAGTCTGATTTGTGGAGCAAAAATAGATCAGGCCCAGATCAGATCAGGAGATCATCTTCTCCAAAATGACGGCCCCATCCTCTTATCCTATGGATCGGAATCCCTTCATGTGGAAAGACTGCTTTTAACCGGAACCAGGATCAGAATACAAGCGGGAGGAAGCCTTTCCAGGGATATCCTGTCGCCATCGAAAATCTTGCTGTCGTTTGAAATGGATCTTTCTCTGCTGAACGATCTTTTGCCCAACGAGGATTTCAAGGGTTTTGTGAAAATGGAGCTCCAGCTATCAGGCATGCTCTCTGCGTTAGAGACCGAGGCCGTTATCGATTTGAGCGGGGCCCGGTTTGAATCTTCTCGATTTCCGGTGGCCGTCCAGGATATTCAAACCCATTGCGCAATCGAAAAGAATCTCCTCCGGGTCGAATCTTTTTCAGCTCGAATCGCAGATGCCCGGTTTGAATTGAGCGGTAAAATCCCTCTCGATTCTCTTCCTCTAGGCTTGCCTGCCGAATTTCCCGTTTTCGAAGATAGAGAGATCAAACTCCTGCTGGCCTTCGCAAACTGGGATCCTTTCTCTCTAAGGGAACTGATCCCCGTCCAGATATTTCATCAGGTTAAGGGAAGGATCGGCGGAAGGATCGAGCTGAGTGGATCAAGTCTTCGGCTTGAAGACATATCCGGCAGGGGTTTTTTCGAAACACTTGAGCTGGATTTTCAGGGAATCTCCTTCAAGCAAGAAACCGTTTCTCGAGTTTCCCTGGAAAACGGGAGTCTTTCTATCGATGCCCTCTCCCTCAGGAACGGAGAAAACAGGCTGGGTGCGAGCGGAACAGCCCGCTTGTTAGGGGAAGGAGATCTGAGCCTTTCTCTGGATGGGGCGCTCGATAACAACTTGCTGCATATTTTCCATAAGGATGGAATTTTCTCAGGAAAAACCCGTTTTAGTCTCCGGGTCGCACAATCCTATAAAAGCCCGGAGATCAAAGGCTCTTTGAAAATCCAGGACGGTCGCTACCAAAGGATTTTTCCCCGCATTTTGCTGGATCAGGTCAACGGAGAAATAAACTTCATGGCGAATCGAGTCGAGATCGAAAGCCTCCGAGGAGTGCTCAATGGAGGGGAAACAAACCTGAATGGAAAGATCGATCTCGAAGGATTGGCGGTGCGGAGTGCAGAAATTGCTCTTAAAAACGAGAATTCCATTTTCGACTACCCCAAAGGTCTGTCTTCTCAAATTTCAGGGGAACTCAAGTTTCTCTCCGATGGAAACAGCCATCAACTCGCCGGGGCTATCACCATCCGGGATGCAAGATACAGGGACGATTTCAGGGTCGGAACGGCCGTTTTCAATCTCTTGAGGAGGGGCGAGGTCCGTCAGGTCCTCAGAGAGCCAAATCCTTTCCTGAAAAATTTGAATTTCGACGTGAATATCAATATCGCCAATAACTTTATTATCGACAACAACATAGCAAAAGCAGAGGTTTCAGCCGATCTAAAGCTCATCGGAACGCCCAGCAGCCCGAGTCTATCCGGTCGTGCCAGTATTGCCGAAGGAGGAGAGATCTATTTCAGTCAGAACACTTTTTTCATAGAACAGGGCACGGTAGATTTTGTAAATCCGACTAGGATCGAACCGGACCTGAATCTCGATGCAAGGACTAAGGTCAAGGAATACGATATTCGGTTGATCGTGCAGGGAACACCCGATAAGCTGGCGGCCAGCCTTGTTTCCGACCCGGCACTTTCCGAGCCTAATGTTATTTCTCTCCTTGTCACGGGGAGGACTCTGGATAGCGCTTCAGCCCAGGTGCTGAGCGTTGCGGGAAGCACGGCCCTTTCTTATCTCGACAATGCCATAACCGGAAGAATCGAGCAGGCAACCGCAAAAGCCCTGGGATTGGAAAGCGTGCGGATCGATGCGGGGTTGATTTCCACCGATGAAAATCCAGAAGCCAGGTTGACTGTCGGCCAGCATCTTTCCCGTGACTTCGAACTCGTTTTTTCCCAAGACCTGAAAGACACCAGGAACCAGATGTGGATGGCGAATTACAATCCCTACAAAAGTTTCAATATCCAGGGAGTCAAGCGGGATAACAATGAATTCAATCTCGCCCTGCGCCACGAGATCCAGTTCGGATTGAAATCCATCCCCAAACCAGAAAACAGGGACGGGAGGGAAAAAAAGAACCTGGTTATCGGGGAAATACGATTGGAAGGAAACCCGGAACTTCCCCCTGGCCTGATTTTTCAAAACCTGAGGTTAAAAAAGGGGAAGCAAACAGATTTCGCCGGACTCCAGGATAGTCTTGAGAGAATCCGCAGGCTTTATCAGAAAAACAATTATCTGAGTTTTTCCCTGGCTGCCAAGCGGGAAGAGAGGAATGGGCGTCTGGATGTGACCCTTCAGATCGACTCGGGGCCCCAAATTTTTCTCGAATTCGAAGGAGCCCAGATTCCTAAAAAGATGAAAAAAGAAATCGTTGACGCCTGGGCCGGAAACCCCTTCGGCCAGTTGGCCCTGGAGGATATCAAGGAGAGGATCCGGGAGCATTTCATGAAAAAGAGATATTATGAGGTGCAGGTTAATGCCAGAGAGAAAAAAGGGGATGCTAAGGAAAGGGTCTTGATATTCCGGACAATAAAAGGCCGCAGGTTCGGAAAGCCGGATATCCACATCGAAGGGAATCGTGCTCTTTCGGATAAAGTCATTACGACCCATCTCGAGAAGAACAGAATGATGAACAGCATGTTCACCAAGCCAAGGGAATGGGTGAAAGGCATAGAAGACCTTTACATCCGAGGAGGCTACCTGCGCCCAAAGGTACAGCTTCCTTTCGTTCATCTCGACAGGGATGGGAAAAATGCCCATGTCGAAGTATCCATCGATGAAGGAATTCGCTATGAAGTCGGAAATCTTGAGATCGAAGGTCTGCATCTTTTCGAGAAAACACAAATACTCGACGAAATCGGAATCCATCCGGGTGACATTCTCCTGCCCGAAAGGTTATACGCAGTCGATCAGAAAATCCACGACTTGTATGTTCAAAAGGGATTCAACGATGTCCGGGTTCAGTCGGATATCCAGGTCCATGTCGATAAAGGCACAGTCGACCTGAGCATCGGGATTCAGGAAAACCTGAGAGGCATGATCGCTGCAATCTCGATAGAGGGAAACCGGCTTACCACCGAAAAGGTGATCCTGAGAGAATTGGCATTCAGCGTGGGGGACGTGCTCAATCTCCGTAAGATCAACGAGACCAGAAAACGGCTGTACGATCTCGGCATTTTCGAACGCGTCAATATCGACATCCTGCCCGCAGAACGGAGGAGTAAGAATGCGGCTGAAAAGGACATGGATCCGAAAAATGAAAGCAAACAGCATCATGTGGCCATCAATGTCGTCGAATTCAAGCCCTACCGTTTAAGGTACGGTTTTCAGTATGACACCGAATCCTCGTTCGGTGTACTTGCCAACCTCGTCAACCGAAATGTCCTCGGAAGTGCCAATCTCCTCGGGGCAAGTTTCCACCTGAATCGTGACGAGCGCGATGCAAGGGCTTTTTTCCGCAGTCCGTATTTTTTTTCTAAAAAAATCAGCACGGAAATTTTCGTATCCAACAACAGAACCGTTAAACCGGCATTCACTTGGAACCGGACAGGATTCACGATCCAGCAACAGATGAAAATCAAAAAATCCAGTGTGATCTCTTATAATTATACTTTCGAGGAAATCGATACATCCTATCCCGCGTTCGAAGGAATCCAAAACACAGGAACCATCGATCGCATCGGAACATTGAACGCGGCATTCACCCGGGACACCAGGGATGATATCCTGAACGCGACCCGGGGAATGTTCCTCTCCCAAAACCTAAGATACGCGCCGGGTATTTTGGGCTCGAATGCCCATTTCATCCGTTACTTCGGGCAGTTCAACACGTATCAAAAAATCTCGGGTTTTATCACTTACGCCGCATCGGTCCGGATAGGATTGGGAAAAGGCTTGAATGAAGATCTTCCCGTAAGCGAAAGATTTTTCGCAGGAGGAGGAACGACTATCAGAGGATTCAAAAAAGACGAATTGGGTCCGAAGGATCCCATAACCGGTTTGCTTCTGGGCGGAGATGCGGTTTATATCCTGAATCAGGAACTAAGATTCCCTATCTTCAAGAAATTCGGAGGTGTCGTATTTCTCGATCTGGGTAATGTCTATCCGAAAATTACGGATTTCAGCTTTGTCGATGTCAGGAAGACAGCCGGTTTCGGATTCCGCCTCCATACTCCCTTTGTCCTGGTCAGGTTCGATTGGGGCTTTAAACTCGACCGGCTCCCCGGGGAAACCCCGTCTCAAATTTTCTTCAGCATCGGCCAGGCCTTCTAGCAACACATGCGACATCAGGATGAAGGCAATTCCATTTAATCAGGAACTTTTTCTTGAAATCACCTTTTTGCTTCTTCGATGATCCTCAACGCCGAATCAAGATTTCTCCAGCCTTTTATGTCTGTCTTTTCCGCCTTAAGATCTTTATAAATCGTGAAGAAATGCTCGATTTCCATCAATAAATTTTTCGGGACCTCCTCGACAGCAAAAATGTGATCCTACGCTTGATGATTCCCTTTTCACGATCATATTCGTGTTTATTCCTTTTCCCCGTAGGGATCTCCGTGATGACAGGAAATGAGAGCGGCACATGACAAAAGGCAAGATCAATGTTCTGATCTTGCATAAACCGTTGACCTTGCAATTTGGCTTGTGATATTTTTTTCACCGGGTGTGGGCAGGCAAAAACCTGAGACCCATTTCATTCAGAGAGCCATCGTTTGTAAAAACATAAGGAGGGAATATCAATGAATTTCACAGATTTACTTGAAACACTCAAGAATTGGACACTCACGACAGGCATCAAGATTATCTTTGTGGTGATTCTCACTCTGATTTTGATCAAGGTCATTAAAGTGACTTCTAACCGATTGTCATCTATGCTGCAAAAAAAGAAAGCTGACGAGGAATCGGAAAAAAGAGCAAAAACTCTCACTTCCGTTATCCAGAATTTTTTGATTATCTTAGTTCTTATCGTTTCAGCGATCACGGTAATCGGGCAATTAGGCATTGAAATTGCCCCGTTACTGGCAACCGCGGGAATCGCAGGCATCGCTATCGGATTTGCCGGTCAGAGCCTGTTCAAGGACATCATCAATGGGTTTTTCCTTTTATTGTGGGATCAAATCAGGGTAAACGATTATGTCCAGATTTCTGAAAAACGCGGCATGGTCGAGATGATAAACCTCAAAATGACGATGCTCCGGGATTTTAATGGAAATGTCCATTACATCCCGAACGGGACTATCGATATCGTCACGAATATGACCAAGGACTACTCTCGCTATCTTTTCGAAATTGGGGTGGCTTACCGGGAAGATGTGGACGAGGTGATCGAAGTCATTAAAGAAATAGACCGGGGACTCAGGGAGGACCCCGGTTTCAAGGAGGACATCCTGGAACCTATTGAAATATTCGGACTGGACAAATTTGCCGACTCGGCCTTGATCATAAAAGCCCGCACGACCACAAAACCGCTCAAACAATGGCGCATCGCGAGAGAATTCAACAGAAGACTGAAGAAAAAATTTGACGAAATGGGGATAGAGATCCCGTTCCCCCATAGGACTCTCTACATCGGCCAGGATAAAAAGGGCCAGGCTGTGCCATTGAGAATTTTAAAAGACGACAGGTTAGACTCATGATCGATTATGACATAGGACATATTAAACACACACCTATTTTAGATCGCTGCGGATCATGCGGATTCCGAAAACCGAAGCAATCGAACTCCCTTCTTGCGCCTCGAAGCGGACGGTGACTTTATCTTTGCCCTTGATCAGGCCGACACCGATAGGATACACGACATCGAAAAAACGGGGAGGCCTGCTTCTTGTCAGGTTCTGGTGACCGATGCGCTGGCCGTCCACAAGGATATCGAATGCGACCCGCCTTCTGCTTCGATCCTCACTGTAATAGGTGACAACCAGTGCCATGGGGCGGTCCGGTTCGACGGGAAGGTCAAAGGAGAACCAACCTCGGCTCCAGCGTCCAGCGCGGCCCAAGGTCCGGATAACCCGTACATCCTCGGAACCTTGAAAGTTAAAGTCCCGTTCCGGCTGCATTTCTCCGGGCTGGGCATAGGCCAAGGTGGCTTTTTCGAGCTTTCTAAGCCGTTCCTGTTCGGCGACGTATTCGGCTTTTTTCTCTTCCCATTCGGCCGGCGTGAAAAGGTCGAAATAAATTGAATAGGTGCGACGGTGCAACCTGTAAAAAGGCACCAGGTCCGCGTTGACCTCGATATCGGCCCCAAGACTATCCCTCCCGACCCCGGTGACACGAAAATGACCCGGTTCGCCGGAAACAGGCTTAACCCACTGGGAAACAGGCTGCTCGGCAGCAACGAAAACAGGGACGGTCGGCGGCTCGAAGCTGGCCTCCCTTTCCCGTCCTCTCATTCGCTCAGGCCCCAAATCTGCGGCCAGAACAAGAGGTCCCCACATGATGGCGGCAATCCGGGGATCGTCGGGTGTGGATTCCAGCCGGAGCTCCTTGGGCAGGCTCAATTTCACGGTATCGCCGGTTTTCCATAAGCGTTTGAGTTCAACATACGTCCCGGATCCTTCCACACCGCCGCGGCCTGGAACAGGCCGGCCCGAATCAGGCACATCGCGAAAGGGATCGATCACGTCATCAGTGACGGCTTCGCCGTTGACTTTTACGGAAAATCCATCGCCCGCCCAGTAGGGGCGGCGCAGAGCCAGGATAAATTCTTTGGGCGACAGAAGAGTCATTTTTAGGATCGCCGACTCCCCTTCCGGGAAATCCGTTTCCATCTGCAGGCTGACCCCAGCCCCGGTCCATTCTGCCGTGGAAGGTGCATACAGGTTCACCCAGAGCTTGTCCCCCGACTCGAAAAAAATCCCATCCCCATGAAGGGCATGGCTCTCCATGCCTGATCCAACGCAGCAGGTGAAACTGCGGTACATCCCTTGATATTCGTGCTGGACTCCCCTTCCGACCGGCACCATGTAACAGGTTCGGCCGTCTTCAGGATCGATGGAGGCCAAAATATGATTGAACAAGGCCCGTTCATGAAAATCGGCATAATGGGCATCGGGCCGAATAGAAAAAAGTCTGCGGGTCAGCTTTATCATGTTATAGACATTGCAGGTTTCCGCTGTGCGCCCATCCACGCGGTCGCTCAACTTCCCAGGCTCGCCGAAATATTCATCCTGGCCGTGCCCTCCTGTGGCATAGCTGTGGTGCTGTACGACCTGATCCCAGAAAAAGCTTGCAGCCATGACGTCCCCGATTACACCCGCATAGGCATAACGGTCGGCAGAACCGATGAGCTTGGGAACCTGGGTGTTCCCGTGTTTTCCTTCGAGGATATCCTGATGGCGTTTGAGAGGTTCGATAAAGGACCGGTGCTCGAATTTGTAGGATAGATCCAACCATCGCTTGTCCCCCGTATCCGCATAGAGATCCATCATGACCTCGTTCATGCCGCCGAATTCGGTGTTCAGCATGCGCTGTATCTGGCCGGTATCAAGCGGGGTGAGGATGCGTGCCGCCCATTCCGCGAATTCGATCTCCAGCGCCAGGGCTGTTTTGTTGCCCGTATAGCGAAAGGCATCCCTTAGACCGGCAAAGGTCTTATGCAGGGTATACCACGGGGACCACAGGCCATTGAGATCGAATCCACCTGATTGGATCTCTCCCCGGGACAGACGCTCGAAGAGCTCCCGGCCGTCGACGCCCTCTCCATCGACGATAGCGCCCAGATACCCATCGCCCCGCGCGCCCTGCACTTCCTCGAACTGGGAAACGATATAATCGGCCCGGTTTTTGAACTCTTTGTTGCCGGTAGCCGCATACATAAGACTGACGGCTGAAAGATAATGTCCGGCAATATGGCCCGTCAGCTGACGGCTATCCACCGAATCCCACCCCCCGTAACCCTCGGCCTTGGGTTTCAATCCGGCACGGATTCTATAGCCTGCAAGCATCCGATCAGGCTCCAGTTTGAGCAGATACTCCCCTGTCACATCCTGAGCTCGTTTGAGAGGGCCTCCTGTCAAGCGCACTTTGTTCAAAGGAAGGGGCCGGGCCCCGAGGATCTTTTCCTCAAACGCTCTGGCAACAGGATCCTGCCCCCCTCCAAAGGCAGTCCAAGCAAACACCAATGCCATGACCAAAAGAGAAATAATTCTCGCTCTCATGCTTTCCTCCGTCGGATCGATATTAATTCCGTCTCAACCTGACTCGATCCTTAATAACGTCACCTTGTTCCCGGAGTGCGGGCTCCGAATCGCATCCTCAGGATAACGGTTTTTCCGTCAGCTGGCACACTGGCGATGAACAGATTATCGTATGTGCCGTCATCCAGATCGCTGAAATCAGGCCGGCCTATCAGCTCATTGGCAAGGCCTGGAATGGTGTTGGAGTGCCCGACGATAAGAACGGTTCCGCCAGCATGATGCCGGAGGACCATCCGAAGGAAATCCGGATCACCTGGATTGTAAATCTTGACTTCAAGGCTTTTCTGTTTGGCTGTCGGGAGGATAGTCTGTTTGGTTCTGGAATAAGGAGTAGAATAGATCGCATCGAGATCGACATGTCCGAGTATGTAAGCCAACTCGTCTGCCCGTTCAGTTCCGGCGGCAGTCAAGTCCGGATCCGCCGACCCGTCGCTGACCTTCTCGGCATGCCGAACCAGGAAAAGGGTTGTGATCCGGCCTTTTTCTTCAGTGAGTAAGATTTCAGGGAAAATCCAGGTAATAAAAACAAAAATCAGGGATACGAGAATTCCTATTCTTTTCGTGTCTTTTGTCCTTGTCATTTACCGATCCTTTGGTTATAAAACATCCCAATTTGCCGCCCAGGGACAGCCTTTTTGGTTTACCTCAATTCTCTGCCGATCTTTCTTGCCTTGCGCAAGATCTTTTTGTCTTTATTATATCTGAACCTGAACAGTGTATCGGTGTAAGCAAGTCTAGCGATGGTTTTCCCCTTCATCCTGATGACATAATTATCGAGAGCTTTGAAAGTCATGGGAATCTCATTCTTGATGTAACAGTACGGGAAAGGCAGCGTCGACGCGGTAACCAGAATGAATTTTTTCCCTTGCAAAGAACGTTCTCTGGGGCCGAATTTCTTTAGTTCGGAGTGAAAAAGAATGAATTTCTTCCAGAACCTGCTTTTATGGAAGTCGAGGGCGCCTTCAGGATTATACATGGCGTAGCCCATATGGCGGTCAAAAAAAGTCTTCATCTTTCCCGTAATGTTTCCCCAATAAACAGGGCTTCCCAGTATGATCGCGTCTGCCGTTTTTATCCTATCATAGATATCCTCGAAGTCATCCTGCTGGAAGCACTTCTGCAAAGTATGACATCGCCAGCATCCTAAGCAGTGCTGAATATCAAATTCATAGAGATTGATCTTTTCGGTTCGATGGCCGATTTCCCCGGCACCTGCGATAATTTCTTCACAAATTTTGGCGACATTGCCCTGTTTTCTGTTTGTGCCGACAACGGCAAGAACTTTCATATCAATCCGATTTCCTTTGGATTTGCAGCGATCGGATCTCAAAACCGGCATCCATTTTGTATCGTCCCACAACAAGCCTCTGCGGTGCCGACCCGGCTTGCTCGGCGATCACCTTTTTCGAACCCAGGTCGATCAGAGCGATGTGATTCCACCGCCTCTGATCCTCGGGAAATCCTTTGAGTCCGATCGCGCGAAGCGCCCCCTTGGCGTCCAGAGTCAGTCTCCGGTCCGTCCGGTGGCGGTTCACAAGGAGGAGAAATCCTTTCCTATCCCTTGCTTTCTTTAAGAATTCGGTCAGTTCTGCATTCTTCTCGTCTGACTTGGTATAGTCGAACGCCCGGCTCTGAGATACATATCCTTCCGTATCAACGAGGTAAACATTATAACCTTTCGACCAGGCTAACTCGCTCCCGTTGATTCCGACAAAACTTCCGTTATCCCGGCATATTGCTCTCAGATCGAAAGGAAAGGCAGATTTGTCTCCAGTATTCGACCGGCCGGGTGGCTCATACCTGTATGCAAAAGTGTATTCTGATAGATCTCCTATCGGTGGATTGACAAGCGCAGGTACAGAATACAGAATTTGCTCTTGGGCCAGCGGCCATTCGGCGACTTTCTCTCCATTGATGTGAAGGGAAAGGTACTGTTTGACGGGCAAGTCATGCAGGGCTTTCGCCCTGAAAACGGCTAGGCGGCCGTTGGAAGGACAGAGGATTTTTGCCGCTTTTCCAGTAAATTGGGAGTTGGGACCAAAGAAGCCTGCTGGATTCTGCGACAGAGTTTCCGATAAGTTTCTTTGTCCCAACTCCTGGACCACAACATCGGGGCGTTCCCTCAAGATCAACCCGGTATCGGGAATATGCCGCCAGCTGTACGCGCTCCGGAAAAAGGAATTTTTCATGTATAAATGGAAAGATCTCCCGAACGAATCGTGAAATACGACCGTCCTTAGTTTTTGATGGCTCCCGGAGGGTTCACCGCAGATCATGGTTTGACCGATGGGATTCCCCCGGATCGGACCCTCCGGCGCATATTTCTCACCCTTTTTGCCGACCAGCGTGTAATCGATCCGAGGAATTGTCCAGTGTAGGCCCATCATCCTGGCCAGGTCTCCGGAATTGTCCCGTACTTCTTCGATACCGTAGTCTGCAAGACTGTCCCAGGTGATCTCGGGAAACCATTCTGATAATTTCTTCTTGATCTCCTGGACAGCTGCAAACAGCCCAACGTTGTTCCAGTGGGTATCCACCTTGTGATAGACTGGGTAAAGCCCCTTCAATTCCCGCAGAGGCCTTCTGAGATCCAACAGGTCGATGTCGGAGTGATCCTGTAAGAAAGAAATGATCTGGTCGAGAGCCGTCCGCTCGCTGACGCGGTTGAGATTGCCGGGCACCTTTTCAGGATAGATCTCCCATTTGGCCGGAGCGATGACCAGCAGATACTTGATACCGAACATGGCCAGCCATTCCTTCCGATCCTCCATGGTGTTTTTTATCGTATCCAGTTGTTGCGGAGACAGCCTGATGATACCACGAAAATCATCCATGGTCCTGTTCTGCGTAACAAAAAACCAACCATCTTTACCCACCAGAACATTGTTGCCCACGATCAAACCAGGAACTCGGCTCCTTATCCTGCTGAAAACATGCACTAGGCCGGACCGAAAGCCGAAATTATCCTTGTAAAAGCTATCGAATTCATCGGGATAGCTCAGCAAACCGGAAAGGGACAAATCGAGTTCCGGCCTTCTAGTCAGAACCCGTTTTTCCCGGAGGCGAATGCCCGGCTCGATTGCAATGACCTTGCTCAAAAGAGGAAGAAAAATCAAAGCCGGAAAAAGAAGGATCACAGCCATATCGAAGAGTTTCCGGATCGTTTTTTGTCGTTTATCCACGGTCATCCTTAAAAACGAAAATATATGAACGGATTGTACGTTCCATTGGCAATCCACATGATCGCCCAGATAAAAATGAGCGCCAGGGCAGAAAACTCGAGGAGGGTATGGATGGTTGTCAGAGGGACCACGGCAGAACGGGGACGGGAGCCGATCCAGCGGCTTAATCTCCTGTTTAAAGCGGGAATGATCGGCAGACATCCCAGAACCCCGACAGCGAAAACGGCTATAAATTCGGGATTCAGATACGACCCGACATTATAAACGCTCCCATCACCCCTGGCGAAGCCGGCCATGGCTTTGATCATATCCCAGGCCTGGCCGATGGACTCGGATCGAAAGATCATTTTGATGCAACTGCTGAGAACAAGAAGATAAATATGCTGCAGAGGAACCCACAGCCTCTTCAACCATTTTTCCAGGCCCTGCCTCTCGAGGATGAGAAACACACCGTGAGTCATGCCCCAGGCAACGAATGTCCAGCTCGGACCGTGCCACAGGCCACACAGGAAAAAGACGACACAGAGGTTGAAGATCACCCTCGGCAGAGGACGCCTGTTTCCTCCAAGGGGAAAATAAAGGTAATCCCTGAACCAATTGGCTAAGGAGATATGCCAGCGGGTCCAGTACTCTCTAAGCGAACGGGCTATGTATGGATAATTGAAGTTCTCCAGGAAACGAAAACCCAATATGCGGCCCAATCCGATGGCCATATCCGAATACCCTGAAAAATCGAAATAGAGCTGGATGGCGAAACCGATGGCCCCCAGCCAGGCCAGACCCGTGGTCAGAGACTCGCCAGGCACGGCAAAGATCTTATCCACCGTCACGGCCAGGTAATCGGCCACGATGACTTTTTTCCCGAGACCGATGATAAACCGCCTGGCACCGCAGCTGAAATCCTCGATGGTTACCCGGCGCTCTTTGAGCTGACAAGCCACATCCCTGTAGCGGATGATCGGACCGGCAACGAGTTGGGGGAACATGGTTACGAAGCTGGCAAAATCGAGCAGGCTCTTCGTGGCCGGAGTATTTCCGCGGTAGACATCGATGGTGTAACTCATGGACTGGAACGTATAAAAGCTTATGCCTACAGGGAGAGCGACCTGCATCACATCATGAAACTGCCATGCCTCCAGGCGCAAAGTGGCGAAGGCCGAATTGAAGCTATCGACAAAAAAATTGAAGTATTTGAAAAACCCAAGTATCGATAGGTTCGTCACAACGGAAACGACCAAAGCTATTTTTTGGCGCGAAGTGCGGGGGCTGTCTTTTTCCAGGGTTATGATCTCCTCTTTCCACTTTCTTCCAAAATGTCCGGATATTGCCAATCCGCAGATGTAATCGATAAGGGTCGAGGTCAGCATGACAAAGACAAAGAGTTTTTCACCCCAGGCATAAAAAAAGAGGCTGGAAAAGAGAAGAAACAGATTGCCCGGGAACCGGGATACCTTTCCCGTTTTTATGAGAGAAACAGCTGAAAAAAGAAAATAAAAGCCGAGAAAGACCGGCAAAAAGTAAAACAGGAACGTCACTGAGCTAAATACCACAACTTCCTCATTATGTATCGATCTTCTGAGAGAACTTCTTTTTTCTTTCGATAGATAATAATCCTTTTCCCCTTGAAAAAAAACTCCTCGATTTTCACCAGCCTGTGTTTGTTGGCCTGCAAAAATCTATTGAAAAAGAGGAAGTTGGCTTGATAGGTCTTGACGACAAGGACCTCTTCGAAGTCATCAAACTTATCGAACGGGATGACAGACAAAGATTTTTTTATGTAACCTAACCGAGGATTTCGATAAGCGACGGACAAGGGGAAAGTGGTGATGATTTTGTGATCGGGATAATTGTCTTCCAAAAATTGACCGGCCCATCGACTTACCTTTACGAAATCCAGATATTCCATGTTGGACTCCAATCTCCACCCATCTGTGTTCCTATGGCCTGTGTAGTTCATCACAGAAGCAACCACCACAGCAGCGAGAAAAAGAGATAGAAGGAAGTCTTTGTATTTCATCCGGTCGAAGATAAAAACGAATGCCTTCGAACCCAAAACAAAATAAAATGGATAGATAACGAGAAAATATCTGGGGAGGTCATCCGAGTAAGAAAAAAACAGGATATTCATGATCACGATCATGAGAAATATCATCTCGAGTTTCAAACTTTTTCTCTTGGCGATTTGGAAAACAATGAAAACGGATATTCCGAGAAAAACGATCCAATTGACCTTGGTCACATTTTCAGCGGAATTATCGAAGATAAGGTACCTGAACGAATTCTCCATGAATAGGGATACAAACCGCGTTCTATTCACGACCAGCTTGGTGTTGACGAGCCAACCGGTCATATGCCAGTGATACAGATACCAAAAGCCTAAGGGAATGACGGGAAGCGTAAGAAACACAATTCTTCTGACACAAAAAAGGAATTTCTCTTTGTTCAACACATTCCAAAAAAAGTCGCACAAAATGATAGACAGAAGGACAACGATCGTTGTTTCTTTCACGAGAAGCATCGCAGCAGCAGATATCCCATAAAGCAAGAGCCTTTTATCGAGGTAAAGATAAACGGTTAATATCGCCAGGCATGTAATCGGGATGGAAAGATAAATCGTCCCCACCTGGGCAAAAAATAATTGATTACTCAGCAAGAGAACGGTCGCTGCAACGGCCTCTCTGGGGCCATAGAGTTTATCCGCAAGTTTGAACAAGATAAACAGGCTCGATGCTCCGAGAAAAAGGATGAAGATATGCGAAACGAGAAGGGAGTTCCCGAATAATTTCCACACGGATGCCAGGGCGATAAAAAAGAGGGGCGGATGCCCTGTCAGGCCCGTAAGGCTCGCAATCTGACCGGTTTTATAGAAGGAGGAGGCAGCACGGTTGACATACCCCAAGACATCCCAGCAATAGGGCGCGCGGAGAATATTTGATTTCACGATAAGGAGCAATACAAACAGAAAGAAAAAAAGAGCGAAAGAGAAAAGAGGCCGGTTCAATAGGATTTTTGTTTTTCCGGTTGAATTTCGCAAACTTTTCGACCGATCTTGATTATTCCGCTTGGAAAATCAATTCTAACCGAGATGTGCGGAAGAAGTCCATAGCTTGAAACGAAGCCAAATAGCCCCTGATAACAGCCGAGATGGACGAAAGGATAATTCTCACTGATCGAAGCTTGACATATCATTCGCAAATAGTTTTATATAATGACTTATTCCAGCTTGTCTTGAGAGAGAGGGAACGAGGAGGCTAACAATGGCAGGATTTGAGGGTGTTAGATGGGCATCCCACCAGATGAAGTATTTGCTGAGCAACAGAAATTTCGACCTTGCAGAAGCGAATGCCAAAGTTTTTGCTGTTTCCCGCTCGATTCACTATGGCCTTTTTCTTGTCTTCGAAGGGATCCGTTTCTTCTGCAAGGAGAATAAAGAAGGAGAACTGGAAGCTGTCTTTCTCAACTGGGACAAAAATCTGGAACGATTCGAAAAGGGGCTGGCATTCAACCTGGCAAGCGATCAGCAGCACCTGGTTCCGGACATTGACGAGCTCGAGGATCTGTTTATCCAGAAATATTTCAAACACCCTTCCATGCGCAATTTTTTCAAAGGAATGGCCACGGCAAAAACCCAAGGATACTTGAGACCCTACACTGTAGACGAAGAACAATCCATCGGTGTGACTTTTCCAAAGGATCCTTCCATCCGTGCTGTCGTGTGCAGTTATGACCGCTATCTCGGAGAACCTTTTTCGGGAGTGGCGGTTCCAAAGCTTGTTAGGGTGGTGGGGCATAACAGGACCGGATGTCTGAAGCTAGGTGTAAATTACCTCATGAGTGTCAAGGCGGTCGATGCAGCCCGGAAAATCCTTCCCGGAGCGGCTGCCGCCCTATTCCTGGACGACCAACTTCACAAAAAACTGGAGGAACGTGTCATCACCGAATGGGATTCCTCCTGCTGCCTGTTTGCCTTCCGCGATGGTACGGTCGTCAAGATACCGGAAAGCCCGCTGATCCTGCCCTCCGTGACGATTATCGGAGCCGTCGCGATCCTTAAAAAAATGGGCATTCCCGTCGAGGAAAGAGATATCTCTTACGGAGAATTGCTCCAGAAAACCAGGAATGGCGACCTGGTGACCGCATGCAGTGTCGGAACCGCTGGGATATTGAACCGCTGTCAGGAACTCATCTTAGTGAATGAACAGGACGAAGTCCTCGCTATCCATCACCCTGATGAAAATCATGATCTCTATCACGTGCTTGGAGATGTCCGAACATATTATTGGGATATTTACCAGGAAAAGGAAAAAGCTCCCGAAGGATTGAAACTGTTTATCTATACTCTTTGAGGTCTTCATCATCCTGAGATTCTTTTTTCGAAAACGTGTAAAATGATTGACAGCAGACTTTTTATAGAATGTTATTGAAACATTAGGCGAAATCATCATAGACTTTTATCTTTGCTGAAATGATTATCAAGAAGATATCTCATATGTTCCTGAATCTCCCTCTTCGAGTCAAATTTGTTTTGAGCTTCCTTTTTGTCATCCTTTTCGGAGGAATTCTGACCCTGACCTTAGGAACGCGGCTCGAACACAGGACTATCATCTCTCTCGCACAGGCAAAAGTCAGACACGATCTGGCATCTGCCTGGATGGTTTATAACGACAAGTTGAATGATATCCGGGACATCGTTCGATGGAGTGCCTCCCTCGAAACCGTAAAGGATGCTGTGCAAAACAACGATAACGACTTTCTTTTACAGCACCTAACCCGGGTAAGAAAAGACCTTATGCTGGATGTGTTGAATTTGACCGACGCGTCCGGCCGAGTTTTGATAAGAACCTCCCGACCTGAGGAAATGGGCGACGATCAATCCAAATATCCCCTGGTGAAGAAAGCCATGGAAGGGAAGACTGTCAAAGCCACTCAAATTATGCCTATAGAAGATCTGCGGAAAGAAAAGGGATTGGCCGAACGGGCCTATCTCAGGATACTTCCCACTCCCAAGGCTGCTCCCAGCAGCAAAGAATATGAAGAAGAAGGGATGCTCATCATGGCCGCAACCCCAATCCTAGACGAAACCGGGAAAATCCTCGGGATCATTTACGGAGGGATACTGCTCAATGGCAATAATGAAATTGTCGACAGGGTGAAAGAGATCGTTTTCAAAGACGAAAAGTACAAAGGTCGGGAAATCGGTACAGCTACAATTTTTCAGCATGATCTGAGGATTTCGACCAATGTGAAGAGCGTAAACGGGGAGCGTGCCATCGGCACCAGGGTGTCCAGAGAGGTCAATCAGGCTGTGTTGAAGGAAGGAAAATCCTGGATTCACAGGGCATTTGTGGTGAACGACTGGTACATCTCCGCTTATGAACCGATTAGAGACATCAATGATGAAATCATCGGAATTCTCTATGTGGGGATGCTTGAAAAGCCCTATGTGGACCTAAGGAACAGAGTTATGGCAACATTCACCGGAATGGCCATACTAAGCGTTATTCTGCTGCTTATCATACTGTACTTTATCACATCCTCCATAACGAAACCTCTCCTGCAGATGGTCTCGGCAACGAACAAAATCGCTAAGGGAGACCTGAATCACAAAGTCGATATTGACTTTCAAGATGAAATCGGGCAATTGAGCCATTCTTTCAACCAAATGACAGAGAACCTCAAAAAGGCCAATGAAAAGCTTGTCCAATGGGGAAAGACTCTCGAAAAACGAGTAGAAGAAAGAACTCAGGAGCTTCGCGAAATGCAGAATTCCCTGGTCCAGTCAGAAAAAATGGCTTCTCTGGGGAAAATGGCAGCAGGGGTGGCCCACGAAATCAACAATCCGCTAACATCCATCTTGCTGAACACCCACCTAATCCTGGAAAGATTGACGAAAAACTCCGATCTCCAAGAAAATCTAAGCCTAATCGCCGAGGAGACTTCGCGATGCAGCAACATCGTAAGAGGACTGCTTGAATTTTCCCGTCAAAATCCGCCGGAAAAAACCTATGCCGATGTTAATGAAATCATCGACCTGACTATAGGCGTTCTCGAGAACCAGGTGGTTTTTCAAAATATTGAGATCCAAAAGAGACTGGGGAATAACCTGCCGCAAATTCAAATAGACAGGAACAAAATCAAACAGGTTTTTTGGAATTTGATGATCAATGCAGCTGAAGCCATGCCTGAAGGGGGAACGCTTACTATTACTACTCTGATTTCGGATGATACCAAAAGCATCGAAATCAATTTCAAAGATACAGGGATGGGAATCCCAAAAACAAGTATCAACAAATTGTTCGATCCCTTTTTCACAACAAAAGCGGGAGGAACAGGCCTCGGATTGGCGGTAAGCTACGGAATTATCGAGCAACACGGTGGAAAAATTGAGGTCAGCAGCCAGGAAGGCAAAGGATCGACATTCCGTATCATTCTTCCCGTCTTAGGATCATAAACCAGGGAATAGGAGGATAGAATGACTGAAAAAAGAAAAATTTTGGTTGTCGACGATGAAATAAATGTCTGTAAGAGCATTCGCCAATCGATCGAATCGGAAGACCATGAAGTGGATATGGCCTTGAGTGGAGAAGAAGCCATAAAAAAAGACAAAATGAAACCCTACGACCTAATTATCGCCGATCTGATGATGCCCGGCATAAGCGGCATGGATCTTTTAGCTTCGCTCAAGGCTGTCAGACCGGATGTGAATGTGATCATTATAACAGGGTACCCTACAATCAAGACAGCCGTCCAAGCGATCAAGAACGGGGCCTTTGATTATCTCCCCAAGCCGTTCACCCCGAAGGATCTGAGAAGCTTGGTTTCCCGAGTTTTTAATAAAGCTGGAACCGAAAAAACTGATCTTTCTTTGCCCGATATCCCGGATGATCTGTACATCATGCAAGGTCACACATGGGTGCGCAAAGAGGGTCAAAACCTCGTCACTGTCGGAATTCTTCCTGAATTTCTCAAATCCATCGTTACCATAGAGGGTATCGAATTGTTTAGAGAGAACAAAAGTGTCTTTCAAGGAGAGGTTTGCGCAAGGATCACGGATACTCAGGGGAATATCCATCGCATCTGGTCCCCCGTAACCGGACGAGTGACTCAAGCAAATGAAAAGCTCAAAGAGAATCTGATCCTAATGAAGACCGACCCTTATGGAAAGGGCTGGCTTCTTCAAGTGGAATCGCCCGATATCAACAAAGACCTGGAAAGATTGTCCGATCCCAAACACTAGATTGAATCCAAAACCGGGATGAAAAACCAATTCATGAATTCTCCTTCCATTGAAGACCTTCTCGATGCCGGAACCTTCTTAATGGAAGGATTCCTGCCTAAATCATTGGTTTACCTGGATTCGGCAGGACAATGGAAAAAAAATCCAGAGTCGCTGAGAGACTGTGTCTCCAATGAAATCCTATATTATCTTTGGAAGCGAGGAGTAAAAGAGCGAGCCGTCTTTATAAGGGATGCCTCTACCATTTTCCTCAGAAAAGACATTTGGACCATGACCAAAAAGATCATTTGGGTCCATCTTGAAGGTCTCGATACCGATCTGCCTGTTCTGAAAGAAAAAGAATTGGACGTTCGGATATTGTCGTTCTATTCCAAAAGAAACCGCGCGAAGAAGATCCTTCCGTTCCTCATAGTCCTAGAAGGGCTGGCATGGGTGGTTTCCTATGAAGCATGCCGCCTCAACAGTAGCCTGAACGTTCCCTCATGGGATGCCAATGCGAAAAGGCTACAACAACATTGTGCCGCGCTTCTAGAACACATGAAAAAACTTATGGATCCAATTTTCACTCCGCTCGAAAGGGACCGGTATGTCGCGGACATCTTAGAATATTTGAACACGACCGCACCTGAATTCCTGCAAAGCATGACCTCGATTATTGCCGAAGAACAGCGTCTCGATCGGACTATCCGTTTTCACCTTGAAAAGCTATTGAATGAAGCCAAAAGTGAAGACATTTTCCCCTTGATCATTGAAAAAATCCTGCCCCCGATGGGCATCGTGAATCAAACGTCGCCAGCCCTGATGAGGCCCTGCATCCGGCTTCTTTCAAACACTCAAATCGAGATCGAAAGCGGTATTCAATACCATGCTTCGGTTATCCTCAGCATACTTCAAGATCCCCGGTCCACCGAAGCGATTCTGAATGCCCTTGAACGCATTCCTTTTAACTTCTCGAAAATAAGGGAGAATCTTATCTATGCGCTAGGAAGTTTACAAGAGTCAAAAGCGGTAAACTCCATCTCCGCTGTTTTGGGAAAAGAGGACCAAATGATCCTTACCACCGGCCCGCTGCATAACAGCTTTTGTCTGCTTATCGAGCAAAAAGAAGAAGCCATTCTGGCTCTCGGAAAAATCGGGCTCCCTTCCCTCCAGGTTCTGGCAGAGCTCATAAAATATGCCGAGCATCATTCTCCAAAATTACAAACTTGTTTGGCCTGGACCTTAGGTGAGATCGGGAAGTTCCAGAAAATGGAATATGGAGGGGTGAGTGCGGATATCATCATCACCCTTCTTCAACTATTGAAAACGAAACAGAAAAAAGTCTTCGAGGAATGCGTCCATTCACTGAAAAAAATCGACATGCCGGAATTTATCCACTCACTCTACCTTTATAATTTGGGGGCTGTCAATATTCTAGGTTTGAAGCCCTCCCAAAAAGGACTCTACGAACTCTCAGAAACGATCCATTTCCTGATCAAAGAAAAAAATCAAGCGATAATCGCAGTCAACGGAGATTCGGGAACAGGAAAAACCTATTTTTGTCAATCGCTTAAGGACGGATTCGGCGATATCAAGAAAAGCGAAATATTGTACATGATGCGTGACAGAAAAAAGGACCAAAAGGTTTTCAATAGAATACTCGGTTTGAAATGGCTTCGATCATGTATCGATCCAGTGTATTACCATGACTACCCTTTAGCTGAAGAAGAAGATAATTCTGAGGAATTCCTTGACGAATTCCTTGTCGAAAATGCACATAAAAAACTGATCATCCTGGATGGATGCCGAGATCTGCATTATTTTCAAAAAGTGATCGACCTTTTCTATTTTAGAGGGAAATTGGATGTTGAAGTAAACTTTCGCGCGACTCAGTCAACGAGAAGATTTAACTTGGAAGAAAGGGAGGTCGCGCTAGAAAGCGTAAGAACCCATCTGTCATTCCTCGAAGAACCTTCTCTGGAGGACACCTATATCTACAGAGAAGGCAAAGCGATATTGTTCGATCTGGACAATTCCATAGGCTGCAGGATCAATCGAGAAGAAATCCAAGAATTGTTCGCAAAGGCGAGGATCGAATCCTGGGGAGATTTAATTCGGATAGGAGACTTTAACAAAGAAAGACATCCTTTACATCCAAGCACGGGAAAGCTCTGTGCGCGCGATGAGTCATTCTCTATAAAAACATACGGAATGGCGATAGCCCATTCTGAACCACTTTTTCATGAAGAAAGAAAGTTCTGCATGATGCTGAACCAAAACATATCCGAGGATCCTCACCTGATAGGGACCATCGACACCAACGATCTGAAACCTAAAAAGATCCGTTTTTATGCCCAGGATCAGATTGCCGGATTAGGACTAGGAGGGACCATCTTCATTCTCACTTTTTTGGACAATCGGATATTTTCCACTATTGCAGAAGGCTGTCAGAACATAACCCTTCTGGGCCGTAAAATTTTTTCGATAGGTCAAGCGGGAGAATGCGCGTTGTTCAATTTTGAAAAAAATGAGAAGATCAGACTGGCAAAAACAGACTCACCAGCGCTTGTCTCTGCAGCTCTCTCGACAGATCGAGTGATAACAGGCCATCAGGATGGATCCATCATAATCTGGAATCTTATCGAAAATACGATCAGTTTGTTCAAGGCCCACGACCAGCCAGTTCTCGCTCTCGATTCTGATTATGACGGCCAAATTTATTCATCAAGTTCAGATCTCTCGCTCAAACGATGGCACGTGGATAAAGGTCAGGTCAGAAGTTTTTCCGGCTTTTCTGGTTTTATCTCCCGGATTGAATTTTATCCTCAGAAAAAAATTCTTGCGATCACAGAAGAGAATGGGAAAGAGAGCATAAGGGAAAAACTCAGGGAAAATTTAGTGATCCTGGATCCGATAAGATTATTGTACAGATCCCTCTCCTCTCCTGTAGAAAATAAACTGAACAGTGTTAACGTCCATTTTGATGGAAGAATTTTCGCCACCTCTTGTAATGCAGTCCGGGAAGACGACAATGTTCTCGTTTTCATTTCCTGCAACGAAAATTCATGGGGATATAAAATCCTAGACAGCCATGAGCGCGACACCAAAGACTGCCTAATTATGGGACCAAAGCTGATCACCTGCGGTACAGAAGCCCAACAGAACCACACCATTCGAATATGGGGAAGCAAAGCTTACGTTAAAAATGAACTGAACAAAATGATCGCTTTATCCGAAAGGACTTAATCACACCTTTGCAAATTCCCCAGATGATTCCAAACCACGATTGTTCTCTGTTATGTCCCGGGCGATTTCATTGTCAGGAGAGACCATATCATTTCTCCATAAATCCAAGATCTGTGATGGCCGGTGAGATCTCACGCATAAAAAATAATTTTCATAACAACAGAAACTTTTTTCCTCAATATGCGTATTGATTAATATACTGAATTTCAGTAAAATAATGCAGGGCAGCAGATGAAAGAACTCACGAAAGTCGAAGAAATCCTCCTTTTGGCCATATGGCGGCTGAAAGACGATGCCTACGGGGTTAAAATCCGGCAGTATGTTTCGCAAATAACCGGGAAAGAATTCACCTACGGGAATCTCTACAGTGCACTCAGCCAGCTGGCTAAAAAAAAGTACGTGAAAAAAACCCTGGGTGATCCGACGCCGGATAGGCGCGGGCGGAGAAAGATTACCTACACCATCTCTCCATCAGGAACGAGAGCCCTGAAAGCCGCGCGCCGGATGAATCAAAAAATGTGGGAAGATATCGCCGATTATGCCTTCGATTGAAGTATAAGATCATGAGGACAAAAAAAACCCACCCCCCAAGGATAGCAGGATGGATCCTCAAGCATTCAGCCAGGTACGAGGAAAACTTTGCCCTCATCGGGGATTTCGATGAGGAATACCAAGAGATCGCCCGCACGAAGGGCCCCTTTTTCGCCCGTATCTGGTTTTGGCGCCAATGTGTGCGTTCTTTGCCGGTATTCATCAAAGACTCTGTCTACTGGAGATTTATCATGCTTACGAATTACCTGAAAATTGCCTTTCGAAGCCTTAAAAAACACAAAGGCTATTCTTTTATCAACATTTCCGGCCTTGCCATTGGCATGGCGGTCTGCATGTTGATCATGGTGTGGGTCTTGAACGAATTGAGTTTTGACCGGTTCCATGAAAATGCCGACCGCATTTGCCGGATCACGATGGATCTCGAGTTCGGAACCACGCTCCACACACCCGTAACTCTCACCGCTGCGGGTCCCGCCCTTATCGATGATTTTGCCGAAATCATCGCGGCGGCAAGGGTAGACAATCCCCGCAGAGTTTCCATCGAGTATGAGGATAAAACATACCAGGAAACAGACGTCGGTTTTGCGGAAAACGCGATATTCGATATTTTCTCTTTCCCTTTTGTCAGCGGCGATCCGAGGACAGCCCTTGAAGCTCCCCATTCGGTGGTGATCACAGAGAGTATGGCCAGAAAATATTTCGGCGATGACGATCCCATGGGCAAAATTCTCCGGCTCAACAACGAGACGGATTTCAGCGTGACAGGTGTGGTCAAGGATGTGCCGGCGAATTCTCATTTCCGATTCAACATGCTCCGCTCCTTCCAAACCTTGATCGCGGACGGGGATGTCCGTGATAACATGTGGTTCGATGTCCGATTCTACACCTATCTGCTTCTCGACGAGCACACCGATCCCAGACAACTGGAGCAGAAACTCCCCGGATTCATCGACAAACACCTGGGGGATGCCTTGAAGGCCAGCGGAGGCTCGGTAGTGCTTTCCCTGCAACCCCTGAAAAAAATTCACCTGTATTCGGATTTTGAACGGGACATATCGGCAAGCGGCGATATTATGTTCGTTTACCTGTTTTCGGGGATCGCGTTATTCGTGCTGCTAATCGCCGGCATCAATTTTATCAATCTTTCCACGGCAAGGTCCTCGACAAGAGCCCAAGAAGTGGGGATGCGGAAAACCCTGGGAGCCGTTCGCAGCCGGTTGATCGGACAATTTCTCGGGGAATCCATGATCCACAGCATTCTTGCGATGGGGCTTTCGATCGTGCTCATATACCTGTTTCTCCCGCTTTTCAAGTCCGTTATCGGCGGCGAACTCACCATAAACTTCATCCAAACACCCTGGTGGCTTGCCGCCTTCCTGGGAATGGCTGTGGTGGTCGGTGTTTTGGCGGGAAGTTATCCCGCTTTTATCCTTTCCTCCTTCCCTCCGGTTCATGTGTTGAAAGGCTTGTTGAAAGCGGGAGGATCCCATTCTCGACTTCGAAGAATCCTCGTTATCTTTCAATTTTCCATATCCATCGCATTGATCGCTGCCACTGCCATCGTTTATAACCAGATCACGTTCATGAAAACCAAAGAGCTGGGTTTCAACAAAGAACATATCCTTATCATTCCAGGGATGAGTGAGGGGCTTCGAAAATCCTACCGCTCTATCAGGAGTGAATTGATGGGCCTTTCGGGTGTCATCGATGTGGGCGCGTCAGACCTCGTGCCGAGCCGGGGACACCTTATCGCTCCTTTTCTTCCCGAGGGTTTTGCGGATGACCAGGTATTGGCCATGGATTATCTGGATGTGGATGCCCATTACATTCCCACGATGGACATCACAATCGTTGCGGGGAGGAATTTTTCCGAAGATTTCGCCACCGACCCTGACGAATCTGTTCTGATCAACGAAACCGCGGCCAATAAAATCGGCTGGGAAAATCCTGTGGGAAAAAGATTCGTTTTCCGTCCCCCTCCGAACAGCGGAGGGGAAGTCTTTTATGTTACGGTCATCGGCGTTGTGAAAGATTTCCATATGCAGTCCCTTCGCGAGAAGATCGAACCTCTCATCATATTCAACGACTACGACAGCCTTTCCATGTTATCACTCCGGATCGCCCCGGACAACATCCCTCACACCATGGCTCTTCTAGAGAAAAAATGGAAGGAGCTGGATCCCGATAGGCCTTTCAATTACCTGTTCCTGGATGATTCCCTCGGCAGTCAATACAGACAGGAAGAAAGGCTGAGAACGATCTCCCTTTACTTCAGCCTTCTGGCTGTTGCAATCGGCTGCCTGGGTCTTTTTGGCATGGCGTCGTTTACGGCGGAACAGCGGACCAAGGAGATCGGCATCCGCAAGGTGCTGGGCGCGTCCGTTTCCGGCATCGTCCGCCTTTTAGCGAAAGAGTTCATGCTGCTCGTGATCGCCGCCAACCTGCTCGCTTTGCCAGTGGCATATTTTGCCATGAATCGCTGGCTCCAAAGTTTTGCTTACCGCACGAACATTCACGCATGGATATTTGTTCTGACCATCGCGCTATCCCTATTCATCGCCTTGATCACTGTGAGCTCTCAAGCCATCAGGGCTGCACTCACCGACCCGGTAAATTCCCTTCGCTACGAATGAACGGGTCCCAGCGTTTCTCTTGACAAAATTCTTTTCTTTTGATTATCTTGCTAGGGAATAACTTCGTGCGTTATCGGTCTGTTGAATCTCACATTGCTCGATAGATTGTATTCAGGGAGATCGACACATGGCTAAAACTCGAATGGTCTGTCCTTTCTCGAACAAGCTATGCAAGGAGTGCCCCCAATATCGCGGCCGGCATTACTTCCTTTGTTTTCACGCTAATTATCGCGGATATCTGGGTGATTCCGGGAAAAAACACCCCCACCGGGCATGGCAGGTAGAATCTCAACCTCAATTCGAGATTCCTTTGCTTTTGCCTCCAAGCCCCAAGTGGCTCGCTTTCAATGAATTTGTGGAAAGGAAAAGGAAATGATACACCATTTTAATTACCGGAGAGCCAAGACGGTGAGGGAAGCTCTTGTCCTTCTCGATAAACACAAGGAGGACTGCAAGCTCATCTGCGGGGGACAATCCCTGCTGATCTTGATGCGGCAAGGATTGGTTGCACCAGAGAATCTGGTCGATATCAAAAACGTCAAAGAAATGAGCTACATCGATTATGATCCGAAAAAGGGGTTGAAAATCGGGGCTGCGACCACCCATAGAGCCATAGAACAATCGCCGGTGATCAATAAATTTTATCCCGTGCTGGTGAAGATGGAGGAGAATCTAGCCTCTGTGCAAACCCGCAACTGGGGTACGATAGGAGGAAACCTGGCCCATGGAGACCCTGCGGGAGATCCGGGGCCGATCCTAATCGCACTGAAGGCTTCGGTGAAACTCGCCTGCAAGGAAAAAGAGCGGATCCTTCCGCTCGAAGAATTCTTTATCGATATCTTCGAGACCGCCATCGAGGAAGGGGAACTCCTGACCGAAATCCGGATACCGGCACCGCCCAAAAAGACGGCCGTTGCGTATGAGAAATTCAACATCATCAAAAATCACCAGGGACTCGTATCGGTGGCGGCGTCTGTTTCTTTGGGGCCGGACGGGGCAACGTGCAAAGACGTCCGGATCGTCCTGGGCGCGGCTGCCCCGACACCCCTCCGTGCAAAGGAAGCAGAACAGATGTTGATAGGGAAAAAGATGGACGCTAAAACCCTGGCACATGTCGCTGAAATGGCTTCGGTTGAAAGCGACCCTGTGGGTGACATCCACGCCACAGAGGCGTACCGACGGTTTCTGGTCGAAGCTTTGACAAAAAGAATCGTGAGAAGAGCCTGGGAAAAGGCAATGGCTGCAGGCTGACTTGGAGGTACTCTTTCATGAAAAAGATATTATTGCATCTGACTGTCAACGATCAATACCACGAACTCTACATCAGCCCGAAGAAGTTGCTGGTGGAAATCCTGAGAGACGAATTGGGCCTGACAGGAACGAAAAGGGGCTGCAGCACGGGATCTTGTGGCGCGTGTACAGTTCTCTTGGACGGGATGGCTGTCAAATCCTGTTCTGTTCTGGCAATGCAGGCCGATGGAACCAAGGTGACCACGGTCGAGGGCCTCGCAGATGGGGCTCGACTCACGCCGCTTCAGCAGTCCTTCCTCGACCACGGGGCCTTCCAGTGCGGTTTTTGCACCTCCGGAATGCTGATGTCGGCGACAGCATTCCTGCAAGAAAATCCGGCTCCAGAAGATATCAAGGAGGGGATCCAGGGGAACATCTGCCGCTGCACGGGCTATAACAGCATCCTAAGAGCCATCAAAGCCGTTGCCGAGGGCAAGTACAAGGAGGAGAGGCGATGAAAAAATCCCCATACTCCGTCATCAACACTCCTGTTCATAACATCGACGGGATCCCCAAAATCACAGGGCGGGCAAAGTACACCTTCGATATCACGCTTCCTCGCATGCTGCACGGAAAGATCCTGCGGAGTCCCTATCCGCATGCGAAAATAATCCATATCGATACATTTAAAGCTGAACGACTAATAGGAGTCAAGGCTGTCCTGACTGGCAAGGATACCCTGGGAAAAAAACAAGGTATATGGAGGCGTTTCAAAGAACTCTGCGACGAAGAAATACTGGCAAGGGACAGGGTCCGTTATATCGGCGAGCCTGTAGCAACGGTGGCCGCTATCGATGAAGATACGGCCGAAGAAGCCCTTGACCTGATCGAAGTAGAGTACGAGCCCTTGACAGGAGTGTACGAACCGCTCGAGGCGATCAAAGAAGGGGCACCACAGCTCCACGAACAGGCCGAACGGAACATAAACGTAACACGCCATATCGAATGGGGAGACGTGGACGAAGGATTCAAGAAAGCGGATTATGTCCGGGAGGACTGGTTCCGCTGCACGTCCCAAGCCCATGTGTGCATGGAAACCCACTGCGCTGTTGCGGATTACACGCCCGATGGCAAGCTGACCGTTTGGACCTCGACCCAATCTCACTATTACATCAAAGTCTTATTGGCGGGGATACTCGGCCTGAGAGAAAACGATGTGAGAGTTATTTCCAGGTACACCGGAGGAGGCTTCGGGAGCAAATTCGAGCTCGATTCAGCCCAGTTCTGCAGCTCGCTTCTGTCCATGAAACTCTATCAGCCTGTAAAAATCGTTCTGACCCGCGAGGAAGAGTTCACAGCCACCAAGCGGCGTACACCCATGTTCTATTATGTCCGGAGCGGTGTCAAAAAAGACGGGGCCTTTCTGGCAAAAGAAGCCCGGGTATTCACGGAGGGCGGCGCCTATACGGCAATGGGCGCGACGGCGCTTTATCTCACGGGTTTTTTCCAATCCTTTCCCTACGTGTGGCCCAGCTACCGGTATGACGGATACCGGGTTTACACGAATACAGCCCCGACTTCGGCCATGCGGGGCTTCGGAGCACCCCAGGCAACGTTCTGTGCGGAAACGCAGATCGACCTTATCGCCGCTGAATTGGGGATCGATCCCATAGCCATTCGGCGGAAGAATGCCATGTATCCTGGCTACGAAGTCCCCGGACAGGCCACGATCCAGAGCTGCGGTCTCGGCCAGTGCCTGGATAAGATAGATGATTGGATAAAATCACGCGGAAAACTCCCCTCCAATCGCGGAATCGGGGTCGCGGCCTACGGGTTCATGTCCGGGGGAATATTCAACTGGTTCGATACGCCCTACGCTTTTTCATCTGCTATCATTCAAATCAACATCGACGGAAAGGTCGATCTTTTCATCGGTTCCCAGGATATGGGCCAGGGATCTAACACGACAATGGCCATGATCTGCGCTGAAGAATTGGGAGTGAAACTCGAGGATATCCGGCTTCATATGGGGGACACGGAAAATTGCCCGGTCGACCTGGGAGCATGGGGAAGCCGCGAAACCCTGATGCAAGGGAACGCGGTCAAGATGGCCGCAGCCGATGCCAAGCAACAGATTCTGGAGTTCGCCACGGCGAAACTATCGCCGAATATCGTCTACGACCTGGATATCAAGGATAGCTGGATCCATCTCATCGCTCGTCCGGAAAGAGGCCTTTCCTTTTACGATGTCGTCAAAGAAGCCATCCGAGCAAAAGATGGACAACCGATTATCGCCCGGGGGCACTACACGCCTCACCGAAAAGGGATGATTTCCCCGGCTTACAGTTTCGGCGTTCAGGCAATCGAGGCCGACGTCGATCCGGATACAGGCAAAATAATGCTCAAGAATTGTGTAACGGCTCACGACTGCGGGCAGGTGATCAACCCCATAGGTGTCGAAGGCCAGCTCGAAGGCGCCATTGCCATGGCTGCAGGCTATGGTTTCACCGAAGATCTACCGATGGACGAGGGAAAGATACTGAACCCGAACTTGGTCGATTACATGCTGCTGCGGGCATCGGAGATGCCAGAGACCAAAGTGATGGAGGTAGAAACCCATGAGCCCGAAGGGCCTTTCGGAGCCAAGGAGGCCGGAGAAGGGCTCACTAACCCGACAGCCGGTGCCCTGGGCAACGCGGTATTCCATGCCACAGGGATCAGTATCAAGAATCTTCCGATTACGCCAGAAAAAGTGCTCGGTGCGCTGAAAGAGAAAAAAGGCAAATGACTAAGGAGGTATTCGTGTGAGCTACCAGTGCCCTGTTTGCGAAAAAATCTGGGCCGATACCATGGAACTGGCCCGTCATGTGTTCGGCGTAGGGGACCAAGCCCACAAGGACTGGGTCAACTCAAAGGGAGTGAATTTTATCGAACTTTTGCTGATCCAGACAATGGAGCCCGGTAATAAAGGCTACAAGACGTTAGCGGAGTTATTGGAGAAAGAAGCGGAAAGAATTAACGAATAAAGACGGGACGAGCTGAAATCAGGGAGGGGAATATGATCATAGAAGGAAAATTCGCATTGAAGGCACCGATCCGGCTGCTCTGGGATACACTGCTGGACCCTGAGACACTGCGTTCTTGCATCCCGGGAGCCGAGAAGATCGAGCGCCTCGACAATAAAACATACGATTGCGTGATCAAGCAAAAAGTCGGGCCCATTTCAGTCCGGTTCAAGTTTAAAAATATCCTGTCCAAAATCGAGCCTCCCAATCATGTGGAAATGGAAGGCGAAGGAGAAGACATCGGCAAAGCCGGCCGATTCACGCAAAAAACGATTGTCGATCTTAAGGAAAAGGAGGGCGGGGAGGTAGAGATTGCCTACCGGTGCAGTGCAAACATCGTCGGGAAACTCGCCATGTTCGGAGACAGGATCCTGCAAACGAGAGCGAAAAAACTGGAGGCGGAATTCACTTCTGCACTGAGAGAGAAACTCCAGAGCGCGGCTTTGGGATCTTCTTGAAACGCCAAAAATCCAGATTCCTCCATTGAGGACCCGGTTATATTTCGCTTCCGTTTCTGTTCGAATCCGGATTCTCACGTCCAAAAAGTGAACACATTTATTTTGAATATTTCAGGAATCCCGGGAAACAATGGTGGCATAATTCTTGCTGGCTAAAATAAGGGATGATCTTGGAAATCGTGATGGAATGCATCCCAGACCACATACCTATACCTTCGAAGGAGGCAAGATGAAGGAAAACACCATAATCAAAGGTCGGAGAAATTTTATCAAAACCGGATTAGCGGGTCTTACCGGAACCTTATTAGCTTCTCCTGTGTTGAAGGCGAGAAAAATCCCTTCGATCCCACAAACAAAAGAAAGGAAATTCACCTACCGCACCCTGGGAAAAACCGGTTTAAAGCTGCCTATTGTCAGCATGGGCACTTACGGAGCCACCGATGTTGCCAGCCTGGCCCTGGAGGCCGGAATAGTCCACATCGACACATCTGCCGATTATAACGAGGGTAATGACGAGAGGATGTTCGGGAAGGTCTTCAAGAACCGTCCGCGCGATTCATTCGTTATCGGGACGAGTATCGGGATGTGGCAGTTCAGACAGGCAGAACAGGTCAAAAATGCCATACCCGTCGAGAAATTAAGGGAATACATCGAAGGGAGCCTGGAGAGACTCGATCTGGATGCGATCGACATTTATTACCTCGGGGGAATTCAGCACAAAGAAATTGCAGAGTATGAACCTTATCTCAACGTATTATCGGAGTATAAAAGAGCAGGCAAACTTCGTTTTCTCGGCGTTACCACACACGCCAACGAACCGGAAATAATTCGCTCGGCAACAGACAGCGGGGTATACGACGTCGTTCTTACCGCATATAATTTCAGAAAAACGAACCGGGAAGAAATCAAGGAGGCCGTGGCCTATGCGGCCGGTAAAGGCATGGGGATCGTCGCGATGAAAACCCAGGCCGGCGTCTATTGGGACCGGAAAGAAAAAAAGAAAATGATCAACATGAAGGCCGCTTTGAAATGGGCCTTGCAGGATGAAAATATCCATACCGCCATACCGAGTTTCAAAAACAGCGACCAGTTGTACGAAGCCCTGTCGGTCATGGAAAGCCTCGAGCTGACGCCGCAGGAAAAGGCCGATCTCGATCTGAATCAAGGAGATCCGGCTACCGCATTATTCTGCTCCCAATGCAACGGATGTCTGTCTCAATGCCCGGCGTCCTTGGATATTCCGACGCTCATGCGCAGCTATATGTATGCTTTTGGCTATAACGAGCCCGCAAAAGCCAGAAAAACACTGGACTCCATGAACCTTGTTTCTGTCCCGTGCATCGACTGCAAATCTTGCAGGGTGAGATGCGCTTCAGGATTCGATATCAAAAGGAAAGCGATCGATATCGCAAGGCTCAAGGACGTTCCCGAAGAATTTCTAGCGGGATAAAGGGATTCGACAGGAATTCAGTCTTTATTTTAAATCGACTTTCAGAACGATGGCGGCTGCTGTATCCCCGGCTGCACACCCGTCGAAAAGCCCGTATCCTCCACCTAAAAGCACAAGCTCTTCGATGAGTTCGATGATCAGCCTTGCCCCTGTCGGCCCTTGAGGGTGGCCCCACACTAGGGAGCATCCGTAATTGTTCATATCTTCGAACTTGAGTCCCATCTCTCTGCAGAAATAAACATCATTGACCGCGAAGGGCGTATGGGTTTTTATGGCTTTCACGCTGTCGATCCCGATCCCTGCTTTGGAGAGCGCATTTTGGGCTGCGGGCACAACGGCTTTGGCCATAAAGCCTCTTTTTACCCGGGCTTCGGCATAAGAAAGAATCTGTACCGTGATATCCGGGTCGCGGCTCAGTTCTTTTGCCTTTTCTTTGGTCGTGATGACAAGGCCGGCATTGCCGTCGGCCGGGTATGTTTGGGTTCCGAAGGTGACCGTTCCATTCGGCTGCACGGGCCTCAGCCTCGCCAGGGCATCCGCTGTTGTCGGGAATACTCCCTCGTCTCCTTCGACCAAAGCGACAGATTTGCGGCCCGAGGGATCCTTGACATCGATCGGGACGACCATGAAGCGATTCAAGAAGGCGCAGTTATCCTTGAGGGCCTCCTGGTATTGGTTATAGCGGATAAATGCCACCTCATCCTGCTCCTCCTTGGAGATACCGGCCTCCCTGGCCACATTCTCCGCCGTTTCGATCATGGCATTCTTGGCATGGGGGTCAAAACCGAAATTATCCCAGACCCAGTCCTCTTTATCCCCGGTCCCCCCCACGCCCAGAGGATTAGGATAATAAACATGAGGACCGTTGCTCGTCCTGTCACAGGTTACGACAAGGATGGCATCACCATGCCCAAATTCCACTTCTGCCGAGGCAAAAGCGATACATTTAGCCGAAGTGGCACACGCCTGGCTGATTGTCGGGCCGGTTACGCCTGTGGCTCCGATCATGGCAGCCGCCCAGGGGGCACCATAAAAACTGCTCTTCTGGGGAATGGTAATTCCCAGAACGACCTCATCGAATATTCGAGGTGAGATTCCTCTTTCCCGAAGAGCCCCCTTGCTCACATCGGCGGCAAAGGTCATCGCATGCAAATGGGCAAAGCTTCCCTGCCAACGGCAGAACGGTGTGCTCCAATAGGCATCGTACGGAATAAATGCTTTTTCAAAAGCCATGTTTTCCTCCATATTGCTTTTGGATCGACATTATCTTCAGATCAGGCATGAGCGAACCTGGCTTCTTTCTTTGGACCGAACTTCATAAAATTTCCCATGCCGATTCTCATATCTTTGGTCCTGACGCATTCCCCGAACATCCGGGCTTCAAGTTCGAGCCCCTCTTCCAATGTCCCCTTCGCTCCCCCGAGAATGGCCTTTTTTAGAATTTCATCCGTTTTCCTGGAAAGATTCCCGATTGCCACTTCAGGCAGCGGGTCAGGAATATCGATCGCATCTTTTTTTATTGGCTTCACTTTCACTTCTCCGGAAATCACTCTCTTGGCGAAAGCAATACCCGCTTCCCGGACATCCCCTTCCACTTCTTCGCTCACCAATCCCATTTCCAACGCCTCGTGGGAAGATACGGGATTGCCGGTACGCAATATCGGCCAGGCTTTCGAAAAGCCGACGATCCGAGGGAGTCTCTGAGAGCCTCCATGCCCAGGGATAATACCCAGCTTGGGCTCGGGCTGACCCGCGAACGCTTTGAGTCCCTTTTTCGCTATCCTCGCTGTACAGGCCATAGCCAGCTCGTTCCCACCGCCGAAGGCCAGGCCGTTCATCGCACATATCACTGGCTTACCAAGATTTTCGATCAGATTCAAAACGTCTTGTCCCTCTCGGGAGATCTTCTCTCCTTCCTCGGGAGTAATTATGCCGGCGAGCATCTGGATATCTGCCCCGGAAACGAAGGCCTTGATACCAAATCCTGTAAGCACGGCACTTTTTATGCTGGTATCATTTTTGATGCCTGTAAAAATCGCTCGAAGCTGGCTCATGACCTCGCCGTTAAGGGCATTCAAGGTCTTCGGCCGCCGTATTGTGACGACAGCGATATCGTCCCTATCCTCACGGAAAACCACCGGGATGTGCCAGGGCTTGCCCGATTCGGCCTGTTTGACCAGGACTTCAGGGACTTTAAAATCCGGCCACTCCCCGGCATACTCTCTGACAAGATCCAGGGCTTTGTCGACACCCATCCCATTCATCATCTGGAACGGGGGATTAACGACCAGGGCACTTTCCACCGCCATCTCCAGGTCACCGATGTCGGATATCCCGGAATCGAGGATTTCACACACAAGACCGAAATACGCCCCTTTAATTCGATCCGAAACCTCCTGATAGACATTCTCGTTGAACGGCACCTCATCCGGCACAAAGGATGTTTCCCAGGGTTTTCCGAACCTGATCTGATTCTCCAAGAGATTCGGGGAGTGAAACCACGGCATGACCTTCTCATGCAATCCGGGGGCTCCGTGTTGAACGATCGGATTCCCCCCTGTGAGATTCATCGCCGTAAACGGCCCCACACCCAATCCCAGGGCTTTTTGCACCATCGCATCTACCTGCTTCACCGTTCCCAGTCCCTTTTCGACCAGAAGAACTGCCGCGATGAAAATGCCTTCGAAAATGGGATCTATGGCATATCCGAACCTGCTCTTTACCCGGATAGGGGCCTTCCCTATTTTCTCATAAAATTTCATTATGAAATCCGTAACCTCGGGAGAGGTTTCTTTCCCCGGGACGACCTCGACGATGATACTCCGCTCGGCGGGAAAAAAGTAATGGATGACCAGGCACCTTTGTTTGTTTTCAACCTCCCCAAAAATAATCTCCGGTTCCATATGAGAGGAATTGGAGGCGAAAATCGCCGTATCGGAACAGAACTTTTCCAGTTGGGCAAATATTTTTTTCTTGATATCGACATCTTCGGTGGCAGCCTCGATCACCAGGTCAGCACCGGCAAGCTGGGAGTAATCGTCCGTCCAGGCGATATTGGCGATCATGGCATCCGCCTCATCCTGTTTGAAGGCCCTCGTCTTGACTCCCCGGCCTATCTTCCCCCTGACACGGACTTCCCCTGATTTCAATGCGCTTTTTGCGATATCCACAACCACGACGGGCACTCCGTGACCGTGGAGGACTTTGCTGAAATACAGCGCAATATCCGGCCCGATCTGGCCCGAACCGATTACACCGACTTTGTTGATCGTTCTTCCAAACATTTCCATAGCCATCGTATTCCTCCTTACATCAAACTCGTTTCTTGAAGAGAAACGACTCCCAGTACCCCAATGAATGAAAATATCCCGATCTGGCGGATGGGGCTGAAGCAATAAACCAAAATTTCAATTTCAAACTAACCCACAAATCAAAAATAAATCCATATCATTTCTTGATTTTTTGGAAAAGCAATTTTATAATTTGCTGATTATTTTGTAAACCATAAGAACTACGATTAAAGAAAATAATCAAAATGAATCATGAAACGATCATCTCCGTTCACGTCAACTCCACCTTTCGGAAAATTTTTTCTTCCGATCGTTTTTTCCCGACATTCCATCATACCCTTCTGAAATAATAGAAATATTTTCCGACATTAAGAAAGGAGAACGTTTCATGACAACGAAAAAAATTCATCTTCGGGAAGAGGACATACCCAAACAATGGTACAACCTGGCCGTTGACCTCCCGTCACCTCCTAAGCCTCCGTTGGGGCCAGACGGGAATCCCATATCTCCGGATATGCTGGCTCCGGTATTCCCTATGAATCTTATAGAACAAGAAGTGAGTCAAGAACGCTGGATTAAGATCCCCGAAGAGGTGATCGAAATTCTTTACCGGTGGAGGCCGAGCCCCTTGCGACGAGCCGTCTATCTCGAGAAATACCTGAAAACGCCTGCGCGTATTTATTACAAGGATGAAAGTGTCAGCCCTCCTGGAAGTCACAAGCCGAACACCTCGGTCGCTCAGGCATGGTATAACAAACAATTCGGGATCGAACGCCTCACAACCGAAACGGGAGCCGGTCAGTGGGGGTCCGCTCTCGCTTTTGCTTGCAAATTGATCGGATTAGAGTGCAAAGTTTTTATGGTCAGGATCAGTTTCACACAGAAACCTTATCGCAAGGCGATGATGCAGGTCTGGGGAGCTGAATGCGTTTCGAGCCCTAGCACCGAGACTCAAGCTGGGCGAGATATCCTCGATAAAATGCCCGATACTCCCGGGAGTCTGGGAATAGCCATAAGCGAAGCCATCGAAGCGGCGGTTACGGATAAATCAGGTAAAACACGCTATTCACTCGGAAGCGTTTTGAATCATGTCCTCCTCCACCAAACGATAATCGGCCTCGAGGCCAAAAAACAATTGGAATCGATCGGTGAAAAGCTTCCGGATATCGTTGTCGGCTGTGCCGGGGGCGGCAGCAATTTTGCCGGGATAGCGTTTCCGTTCGTGTACGAAAAAATCAACGGCGCCAAAATAGAAATAATCCCTACAGAGCCCGAAGCTTGCCCGACCCTGACTCGAGCCCCCTATGCTTACGATCACGGGGATACAGCCCGGATGACCCCTCTCATCGCCATGTATTCTCTCGGTCACACGTTCGTTCCCCCCCCGATCCACGCCGGAGGCCTTCGGTATCACGGGATGGCCCCTCTTGTTAGCCAGGGAGTCAAAGAGGGCCTCTTGCAGCCCCGAGCATTTCACCAGCTCAAATGTTATGAATCGGCTGTCCTCTGGGCCCAAACAGAGGGCACTATCGCCGCACCTGAAACCAGCCATGCCATCGCCTGCGTTATCGATGAAGCTAAAAAAGCCATCGAGGAAGCGAAAGAAAAGGTTATTTTGTTCAATTACAGCGGCCACGGGCTTCTGGATCTCACCGGGTACCAGAGTTATTTTGCCGGTGAATTAACCGACTATTCCCTTCCCGAAGACGAACTGGCGAAATTCCAGGAAGCGTTGAAAGGCCTTCCAAAACCAGATTGATAACAAGGGCACAGGGTTCCCTTCGCGGACTGCCGGGATATAAATACACCCGTCCTGCAATAAAATTTGCGATTGCAGGGAAAATATGGTGCCGGCTTAAGCTCTTGCTTTTTCAAAGCCGAATTCAAAGGCCTTTAAATTCATTTCGCGGTCCTTTTTTCGGCTGACCGAGGCAAGCACAAATCTTGTATCCGCGTAACCAAAAGGCACCAATCCCGATCCTACCGAAAAGCCGATGAGCACGATATTGGCGGACTTTGAGAACCCCATCCGAGAAGCGCCTTCGCCGGCGTCGATCGATCTGAAAACGATCCTTTTCTGCTTCAAGTATGAAAGAATAGCAGGATCGAAGCTCTTGGGATCCTTGAGATTCACAAAACATACCCCGCCATTTTTTAAAAATCTCAAGCTCCGGTAGGTTTCTTCCTCACTAAAGGAATAAAAGATATCTGCCGCACCGGTTCGGATCAAAGAGCTGTGAAAGCCGCCCAGTTTCAGATGGGCGACGACCGATCCCCCCCGCTGACTCATGCCGTGGATCTCGGAACCCAGGACATCCAATCCCAGCCTCAATCCTAATTCTGAAAAAATCCGCGAGGCAAAAAGGACTCCCTGTCCGCCGATTCCCGCGATGATGATCTGCGTTTTGATCATGGCATTTATGATTCTTTCTCTTCTGGCTCATCCGGTACGATGGCCCCCCGGGGACACACATGGATACACACGCCGCAATCCGTGCACAGGGTTCGATCTATTGCGACCTCTCCGCCTTCCCTATTCGGTTGAAGCGCCGGGCATTCAAAAAAATCGATGCAATACATACACCCGTTACAATCAGCGGTAATTTTTACCCGGTGGGGTTTCTCCTGGCACACTTCCGGGTAACGAATGAGGCAGGGGTGTCTCGCGATGATCACGGCAATGCCCCCGTCTTCCTTTTGGGTATACTCCCGGGCTTCCTTGAGCAGGGCAATAAGACCGTTCACGTCATAGGGATCGATGGTCTCCATCCATTGGATCCCACATCCTCTGACCAAATCTTCCAAAGGGATGCTTTTACCCTGGCCTCCATCGGCCGTGATGCCGATTCCCGGCGTGGGCTGCATACCGGTCATCGCTGTAATCTCGTTATCCAAAATGACCAGGATAAACCGCGCATTATTGTAGACAGCATTCAAAAGAGAGGCCGTTCCGGAATGGTAGAAAGTGGAATCCCCCATTGTTGCGATGATCGGGATGTCGTTATCATCCAGATGGTATGCCTGGTAAAATCCGCTCGCAAATGTGATTCCTGCTCCCATGTCCAGAACCGTGTCCACCGCTCCCAGGTTTAGGCCGAGAGTGTAACAGCCGATATCGCTGGAATAGATGCCCTTGGGAAATGCCTTTCTTATGGCAAAAAAGCCCGCTCTTTCCGGGCACCCAGAACACAATGTCGGTTTCCGGATGGGCAGACCAAGATTTTCGACGAGGTTTTCAAGCTTCGAGTCCGAAATCGGTTTCAGCCCGGCAATCCCCTGTTCTCCTAAAACCTTAGCCAATATTTCATAAAGGACATCTGGGGAAAGCTCCCCATGTCCGGGGACGTGGCCGGTCAGCCTCCCCAAAACATTGCTTTTATCGGTAATTTGAGCCTCGATGACCGAATCGGGCTCCTCTATCACCAGAGCTTTGTCGTGCCTCTTTATAAACTCTGCGATCCTCCTTTGTGGGAGCGGAAACGGAGTCCCGATCTTTAAAAGGCTGAGACTTTCGTTCAGGTTAAATTCTTCCATCAAATCGAGAATCGCGACAAAACTGGCGCTGCAGGCGATGATCCCCAAGGAGGCTTTGGGAGAGGATATCACCTCCTGATTCCATAGCGTGTCCTTTTCGAACTTTTCCTGTATCTTGGAAAGGGTCTCGTTCAATCTTGCATGAAGGATCAGCCTGAAGCGAGGTGTTGCGGCCCACCTCGCCGGGTCTTTAACGAAATTTGCAGGTCGATCGCAGATATCCGGAGAAGCGAGCGCTACGCTCTGTTTGCCATGGGAAACTCTGATGGTCGGCCGCAGCATTACGGGAATCTGAAATTCCTCGGAAAGCTCGAATGCCGCCTTCACCATCTCCTTCGCTTCCTGCGGAGTAGAAGGATCGAAAACAGGGACCTTCGCGAACATGGCCTGAAATCGGGAATCCTGTTCGGTCTGCGAGCTGTGGGGTCCCGGGTCATCGCAGCTTATGATCACGAATCCTCCGACAACACCGGTATAGGCAGAACTCATCAGAGAATCTGAGGCCACATTGAGGCCAACCTGTTTCATGGCGACAGCCGCCCGTTTCCCGGTCATGCTTGCGGCAAGGGCATTATCGAACGCAACTTTCTCGTTTGTGGACCATTCGATATATGTATCCAGGCCCAGTTCTTTTTTGAATGAAACTACGGCCGGGATAATCTCGGAACTTGGCGTTCCCGGATAAGAAGTCACCACATGGCATCCGCTCTCGACGATCCCCCTAGCGATCGCGACATTCCCCAACAAAATTCTGATTTCTTCGTTTCTCATCGTGCATTCATGCGACTTTTTGTGTCACACGACCGAAAGATCAAAGGTAAGCCTACTTATTTATATATCCTGTTTACATATCCTGGCAAAGGTATCCATAAATCTTTTGTTCTGTTCCGGGGTTCCAATGGTGACACGCAAAAACGTGGCAAGACCGTACATGGATAAAGGCCTGACGATGATACCATGTTTCTGAAGCTCATCCGCTATGGGCTTCGTATCTGTCTTCACATCTATGGTCACGAAATTGGTTTCGGATGGGATGTAAAAGATTCCCAGCTCTTCAAAATGCCGATATAGATACCGCTTCCCTTTTTCGCTAATTTCTTTGGTTTTCCGAACATGGTCCTTGTCGTCCAGCGCGGCTGCTGCCCCTATTTGTCCCAGCCTGTTCACCGAAAATGGCGGGCATACCATATCGAGCGCATGGATAAATTCCTTTTTCGCCACACCGTAGCCCACCCGCAGGCCTGCCAGACCATACATCTTGGAAAAGGTTCGCAACACGATCACATTTCTTTTTTCTTCGATGAAAAGCAATGATCTTGGATAATCGCCATCGTTCACATAGTCATGATAGGCCTCGTCCAATACCACCACCATGTCCCCAGGAACCCTTTCCAGAAATGCCGATAAATCATTGTGTGTCATCATCGACCCAATCGGATTCATCGGATTGTCGAGATAGACTATCTTGGTGCTCGGAGTTATGGACCGGAGAACGGAATCGAGATCGTGGCGGCACTTTTTCAACGGGACCTCGACCAGTTGACAGCCTATGATTTGTGTAAGGATTTTAGCAAAAATAAAGGAAGACCGGCTCATAATCAACGTGTCTTCGGGATCCAAAAAAGCTAGCCCCAAAAGAAGGATCAATTCCGAGCTCCCATTTCCGATTCTCAGGTTTTCCGGCGCTATCCGAAGATGTTTTGCCAGCCTCTCTTTCAAATAATGACAGCAGTTATCCGGGTAAAGATAAGCTTCCTCCAGGCTTTTTCGAATGGCAGCCATGGCAAGGGGAGAGGGACCCAGCGGGTTTTCATTCGAGGCCAGCTTGCAGATTTCTTCCTCTATGACAAGCTCTTTTTCAAGAACTTCCGCCGGTTTCCCTGGCTGGTACTGCTCGATCTTTAAGACAGAATTGCGTATTAATTTTTTCACTTTGGTTTTCTGAATTATTTATAAAAAATGCCGCTGCCCCTATTCATTTTTTAAAAACCAAATTAACACATTCATCTAATCTATCCATCGCCATCTTTTATCCTTCGGACGAGCCGATCTCACAACATCTGCTTTGTCGCAGCCCATTCGCGGTAGTCCACTACAGCTTCATGGGCCACTTCCTTGCAGCTGCAGCAATCTCGGCTCGTAAATAATCCAAATCTGGTTGTTAAGGCATAGATTATTAATGAACTATATGGAAAAAGCAAGCTAGAATTGATATCGCGCCAAAAAATCCCATTCAATAATTCTCATTGGAATTATGCCAGAATCCCTAACAAACTGCGAGAACAAATTTTGACATCGCTGGATCTGTTTTGACATGATATCATTGCTGTGTTATAAGTTTTTCACCTCCAAATATTCTGTCCAAAGAGAGGCTTTACATGATAAAAAAAATCAGTCATTTGGGGATGGCTGTGAAGAACCTCGAAGAGGCGCGGGAATTTTACCGATCCGTTCTCAAACTGGAATCGGCTGATCCTATCGTAGGCGGAGACGGGACATTGAAGGTCAGCATGGTCAAGGTGGGCGAGGTTCTGATCGAACTTCTCGAACCCATCGGGAATGAAGGGATCATGGCCAAATTTCTGGAAAAGCGCGGCGAGGGTTTCCACCATATCTGCTACGAAGTGGACGACATCCACACAGCGATAGCATCGCTTAAAGAATCGGGCATGGAAGTCCTGGGTGAGCCGAAACCGGGAGCCGAAGGCATGAGTGTTTTCCTGCATCCGAGAGCGACTTTTGGCGTTCTGGTCGAGCTGGTCGAAAAAAAGGAGTGAGGCAAAAATGGACTTTGAATTGACGGAAGAACAGAAAATGTTCCGGGATATGGCCCGCAAGTTTGCCGAACAGGAAATCCTCCCGGCGCTGAAGGAAAACGAGCGCCAAGAGACATTCGATCCCGGCATCATAAAAAAACTTGCAGCCCAAGGTCTTCTGGCCCCCCACATCCCCCAGGAATACGGAGGGCTGGGATCGGACTACCTGACATCGGCCATCATCTGGGAATCCCTCTGCATGGCCAGCTTATCCGTAACCCAGGCGGCTGCGAGCGGGCCAATCCAGCCTGTCACAAATCTCCTGGATGCCGGGACAGAAGAACAAAAACAAAAATACATCCCTCCGGTCTGCAGGGGGGAGTCGATCATGTGCGGGGCCGTGGTCGAGCCCAACGCGGGGAGCGATTCATCGATGATCGAAACATCGGCCGTGCAGAACGGCGATCGCTGGATCGTCAACGGGACAAAAATCTTCATCACCAATGGCGAGATCGCCGATGTGACCCTGTTCATCGCTCAGACCGACAAGAGCAAGGGCCTGAAAGGTTTGGCCACATTCATCGTTGAAAAAGGCACGCCCGGGTTATCCAGCACCCCGCAGAAAGGAAAGATCAGCTGGCGCGGAGGGAGTGAAGGGACTATCCGGTTCACGGATATGGAAATTCCCCTGGAAAACCAGGTCGGAGAGACAGGGCGGGCCCTGAGGGATGCCCTGCGAGGAATCGATACGGCACGGCTTTTTCTCGCTGCCGGATCTGTGGGGCTCGCTCAAAGCTGCCTCGAAGCCAGTATCGATTATGCCAAGCAGCGGGAACAGTTCGGAAAGCCCATCGGGGGGCATCAGCTCATACAAGAGATCATCGCCGACATGGCAACCAGGATCGAAGCCGCCAGATGGCTGACCTACCGTGCTGCCGATCTCAAGACCCGGGGGATCCGGCACATCAAAGAAATGTCTTATGCCAAATATTTCGCGACAGAGAGTGCCCTTTGGGTTGCATCGCAGGCCGTCAAGATCCATGGCTCTTTTGGCACGATCGACGACTATCCGGTCGGCCATCATTACCAGGATGCCATCACCGCCACCATACTGGGCGGGACCGCTCAAATGCACCAGCTGACCATCGGGCAGCAGCTTTTGGAGATGGCCGCTTTCAGGTGATATGTCGAGGCATTAGCTTTGAATCAAAAATTCGATGCCATAATCGTCGGAGCCGGACCTGCCGGCTGTGCTTGCGGATTGACCCTAGCAAAGGCCGGGATGGAAACGCTGATCGTTGAAAGAGGAAAATTCGCCGGAGCCAAAAACATGTGGGGAGGGGCTTTTTACGGGCCATCCCTGTACGACCTCTTTCCTGACTTCTGGAACGAAGCACCGGTCGAACGATACATAGGCCAACACAAATATTCTCTGCTAACAGAAAACGCTTCTTTCTCTTTCAACTTCTCATCTAAAAAATTCGGCACACCTCCATATAACGGCTTTTCTGTGCTGCGCTCCAAATTCGACCGCTGGTTCGCCTCTCAAGCCGAACAAGCAGGAGCCGTTGTCGCCGCAGGCCTCGAAGCCGAAGATCTGCTGTGGGATGGGAATACCGTGGCAGGCATCAAAGCAGGCGGAGACGATCTTCCCGCAAACGTCGTCGTCAGCTGCGACGGAGTGAATTCCCTATTGCCGGAAAAAGCGGGATTGAGAAAAAAAATCTCAGCCCGGGATGTCAAACAGGGTATCAAAGAGGTGTTGCAGCTTCCCCGCCAGCTCATCGAACAACGCTTTAACCTGCGTGAAGAGGAGGGCGTCGCCTGGGAGTTCATCGGTACTTTTTCCAGAGGCATTCCCGGAGGCGCGTTCATCTATACCAATAAAGACAGCCTGTCTGTCGGCGTCGTCGTGCAATTGAGCGAATTGGTTAAAAAGGAGGTTCCTGCCAATGACCTGCTGGAGGATTTCAAACGACATCCTTTGGTGGAAAACCTGCTTTCCGGCAGCCAGATTGTCGAGTATTCAGCCCACCTGGTCCCTGTCCGGGGCAAATCAAAGTTGCCGGCCCTTTACACCGACGGGATGCTCGTAGCGGGCGATGCTGCCGGATTGACCCTGGCGACGGGTTTGATCCTCGAAGGAGCGAACTTTGCCGTGGCTTCAGGAATCGCAGCTGCAAAAGCTGTCATCCGGGCAAAAAGGACAGGAGATTTTTCAAAAAAATCCCTATCATGCTACCCGGAATTGCTGAAAGAGAGCTTTGTCCTTAAGGACCTGGAAACCTTCAGAAGAGCGCCCGGATTGCTCGAGAATCCCCGGCTCTACAGCCAGTATCCCGAACTTGTATGCGAGCTTGCCGAAAGAATATTCAGCAACGATGGAAAAAAGAGAAAAAAAATCGGGGAAATATTCCGAAATTCACGGAGAGGAAAAATATCCCTCAGGCAGATGATCCGCGATATCTTTCAGATAAAGAGGTCGTTATGACGCCTTCGAGCATCGAGGATAAACTGGCCGTCAATAAATATGACATCGATAAAGATCGGCATATCCTGATAAAGGAAGAGATCTGCCGGAAATGCGAAGGATTTCCGTGCGCCTATGCCTGTCCGGCAGATTGCTTCAAAATTAGGGAAGGGCACGTCACTTTTTCCTACGAGGGATGTCTGGAGTGCGGCAGCTGCCGGATCGTGTGTGACAAAGAAGCCATCGAATGGACTTTTCCTAGAGCCGGTTTTGGTATATGTTACCTTTACGGATAGATCCCGATTAAGATGAACATTATCGTTTGTGTCAAGCAAATCCTGGACCCTGAAATCCCGGTATCGAAGTTCCGGCTGGATGAAAGGAACAAAAAAGTCATCCCTCCCGAGGATATCCCCCCGGTGATAAATCCATACGACGAGATGGCTGTGGAACTCGCCATCAGGATCAAGGAACGGCATGGGGGGCGGATAACCGTCCTGACCGTCGGGGATAACAGTGCGGCCCGTGCCGTAAAACATGCCCTTGCCATGGGCGCCGATGAAGGGATCGTTCTGCAAGATCCGGTATTCGAGGACTCGGACAGCTTTGGAACGGCCTATATCCTTAGCCAGGCCATGCGGAAGATCGACGATTACGACCTGATCCTATGTGGAAGGCAGGCGGCTGATTGGGACGAGGCACTGGTCGGGATAATTCTGGCGGAAATCCTCGAATTGCCCGTAGTAACCCTGGCCGAGTCCGTCGATCTCATCGAGGGCCGCTTGCAGATCAAGCGCGTGATGCTCGATGGTTCACAGGTCTTTTCCGTTCCGCCCCCAGCCGTTTTGACAGTGAGCCATGAAACGGGTCAACCCAGATTGCCATCGGGGTGGGGAATCATCTCTGCCTCCAGGAAGGAAATTCCCGTCTGGGACGCAATAGCCATCGGGGCGGACAAGAGCCGGACCGGAGCCGGCGCTTCCCGGAAAAACCTGGTCAAGCTTTTTATCCCTGTGAAAGAACGAAAATGTGAGATGATCGAGGCGGAAACAACGGAAGAAGCCGCCGGCAAACTGGCAGAAAAAATGAGAATGAAGGGCACGATATGAAGGGGATCCTTATCTGTGGCGAACTGAAGGGTGGAAAAATCACATCCGTCTCCAAAGAGCTCGTCACGACCGGCAGGAGGCTAAGCGATAAGGCAAATCAGCCGCTCTATTTTTTGCTAATGGGAGATAAGCTCGGGATTATTGCCGGAAAAGCCGCGGACATGGGCGTCGACAAAGTCCTAGCTGTCGAAGATCCCGCACTCGCGGACCTGCATCCTGAACGCCTGACTGCCGTCTTAAAAGACATCTGTCACAGAATCGAACCGCTGCTCATTCTCTTCGGACAGACAGATCTGGGACGGGACGTCGCTCCAAGATTAGCCGCAAAAATCGGGGCAAGCGTCTGCATGGATTGTGCGGATCTGGCATTCGACGAGACCGGCGACGTGCTGCTTCAGACCAAGCCGGTATACGGGGGTAATGCCATGGCCCAATGGGCATCGCCAAATTGTTTTCCTCATGTAGTGACCATGCGTCCCAGATCAGAAAAGCCATCCGAACCGGATCCAGCCAATCCGGGAGAGATCGAATCTGTTGCGGTCGATATCGATGAATCACAAACCAGGGCGCAGCTAATAACAACCCTAAAGGAAGAAGACGGCGGAATAAGGCTTGAGGATGCCAAAACGATCGTGGCTGGAGGCGGAGGGATCGGCGGGAGGGAGGGTTTCCGACTGGTCCGGGAACTGGCCCAGACTCTCGGGGCCGCCGTTGGCATTACCAGAGTGCCTTCAGACGAAAACTGGATGCCCAAGAAGCTGGAGATAGGGCAAACCGGTCATACGGTCAGCCCGAATCTATATATCGCCATAGGCATTTCAGGGGCTCCCCAGCATCTTGCCGGATGTTCCAGCTCCAAAGTGATTGTCGCCATAAATAAAGACCCGCAGGCTCGCATCTTCGAGGAGGCTGATTTCGGGATAGCCGCTGATTACAGGCAGGTTTTGCCCCCTTTGATCGAAAAAATAAAGGATCTAAAAGAGTGAAGCGATAACCGGAACGGAAATCAGCTAGAAGGTAACGAATTCCCTGAACTCGAGGAAACGCTTTTTTATCTCGGAGAAAGTCAGCGATTTGAACCGCTCGATTCCAAAATCCTCGATGGCGTAGGAAGCCATCACACTGCCGAATACGGCGGCCCGCCGCAATTCCTTTTTGTCTACATTTTTTACAGAATCCAAATAGCCCAAGAATCCCCCGGCGAAACTGTCTCCGGCCCCGGTGGGATCGACGACATCCTCACAAGGATGAGCCAGTACGCCAAATGCGAAATCCTTCCCCAGCATCAAGGCGCCGTGTTCCCCTTTTTTGATGACAACGTAGGAAGGCCCCATCTCCAAAATCCTGTTCCCGGCTTTGATAAGGTTGGGTTCAGCGGTAAGGAGTTTTATCTCTTCGTCGTTGCAGAAAAAAAGCCGGCATTTTTTTAGGACATCCAAGAGAGGGGCTCTGTTGTTTTCGATCCAGTGAGTGATCGTATCCATTGCCACCCATTCGGGATTTGTGAACTGAATGCGGATATCTTCCTGAAGTTCGGGGTGAATATTGGCCAAAAAAACGATTCCCGATTCTCTGTAAGAAAGGGGCAATCGAGGCTTGAAGTCGGCGAAAACATTCAGCTCCAGCTTCACGGTCTTTCTCTGATTGGGATCATGGCCGTAGAGCCCTTCCCAGTGAAAAGTCTTTCCCTTCGAAAATTCCAGCCCCTCGATATCGATTTTTCTTTTTTTGAAAAGCGCGATCGTTTCGTCAGGGAAATCCTCGCCCACCACCCCCACAATCTTCGGGGAAGTGAAAAAACTTGCTGCAACGGAACAATAGGTACAGGATCCGCCGACGACCTTTTCCCTGCGCACATCCGGAGTTTGGATGGTGTCGAAGGCCAAAGACCCGACAATCACAAGGCTCACGGGAGATACCTTCCGATAATGTGTTGCAGTTTCTGTTTTGTCTCCTGGGGGATGAGTTCCGGGGAAGTGACGATGCAGTCCCTGATCGCCCGGGAGCACTCACAGGCGCCCCCTCTATCGACCGGGAGACTTGTTAGGGCGTTCCTAAGGATGTCCTTGGCATTGTGGACATTATGCCGCATGTTTTCCAGGATCAATTCCACAGAGACGGATTCCTCCTCCTCATGCCAAACGTCGTAATCGGTGACAAGACTCATCGTGGCGTAACAAATTTCGGCCTCACGGCAAAGTCTTGCCTCGGTCGCGCTTGTCATCCCAATCACATCACAACCCCAGGATCTGTATATACCGGATTCCGCCTTGGTGGAAAAAGCCGGCCCTTCGATGCATATATAGGTTCCATTCGGATGGACGCTTATGCCAAGGCTTTTTCCCGTCGCGAATAACAATGAAGATAATTCCGGGCAAACCGGATGGGCAAAACCGATGTGGACGGCGATTCCCTCCCCGAAAAACGTGTTTTTTCTCCGGGTCCTATCAAAAAATTGAGCGGAAAACACGATATCTCTGGGTTGGATATCTTCTCTGAGGGAACCGACAGAATTGACGGATATGATTCTCTCTACTCCCAACATTTTGAACCCATAGATATTGGCTCTATAATTGATCTCTGAAGGAAGCAATCGGTGCCCACGGCTGTGCCGGGCAAGAAAGGCCACCCTTCTCCCCTCGAGACTCCCGATCATATAGGCATCAGAAGGTTTTCCGAAGGGTGTATCGATGGCCTTTTCCTCGAGGTCTGCGATCCCATCGATTTCATACAGACCGGTCCCTCCGAGAATGCCGATTTCCGCTTGGAAAACATCTCCATCTTTTTCTGTTGTCATGCCTCCTCCTCGAAGGCTGCCCGTATCCTGACCTGCCTTCGTCCAGAAAAACCGATCCTTATCGGTCCTCGATACGTGCAAGCTCCCGATAAAATCGAGATATTGATATATACTTTATCCCCTGACAAGTCAAGACAATCGGGGCCGCATGCTTGTCAATGAAGATAAGCGATCCCGGCAAAAAACAGGTCAGGATTTGGGAGTGAAGTAGGTCAACACTCTTCCCTTCTCTTCCCTGGTCCAAACCGAATACCCCTGCTTTTCCGCTTCTGCGATAAGTGGTGAGGGGAGAAAAGGGGCGATCAGCTCATAGATTTCTCCGGAGTGCAATTTTTTGCAATCAAGAAAAACCCGGTTCATGGGTTGTTCTCCGCGCTCGAGGAGGGGACTGGCATCGAGGCTTTTCACTATTTTGGCAACAGCAAACCAGGACGGCTTGTCCTTCGATGCGGGGACCTCCGCATCATCTGCGCCCATTCTCCCCTCGACCCCTGCTGCTTCCCTCAGACAATTGATCATCTCCGCCAGAGTGATCTTCCCAACCGCGGCAACCTGACGCAAAGTGGCCACCCTCGCTATGGTTTTCCGCAGAATCGGGTTGCGCAATTTTTTAAATTCCGGAGACAATTTCAAAAGAGTCTCTTCCAACTGCGGAAAATTTTTCAGAAGCGCTCCGACTTTGGTTTCGGGCGTAATTGGAATCGGCGTGGTCAATTTTTCCATTTCAAGCACCCTTTTTGTATTGGAGCAGCCTTTGCTCCCCTTCAAGCTTTCTCTTTTCCTTAAGATCCTGGCTGACCTCTAGAGTTCCTAAATAATGCCCATCCGTATCGTGCAGGGCAAAATACTCGATATGGATGAATCTATCCCTGATACCGATCCAAAAGGCTGCGTGGTCCTCTTTTTCAGACTTGAAATCGTCCAGAATTTTTTCGACGACTTTGACACTGGATGGAGGATGACACTGCTGGACCTTGCGGCCAAGAATAGCCCTGCTCCGGGCAAATATCCGTTCTTTTCCCTGCGTGAAATACCTGACCCTGTCATCTTTGTCTACAAAGGTCATATCGAACGGTATCGTATTCAAAATGGCGGTCAGTTCCTGCACGCTGAAGCTCCCGCTTGGAAGCTGTATCTTGTCCGCTCCTCCATCCCCTGATTCCTTCCTTTCGATTCCCTCCGGAACCCAAGTCTCCTTCGGATCGTACAGACAGAACCCATATTCGATGCTCTGGGTTTCGATCTCATACCACTCAGAATCGGTGAGCGTATCCAGGCACATGGGAAAAAGAATCTCTTCTTCTTTGTCGATCATCTCGGCAACTGCCCGGGATGCAGGTTCGAGCACAAGGTCGATCGCCGTTTTTGCCTCATCGACAGAAATTTCATCCACCTCTCCAAGCGCATCGACAGCGCCCTTCAGCAGTACACGGGTTTCATCATGCTTTCCCCACATCACGGTCGGGGGCCCTGTGATGCCATGTTTCTCCAGGAAAGGGAACAGGAGGTTTTCTTTTCGCAGGTAATGTTTTTCCACATCTGTCAGGGCATTGAAGTGACCATGTATCTCATTCAAGATAGAACGCAGATGATTTTTGTCTTTTGTTTTTTTCGCCTCGCCGTAAAGCTCCTCCAGTGCCCGGATCTCCCTTTTCAGGGCTCGATTTTCCTGATTGAAGGTATGCACCGGATGCCCGGCAGGGGCTATTTTGGCTCTCGAATGGTCCAGAAGACCATCCAAGGCGGCCGTATGGATGTCGCACAATCTCAGGACTTCATCCTGAGGTAAGCCTTCCGCGATCAATTCCTGCTCCACTTCGACGACATCGTTGTAAGGAACTTTTCCCAATAGCCGCGTAAGCTGGTTGCGCACGGCCTCCGGCGCCGTGCCCTCATGGAGCTGCAAGATCATGTGTTTGAGAAGCTCCTTCCTTTTTTTCTTATTTTCCATCAAATCACTCATTATTTCCTCCTAAATTTATCATCGTTATATGACCAATATAATGATTTCTTGTGAACGATGCATTGACTTCCGTCAATTTTTCGAGATTATCCTCCTTTTCTCGGTTCGCTGACATTTTCATTTTTGCCGTTTGAGTTTTGGGCATCATTCCGGTATCCTTATGTCCAGAGGTTGTGATAAGAATGGATATCCAGTCAAATCTGGGACCTGTCTGCGATATTTTGCTTGCGGCAAACAACGTTTGTTCGCTAACGGGAGCAGGGATATCCGCGGAATCGGGCGTCCCCACATTTCGGGGAAAGGACGGGCTTTGGAAAACATACAGGGCCGAGCAGCTCGCCACCCCGATGGCCTTCATCCAGGATCCCCGTCTGATCTGGGAATGGTACGATTGGAGAAGGGGAATCATCGCGTCCAAAGAACCGAATGACGGTCACAAGGTTCTGGTAGAATGGGAAGCTCTCTTTCCGAACTTCGCGCTGATCACACAAAATATCGACGGGCTTCACCAGCGGGCCGGCTCGAAAAACGTCATCGAACTGCACGGGAATATCTGGAAACAAAGATGCACCAGTGAAAACACGCTCATCGAAAATCATGATGTGCCCCTCGAAGAGATTCCTCCTCATTGCGAAACCTGTGGCGCCCTTTTGAGACCTCACGTCGTCTGGTTCGGAGAATCCCTCGATGGATCCATCCTTCAACAATCTTTCCATCTGAGTGCCGCATGCGACGTGATGTTTTCGATAGGAACCTCTGCGGTCGTCCAACCTGCCGCTTCCCTTCCCCTGAGCGCTGCGGAACATGGGGCAAAAATTATCGAGGTCAATCCGGATCCGACTCCTTTAACAGATTTTGCTGACTTTTCCTTCCGGGCAAAATCAGGAGAATTTTTACCTGTCCTGAATGATGAACTCAAGAAAAGGACACATCAAAAAAAGGAATAATGCCTATGAAATATATCTATATCGACGCTTCGGCCGGAGTGAGTGGAGATATGATCCTGGGCGCGCTCCTGGATTGCGGAATAAGTCCCTCGGTTTTTAAAAAGAAAATGGCTGAATTGAAACTTCCGGTCGAGATAGCGGTCAGGGAAGTCAAAAGAGCATCTCTCAGGGGATTGAAAGTGGAGGTCAGGGTCAAAACAAAGAAGAAAATCTCGAGAAAATGGTCCGACGTCCAAAACATTCTCGAAAAAAGTCCGCTATCGACTGCGTGCAAAAATCGCGCATCACGCATTTTCAAACGCTTATTCGAAGCGGAGGCCCGGGTTCATGGACGAAAATTCGACGAAACCCATCTTCATGAAGCCGGCGCCGATGATGCCATCATCGATATTGTCGGCAGTTGCTGGTTGGCAGAGGAGCTGGGTATCCGCAAATATTATGCCTCTCCCCTGAATCTAGGACGAGGGTGGGTCAAGACATCTCATGGCATTCTTCCGGTCCCCCCTCCTGCCGTCGGCGAGCTGTTGAAAAACATCCCTGTCTACTCTGCCCACGTAGAAAACGAGCTCGTCACACCGACCGGTGCGGCCATCGTTTCCACACTGGCAACGAGATTCGTCCCGTTCCCCGAGCTCCGTTACCACAAAATCGGATATGGAGCCGGAACAAAAGATTTTCCGAACTTTCCGAATATCCTTCGCATTTTTTACGGAGAAGAGGAAGACTTTGTACCCGACGACCTTGTCTACACGATCGAGACCAACATCGATGACGAAAATCCGCAAATACTTGGCCATTTCATGGAATTGGCCATGACAAAAGGGGCTTTGGATGTCTTCTTCACCCCGGTTTTCATGAAAAAGAACAGGCCTGCGATAAAATTGACCATCCTGGCTGAGCTTGGTAAAATAGACGGTCTTATTCGCTCAATTTTTCTTGAGACCAGTACCATCGGTGTCCGATATTATCCTGTTCACAGGAGAATCCTTGAGAGGAAAATGCAGACAGTCCAAGTTTTGGGAGCAAAAATCCCGGTGAAAGTGGCTCGATTGGGAGAGGATGAGATACATTTTCAACCCGAATATGACGCATGCCGGAATGCTGCGAAGAAGCTCAATCGGCCGCTGAAAGAAATCATGCAGCTTGCATTGAGAGAACTGGAAAAACAGAGGAGTTCTACAAAGATCGATGAAGGAAACACGCAAAGAAAAAAAAGTTGATCTGAAAAAGATCGAGCGAGGGGTGAGGTCCATCCTGGAAGGGGTAGGAGAAGATCCTCAGAGACCCGGATTAAAACAAACCCCTGTCCGCGTAGCCGCGATGTTCTCAGAAATCCTGGGAGGACACCGGGAGGACCCCTCTGCACATCTCCAGACCATACAGGGGGAAAAACACGATGAGATGGTTCTGATAAAAAACATCCCCCTCTACTCCATGTGCGAGCATCATCTGCTTCCATTTGCCGGAGTGGCTCATGTGGCCTATATTCCCAAAGAAGGTAGAATCGTGGGATTGAGCAAAATCGCCAGGGTGGTCGACATCCTTTCTCACCGCCTTCAAGTCCAGGAACGCCTGACCAAACAGATCGCGGACCTGATCGACACCCATCTCAAACCTTTAGGTGTTATGGTCGTCATCGAAGCAGAGCACATGTGTATGTCCATGAGAGGAGCGAAAAAACCGAAGTCCATAACGGTGACATCTGCCGTAAGAGGTTCTTTTCGGACAAGCAACGCCACAAGGTCCGAAGCCATGACCCTGATCAAAGGAGGATCGTCCGTTGGAAGAGAGCTCTAAGACCTCCTTCTATATCACGACACCCATTTATTATGTGAATGATATTCCGCACATCGGACATGCCTACACGACCATTATTGCCGATGCCATAAGCCGGTTCAAAAAGCTCGCTGGCTATGACGTTTTTTTTCTCACCGGCACGGATGAACACGGCCAAAAAGTGGAAAAATCCGCGGCAGAGAAAGGGATGACTCCCATTCAACTGGCCGACAACGTCGTGGTCAGATTTAAAAAACTCTGGGAAGCCCTGAATATTGCGTTCGATTACTTCATCCGCACAACCCAGCCCTTCCATGAACAGGGAGTCCAAAAAATCTTTCACAGACTGAAGGAGAAAGGGGATATCTACAAGGGAATATACGAGGGGTGGTACTGTGTATCCGACGAGACATTTCTCTCCGAAGATGTCCCTTTGGTGGAAGGCACGCATAAAATCTGCCCCGATTGCGGTAAGCAGGCCAATATCGTCTCCGAAGAGTGCTACTTCTTCAAGCTGTCGGCTTATCAGGAATCCTTGCTCGAGTTTTTTGCACAGAACCCCGAATTTGTCCGGCCGCAAAGCCGGATGAACGAGGTGGTCAGTTTTGTCCGCCAGGGGCTAAGAGATTTGAGCATAACCCGGACAACGGTCAAATGGGGAATCTCCTTTCCCGACGACCCCTCTCACACGATCTATGTCTGGTTCGACGCGCTCCATAACTATCTCACGGGGATAGGCTACGACCAGGATCCCACCCTCTTCGAAAAATTTTGGCCGGCATCCCTCCATCTCATAGGTAAGGATATTCTCAGACATCACGCTGTTTTCTGGCCAGCCTTTCTTATGGCCGCTGGATTTGCCCTTCCTAAAACGGTCTTTGCCCATGGATGGTGGCTCAAGGATGAAACCAAAATGTCGAAATCCAGAGGCAATGTCCTCGATCCATGGACTGTCCTGGACATGTTCGGGCCAGATCCATTGCGTTACTTCTTGCTTCGCGAAATTCCGATAGGGCTGGACGGAAATTTTTCTCATGAGGGTTTTATCCATCGAGTGAATTCCGATCTTGCCAATGACTTGGGAAATCTCGTCCAGCGCATATTGACGATGATTCATAACTATTTTGACGGATGCATCGGAAACGTAGAGAAAGAAACCGATGCGGATAAAAATCTGCGACAGGAATACGAAGAGATCAAGGAAAAGGTCAGGCATTACTTCGAGGATTACGCTATCAACAGGGCTCTTGAGGAGATTTGGGCGTATATCAACTCTGTGAACAAATACCTGGCGGATCATGAGCCCTGGAAATTAGCGAAGGACCAATCCAAAAGGGCAAGATTGGGGCGTATCTTGTATCAAGCCTGCTGTGCGCTGAGGAGCATCGGTTATTTTGTATATCCGGTCATCCCGGATTCTTCCAGAAAAATCTGGCAACTTCTTGGGGAAACGAAATCTCCCGAAGAAGAATCCTATGAAGACCTTGCATTTTTCAACTTCACTCCAGGCCAGAAAACCCAAAAAGCCGAGCCGTTATTTCCAAGAGTAGATCTTAAAAATTTCTTGAAAGAGGAGAAAGACCAGAAGGCTTCCCCTCTCATGGAGGAAAGAATGGATATCATCACTTATGATGAATTCAAGAGAATGGATTTGAGAGTCGGTGAAATCTTGAAGGCCGATCGCGTCGAGGGGACGGAAAAACTCGTGAAGATGGAGGTCGATATCGGGACAGAAACGAGACAGATGATCGCAGGGATAGCAGATAAATATGCACCTGAGGACCTGGAAGGGAAAAAAGTCATCGTAATCGCCAACCTCAAGCCGGCGGTCATCAGAGGTATCGAGTCTCAGGGGATGCTCCTTGCGGCCGAAGTGGACGGGAAAGCGATCCTTCCCGTCTTCACGGAAGATATCCCGGCCGGGGCTAAGGTCAGGTAACCCAGGGAGATTCTCTTTTCCCTTTCCGGGATTAAGGATCGAGGTCGTGAAGCGAAGGGCTTTTCTCCATTCATGCTGTGGAGCTGTTGCAGGGCTGACAACTGCCATTTCTCCGGGAAAAGTCGAAGCTGGTGCCCCTCTCAAACCAACACAATCAGAAGAGGCAAAAAAAGTCTTTGTGAAAGTGACCGGAACAGCGCAAGACGGAGGCATCCCTCACATCGGATGTTTCCGTTCGAACTGCCTGCGGGCTTGGAACGATCCCCGCTATTCGCGGCTTGTTGCATCCCTTGCCCTGTTCGACCTTAACGAAAACAAAACATTTTTTATCGACGTCACTCCTGATGTGCGCAGGCAAACCTTGATGGTTCGGGAACGGCTGGATTTGAAAAACAGGAAAAAAAGATTCCGTCCAGACGGCATCCTTTTGACCCATGCACATATAGGTCACTACACGGGATTGATGTTCTACGGCTATGAAGCGCAGTCTACAGACAGG